>Ga0209382_10000150_pt1 | contig 105766 bp, 100 predicted proteins | sample SoiMetdeltSBSDD5_FD_187599 | JGI IMG/M metagenome (GOLD analysis project Ga0209382, IMG submission 187599) | Bulk soil microbial communities from a Populus tree surrounding site in Tennessee, USA - Soil MetaG P. deltoides SBSDD5 (SPAdes) (version 2) | ecosystem: Environmental > Terrestrial >...
CTCCACCGCCGCTCGCGCGTCCTTCACCTCTCCCCGCAAGCGGGGAGAGGTCGGCCGCGCTGAGCGCAGCGAAGCGCGGGCGGGTGAGGGGGATCGACGCGGGGCACGGCACTCCGGCACGCCCCCTCACCCGGCTCGGACCTGCGGTCCTCGCCGACCTCTCCCCGCAAGCGGGGAGAGGTAAGAGGCGGCGCGTCGGCCGCTACTCGCGCAAGAATTCGTCGGCGGTGAACAGGGCGCGGAAGGGCACGCGCTCTGCGGCAAAAGTCTCGGTGGCGCCCTCCTGGCGGTCGACGATCGCCAGCACCAGCACGACCTCGGCGCCCTCCTCGCGCACCGCGCGGATCGCCTTGACCGAGGAGCCGCCGGTGGTGGTGACGTCCTCGACGATTACCACCTTGCGGCCCGAGAGCGTCTCGCCCTTCGGCAACCCCTCGACCAGCTTGCGGGCGCCGTGGTCCTTCGGCTGCTTGCGCACGAAGAAGGTTCCGAGCGGCCGGCCGCGCCGGTGCGCCGCGATCGCGGCCGCGGTCGCGATCGGCACCGCGCCCATTTCGAGGCCGCCGAGAGTATCGGCCTCGACGCCTTCGAGCGCGTCGAGCACGAGCTCGCCGACAAAGCTCGCGCCGGCCGGATGGATGGTCGTCGGGCGGAGGTCGAAGTAGAAGTCGCTCTCGCGGCCCGAGGCGAGCGTGATCCTGCCGCGCCCGAACGAGCGCTCGCGGATCAGCCGTTTGAGCTCCTCGCGCATGCCGGCCGTATAGCGCACGGGACCACGCGATGGAATCATGACCATTGAAAACCCTGTGGGCAGCCGCATGCTGCTGCCGTCACGCCGCGCGCGGGCGGGGCGGTGGTTACGGGCCGGCCACCAGGCCGGCGTCGTGGAGGCGGGCGATCTCGTGGTCGGGGAGGGCGAGGACGCGCGACAGGATCTCGTCTGTGTGCTCGCCGAGGCGCGGGGCGCGCGCCGGTTGCCCGCGGTCCTCGCCCATGAACGCGGCGGCGGGGCCGGGGGTGAGGTAGCGGTGGCCGCTCGGGTGCTCGACCGCGGCGAACAGCGGGTTTTCAAGCGACAGCCGCGGGTCGGTGCTAAGCGCCTCGCGCACCGTGCGATACGGTCCCCAGCATACGTCGCGCTCATCGAACGCCGCGGCAAGATCGGCGAGCGGCCGCGCCGCGATGGCCGCCTCGATCAGCGGGAACAACCGGCCGCGATGCTCGAAGCGCAGGCCGTCGTCGTGCGCGAAGCTCAGGTCGAGCTCGCGCTCGAGCGCGGCGACCGGCTGGACAAGCGCGAGCGCGTCGAGCAGCCCGCGCCACTGCCGCGGCGTGATCGCAATCACCATCACGCGCTTGCCGTCGGCGGTGACGAAATCGCGGCCGAACGAGCCGTAGAGGGTGTTGCCGAGGCGTGGCCGGTCGCTCCCTGAGGCCGCGACCTCGGCGATCTGCCCGAGGTTGCCGAGCGTTGCCATGGCGACGTCGCCGAGCGGGGCGCGCACCTCCTGGCCCTTGCCGCTCCGGCGCCGATGGCGCTCGGCGGCGAGCAGCGCGTAGGCCGCGGTCGCGCCCGTCAACAGGTCCCAGGCCGGGAGCACGTGGTTGATCGGCGCGCCGTCGAGCTCGGGCGGTCCGGTGATCAGCGGATAGCCGACGGCGGCGTTGATGGTGTAGTCGACGGCGGTTGCGCCGTCGGGCCACCCCATCACCCGTACCGAGATCATGTCGGGACGGAGCGCGGCCAGGCGCGAATGCGCGAGGAAGCCGTCGGCCGGGTAGTTGGTGAGAAAGATGCCGCCGCCGTCGCCCGGTGCGGTCGCGAGCCGCACCGCCAGCTCGCGCCCTTGCGGGCGCGCAAGATCGAGCGCGACCGATTTCTTGCCCTTGTTGAGGCCTTCCCAGTAGAAGCTCACGCCGCTTGCTTGCGCCAGCGGCCAACGCTTGAAATCCGGGCCGCCGCCGATCGTGTCGAACCGGATCACCTCGGCGCCGAGCTGCGCTAGGTAGAGCCCGCACGACGGCGCCGCCACGAACGAGGCGCCCTCCACGATGCGCAACCCTTTGAGCAGGTCGTACATGGCGGGTGCAGCCTACATCCGGGACGGCGCGGAGCGAAACGTCCCAGGGCACGGGCGCGCTATGAAAGATTTCGTCATCGACTATCACGATGCGGACGGACCGGGGTTCCGCCAAACGCGCGAGGCGCCCGGCAGCCGCATGCGGCCGGTGATCGAGCAACTCGGGCTTTGGGCAAGGAACTGGGGTATACCCAGGGGGGTCTGCCGCGCGTGTGCGCGCGCATCCGCGGCAGCGCCATAGGGGGCGGCATGATCGTTATCGAGCAGCTGCGCTACGTCCGCCTCGGCACCCGCGACCTCGCCGCTGCCAGCGACTTCGCCCAGCATATTCTCGGCCTCGAGCCGACGGAGCGGACCGATGCGCAGGCGGCGTTCCGCTCGGATTCTCGCGACCTTACGCTCGTGTTCGTCGCGGATGAGGCGCGGGCGCAAACGATCGGTCTGCAGGTGCGCGATGAGGACGCACTGGATCATGCCGCGAGCCTACTCGTGCGTACCGGCCACCAGGTCCTGCCCGGTGATCCGGAGACGGCCGCCCGGCGCAAGGTCAAATCGCTGCTGTCGTTCTCCAGCGAGAATGGCGTCAGCGTCGACCTCGTCGTGCGGCCATTGCATTCCGGCTGGCGCTATTTTCCGTCGCGGGATGCCGGCGTCACCGGCCTCGAGGCGGTGGCGCTGCGCGCCAAGACCATCGACAAGAGCGAAAACCTGTGGACGAAGATCATCGCCGGAAGGGTGAGCGACTGGGTCGGCGATGCCGCCTACATTCGCTTCGACGGCGCCCATCATCGGCTCTCCCTGCATCCCTCGTCGACGAGTGGTATCCTGGCAGTCGAGTTCGCCGTCGAGAGTGTCGATCAGCTGATGCAGAGCAGCTACTTTCTGCAGGAGCGGCAGGTCAGGATCGTCCACGGCCCCGGCCGCCGCCCGGCTTCGCAGCAAATATTCCTCACCTTCGCCGGCCCCGACGGCGTGTTGTTCAGCTATGTCAGCGAGGGCCGAACAATCGATGAATCCGACCATCGCCCGCGGCAGTTCCCGCGCCGCGCGCACTCGTTCTGCGCGTGGGGAAGCCGCAGCGAGGTGCCCGAGTTCAACCCCGACACGACGCTGTGCAAGGAAAGGGGGCGCGCGTGATCAAGCTGCAGAAGGTCTGCTACGTCAGGCTCGGTACTCCGGATCTCGAAGGCGCAACGCGCTTCGCAACCGACATCCTGGGGCTCGAGGTCGCGCACGCGAGCCGGAAGAGCTGCCATTTCAAGTCCGACCAGCGCGAGCACACGCTGTGCTACCTGGAAGGTGATCCGGCCATTCAGATTGCGGGCTTCGAGGTCGCCAGCAAGGCCGATCTCGACGATGCCGCGACCGAGCTTGATGCACTTGGTCGCACGGTGCACGTGGGTAGCCGAGAGGAGGCCGATGCGCGGATGGTCCGCGACTTCATCGGCTTCACCGATCCGTCAGGCAACCGCATCGAGCTGGTCTGGCGTCCCGCCGTCGCCGGCACCCGCTATCACGGCACGCGCGATGCGGGGATCACCGGATTCAGCCATATCGGGCTGCACTCGACCGATCCGGCCCGGGACGAGGCTTTCTGGACGAAAGTGTGCAACGCGCGTGTGAGCGACCGCATCGGCGACGCGCCGCTGCTTCGCATCGATGAGGTGCACCATTCGATCGCCCTGTTTGCGAGCAGCAGGACCGGCATTCAGCACATCAATCATCAAGTCGAGAGTGGCGACGACATCATGCGCTCGCTCAACTTCCTCAACGAGCGCGGCGTCAGGATCACGTTCGGTCCCGGCCGTCATCCGTCGTCGTCCGCGAAGTTCCTCTATTTCGAGGGTCCGGACGGCATGGTGTTCGAGTATTCATCCGGCGTGCGGCTGATCGCCGACGAGCTGCTCTATCGCGAGCGCCAATTCAGGTCCGACCCGAAGGGTTTCTGCCAATGGGGCGCAAAACCGCAGATTCCGGAGTTCAGCTAAACTGCCGCAGGTCGAGGCCGTCCGAACGCTCCCAGCAGTCCGCCGATTGTGCGCTGCACCAAGGATAGGGGCCAGCGGCGGAATGTCGCTCGCGCAGGGCTGCAAATCATCGCGCGAAGTTGATGCGCGGTTGCATAGGCCCCGTCTATAGTTTGAAATTGGAATACTGAAAAAGTCGGCCGCGGGGCGGAGGCTCCGCGGCGTGGGCGTCAACCCGATGGGGAGGCCAGGTATGGCTCGTCTCAATATCAATGGAACTGTGCGCGACGTTCAGATCGAGGACGATACGCCGCTGCTGTGGGCGTTGCGCGAGCAGGTCGGCCTGACCGGCACGAAATACGGCTGCGGCATCGCGCAATGCGGCGCCTGCACCGTGCATATCGACGGCGAAGCGGTGCGCGCCTGCTCGATCACCGTCGGCTCGATCAAGCCCGAGCAGAAAATCGTCACCATCGAGGGCCTCTCCCCCGACGGCTCGCATCCGGTGCAGAAGGCGTGGGTCGCCAACGACGTGCCGCAATGCGGCTACTGCCAGCCCGGCATGATCATGGCGGCGGCGGCGCTCTTGAAGCAGAAGCCGAAGCCGACCGACGCCGACATCGACGCCAACATCACCAACATCTGCCGCTGCGGCACCTTCCAGCAGGTGCGCGAGGCAATCCACGCCGCCGCGAACGCCTGAGGAGGACCAAGATGACTTACATGCCGAAAGTCGATCGTCGCTCCTTCGTGGTCGGCGCCACCGCCGCCGGCGGCGGACTTGCGCTCGGCCTCTCGCTGCCGTCAGGTGGCGTCACCCCGGTGCTCGCCCAGGACGGCACGCCGGAAGTCAACGCCTGGGTCGTGATCCGTCCCGACGACACCGTGGTGGTGCGCGTCGCGCGCTCCGAAATGGGGCAGGGCACGCTCACCGGTCTCTGCCAGATGGTCGCCGAGGAGCTCGAGGCCGACTGGTCGAAGGTGACGTGGGAATATCCGACGCCGGGGCAGAGCGTCGCGCGCAAGCGTGTGTGGGGCGACTTCTCCACCGGCGGCAGCCGCGGCATCCGCATGTCGCACGAATACGTGCGCAAGGGCGGCGCGGCCGCGCGCATGATGCTGGTGCAGGCGGCGGCCAACGAATGGAAGGTGCCGGTCGGTGAGTGCGCCGCCGCCAACAACGTCGTCACCCACAAACCGTCGGGCCGCAATCTGCGCTACGGCCAGCTGGCGGCAGCGGCCGCCAAGCTCCAAGCGCCGGATCCGAAGGACATCCCGCTCAAGGATCCGAAGGACTGGAAGATCATCGGCAAGTCGGTCAAACGGCTCGACACTCCCGACAAGGTGACCGGCAAGCAGGTCTACGGCTTCGACATCAAGCTGCCCGGGATGCTGACCGCGGCGACGATGGAAAGCCCGGTGCACGGCGGCAAGGTGAAGAGCTTCGATGCCGCCAAGGTGCAAGGCATGCCCGGGGTCAAGAAGGTGATGAAGCTCGGCGACACCGGCGTCGCCGTCGTGGCCGACACCTATTGGCACGCCAAGACCGCGCTCGACGCGCTGCCGGTGACCTGGGACGAGGGCGAAAACGCCAAAGTCTCGAGCGCCGCGATTGCCGCGTGGCTGAAGGAGGGCCTCGACGCCGAGCAGGCGTTCGTCGGCAACTCCAACGGCGACGCCAAGGCGGCGATCGCGGCGGCGGCCAAGAAGCACGAGGCGGTGTACGCCTACCCGTACCAGAACCACGTGTGCATGGAGCCGATGAACGCGACCGCGCGCTACACGCCGGAAAAGTGCGAGGTGTGGGTGCCGACCCAGGACGGTGAAGCCTCGTTCGCGGCGCTGCTCGCCGCCTCCGGCCTGCCGGCCGAGAAGTGCGAGGTCTACAAGCTGCACCTCGGCGGCGGCTTCGGCCGGCGCGGCGCATTCCAGGACTACGTGCGCCAGGCGGTGCTGATCGCCAAGGAGATGCCCGGCACGCCGGTGAAGGTGCTGTGGTCGCGCGAGGAGGACATGCTGCAGGGCCGCTTCCACCCGGTCATGCAGTGCAAGCTCGTCGGCGCGTTCGACAAGGACAACAACCTGACCGGGCTGCACATGCGGCTGTCCGGCCAGTCGATCCTGGCAAACGTGCGGCCGCAGGTCGTCGACCAGAACAAGGGAATGGACCCGCTGGTGTTCCAGGGCCTGATGCGGGCCGGCAACGAGCACATGTTCGGCTATACCATCCCGAACCTGTTGATCGACCACTCGATGCGCAATCCGCACATCCTCCCCGGGTTCTGGCGCGGCGTGAACATCAACCAGAACTGCATCTTCATCGAGTGCTTCATGGACGAGCTGGCGGAAGCGGCCGGCAAGGATGCGCTCGAGTTCCGCCGCGCGGTCATGAGCGGCAACCCGAAGAACGTGGCGGTGCTCAACGCCGTGGCCGAGAAGATCGGCTGGGGCAAGCCGGCGCCGCAGGGTGTGCATCGCGGGCTCGCCCATATGCATGCGTTCAACGCCTACGTGGCGGCCGCGGCGGAAGTCTCGGTCACCAACGACAAGATCAAGGTGCACCGCATCGTGGCGGCGACCGACACCGGCTACGCCGTCAACCCGGCGCAGATCGACCGCCAGGTGGCGGGCTCCTTCGTCTACGGGCTGTCGGCGCTGTTCTATCAGGAGTGCACCGTCAAGGACGGCCGCATCGAGCAGACCAATTTCGACACCTACAACTCGATGCGGATCGCCGAGATGCCGAATGTCGAGTCGATCGTGATGCCGAGCGGCGGCACGGTCTGGGGCGGCGTCGGCGAGCCGACCATCTGCGTGGCGGCACCGGCGGTGCTCAACGCCTACTACCGGGCGACGGGCAAGCGCATCCGCTCGTTCCCGCTCAAGAACCACAACATCGCGTTCGCGTGAGCGCGCTTCGAAGCGGCGGCCGCTGCGGCCGCCGCTTCATCCCTTGTGGGCGATGGTCGCATTGCGACCTCGCCCTTCAACGTCAGGGCGAGGAGCGAGGCGACGAAGCAATCCAGGGCGCCGCCGTCGTTGTGGATTGCTTCGCCTTTGGCGCGCAATGACGATGTCCTTAAGGAGCCGCGCGGCACGCGCGGCGTCTCGTAAGGATGTTCGCGGCATGAGCACAACGCGGTTCGCCATCGCCACTGCTGTTTTCGTCGCGTGCGTGCCGGCCTTGGCGTCCGATGCGCCGCCGGGCGCGTCGTCGTGCTCCGGCTGCCATGCGCCGAACGCCGCGGTCGGAACCCCGGTGCCGCCGCTCGACGGTCGCAACGCCGCCGAGATCGTCGCGCAGATGGAGGCGTTCCGCAGCGGCAAGACGCAGTCGACGGTGATGGACCGCCTGGCCAAGGGTTTCAGCGAGGCGGAGATCCAGGCGATCGCGGCCTGGTACGCCGCACAGAGATGAGCCGTGCCATGACCTCGCCGGCTCCCAGCGAAAGTGCAAGGCGGGCACGGCGCGGTGCTCCCTCCCCCCTTGCGGGGGAGGGTCGGGGAGGGGGGTATTTGCGAATTCAGAGTCGGCGACGACCCCCCTCCCTGTCCCTCCCCCGCAAGGGGGGAGGGAACGCTGGAGCGAAGGGCTAGTCGAAGCGGAATCGAGGCAAACCCGGGGTCAGCATCGATGTCTGGGTGCGATAGTCGGAAATGGGAGAGGGAAGCTGCGGCGGTGCCCGCCTTCCGGTGCAATGACACGCGCGCCAGCCGCCGGACGTTCCTCAAGGCCGCCGCCGCGGCGAGCGCGTCGGCGGTGATGCCGATGCCGGCGATCGCGCAGCCGACGCCGCCGCGCGTGGTGGTGGTCGGCGGCGGCTTCGCCGGCGCGACCGCCGCCCGCGCGGTCAAGAAGCTCGACCCGCGCATTGCGGTGACGCTGGTCGAATCGAGCCCGAGCTTCACTGCCTGCCCGTTCTCGAACAACGTGATTGCAGGCCTGCGCGACATCAGCGCGCAGCAGTTCAGCTACGACAAGATCGCCGCCGACGGCGTGGTGCTGGCGCGCGGCACCGCGAGCCTGGTCGACCCGCAGGCGCGCAGCATCGTGGTCGGCGACGGCGTGCGCGTGCAGTACGATCGCCTCGTGCTCGCGCCCGGCATCGACATCCGCTGGGACGCGCTGCCGGGCTACGACGAGGCGGCGGCCGAGCGTATGCCGCATGCTTGGAAGGCCGGCCCGCAGACGGTGCTGCTGCGCCGGCAGCTCGAAGCCATGGACGACGGCGGCCTGGTGGTGATGTCGGCGCCGGCCAATCCGTTCCGCTGCCCGCCCGGGCCGTACGAGCGCGCCAGCCTGATCGCGCACTACCTCAAGACTCACAAGCCGAAGTCGAAGCTGATCGTGCTCGACGCCAAGGACCAGTTCTCCAAGCAGCGGCTGTTCCAGAACGCCTGGAAGGAACTCTATCCCAACCACCTCGAGTGGGTGTCGCTGTCGAGCGGCGGCAAGGTCACCTCGGTCGATCCGGCGACCGGCGCGCTCATCACCGATTTCGGCCGCCACGAGGCTAACGTCGCCAACGTGATCCCGCCGCAGAAGGCCGGCCGTATCGCGGAAATCGCCGGCGTCACCGACCGCACCGGCTGGTGCCCGATCGATCCGGTCACCTTCGAGTCGAAGCAGCAGCCCAACATCCACGTGCTCGGCGACGCCACCATCGCCGGCGGGATGCCGAAGTCGGCCTTCACCGCCAACGCGCAGGCCAAGGTGGCGGCGGTCGCGATCGTCAAGCTCATCTCCGGCGGCACGCCGCCCGAGCCGAAGCTGATCAACACCTGCTACAGCCTGGTCGCGCCCGATTACGGGATCTCGGTCGCCGGCGTGTATCGGCCGGTGAATGGCGTGCTCACCGAGATCCCGGGCTCGGGCGGCGTGAGCCCGATCGACGCACCGGCCCCGTTCCGCGCGCTGGAAGCAACGTTCGCCGATGGATGGTTCAAGACGATCACCAGCGAGGTGTTCGGTTGACCGTCGTTGCGAGCGAAGCGAAGCAATCCGGTACGACGTTGGCGCTTCTGGACGGCTTCGTCGCTTCGCTGCTCGCAGTGACGGGGCTCGGCGCCGTCGTGGCCGCCCCTGCCGATGCGCAGGAGCCGTTGCGGCCGTACACGGTGGTCGGGGATGCGATTCCGGTCCCGCTCACCGGCCAGCCGGGCGATCCGGCGCGCGGCCGCGCGATCGTTACGAACCGGTTCGTGGGCCTGTGCCTGCTCTGTCACTCGGGGCCGTTCCCGGAGGAGCGGTTCCAGGGCGATCTTGCCCCCGACATGCGCGGCGCCGGCTCGCGCTGGTCGGAAGCGCAATTGCGGCTACGCATGGTCGACTCCAGCCGGTTGAACCCGGACACGATCATGCCGATCTATTATCGTACGGAAGGGTTCACGCGGGTCGCCCCGGCATTCCGGGGAAAGCCGGTGCTCACCGCCGAGCAGATCGAGGACGTGGTGGCGTTTCTGACGACGCTCAAGGACTAGACCGATGACGCAACATGACCGGCACCGCACGACGCGCCGCGCCGCGCTCAGGGCGGCCGGCGCGCTGGCCCTCGGCGGCGCGGCGGTCGCGGTGACGCGGACGCCGGCGGCGGCGCAGACCTCGGCCGCCCAGGAGGCGGCTCGCAAGGCGGCGATGCAGGAGGCGATCCGGCAGGTGGTCGGCGAGGCCAAGGTCACCGAGGGCAAGGTGACGGTCGACATTCCGCCGCTGGTCGAGAATGGCAATACGGTACCGTGCACCGTCGTGGTCGACAGCCCGATGACCGCCGCCGAGCACGTCAAGGCAATCCACGTGTTCAACGAGAAGAACCCGCAGCCGAACGTTTTTAGCCTGCAGCTCGGGCCGCGCGCCGGCCGCGCCAGCGTCTCGACCCGTATCCGGCTGCAGGATTCGCAGACCATCCACGCCATTGCCGAGTTGAGCGACGGCTCGTTCTGGTCCGGCAGCGCGCCCGTGATCATTACGCTCGGCGCCTGCCTCGAGGACTTGATCTGATGGCCCGCACCCTCATCAACGTGCCGCCCAAGGCCAAGCGCGGCGACGTCATCTCCGTCAAGACGCTGATCTCGCACGTGATGGAGAGCGGCTACCGCCACTCGACCACGGGCGCCGCGATTCCGCGCGACATCATCCGCTCGTTCGCGGCAAGCTACAACGGCGCGGAGATCTTCCGCGCCGAGCTGTATCCGGCGATAGCGGCGAACCCGTTCATCTCGTTCCATACCGTCGCCACCGAGAGCGGCACGCTCGAGTTCAAGTGGGAAGGCGACAACGGCTTCGCGCAGACCGCCTCGGCCAAGATCACGGTCGAATGAGGCCCGCGCGTCATTGCGAGGCCCGTGGCGACGAAGCAATCCAGAAAGGCGGCACCGCTCGGCTGGAGTGCTTCGCATCGCTCGCAATGAGGGGAACACTCGCGACGTTCCTGGCCTTGACGCTCACGGCGCCCGCTGTCGCGGAGATCCCGCTCGATGAGCGGCGCTCGGGGTTCGATCTCATGAGCCCCGAGACCCAGGCGATGCAGCGCGACGACACCGCCAATCCCGGCATGCTGTGGGTGGGCGAGGGCGAGGCGTTGTGGAACCGCAAGGAGGGCGGCGCGCAGCGCGCCTGCGCCGACTGCCACGGCGATGCCGCGCAAAGCATGCGCGCCGTCGCGGCGCGCTACCCTGCCTTCAGCGCCGAGCTCGGCCGGCCGATCGACCTGCAGGGGCAGGTCAATCTCTGCCGCGCGCGGCGGCAGGACGCGCCGCCGCTGCGCTTCGAGAGCCAGGAGCTGCTCGCGCTCACGACCTACGTCGCGCACCAGTCGCGCGGGCTGCCGGTCGCGGCGCTCGATGACGAACGGCTGGTGCCGTTTCGCGAAGCGGGGCGGCGGCGGTTCCTCGAGCGCCAGGGCCAGCTCAATTTCTCCTGTGCCAATTGCCACGAGGACAATTGGGGCAAAAAGCTCGCCGGTAACATCATCCCGCAGGCGCACCCGACCGGCTATCCGATCTACCGCCTGGAATGGCAGGGCATGGGCTCGCTGCAGCGGCGCCTGCGCAACTGTTTGACGGGCGTGCGGGCCGAGCCCTATGCGTTCGGCGCGCCGGAACTGATCGAGCTCGAGCTTTATCTCAACTGGCGCGCGCGCGGCCTGCCCATCGAGGCCCCCGGCGTGCGACCGTAGCCCGCACCGCCGATGGGCGCGGCGCGAAGCCGCAACCCGGATTGAGCGGCAGCGGAAATCCGGGAATTCCCGAATGCCACTTGCGCTTCATCCGCGCTACGCTCTTGCTCCCGACTGCTTGCAGGTATCGCCTATCCACCATGATGCGCGTGCGCGAGGATCAGGACTTCGCCGCGCCGTTCTCGTATGCTTTGCGGATCAGGCTCATTCGCCCGGAGGTTCCAGTGTGGACGATGTGGAAGCAAGCCGTGAGTGCGGCGCCGGCGGTGCTGGCACTTTGTTTGTCGGTGGGCGTCACGATGGCGCAGCAGCCGACGGATGCGCAGAAGAGTGCGATCCGCAACAACTGCCGTTCCGACTTCATGAGCAACTGCCCGGGCGTCACGCCCGGCGGCGTCGAGGCGCTGCAATGCCTGCAAAGCAATTCGGCGAAATTGTCGTCCGGGTGCCGAAGCGCGGTCGCCGCGATCAGCCCGCCGGCCGCGCCTGCGGCTGCTCCGGCGCCTGCGGCCGCTCCCGCTGCAGCACCGGCGGCGCCCGCGGCTGCTCCGGCTCCGGCGCCTGCAACTGCTCCGGCCGTGGCACCCGCGACCGCCCCGGCCGCGGCGCCTGCGGCCCGCACCGCGGGGCCGCCGCGGCAACCGACGGGCGCGCAGCGCGCGGCGATCCGCCAGGCCTGCCAGGCCGATTTCCTCTCCCGCTGCCCGGGCGTACAGCCGGGTGGCGCGCAGGCGCTGCAATGCCTGCAAGGCCATGCGCCTGAGCTTTCCGCCAACTGCCGGCAGGCCTTGGCTGCCATCGGCGGCGCAGTGGCTGCGACCGCGGCCGCAGCACCCGCGGCATCCCCGCCGCCGGCCGCCGCTGAACCTGCGATCGGATCGGTTCCACCGCTGCTGCCCCGGTTCCGGCTCGAAATTCTCAATATCTGCAGGGCCGATCGGATGCAGTTCTGCGGAGCGGTGCCCCCGGGCGGCGGCAGACTGATCGATTGCCTGGTCGCCAATCAGGCTTCGATTTCGCCCGGCTGCCGGCGGGCCCTGCTGTGGGCGAGCCGCTGACGGCGAATCGTCGGCGGGTCTGGCGAATTCTCCGCCGTGTGGCGGCAACGAGATCTCAAGTCGGCCAGTTCCTTGATCGGGACTGGCCGTTCGCCTGCGATGGCGAGCGCTGGAACGCCGGTCACGCCGATGCGATGGACCGGCCCGCTCGCCTACCACCCGCGCGCAACCACCGCGGGCGTCGCCCGCACATCGGGGTCGCCACGATTCGTGCTATGATGCGGTGCAATCCTGTGACCTGCGAGGGGGACCGAAGTGCGACCGGTAAATCCAACAGCCGCCAGTGTCTGGATGCAATCGAGGCCCGGTCACGCGCCAACGCAGCTTGCGACTGACGGGCGTGCGCGCCATGGCGGCGCCGCCGCCCGCTTCGCTGCCGGGTGCGCGGCGATCCTGACGCTGAGCGCATGCGACGAGGGCAAGAACGTCTACGTTCCGCCGCCGCCGTCGAAGGTGCATGTCGCCCAGCCGCTGCAGCAGCCGATCACCCGCTACATCGAACTCACCGGCAATACCAAGGCCTTCAATCAGGTCGACCTCGAGGCGCGCGTGCAAGGCTTTCTCGAGAAGATCAACTACCAGGACGGCACCTTGCAAAAGAAGGACACCGTTCTGTTCGTCATCCAGCAGAACACCTATCAGGCGCAGCTCGAGCAGGCGAAGGCCTCGGTGACCGGTGCGCAGGCGGAACTGAAGAAGGCGCAAGCGGAGTACGAGCGGCAGTCCGACCTGGTCTCGAAGCAGGTCTCGACCCAGGCCAACTACGACAAGGCGCTGGCGCAGCGCGATTCGGATCAAGCCAATGTCCAGCAAGCCCAGGCGAACACCGCCATTGCGGAGATCAATCTCGGCTATACGACCGTGAAGGCGCCGTTCGACGGCATCGTCGCGCGGCACCTGGTCAGCGTCGGGGCGCTGGTCGGCTACGGTGGTCCAACCAAGCTCGCCAGCATCGTGCAGGTGGCGCCGATCTACGTCTATTTCAACGTGAGCGAGACACTGGCGCTCCGCATCAAGGAGGGGCTGGCCAAGCAAGGCAAGACCCTGCTCGACGTTCCTGACGTTCCGGTCGAGATCGGGCTGCAGATCGAGGACGGCTATCCTCACGTGGGGCGCCTGGACTACGTCGCGCCCAGCGTCGATCCGTCGACCGGCACGCTCGAAGCGCGTGCCGTCTTTGACAACAAGGATATGAGCCTGATGCCGGGCCTGTTCGTGCGGGTGCGCATCCCGGTGCAGAAGCTCGACAAGGCGCTCTTGGTTGCCGACACCGCGATCGGGACCAGCCAGATCGGCAAGTACCTGCTGGTGGTCGGCAAGGACAATACCGTCGAGCAGCGCCCGGTGCAGATCGGCCAACTGGTCGGTGGGCTGCGGGTCATCGAATCCGGCATCAACGCCGACGATTGGGTGGTGACCAGCGGCACCCAGCGTGCCATCCCGGGCAACAAGATCGACCCCGACAGACAGCAGATGGCGGCTGCCGGGGGAGGCAAATAGCGGCGCAATCAAGAAGATCGCCACGGCCTTCTCAACCGGGCAAATCCATGTTCTCGCGCTACTTCATCGAGCGGCCGGTCCTCTCCAACGTGATTGCGTTGGTGATGATCCTGATCGGGGCGGTGGCGCTGTTGCGGCTGCCGGTCGCGCAATATCCCAACGTCACCCCGCCCACCGTCTCGGTGACCGCCCGCTATCCGGGTGCGAGCGCGCAGAGCGTCATGGAGACGGTGGCGTTGCCGATCGAGCAGCAGGTCAACGGCGTCGAGGGCATGCTCTACATGCAGTCGACGAGCGCCAGCGACGGCTCCTACAACCTGATCGTCACCTTCGCGATCGGCACCGATCCCAACATGGCGCAGGTGCTGGTGCAGAACCGGGTCTCCGCCGCGCTCGCACAGCTGCCGCAGCCGGTGCAGGTGCAGGGCGTCAAGGTTCAGAAAAAGTCGACAGCCGTCCTGATGTTCGTGACGCTGACGTCGCCCGATAACCGCTACGACAGCTTGTTCCTCGCCAACTACGGCGTCATCAACCTGCAGAACGAGCTCGCCCGCATCCCGGGCGTCGGCAACGTCAATGTGTTCGGCGCCGGCCAGTATGCGATGCGCGTCTGGATGGATCCGGATCAGTTGCAAGCGCGCGGCCTTACGCCGAGCGACGTGATCAACGCGATCCAGCAACAGAGCCAAGTGGTCACGGCAGGTGTCGTCGGCATGCCGCCAACGCCGTCCGGCCAGAACTTCCAGTATACCATCAACGTCACCGGCCGCATCAACGACGTCGGCGACTTCGAAGAGCTCATCGTCAAGGTCGACAACCAGGAGGGCGGGCGCATCACCCGCGTCAAGGATGTCGGCCGGGTCGAACTCGGGGCGCAGACCTATAGTCAGACCTTCAAGCTCGATAACGCCCAGGCCGCCGGCCTCGGCATTTACCAGCTGCCCGAGGCCAACGCCATCAACGTGGCCGAGGCAGTCCGCAGCAAGATGGATCAGCTCGCCAAGGCGTTCCCGCCCGGGCTCATCTACAGCGTCCCATTCGACACCACCACGTTCGTGCGGGCATCGATCAACGAGGTCTATATGACCCTGATCGAAGCCGCCATCCTGGTCCTGATCGTCATCCTCGTGTTCCTGCAGGATTGGCGCGCCATGCTGGTGCCCGCCACCACGGTGCCGGTCACTATCATCGGCGCGTTCGCGGCCATGGCGGTACTCGGATTCACCGTCAACCTGTCGACGCTGTTCGCCATCGTGCTCGCGATCGGCATCGTGGTCGACGACGCCATCGTCATCGTCGAGGGCGTCGCGCGCCATGTCGAGCACGGCATGCCGGGGCGCGAGGCCGCCGTGAAGGCGATGGGCGAGCTGTTCGGCCCGATCGTCGGCATCACGCTGGTGCTGATGTCGGTGTTCATTCCGGCCGCCTTCATGCCCGGCCTCACGGGGCAGCTCTATCAGCAGTTCGCGCTGGTGATCGCCGCAACCGCGCTGATCAGCGCCGTCAACGCCATGACCTTGAAGCCGACCCAGTGCGCCCTGTGGCTGCGCGTGCCGGTGCCGCCGGCGCAGCGCAACTTATTCTACCGCGGCTTCAACGCGGTCTATGACGTGGCGGAGCGGTGGTACGCGAACCTGATCCGCCGCATGGTCGATGTCAGCGCCGTGATGGTCGCGATTGCGCTGGTGCTGATCGGCATCGCGTTCTGGGGCATGACGCGCGTCCCCACCGCCTTCATCCCGATCGAGGACCAGGGCTACCTGATGGTCAACGTCCAGCTTCCGGACGGCGCTTCGCTCGAGCGGACCGATCGCGCCCTCGAGCAGGTAGCGAAGATTGCCAAAGCGACGCCCGGCGTGGATCAGGTCATCACCATCGGCGGCATCTCGGTGCTCGACAACAATGCGAGCTTGCCCAGCACCGGGCTCGCCTACGTGATCCTCAAGGATTGGTCGGTGCGCGGGAAGAGCAAGGGGCAGGACCTGTTATCGCTGTACCGCGGCCTGAGCGGAACCCTTAAAGCGCAGGTGCTCGACGCGGCGACCACGATCATCCCGCCGCCGCCGATTCAGGGCGTCGGCAATTCGGGCGGCTTCACCCTGATCGTGCAGCTGCGCGACGGCAGCGGGGACTTCACCAAGCTGCAAAACGTTACCAACCAGGTGGTGGCGAACGCGGCGTCGCAGTCGGCCGTGCAGAACGTATTCACCTCGTTCCGCGCGTCGACGCCGCAGCTCTACCTGGCGATCGACCGCAACAAGGCGGAAACGCTGGGAGTGACGGTCGGGCAGGTGTTCAGCGCGCTGGAAAGCTACGTAGGTTCCAGCTACGTGACCCAGCTCAACAAGTTCGGGCAGGTATTCCAGGTCTACGTGCAGGCGGAGTCGCAGTTCCGCATGCGACCCGACGACATCCGCAACCTGAAGATCAAGACGCCCGCCGGCGCAATGGTGCCGCTCGGGACCCTGCTGGACGTCCGCGAGGTCGAGGGACCTTCGCTGATCGGCCTCTACAATCTCTATCCGGCGGCGACCATCGCCGGCCTGCCGGCCGCAGGCTTCAGCTCCGGTCAGGTGATGACGCTGATGGAGCAGATCGCGGAGCGGACGCTGCCGCCCGGCATGGGCACCGAATGGTCGGCGATGTCGTATCAGGAGAAGGTGGTCGGCAACCAGGTCTACTTCGTGTTCGCGCTCGCGGTGCTGCTGGTCTATTTCGTGCTCGCGGGCCAGTATGAAAGCTGGCTGCTGCCGATCGCGGTGATTCTGGCGGTGCCGATGGCGCTGCTCGGGACCGTCGGCACGCTGCTCGCGCTCGGGGTGGCCAACAATCTCTACACCCAGATCGGCCTCATCCTGTTGATCGCGCTTTCCGCCAAGAACGCGATCCTGATCGTCGAATACGCGCGCGAAAAGCGCGCCGAGGGCATGGCGCTGATCGAGGCGGCGGTGGAAGCGGCGCGGCTGCGGTTCCGCCCGATCCTGATGACCTCGTTCGCCTTCATTCTGGGCGTGGTGCCGCTCGTGATCGCCACCGGAGCCGGCGCCAATGCGCGCCGCTCGATCGGCATCTCGGTGTTCAGCGGCATGCTGGCCTCGACGTGCCTTGCGGTGCTGTTCGTGCCCTCGTTCTACGTCGTTCTGCAGCGGATCGAGGAGTGGCGCCAAGCGGGCAGGAAGCCGAAGCCCGCGGCGGCCGAGGCGCCCTCGCTGCAGGCGTGAGCGCGGCCCGCTCGGATCCGCGCATGCCGGCTATCGCGGCATGCCAAGATGAAGTCCGTGTCGTGTCCTGTCTCGAGACGCTGCGAGCGAGACCGTGGCCGCCTGGGGATCGCTCCTCCCCCTTCGTACCCGCCCGTCGTATCGGCCGATCGGTACGACGCGAACCACGGGCGGCGCAGTTCGCACCCATTGTCTTTTGACTAGATCAATAACGACGAAACGAGGTGCGCTCAAAATGAGCCCGGATCTGCGACTTTCCCCGCGTCCCATCCGTCAGCGTCCTGACGACCAGAAAGGAATCGGGCATGATGCGCTGCAATCATTTCGACACGATCGCTATCCCGATAGCGACTTGCCGCCAGGTTGCTCGGTGCGTGCCGTATCAAGCGCAGCATGCAGAGACGCGCATGCATGGCTTTGAGCAGGTGAAAGCCCGATCATGATCGGACAACTCACAATCGGCGAACGCCAGTCTGCGCTCCTCATGCTGCTGGTGCTTGCCGCCATCGGCATTGCCATGGCCGTTGCCGGGCGCAACGACCCCCTCGGCGCGCATGGCGCCTTGGTCGCTGTCGCTGCGCTGGCGGGGATCTTTGCCGTCATCTCCGGATACTATCTGCCGGAACCGAGCGGGGAGCGCTTCGAGCACTATTACGACGAGCCGACCAAGGCGGGCATCATCCTGGCGATGGGCTGGGCGGTGTTCGGGCTTTTCGTCGGGGACTGGGTGGCCTGGCTCTTCGTCTATCCGGACCTCACCTTCGATGCCGGCTGGTCGAGCTTCGGACGCATCCGTCCGGTCCATACCACGGCGGTCATTTTCGGCTTCGGCGGCAACGCGCTGATCGCGACATCGCTTTATGTGCTGCAGCGCACGTCGCGCGCGCGCCTGCCGGATCAACTGAGCCCCTGGTTCGTGCTGCTCGGCTACAACCTGTTCTGCCTCCTCGCCGTCACCGGCTACATGATGGGCATCACGCAGTCGAAGGAGTATGCCGAGCCGGAATGGTACGCTGACATCTGGCTGGTGATCGTCTGGGTCGTCTATTTCCTCATCTATCTTCGCACGTTGGCGCGCCGCAGGGAGCCGCACATCTACGTCGCCAACTGGTACTACATGGCCTTCATCCTGGTCGTGGCCATCCTGCACATCGTCAACAACCTCGCCATTCCGGTATCGCTCGGTCACGCCAAGTCCTACTCCGCGTTCTCGGGCGTGCAGGACGCGATGACGCAATGGTGGTACGGCCACAATGCGGTGGCGTTCTTTCTGACCGCCGGCTTCCTCGGCATGATGTACTACTACCTGCCCAAGCGCGCGAACCGCCCGCTGTTCTCCTACCGGCTGTCGATCATCAGCTTCTGGGGCATCACTTTCCTTTACATGTGGGCGGGCTCGCATCACCTGCACTACACGGCGCTGCCGCACTGGGTGCAGACGCTCGGCATGACGTTCTCGGTGATGCTGCTGGTGCCGTCATGGGCGTCGGCGACCAACGCGCTGCTCACGCTCAACGGCGCCTGGGACAAGGTCCGTGACGACGCGACGCTGCGCTTCATGATGGTGGCCGCGGTGTTCTACGGGCTTTCGACCTTCGAGGGGTCGTTCATGGCGATCCGCTCGGTGAACTCTCTCTCGCACTATACCGACTGGACAATCGGCCATGTCCATGCTGGCGCGCTCGGCTGGGTGGCCATGATCACCTTTGGCGCGATCTATGCATCGGTGCCCTGGCTCTGGAAGCGGGAGGGCATGTATTCAGCGAGGCTCGTCGAGGTTCATTTCTGGCTCGCGGTTGCCGGCACCATCATCTACGTCTTCGCGATGTGGAATTCCGGCATTATCCAGGGGCTGATGTGGCGGACCTACAACGAGAGCGGCACGCTTGCCTACTCGTTCGTCGACTCGCTGGTCGCGATGCGCCCCTATTACATCGCACGTGCGATCGGGGGCCTCCTGTTCCTCATCGGTGCCGTCTTCGGCTGCTACAATATCTGGATGACGATCCGCACCGCGCCGCGAACCGCGGGCGAAGCGGTCGCCGACAGCCCCGACTCGGTGCTTGCGGGCACGCCCGCGCTTCAGCCCGCGGAGTGACGCATGTTCGGCCTTCATTATCGGCTGGAGCGCAAGGCGGTGGGCCTCGTGCTGGCGATCATCGCCGTGGCCAGCATCGGCGGCATCGTCGAGATCGCGCCACTGTTCACGATCCATCAGACGGTCGAAGACGCGCCCGACATGCGGGTCTACACGCCGCTCGAACTCGCCGGCCGCAACATCTACGTCCGCGAAGGCTGCTACGCGTGTCACTCGCAGATGATTCGCACACTGCGCGACGAGGTCGAGCGGTACGGCCCCTATTCGCTCGCGGTCGAGTCCAAGTACGATCATCCGATGCTGTGGGGCTCGAAGCGGACCGGGCCGGATCTTGCGAGGGTCGGCGGCAAATACTCCGATGACTGGCATGTGGCGCATCTGAACAATCCGCGAGCCGTGATGCCGGAATCGATCATGCCGGCCTATGCGTGGCTGTCGCGCACGGCGCTGCGGACCGACGATCTGGGATTGCAGCTCAAAGCGATGCGGTCGGTCGGCGTGCCTTATACGGACGAGATGGTCACCAATGCGGCGTCGGATGCCTATGGCCAGGCGGCGCCCGACTCTCCGCAGGCGGAGGGCGTGACCAAGCGCTACGGTGCGGCGACCAACGTACGGGCGTTCGACGGTGCCCCCGGCACGCTGACCGAGATGGATGCGCTGGTCAGCTACCTGCAGATTCTCGGGCGGTTGACCAACGCGGCGCACATGCCCGTTGCCGCAGCCGGGAGGTGACGATGCACCTCGACCACAACACCCTCGTATGGTTCTCGAAGTCGTTCGGCCTGTTCTATCTCATCGGCCTGTCGTTCCTCGCGGTGGCCTACGCCTGCTGGCCAGCCAACAAGGCGCGGTTCGACCGCGCGGCGCGGTCGATCATCGATGACGAGGACAAGCCATGGCGGTGACCGAACGCGATCCGCATACGGGCTACCTGACCACCGGGCACGAGTGGAACGGCATCAAGGAGCTCAATACGCCGGTGCCGCGTGCGGTCTATTTCTTTCTCATCGTGACGGCCCTGTTTTCTCTCGGTTACTGGATCCTGTTTCCCGCCTTCCCGCTCGGCTGGACCTACACCAAAGGCCTGCTCGGGATCGATCAGCGCACGACCGTCGCCGAAAGTCTGAAGCAGGCGGCTCTGGATCGCGAGAGCTGGAGCAAGCGGATCGCGACGGAGAGCTATCAGGCGATCCAGGCCGATCCGGCCCTGATGACGATCGTCCGCCAGACTGGACGAACCTTGTTCGGCGACAACTGCGCCGCCTGCCACGGCTTCAATGCGAAGGGAGGCAAGGGATTCCCGAACCTGACCACTGCGTCGTGGCTGTGGGGGGGCGATGCGGAAACCATCGCCGAAACGATCCGCGTCGGCATCAACTCCAACCATCGCAACACCCGTGTCGCCCAGATGGTCGCCTTCGGACCGGTTCTGTCGCGCGCCGATGTGGAGAACGTGGTCGCCTACGTGCAGTCCCTCTCCGATTCCACGGCCACAAACCGGATTCCTGCGGGGAAGCTTGACGAGGGCAAGAAGGTTTTTGCGGCGAACTGCGCCTCCTGTCACGGCGACGAGGGCAAGGGAAAGGCCGACTTGGGCGCACCCGATCTCACCGACGGGTACTGGATCTACGGCGGGGATCCGCAATCGATTTTCGCTTCCGTATTGCACGGCCGGCAGGGGCAGATGCCGACCTGGGAAGACCGCCTCACTGCGGTCGAGCGCAAGATTCTCGCGCTCTATCTCGTGGATTTGAGGTCGCGCAATCCATGAGCGGCATCTTGGCCCGGACGGCATCCAAGCGCAAAGCCGTAATCTGGCTCGCCGTCGGCTTCGCCCTGCTGGTCTTGTTCGCGGCCAACGGCCATTTCGTCTATGTCGCGATGACCTCGCAGCCGGACTGCGTCGATCATATCCGGCACGGCGAGGCGGATGGGAAGCAAAACCGGTTCAGCGCGGCGAAATCCGCATGTTCGCCGGGGTGAATGACGCGAGAGAAGCGGAGCGAGATGGACGATGACGACGATCCCGGCCGTGCTTCCCCCGGCACCGCGAGAGAAGACATGGAACCGCCATCTGCCGCCGTCGGCTGCCTTTAAATGGCTGGCTGCCGGGTGGCACGACCTGACCGTCCAGCCGCTGGCCAGCCTGAGCTACGGCGCCGTGGTGTTTCTGGTCTCTGTCGCCATCGTGACCGGTCTAGTTGCGTTCGGATGGGACTATATCCTGTTTCCGGCGCTCGCCGGATTCATGGTGGTCGGACCGCTGCTCGCAATCGGTCTCTACGAGAAGAGCCGCCATCTCGCCGCGGGAGAACCCGTGAGCTTGGCGCAGATGTTTTTTGTCAAACCCAGCTCCGGCGGTCAGATTCTGTTCACGGGCGTTCTGCTCTGTCTGTTGATGCTGCTATGGATGCGCGCCGCGGTCATCATCTACGCCCTGTTCTTCGGGCTGCGACCGTTTCCGGGTCTCGATCACATCGCGCCGATGCTGTTCACCACGCCGACCGGCTGGGCGATGTTGCTCGTCGGCGGTGTCGTCGGCGGGCTGTTCGCGGCATTTTCCTTTGCCATCAGCGCGTTCTCGATTCCGATGCTGCTCAGCGAGCGCGTCGACGCGCTGACCGCGATGGGCACCAGCACCGCGCTGGTCTGGAACAATCTGCCGGTGATGCTCACCTGGGGGGCGATCGTGCTCGCCCTTTTTCTCCTCAGCCTTGCCACCGGGCTTGTCGGACTGATCGTCGTCTTTCCGCTGCTGGGTCATGGCACCTGGCATGCCTACCAGGCCATTCGCGCATGACGATCGTGAGCGTGACGATCGCAAACACGACGATCATGAGCGCGACACGCGCTCGGGACCGCGACGCGAGAGCCGCCCGATGAGTGGCTGCGCGCCGAGCGTTGGGCTTGCTGCAGCGGCGGCCGAGGCCGATCGCCAACGCAGCGCCCAGGCCGAGCTGCTGCTCGCGAGCCGTGAGGTCGGCAACGGGCTGCACCAGACCGATCTATCGGTGCCCGGCATTCATTGCGGCGCCTGTATGAAAAAGATTGAGGGGGCGATCGGCGCCATGGCCGGGGTCGAGCGGGCGCGGGTCAATCTCTCGACCAGGCGTGTGACGATCCATTGGCGCGCCGACGCGGCGCCGCCATTCGTCGAGGCGCTCCATTGCATCGGCTTCGATGCCCATCCGTACGATGCGGCCGCCGAGACCGAAGACGGGACGCTGGCAGGATTGATCCGCGCGCTGGCGGTCGCGGGCTTCGCGGCGGGCAATATCATGTTGCTGTCGGTGTCGATCTGGTCAGGCGCCGACGCGGAGACGCGTGTCCTGTTCCACTGGATTTCCGCCGCGATCGCTCTCCCCGCCCTCGTCTATTCCGGACGCGTCTTCTTTCGCTCGGCATGGCAAAGCCTGCGCCACGGCCGCACCAACATGGATGTTCCGATCTCAGTCGGCGTACTGCTGGCGTTCGGATTGAGTGTCTACGAGACCATCCATCACGGACCGCATGCCTACTTCGACGCCGCGACGACTCTCCTGTTCTTTCTCCTGATCGGACGCACGCTCGATCACCTGATGCGCGAGCGCGCCCGCGTGGCGGTCAAGAGCCTGGCGCGTCTTGCCGCGCGCGGCGCATTGGTGCAACGGCCTGACGGAAGCAGCGTCTATTTGCCGGTGCGGGAGATCGCGCCGGGGATGACGATTCTGCTCGCGGCCGGTGAGCGTGTTCCGGTCGATGCGCGTGTCTTGCGCGGACAATCGGAAATCGACCGTTCCCTGGTATCCGGCGAAAGCCTGCCGCAGCCGGCCGGAAGCGGCTGCGTGCTGCAGGCTGGAACGCTCAATCTGACCGGCCCTCTCACCATTGTCGCCACGGTCGCCGCCGATGATTCGTTCCTCGCGGAAATGATGCGGATGATGGAAGCGGCAGAGTCCGGCCGTTCGGCGTATCGGCGCATGGCCGACCGCGCAGCGCGGATGTATGCCCCGGTCGTTCACCTGACAGCCTTGCTGACATTCGCCGGCTGGATGATCGCGACCGGCGATGTTCACCGCGCGATCACGGTTGCGATCGCCGTTCTGATTATCACATGCCCCTGCGCGCTCGCGCTTGCCGTGCCGATGGTGCAGGTCGTGGCTGCCCGGCGCCTTTTCGAGCAGGGAACCATGGTCAAGGACGGCGGGGCGTTGGAGCGCCTTGCCGAGATCGACAGCGTGATCTTCGATAAGACCGGCACGCTTACGCTCGGCCAGTCGCACCTCGTCGGCGGCGACGACGCCAGCCGCGATGGTATCGCTATCGCGCGGGCAGTCGCGTCGCATTCGCGCCATCCCTATTCCCGTGCGCTGGCTGCCGCATGCCGAACAGACGCAGCCGCGCCGATCGTCTTCGATCGCGTGTCCGAACATCCGGGATCGGGCGTCGAGGCTGTGGCAGGCACCACCACATACCGGCTCGGGCGCGCTGAATGGGCGCTCTCCGGCTCGACATCGCCACAATCCGCGGGCGCGGCGAGCGTCGTCCTCTCGAAGAACGGCGGGTATCTCGCTGCGTTCGACTTCGAAGACCGGCTTCGTCCCGACGCGCGGAACGCGGTCGAGACGCTTGCGGGCAGCGGACTGTCGGTCGAGCTCCTTTCCGGCGACCGGGAAGAGCCGGTGCGGGCGCTTGCGACCACACTCGGCATCCCGCACCTCGCCCGCGTATCGCCCGGAGGAAAAGTCGCCCACATCAGGGCGATGACCGACGCAGGAAGAAAGCCCTTGATGGTCGGCGACGGCCTCAACGATGCGCCGGCGCTGACCGCCGCCTACGCATCGATGGCACCAGCGTCCGCGGCCGATGTCGGTCGCAACGCCGCCGACCTCGTATTTCTGCGGGAGAGCCTGATGGCCGTTCCGCAGGCGATCGCCGTGGCGCGCCGCGCCGCGCGGCTGGTTCGGCAGAATTTCGCCCTTGCCATCGGCTACAATGTGATTGCCGTTCCCATCGCCGTTTTCGGCTATGTGACACCGCTGATCGCCGCGCTAGCCATGTCGCTATCGTCATTGCTCGTCGTGGCGAATGCCCTGCGCCTGGGCGGGATGGATCGCCGCCGGCAGAACGGCGGGTCGCCGGAAGGCAGCATCGCCGCATTGTACGGTGCGCGTGGGGTCGCCCGATGACGGATTTCTTCTACCTCGTTCCCCTCGCCCTTGGTCTTGGCCTCGCCGGACTGGCGGCATTCATGTGGTCGCTCAAGAGCGGCCAATATGATGACCTCGATGGCGCTGCCGAGCGAATTCTGCTGGATGACAGCGACAAGCCGATTGTGCCGCCGCGGCCGGACCGTGCATAGCCGAGGATAGGGCGGGTAAGGTATAGCCGCCGTCGGATAAGCGTATGCCAGGTCACGGGCCGTGCCCGCGCCGCGGCGGACATTGCACGACCACGATCAAATCCGTGCGACTGGGTGGTGGTGGAACGTCACCAGGGGGATGTGATGGAGCCGCAACCGGCATCGGCTACCCCTCGGGTGCTCGCCCGTCTCGGGTCTCAGCTGGACTGGTACTGGACGCTTTCCCCGTCTGGTCGCGCTGCGTTCTGGGCGACCTTCGGTGGCTGGGCGCTGGACGCCTACAACCAGATGACCCTGGGCTTCGTCCTGCCCGCCGTCAGCACCGAATTTGCACTCTCCACGGCGCAGGCGGGGCTGCTCGGGTCCCTCGGTTTGGTGATGAGCGCGGTGGGCGGCGCCCTCGCCGGGGCGCTGGCGGACGCGGTCGGACGCGTGCGGGTGCTGATCCTCTCCATCGGGTCGTACGCGCTGTTCGGACTCTTGGCCGGCTGCGCACAGTCATACGAGCAGCTGATGGTCTTCCTCATGCTGCAGGGCCTCGGGTTTGGCGGCGAGTGGGCCGCCGGCGCGGTGCTCGTGGCGGAGTATGCGCAGGCGAAGCAGCGTGGGCGAGTCATCGGCGCCGTGCAGAGCGCGTGGTCGATCGGCTACGCCGGCGTCCTGATCGCCAACACCCTCGCCTTTAGCCTGGCGCCGCCTGAAGTCGCCTGGCGAATGATGTTCTGGCTGGGAGCGGTGCCGGCCATCGTGCTGCTGTGGGTGCGCACCCGCGTGCAGGAGTCTACCGTGTACCGCGCCGAGGTAGCGGCGCGCGGCGCCGGTACTGGACGGGCAGGGGCCAGGCCCGGCAGTGCGCTCCTCGGGCTGTTCCGCCGCGACCAGCTCCGCGTCACCCTGGCGTCGGCGCTGCTCTCGGTCGGTGTCATGGGCGCCGGGCTTGCCATCTGGCTGCCCACCTATCTGGAGCAGGTGCGCCAGCTGACGGTCGAGGGCATCAGCGCCTATATGGGCATTCAGGTGATCGGCGGATTCGTGGGCTGTGTCAGCGCCGGCTACGTGCTGGACGCGCTGGGCCGTCGCCGAGGTCTGGCGCTGTTCGCGCTCGGCAGTGCGCTCTCCGCCTGGGCTTACGTCGTGCTGCCGCTCGGCGACGCCTGGCTGGTGTTCGCCATCGGCTTCCCGCTCGGCTTCTTTGGTTCCGGCATCTTCAGCGGGCTGGCGGTTTACCTCGCCGAGCTATATCCGACCGAACTGCGCGGCGCCGGACAAGGATTCGGCTACAACATCGGGCGCGGGGTCGCCGCGGTCGGGCCGGCCGCGATCGGCGTTGCGGCGGCGCGGGTCGGGCTGAGCGACGCGCTGGCGCTGGCGGCGACGAGCTACGTGCTCTGCCTCGTCGCCCTGCTGTTTCTGCCGGAGACTCGCGGCAAGCCCCTGGCCGGGTGAGCCACGACTGATCGACAATCCAGGCGAGGCCGGTTCATTCCCGGACCGCCTAACGGCGGCCGAGATCTACGGGTTGTGATTTTAGACACCCGATCAGCTAGGCCGAAGTCGACGCCGGCGTCCATGCCGACCGCCTGACCGGCCATCGCGGCCGCGACATGTTCGTCCCTTCGGCCGGGCTTCGGAAACGACTTGGCGACATGCGGTCAGTCCGGCTTCTTGCCGGAAAGCGTCGAGGGAGCGCCATCGGCCGCGGACGCAGTCGGGGCGGACGCATAGAGCGGGCTCGCGTAATAATGCGAGAGCGCAAACCGCAGCAACACGCCGATCGCAGCCGCGAGCGGCACCGCGATCAACAGGCCGACAAAGCCGAACAGATAGCCGAAGGCGAATAGCGCGAACATGAGCCATACCGGATTCAAATGCACGCGTCGGCCGACGAGATATGGCGAAAGCACATAGTCCGCCAACGATTGCCCGACGAAGAAAATGGCCGGGACGAGCAAGGTGATCGTCCAGTTCGGCCAAAACTGCGCAATTGCGACGCAGGTCGAGACCACAAGGCCGGTCAACGACCCGAGATAGGGGACGAAGCTGATCAGGCCCGCGGCGATGCCGATCAGGATACCGTGGTTCAATCCGATCAACGACAGCGCCGCTGCGTAGAACACGGCGAGGAGCAGACACAGGGCGCTTTGGCCGCGCACGAAACCGCCGATCGTGTCGTCGATCTCGCGCGCGAGCACCCGCACCGTCTCGCGGCGCGCCGGCGGCACCCAATTGTCGACCACCGCGATCATCCGGTTCCAGTCGTAGATGAGGTAGCAGGCGACGATCGGGGTCACCACCGCCAGCGAGAACACCGAGATCAGTTCCTGGCCGCCGGACCATACCGAACGCAGGAACGTTCCGAGCCAGTCGGTCACCACCGCCGTGAGCTCGCCGACGGACCTTTCCGCATGGCCGAGGCCTTCGCCGATGATCTTGCTCAGCCACGGCCGCCCGGGATCGGTGGCAAGCGACTGCAACTGTTGGAGGTAATTCGGAACCTTGTCGATGAAATAAGAAAACTCGCCGATGATGATCGGGGCCGTCAGAACGACCACAAGGACGACGCAGACAACGAACAATCCCATGATGAAGAGCGTCGCGACCAGCCGGTTCATTCCCAGCCGCTCGAGCCGTGTGGCCACGGGATCGAGCAAATAGGCCAACACCATACCGGCGACGAATGGGAGCAACACCTCGCGCAGCAGCACGACCACGGCGATGACCGCCGCGAGCATCGCAATCCAAAAGACGATGGGCCGCGTCACGTTCATGGTAGGGCAGTGTGAGCGGATTGACCGGCGTGAGTCAAAGTGGAAGTGAATAGCGCCGGGTCACCGCGCGGAAGCACCGATGCCGGGTCGCTGAAACCCGATCGCAGACCCCGCGCAGAGTAGTAGCCTGACGCGCTGCAGTCGCAACTTTCTTTTGAGTTGTGTAAACGAAAACTTGCCCACGCCCAGGGGCTAATGGAATCTTTGCGCTGACGGCGCGATAAACACGCTCGGCAAGGAGCCTCGCACTTGGCACAGAAATATTACTTCGTCAGCGACCTGCACATGGGTGGCGACGGCCGGTTGCAGCATTGCGATTACGCCGCCGAGTTCATCGCATTTCTCAAAGGCCTGGAAAAAGAAGGTCCCGATACTGAGTTGCTGATCGTGGGTGACACGTTTGGGTTCTGGGAACTGACGCTCGAGGATGGAGTCGAAAAGCTCGAGCACATCGTCAAGGCGCACCAGGCGATTTTCGACCAGCTTAGAGTCACCGGGGCGTGCATCAAGGTGACCATGATGGTCGGTAACCACGACTACGAGCTGGCGTGCAATCCGGCCTACGTGGACAAACTCCAAGCATACAACATCCATTTGGACACGAGCTTGTTCCTCATCCGCATCGTGGGCAACAAGAAAATCTGGATCGAGCACGGGCAGCAACGCGACGAATTCAACACTTTCCGTGATTATGGCAATCTCTATGCCCTCCCCGTGGGGTACTTCATCACGCAAACTTTCGTTAGCGGGGCGAGCCGGCATTCGGACTTTGGCAGAGGAGACTGGCTCAAGGATATCCGCTCGGTCGGTACGATGCAGATTCCCGATTGGATCCTGTCGAACTATTTTTACCGAGAAATGAGCACGGTGCTACGCTGGCTGCTGCTGCCCTTCTTGCTGATCGCCGGCGTGACGGTCGTGGCGATCCTGGGCGAGCTCCTGCGAGTTCTGGGCATTTTCGACTACAACATTCTGTTTCATAACCCGCTGATGCGCAGGTTCGGGATCGTCGACGACGTCCTGCAGGTCGTGATCACCATCAACTCCATCTTCTTGGTGCTGTTCGGTGCACCCATGGCGATTTTTCTGCACGACCTGACGCGAACCTTGCGTCGCTTCCGCCTGCTCACGAGCCACGGGATGACGCCTGATCTGGATTCGGAGGAGTCTTATCTGAAGGGGGCGCAGGAAGTCTTCCAAAGGGACGACAAGGTAGCGGTATTCGTCTTCGGGCACACGCACGCGGCGTTTCTGAAGCGGTTGGGGCCGGCAGGACAGGTGGTCCTCAACACCGGAACGTGGCTAAAGCTATTGCGCCGCGTCCCGGTGCGCCTCGGCTATTTGCCGGCGGTCTACTATCCCTCGTATCGCTTGAACTACTTTTGCATCGAGGCGGAAAACAACCACGTCGTCATCAACTATGTGGTTGTCCCCAAGACGCCTGAGCGCGAGCTGACTTGGCTGCAGCGTCTGGTGACATTGGGGAGGGCGCCCAAGCACCAGGAAGCGATCCCGGCGAGGACGGTCGTCGATTTCTGACACCAACGCCGCCGTGCGGCGGCCGTGCCCCGAACGAGACACAAGTCTGAACAGGTCCGAACGAGCGGCAAGCCAAGCTGGTACGCTGCCAGAAGCCGCCTGCCGCTTGGCCGCAACGTCAACATCGGCAGGATCGCCGAGCTCGGCACGCAACGCGGCCTCGTGGTAGCGCGCCCAGGTAGCTGAGCCGACCTGTCAGCGATCCATCCGTGCCCAGCTGCAACAATCGCAGGCAGAACTCCTTGCACCCCGGCTCGATCGTGTCTATGCCCAGACCCTTCGAGCGTATTCGATGCCGATCGAGGGGTGGCAGCGGTCGACGCGACCCACACTGATCTATGTCAGGAATGCGATCACAGCCGGGTGCTAATGGATTCGCGGGAACTTCCGCCGCGCGGCTGCACCATTCAGACACGCATCGATGGACGCGCTCATGAGGTAGGCGGCGGAATTGGCCGTGCTACAAGGGACGCAGGGCGTGCCCGTCGCGCCGCAGCAACTTCCGCGACACACGGTCGCGTTCCGTTGGCACAAGGCAACAGGAGACCACTTCGATGGACGCACGCAAGGAATCCTCTTCCCGCGCCGGGCACACGCCGGGCACCTCGCACAGCGATGCCCAGTCGTCCACGTCGGACGGCCTGACGGCTGACATGGGCAGACTGCGCGACGATATCGCAAGCCTCAAGGAGACGGTTGCGCGTTTGGCCTCCCAGGCAAGCACCGAGGCCGGCAAGACCATCCGCGGAGTTGGCCAGACTGTCGCGTCGCAGGTCGGGACCGCGGCAAGCGGCGTCGCCGAGGCCGGTTCTGAGCTCGCGGCTTCCGCCAAGGAGCAGGCGAAAACCTTTGCTTCCGAGCTCGAAGCCGTCGCCCGCCGCAATCCGCTCGGGGCGCTCGCCGGCGCGCTGTTCGTCGGTGTGCTGATCGGGATGATGTCGCGGAGCCGTGACTGATGTTCGGCGAATTCGTCGACCTCATGCGGGCCGACGTCGATCGGCAGGTCGTCTGGCTGAAGACCGAGGTAAAGCGACAGGCACGGTATGCGGCGTTGACCGCCGTGGTTGCCGCCGCCGCCGCGCTGTCGGCGCTTGGGGCCGTCGTGGTCGGCTGCATCGCGCTCTACTGGTGGCTCGCCAAGCGGTACGGCCCCGATGTCGCCTTCGCGGTGCTCGGGGGCGGCTTTGCGCTGCTCGCCGTTTTGCTGTCCTTGCTGATGTTCGCGCGGCGCCGCCCGCAGCTACCCGCTCGGCCGACGCTGCAGAGCGTGCGCCCCGCAACGCTTATCGAAACGCTCAAGCAGACCGGCTACCGCGATGCGGTCACGGCCGGCGAGCAAATTTCGAGCCTTGCCAACGACAACCTCCGCCACGGATCTCGGCAGTCGCTGTTCGGAACCTTGGTGCTGGCGGCGCTGGTCGGCTTGGTCGTCGGGCGCGGGCTGCGCAAGTGATGCGCGGACAGCGGATGGTCCGCAACAAGACGGCTCCGATCGCTCCGGATCGCGCCTGAAGCGCAGCTCCTGCCTTCAAGCGCTTTCAAGCGCACTGCCAAATCGGCACTGCCTTTGCGTTCAGTGGACGGCGCACCTCGGCTCTGATCCAGATCAGTGTCGTGCATTCTGCCAACGGTAAGCTTTGCACGCTCGAAGCGTGCGGTGATACCGGGCGGCGGCCCTCGGCCCGCCGGCAGCACGTCTCCGGCGGGTCGTCATCCTCCAGCCGAGCGCGGGAGCGGGGCAATTGATCAAATCCGAATTGGTCCAGCGCATGGCCGCGCAAAATCCGCATCTCTACCAGCGTGACGTCGAAAACATCGTCGATGGCATCTTGAACACGATTACTGCCGCGCTGGCACGGGGAGATCGGGTCGAATTGCGCGGGTTCGGGGCGTTTTCGGTCAAGGACCGCCCGGCCCGCCCTGGGCGCAATCCGCGCACCGGCGCGCAGGTCTCGGTGCGGCAGCGGCGCGTCCCGCTCTTCAGGACCGGCAAGGAGATGCATGAGCGCCTCAATCGCATGCCGACCTGAGCCCGCCAGCTCGTGGTCCCGCGTCCCATCGTCATCAGCCAGACGCGCGGCGGTCGGCAGGCGGGCAGGCGCGCGAACAGCCTTTCAGCGGTGAGCCTCGGAAGTCACCAAGCCGTGCCGGTCCGCTGCTCGCCAATCGGCGAGATTGCTGGGCTGGGAGGGCGTGCGCGGGGCATGGTGTTTCTCCACAGCCGGCCAGGCCGTTCCGTGTGCATGACCAAAGCCGGCGTCGGATAGGCGTATGCCGGGTTGTGGGCAGCATCCGCACCGCCGTAGTTCACGGCATCACGACGATGAAATCCGTGTCGTGTCCTGTCTCTCTGCTGATGCCGTAGTCGGACACGATGAAAGAGGAGCCCGGCGTCAGTCGTTCGGCGATTCGCTCGATCACATCCGGCGGTATTTCGATGCGATCGAGCGCAGCGTTGGCCTTGTCGGGCGACGACGGCGCTGGGGTCGTCTCCACAATCTGGTTGCCGGGCTGGCGCCCCTTGGAGGCATGGGCCGTGCGCGCGAATTTCTCGGGCATCGAGATCACGGTCCAGCGAACCGCACCCTCGTCCTCGCCCCGCATCGCGGTGAACACGTGTGTTCCCAGAGGCTCCTCCGGATGCTGGATCGTGATCGGGCTATCGAACAGCGGCGCGAAGGCTTGACGCACGAAGAGCCGGCTCAATTTGCGGCTCACGAAAACGGAGATCGGGACGGGCTTCCGAGGTGCGGCTGCAGCCCGGGCGGAGCCTGGCGCCGCAAGAGCGGTGGCTTGTTGCGCGTCGGCATCGGGGGTCGACGGCGGATACACCGCCGCGGCGGCCATGATCGTGTTATCCGCATCGGCAACCCGCGACTCCAGCGAGCCGGAAACGGCTTTCGGCTTCGCTGCAATAAGCCGTGGATTGGTTATGTCGACCGGCTGGGTATCATTGGCCGCGATGATCACGCGGGTCCCGCGCCTGGTGAGATGCCACAGGCGAACCGCAAAGTCCTTTTTCAGGCGAATACAGCCGTGGGAGGCCGGATACCCCGGCACAACACCCTCATGCAGCGCTATTCCGGACCACGTGATGCGCTGCATATACGGCATCGGGGCATTGCTGTAGAGGTTCGAGCGGTGCCATCGTTTCTTGCCGATGACGCTGAACACGCCGGTGGGCGTCGGATGGCGCGGCACGCCCGTCGACACGGCAGAGCGTGCGATCAGCGCACCGTCGTCATAAACCGAGACCCGCTGATCGGCGATCGAGACGATAATCTGGAGCGGGCCCTTGGGAGCGTCCGGTGCTGGCGCCGGCTTCGCCAATCGAGGCTTCTTGGCCCTGTGGTAGGGCTTATGCCGAAACGGAGCTTGCTTGCCCCACCACGATTGCGACTGTGGCCAGAACAGGAACTGGGCGTGTGCGGGCTCTGCGGCCGCGATGCAAAGGGCAAATGCCGCCAGGATCACCGCGCGGATTGATCCCGCATTGCCATTGGCCATCACGTGCTCACGCCGACCCAAGCTGCTTGGAAGCTTGCGCGCGGGGTCATTCAAGGTTGTGCGCCCGCCCGGTTTGCAGTGCTGCTCACCTTCGACCGGCTAAGCTACCGAACAGTTAACGAGAAAGGGTGCTTGGCCGGCTTTTCGAGGCTGGTCGGGCCGGGATCGTCGCGCACAGCCAACCGGTGCTTGGTTGCTTGCAATCTCGCCTTTTGCGCATTCTTTGTCGCCAACCCCGCCTTTTGCACATTCGCGCGGCCGCGCTTGCTGGCATATTCCTGGCCGTCGATCGGCCCGACATGCGGCGGGTCGCGACCGAGATAGGGTCGCCCGACCCCAAGCTCCGTCTCGTGCGCATCGATCCACTTCCACAGCTCTTGGCTCGAGAGGTATCGCTGCATACGGGTGTCACCCCTTACGCTCACGAGATCGGCCGCCAGCCCGTAGCCATAGCCGCCGCGGCGGCTCCCGCCATGGTATGAGCTGTCGCTCGCAGCCTTGTTGCCGCTTGCGATCGATTGTCGGTAATTATCGCGGAAGGCGCTCGTTATGCCTGGCATGAACCCGGCGTCGTCCATCGCCCGAAGTGCGCGATAGAGCTTGAGCTTGAAGCCGCGATCCATGCCTCCGATCACGTAGTCCTTCAGCGACATGCCGGCTCTTTGTGCCGCTGTCGGATCCTTCCACGTGAAGTCTGCCTCGACGTACTTCGTAATGGTTTTGACGACCGTCCGCGGTTTGCCCTTCTTCTTGACCGTTACCTTGATCCGCTCCGTCACCTTCATGGTGTCGACTTTCGGCGCCCGCTGGTACAGCGACCAGAGGTATTCGTCGATGCAGACTTCCGGCGCAATGCACTCGTCGGGAGTTTCGACCGATCTCGCCGCCGCGTTAGTGCCGTTTTGCGTCGGATCGGCCGTGCTCAGGGATGCGAGCAGCACCGGCGGCGTGGCGGTCGGATCCGTCGGACGAGCGTCGGGCGAAGCGGCGCCGCCGCGCTCGATATCCGCGACAGCTATCCCGTCCTCGCCGATTGCAGTTGCCGGCGGTGCGTCGACGCGCTCGGCGCCGGAGGTTACGGATGCTGCCGGCGCGTCCTCGATCGGATCGGCTGTGCTCGCGGATGCGAGCAGCCCGGGCGGCGTGGCGGCCGGCACCACCGGACCAGGGGCGGCGAAAGTGGCGTCGCCGCTCTCGACATCCGCGACAGCCATCCCGTCCTCGCCAATTGCGGTCGCCGGGGGTGCGTCGGCATGCTCGACGCCGGAGGTTGCGGATGCCGCGCGCGCATCCTCGATCGGCGCTCCGGCACCCTCGATGCCGAGCGAGCCGAGGCCGGCGAGGCTGACGGCAACCCAACCGGCGAGAACGACCGTTCCGCCCAACGCGCCCACTGCAGCAAATCGTCGCGCGCCCAAGACCCCTCCTATCTCGCCCAAGGCTTCGCTTCAGCCAAGGTTGCGTAGGCAGGCACCAGACGAAGCTGATTCTCCGGATAAAAGCGGGAGCTCGCTATTGCTAAGAAGCCACACCGCCCGCGAAAGGTTCGCTTAAGGTTAATCAGCGCGGCAAGTTCTGCCGCCAAAGTCAAGCAGAGGGTCTACCGAGCCCGAACCGGGCTGCAACCCAGTCTCGAACCGCTCGCCTTGGGCGGTTGTGTACGTCGCCGGCCCATGCCGGCGTGTCTGGCATGCCTGCGTCAACAAGCTGTCGCGCACAGCTCCTCGCTGATTCGCCGGATCGAGCGCCGCGGCGTAAGGTGTGGCAGTTGCGTGGACGCAACACCCGAAATCGAAAATTGGAGATGCTCAGCCCAAGGATTGACGGCTGGGACGAAACACGCCCCGCTCGATTCTGTCACCGTGCTCCCTTGTGCTGCGCCATCCGGCCCGGCACCGCTCGTTCAGCATGGTGCGATTTACGCGCCACGCGCCGGTCGGCGTCCCCCGAGCCCCGAGTGCCGGCCCGCGCACGCGCGTCACCGGCATGGCGCGACGCGCACCCGCATCGCCCGCTTCTCGGGTGAGTTGTCCACAAAGGACCCCTTCGGCCTGCGACGCGAATATCCAGACCGTTCCCTATTCTATGTTAGCATCGATGCTCAGTTGGGGGGCAATTGCCTTGACTGGCGGGAATCGCGAAGAAGCGAAACGCGAAGTAAGTAGGACGGATCGACGTCCAGACACGATTGACGTCAATGCCGAGCGTTTGAGCTCCCTGATCACGCGCGTGGCCGGCACCTCGGAACAGGAAATCGATAACCTGATCGCGGAATTGCAGGCGGTACGCAATTTCCTCAAGGCCGAGGGCGAGCGTGTGCAGCGCGAGCTCACCTCTTACGCCCAGGCCGCCCAAGCGGCGCTGTCGTCCGTCGAGCTCATCTCCGAGGCGCTGGTTCGCGAAAGGCACGCGGCTCAGCTCTTTGATGGGGTTCGACGCTTGCCCCCTCCCGCGAACGAGCCGGAGGGCGGTTAAGAGCGTCCTTTCTCCCCACGAGAGGAGCCATCCGCACCAGCGAGGACGGGAGCCGCAACGCTCGTCAGGCCCGGCTCCAGGCGAATGTGATCCTCGCGCACGAGGTCCTTGACGTTGACGCGCGTGGGCTCATGGTCGCCCCACACGACGGTGGCCACACTGAGATCCGGACCTAGGGCGCCCCGCCCGAAATCGTCAATCTGGATCACGGTGCCGCGCGCGAACGGCGCCCAGCCAGTGAACTGCCGGGTCGAGCGCAGGTGCTCACGCGAGAAGGCGACGCGGTCGCCGACTTTGATGGTGGCATAGCTTTTCATTCCACGGCACCTGCTCGGTCGCCGAAGGACTGCTCAAAGCGGCAGCCTTCCTGATGGTGTCGACCACCTGCGCACTGGCTTATACCTCTTTGTCTTCGACCGTTCGAGCCAAACGATTGTGAGTCGCGCGTGTCGATGCGCCGGCCGCAGGCCGGGCGGTCAAGGAAGTGCTCGCTTTCGTCGGCCGGCTCGCCGGGCACCCTCTCGCAGGATCGGCCACAGATCGCCACGTTTTGATCGGGGCCGTACCACTCGATGCGCGTCGCCGCGCCGCGAGCGTTTGGAGCACGAGCCGGACCATCCCGGATGGGTGCTCGGCGAGGATGACATGCGGGCCCGGGCATGCTGGCCTGGTTCCCAGAAAGAGTGGGACCCGGCGGGGGGCTATCCTTACCGGGCCCCTGGGGAGCCGGACACGGGATCGGGAGCATCCGGTCCCCAATTGAAAAATTTGCGGCTGGTCGAGGTCGTTCCGGGCCTCAGTCTAGGTCGTGCGTGGACACTCGCCCCTCGCTTGGCAATTCGTAGTCTGATCGCGCTGGCGTCGACGGCTCATCGCTTATCGCCTCGGGATGCTCGTCGGCGAGCGCCGGGATGTAGGCGAGCGAAACCGGTTTGCCAAAGGCCCAATAGGTCGTGCGCCTGATGCCTCGCCCCGGCATGGACGAGGAACGTGCCGCGCTCGATCGTCGGCGACGTGCGCGCCGACCCATTTTGTCAGATTGATCGACCGGGCTTGCCTGCTCCGTCGCCGCAGTGACCGACTTCTGGTCTTCGTTGCCGTCGAGATTTTCGAGTCGTTGATGGACTTGGTCGATGTGCGCAGGAAGGCGGTCTTCATCGTTCGAGCCGGTTTCCATCGTGCGACGTTCGACTCATATCCTCCGGAAGTAAATCTATCCGACGATATACGGAGGTCTGCGCCCACATTGAAATACCCTTGATGCGAGCCGCACTGCCAACTGTGTGACGTAGATCGTTCGGCATATGGACGAAGCTTCGGCGGGCTCTCACTATAGCGCGGGGCAATGCTTCCGAGGGCCGATCCACCAACTTTGCGGTTGACGCATGCGCGAACGGATCGTGGTGGGGCTCGGCATTGTCGGCACGGGGACCGGGCTTGCGAGCCTGCTCTGGCTTATCGCTCAGTTGCTCAAGTGAGCCGTCCCTCCGGCTGACAGCGACCAGAATCGGCGCACGGACAGGAACGCGCGAACGCGACCATTTCACCGGCATTTCAGCGCGCCCTGCGCAGGTCCCGCACCGGCAAGGGCGTCCGCGGCTTCAATGACTTCAGTCGGTCGCCGTATTCGGCATAGAGTTCAGCGAAGTCCTCTGCCATCTCGTAGCAAAGCTTGAGTCGGCGGGAGCGCCAGTTAGCCCCGATCTCGCCGCAGCTTTGCATCTCCATGGTCAAAGGTTTTGGCCATGCAAAATGACGGACAAGATGCTCGACGAGCGGCTCCAGAAAGCGCAGCTCGTGAAAGCTTCGCGCATAGACTTCAAGCCTACCGCGCGCCGGCCCGTAGACAACCTCGACCTGCTGGGCCGGCTGCTCGGCAGCCCGCAGATGCGGCTTGAGCAACGTCTCCCACGACCATTGCGCGGTCCTGAAATCATCCTGGCAGCTCTGCTGGCGGTCCGTCGGCATGCCCGCTATGTCCGCAAGCTCTTTGTACTTCTCCGGATCCGATCCGACCATCAGGCAGACGATGTGATAGGCACGCTGCAAATTCATCGCGTGCGCGTCGAAGTAGGTCGGTTTTTCTCCGGTCTTCTGGTCGCGCAGGTCGGCCAGGTACCACCCCTTTGCGGCCTCGATGAGAACCCGATGCGAAAAGCTACTGCCGAGCTTCAGCGCAGTCAGGATGGCGAATGCATCGGCGGCGTCCTCATCTCGACCAACGTTCGGGATCGCCAGTTCGGTAAGCACGCCATGGCCGACTTCGTGCGTTGTCACGAACAGCATGTTGCCGATGACGAACTCGATCAGCGCCTGCCGCTTGGGTAGTGGCAGTTGCTTGAGGCGCGGTTCCGTTTCGGCAAGCGTGCTTACGGCAGCTGAAAGGCGGGCCTCAAATCCAGCAGAATCCGGCACGGGCGGTTGCCCAAACACGGGCATGCTGCCTAAGGCCACGACCAGCGCCGCCGCACCGATCCCACACCAAAGCCGCATGAAGCTGAGCCCTCTCGGGTTGGATTGTGGAGTTGCCGCGCTTCTCTGCCGAATCCGTCGAGGTGCTGAAGCATCACGTTGCGGTGAAGCCTCGAACCGCATCTGGCGCGCGACACGTTAACTCCCCGCTCAAGCAGGTCCGTGATCCTGAACTTCAATCACGGCACCGAATTCCACGCCCGGCTCTCGACGGTTGTCAACTCGAACCGCGGCCCAAGCCGGCGTTCATGGCCGCTGATCCGGGCGAGAAAAAACCATGTGCCGACGAAGGACGATCCGGAAGGATGGTACGTGCACACGGCGTTTCCGCCCCCAGGGATACATTGAAGGATGGCGCAGGCGGCGGCTGAGCGACGGCCCGCGCCGAAGGAAACCCCAAGCGCAGCGGCGCCCTGAGCCCGTTTGCCTCCCGACCGTCACTTAAGTACGGATTGGGCGGTCGGAGGAGCCGGAATGCGCGACGTGCTCATCGTCGGGGCGGGGCCGGTGGGTCTCAACCTCGCCGTCGACCTCGGACGGCGGGGGGTGGCGTGCCGCATCATCGACAAGGCGCTGGCGCCGCTCAAATATTGTCGCGCCATCGGCGTCACGCCGAGGACGCTGGAAGTGTTCGAGCGCTTCGGCGTGGCGCGGCAGGTGATCGATGCCGGTCTGTGGATCACCGGCATGCGCTCGGTCGTCGCGGGCCGCGGCAGCGAGGACATGATCCTGCCGGATCTCGGCCTGCCCTATGCGCAGCTCGGCGTGCCGCAATACGAGACGGAGCGCGTGCTGACCGAGGCGCTTCGCGGGCCGGGCATCGCGATCGAACGCGGAGTGGAGCTCGCGAGCCTGACGCAGGACGCGCAGGGCGTCACGGCCGAGCTGAAGGACGCGGCGGGCGCGACGACAACTGGGCGCTACGCCTATGTCATCGGTTGCGACGGCGCCCACAGCTTGGTGCGCAAGGCGATCGGCGCCACCTTCGAGGGTGAGGCCTATCCCTGGCCCTTCATGCTCGGCGACGTGCATATCGACTGGGAGCTGCCCTACGGCATGGCGCTGCGGGCGATCCGCCCGCATAATGACCGGCCGCCGGACATGTTCATCGCCATCCCGCTGCCGGAGGGCGGGCGATATCGCGTGTCAATGCTGGCGCCTCCAACGCTGCCGACGGGCGCGGGCGACCATGGCATCCAAGCCGAGACGCCGGGGCCAAGCCTCGCCGATCTGCAGCAGGTGGCGGACGACCTCCTGCCCGGCCGGCCGCGCCTCTCGGACCTGCGCTGGTCGTCGGTCTTCCGCATCAGCATGCGGCTCGCCGATCGCTACGGCCGCGGCCGCGCCTTTATCGCCGGCGATGCGGCGCATATCCATCCGCCGACCGGCGGGCAGGGCATGAACACCGGCATTCAGGACGCACACAACCTGGCCTGGAAGCTCGCTTTAGTGCTCAGGGGCGAGGCGCCGGCGTCGCTCCTCGACAGCTACGAGGCGGAGCGCCGCCCCATCGGCGCCGAGGTCGTCGCGCGGACCAAGGCGGCGAGCGAATCGATCGGCCGCGACCGGCCCAAGGAGGACGAGCGGCTGGTGGATGCGCAGGTGCTGGTGTCGTACCGCGGGGGGCCGATCGTGCGCGACGATTGCGGAGCCGAAGCCGTCGGGCCGAAGGCGGGTGACCGGGCGCCCGACGTGGCGGGGCTCGCCCGGCAGGGGTTCGGCTTCCCGCTGCGACTGCACGAGGTCACGGCCGGCACCGACCATGTGCTGCTGGCGAGGCCGGAGGGGGACATCGCAGCGCTGTCGGCACTCGCAGCCGGTCTGGCGAGGCAACGCGGTCGGCTGGTGCGGGTGATCGCGGTCGTCGACGGCGAGCCGACCCAGCATCCGAGCGTTACCGTGGTGGGAGATAAAGAGAACGGATTCGCCAAGGCCTACGGCACGGCGGGAGCGATCCTGGTGCGGCCGGACGGCCATATCGGGTGGCGGGGCACCTCTTGGAGGCACCCGGGCCTAAGGGAGTACCTCGACATGCTCTTCAGACAGGGAAGCACGCGCGGAGCTTGACGCTGGTGAAGCCCGCGAGATCGACCTGACGGTTGTCTTTACAGGAAGGTCCGCGATTGAAAGCGCGGAGCCAGTCCGGACCCTAGCGGAAGAACGAGAAGAATGACGGAAATTGACGTTGTCCGCCCGACTGAGCGTGGGCTACCGCGGCGCGCGCGGCGCGTGATCGGGCTGATTGATTGGGCTTGCTGCTCGCGGTCCTGCTGGCGACGGCCCCAGACTTCACCTTGGCCGTTCTTCCCGCCTCATCCGCTCCCGGCGACCTCGCAGATGCTGTCCTCGCAGAGCATGCCGCGCCGACAGCCGCCTTGGCTTCATCCCGATCAGAAAAAACCTTGCCCTTCTCGAGCAAGACAAACTGGGTGGTCGTTGGCGGGATCTCTACAACGCTGCACTGCCGTGTCGAAGTGTCCTGAACGATGTAGTACTCGCCCGCAGCGGCCCCCGTCGTCAAGCTGAGCAGGATGGCCACAACGCAGATGCTTTTCATCGTTCGATGCTCCACGGGGGCGGCCGCCCTTTACGTCTTGGGCGGTCCGAGGTCCTTCCCCACGCGCATCATTGACGCTCTGTGTTTCCGGATCATGTCTTCGGGGTGCCGGTCACATTTCACGAGTGTGTCGTGGCTGACTTCCAGCTGGAGTCTCCGGCGGTTGCCGCGTGCGGCGCGCAGCGCGGAGGCTCGGTCGCTTCGAGATCAGCGGGCGGGAACAAGGTCCGGCGCCGGGGAACCGATTGCGGCTTTTCGGGTCACGTGCCGGGGGTGCTCGCCGGTGGCGCGGCGCCGTTCTTGCTTAGCGCGCTGCGGCGCCTCGCGATGATCGAGCGGATCTCGCCGATCTTCGAGCTGATCGCGCCGAACTGCTCGTTCCGGATGTTGTCGCCGAGATAATGTTCGGCGAGCCATTCCGAGAGCTCGTCGAGCTGCGCCTCGATGGCGTCGAAATCGGCGGGCGAGGCGCTCTTGATGGTCGGCAAGTACTCGGGAAGGCTCGCGATCCGCGCGAGTATTTCCCGCGTCCGGCGCCGACCGCGCATGGCGGCGATCCAGGCGCCGGTCGTTCCGAGGGCCCCAAACAGCATCGAGCCTATGAACAGGTAATTGATCGACTCGTCGAGCAGGTCCGGCTTGTCCCCGTTCAGGTAGGCCAAGGTTCCCGGATGGATGGGGAACAGTTTGCTATCGGTATCGGGCGCGTCGATCTGCCCGACCTCCGGCAAGCTCGCCGCCAACCGCGCCTTGGTGGCGAGGATCAGGCGGGTGATCTCGCCGGCCGCATAGTTCGAGAGCGAGGGCCGCGAGACCAATCGCACCGAAGTCGCCAGCGCGGTTGCGCTGTCGGGCGGCATCGGCGGCGAGGCCACGAACGCGCCCTCCGGAATGTCGAGCGACTCGTAGGCGGGGTAGCGCGCCACGATCGCATCGGCTTCATCGAAGTCCAGGAACTTCGGCGGCTTTTTGGCCGCGCTGCGGATTGCGCGCGCGAGCTCCGCGATCGGCCCCTGATCGGGCGGTCCGACCGCAAGCAGGGCGGCGACATGCTTGCCGGCGGCGACCGCGCCGGCATCCTTGGGCGCCAGCACGCGCACGTGCCCCTGCTTGACCCCATAGAATTCGAGCACCACTTTTTGCAGCGGATCCATTTGTGCGGTTGGCGTCACCACGCCGATGGTCTTGCCGTCGAGATGCGACCAGTCGTCCGCCGAGGAATGCGGAGGCAGGATCGTGACGACCGCGATCTTGCGCACTATCGCGAGGGTGCGGCCTTCGGCTGCCATCGGATTGTCGCTCCGCACCAAGGCGACGTCGACTTTCTTGTCCTTGAGCGCGACGGCGCTGGCGTCGAGATCGGCGGTTTGCACGAACGACAGGCGAATCCGGGGGTACTCCTGCGTCACCTCGCGCCTGAACGCGGCCGCGAACTTCTCGGCCGGTTCGCCCAGCGGACCGACCGCGATACGGATCGTGTATTGGGGGGAGAACAGCCAGGGATAGCGGTACCAGGCAAAGAACGTGAGCGCTCCCAGGCCGAGCGTGAGCAGGAGAACTATACCGACGCGAACCGCGGTTCGTTGCATCACAGCGGTTCCGGGGTGCGATCGGTGGGCCCACCGGGCACGGGCCGAGGATCGCCGGCAACGCGCTGCGACAGCGCGCATGCGCGTGCCGGCGGCGCAAGCTTGACGGTCGGCATCTCGCAAACGGTTTGCCCGGACATCTTCGCACAACGCATCGAGAACCTGGCGAGCTCGTTCAAACCGCACTGCGCCGTGATCCGGGTGACGGTCGCGGCCTCGGCGACATTAGCACGTCCATCGCCTACTGTCGGCCGACGGACCACAGTCATCGATGCGGCGAGACCAACGGGTTTGCGAAAATTCTCGGGCTGCCGAGAGACCGCAATGGGCGGCGCAACGGTGTGCTGGAAATCTGCATGACCCCGCGCAAGGGGTGAGGCCGGACTGCGCCAAGCCGGTTTCGGCCTCAAGTCAGTTCTGGGGCATTTTCTTCGCCGCGGTTCCCATTTCAATGCAGGTCAATAATTCGACGTAGCTTTGAATGCCGGCGATGCTGGTGGCCGTCCCAACGCAGGTTTGGCGGATGTCGGGCGCGAATTTGTCCCACCCCTTGGTGAGCTGTTCCTGGGCCTTCTGTTCGTCGGCCAGGCAGGCGTCCACGAACGCTTTGGCGCGGTCCGCGGCCTCGCCGCGACAGGTGCGGGCGACGTCGAACCTCGGCAGATCGCGCGCCGCCACGGCGCCGGTCTGCCAGCCGAGCACGGCGCCGGCCAGTAGAATGAGAAGAAGCCTCGCCTTGGTCATCGGGAAGACCTCCTCGATCGTACGCACGGTTCAGTCCGACTGGCCAGCCCGTCCGATCTGCCGGTAGTAGCGGATCGCGCCGGGATGCAGCGGCAGGAAGGTGTTGCGCTCCATGTTGGCCGGCACGGTCGCGGCGGCGGCGGCGTGCACCTCCATCATCTCCTCGTGCTTCTCGAACACCACCCGCACGATGTTGTAGACGAGATCGTTCGGCAGGTCCGCATGCGCGACCGCGAAGTTGTAAAGCCCGAGCGTCTGATAGTGGCGCAGCAGCGACGGGTAGGTGCCGGCCGGCACGCGCGAGGGCGCAAGCTCCGGCATGACGAGGCGCAACGCGACCATGTTCTCCGCGGTGAGCGCGACGTACCGCACCTTGTCCTTGGTCTCGAGCTCGATGAAAGCCGGGAACGGCGCGCCGGCGGCGGCCGCCAGCACGTCGATCGTGCGGGCATGCACCTGGGCAGCGAGCTCCGACCACTCGCCGTAGACAAAGGTCGCGGGGATCTTGAGGGTATTGAAGAACGCCGGGAAGTAGGTCGCCGAGGTGCCGCCACGAGGGCCGACCCCGATGCGCTTGCCGGCCATCTCGGCGAGCGAGCGGATGTTCGATTCCTGCAGCACCAGGAGCTGGAACGGCGTGTCGTACATCGGGAACATCGCGCGCATCGAGCGGGCCGGCGGCCTGCCGGTCCACGCCCCGGTCGCGTTCCAGGCCTGCAGCGCGATGCCGGTGGTGACGAAGACCATTTTGGTTTCACCGGCCTCCAGGAGGTCGATGTTCTCCGTCGGCCCTTCGGTCGCGCGCGACCCCACCGGCAGGTCGAGGGTGCGGGTGAGGATCTTGGCGAGACCCTCGCCGTAAACGTAGTAGGTCCCGCCCGGCGACGCGGTGCCGATGGTCAGCTGGTCGGGCCAATGCGGCTCGCCGGCGGGCACCGGTGCCGCGGTGAGGACGAGCGCGCCGAGCGCGCCGGCAGCCGCCAGAAGCTGGATGTGCATGACCTTGCTCCCCACGGCTCAGGACGGGAGGTGGCCGGCCGCCGGCTGCGGCAGCAGCGGCTCGGGCGGCCCCATCGCGGCCTCCGGCGCCTCGGCCTCGACCTCGGTCTCGTGGTCGAGCACGCGGCGCATGCGATCCTCGTCGAGGGCATTCTCCCATTTGGCGACCACGACGGTGGCGACGCCGTTGCCGACCAGGTTGGTCAAGGCGCGCGCCTCCGACATGAACCGGTCGACGCCGAGGATCAGCGCGATGCTGGCGACCGGAATGGTGCCGACCGAGGCCAGCGTCGCCGCCAGCACGATGAAGCCCGAGCCGGTGACGCCGGCGGCGCCTTTGGAGGTGAGCAGCAGCACCCCGATGATGCCGAGCTGCTGCCACATCGTCAGCTCGGTGCCGGTCGCCTGCGCCAGGAATATCGCCGCCATGGTGAGATAGATGCAGGTGCCGTCGAGGTTGAAGGAGTAGCCGGTCGGGATCACCAGCCCGACGACGGACTGCTTGCAGCCGAGGTTCTCGAGCTTGGCGATCATCCGCGGCAGCACCGACTCGGAGGAGGAGGTGCCGAGCACGATCAGCAGCTCTTCCTTGATGTACTTGATGAACTTGATGATGCTGAAGCCGGCGAACCAGGCGATGCCGCCGAGCACGAACAGCACGAAGATCAGGCAGGTCAGGTAGAACGACAGCATCAGCTTGGCGAGCAGCAGCAGCGTGCCGACGCCGTATTTGCCGATCGTGAAGGCCATCGCCCCGAAGGCGCCGATCGGCGCCGCCCGCATGATGATGGCGACGATGCCGAACAGCGCGTGCGAGACGATGTCGATCAAGGCGAGCATCGGCCGCCCGCGCTCGCCCAGCATGAACAGCCCGAACGCGAACAGGATGGCGAAGAACAAGACCTGCAGGATCTCGCCTTCGGCGAAGGCGCCGACCACGGTGTTGGGGATGATGTGCATCAAGAATTCGACCGTGCCCTGCTGGCCGGCCTTGGTGGTGTAGACCTGGATCGACTTGGTATCGATCGAGCGGGTGTCGACGTTCATGCCGACGCCGGGCTGCAGGATGTTGACGACGATGAGGCCGACGATCAGCGCCAGCGTGGTGACGACCTCGAAGTAGATCAGGGCCTTCAGGCCGACGCGGCCGACCTTCTTCATGTCTTCCATGCTGGCGATGCCGTGCACCACGGTGCAGAAGATGATCGGGGCGATCAGCATCTTGATCAGCTTGATGAAGCCGTCGCCGAGCGGCTTCATGGCCTCGCCCAGCTGCGGATAGAAATGCCCGAGCAGGACGCCGACCACGATCGCGGCCAGCACCTGCACATAGAGGTGCGAATAGATCGGCTTGTGCGGGACCGCTGCGCCCGTCGCCTGCGCTGCCACCATGGGTTCGCCTCCCCTTGATCCTTCGGGTGTCGGTTGGTCCGACGCGCCAATCATTCCAAATTTTTGCCCGGAAACATAGCGGCCTGGCAGGCCCGCAGCCGCTTCATCACAACCGACGGCGCAGGGGTCGCTGCGGACTTCTGGAGCATTCCTCGGATCAAGTCCGGGGACAGCTCTCCGAGACGCGCCGCTCCGCGACGCTCCTCGGGATGAGGTCTGAGGGAAGCGCCTGGTTCCCCTCACCCTGAGGAGCGTCGCAGAGCGACGCGTCTCGAAGGGTCCTCCGGGATCAGGCATTGCCCAAGTTTCATCCAGGCGGATCGGCCGCCTGGCCGGTCCGCTCGCAATGACCGTGCCTTCCCGTGCGGGCGAGGCGCCGCCCTACAGCGCGGCGCCGGTCTCGTTGTCGAAGAAGTGCAGGCGCGTCGGGTTGACGGCGAGGCGGACGGGATCCTGGTGGCGGATGCCGGTCATCGGCTCGACCGCCGCCACCATCGTGGATGGCCCGGCCTTGACGTCGAGCAGCGTCTCGGAGCCGAGCTGCTCGACCACCTCGACGACGCTGTCGAAGGCAAGCTCGCTTGCGTCGGCGCCCGCCGCAATGCGCAGGTCCTCAGGCCGCACGCCGAGCGTCAGCGGCTTGCCGACATAGGGGCGCACGCGCCCGGCGTAGGCCTCCGGCAGCTTGATGCGAAGCCCCCGGTTCGACACCCAGATGGCGTTGCTGTTGTCGGCGACCGTGACGTCGACGAAGTTCATGGCGGGGGAGCCGATGAAGCCGGCGACGAAGCGGTTGGCCGGCTGGTTGTAGAGCTGGAGCGGGTCGCCGACCTGCTGCACCACGCCGTCGCGCATCACCACCACGCGATCGCCGAGCGTCATCGCCTCGACCTGGTCGTGGGTGACGTAGACGGCGGTGGTGCCGAGCCTCCCGTGCAGCTTCTTGAGCTCGACCCGCATCTGCACGCGCAGCTTGGCGTCGAGGTTCGACAACGGCTCGTCAAACAGGAACACCTTGGGATGGCGCACGATGGCGCGTCCGAGCGCCACGCGCTGGCGCTGCCCGCCGGAGAGCTGGCGCGGCTTGCGCTTGAGCAGCTCGTGGATGCCGAGGATCTCGGCCGCCTCCTGCACGCGCTTGGCGATGTCGGCGACCGCGAATTTGCGCATCTTCAGCCCGAACGCCATGTTGTCGTAGACGTTCATGTGCGGGTAGAGCGCGTAGTTCTGGAACACCATGGCGATGTCGCGGTCCATCGGCGCGAGATCGTTGACCCGCTGCGCGTCGATCGAGATGTCGCCGGAGGAGATCTCCTCGAGCCCGGCAATCATGCGCAGCGTCGTGGTCTTGCCGCAGCCCGACGGGCCGACGAAGACCATGAACTCCTTGTCGCGGATCTCGAGGTTCACGTCTTTGACGGCGTGCACGGCGTCGTAGAACTTGTTGATGCCCTTGAGGGTGACCTGCGCCATCGCCGTTCCTTGTTACTCGAAATTCCGTCCGCCTGGACTCGTGATGCAGCGTTGCGACCTCAGCTTCACCTCTCCCCCAATGGGGAGAGGTGAAGAAGCGACGGCGCCACGCGCCGCCTCACCGCTATCGGTGCTAGCCCTTGACCGAGCCGGTGAGGCCGGCGACGTAGTGCTCGACGAAGAACGAGTATACGATCGCCACCGGGATCGAGCCGAGCAGCGCGCCGGCCATCAGCGGGCCCCAGAAGAACACGTCGCCGCGGATCAGCTCAGACACGACCCCGACCGGCACGGTCTTGCGCTCCTGCGACGAGATGAACACCAGGGCATAGATGAACTCGTTCCACGACAGCGTGAACGCGAAGATGCCCGCCGACAGGATGCCCGGCACCGCCACCGGGATGACGATATAGAGCATCGCCTGCCAGCGCGCGGCGCCGTCGATGCGCGCACACTCCTCGAGCTCCTTCGGGATGGCCTTGAAGTAGCCCATCATCAGCCAGGTGCAGAACGGGATCAGGAAGGTCGGGTAGGTCAGGATCAGCGCCCACGGCGTGTCGCCGAGCTTGTAGTTGCGGATGATCTCGGCGAGCGGGATGAACAACAGCGTCTGCGGCACCAGGTAGGTGATGAAGATCGCGGTGCCGAGCAGGCCCGCGGCCGGGAATTTCAGCCGCGACAGCGCGTAGCCGGCGAGCACGCCGCACACCAGCGAGATCGCGGTCGCGACCAGCGCGATGAACATCGTGTTCCACATCCAGGCGCCGAACAGCGTCTCGGAGAACAGGTATTCGATGTGGGCCCAGGTCGGATTGGTGGTCCAGAATGGGCTGTAATTGCGTGCGTTCCACGGCCGATAGAGCTCGCCGTCGGGACGAACCGTGGTGACCATCATCCAATAGAACGGGAACAGCAGCCAGAACACGAACAGCGCGAGCGGGATGCGGAAGTAGACCCAGCGCCGCCATTTCGCCCCTTCGATCATGGCTCAGCGGGTCTCCACGCGCCGGATGTACATGAGCTGGAAGATGACGACGATGAACAGCACCGGGAACATCGCCAGCGAGATCGCCGCGCCCTCGCTCAGGAGCCCGGTGCCGACGCCGAGCTGATACGCGTAGGTCGCGAACAGGTGGGTGGCGTTGGCCGGTCCGCCGTTGGTCATCACATAGACGATCTGGAAATCCGCAAAGGTCTGGATCACCGAGAACAGCACCACCACCATGGTGACCGGCAGCAGCAGCGGCCAGGTGACGTGCCAGAACCGCTGCCAGGGCTTGGCGCCGTCGATCGCCGCCGCCTCGTTAAGCTCGGGATTGATGGTCTGCAGCCCGGCGAGCAGGCTGATGGCGAAGAACGGCACCCCGCGCCAGATGTTGACGATGATGATCGAGATCATTGCCAGATCGGGATCGCCCAGCCAGTTGATCCGCTGCTTGATCACTCCGAGCTGGAACAGCACCCAATTGATCACGCTGAAGGTCGGGTCGAACATCCATTTCCACGCGAACGTGGAGAGCACGGTCGGGATGATGAAGGGCAACAGGATGAAGGCGCGCACCAGCGCCTTGCCCTTGAAAACGCGGTTGAGCAGGAGGGCCAGCCATAGTCCAAGCGCCAGTTTGAAGACGGTCGTCACCCCCGTGTACAGGAACGTGTTGTAGACGGCGGTGCGGAAGATCGAGTCGTGCCAGATCTTGTAGAAGTTGGCGAGGCCGACGAAGTCGCCGCTCACGCCGACGCGCGAGTTGGTCACCGAGAGCATGATGCCGCGCACGAACGGGTAGGCAATGAAGGCCGTAAGCAGGACGATGGTCGGCACCAGCAGCACCATCGCCAGCCAGCGCTCGTCCTCCAGCATGCGCTGGCGCGTCATCGCCGGCGCCCGACTTGCCGCATCGATCGTGGTTACCGCCATGGAAGGCTCCTAGCCCGCCCCCACCGGGCGCGCGCGGCGTGACCAGCGCAGCGGCGTAGGGCTGCCACCGCCTCGTGCTCCCTCCCCCCGCATGGGGGGAGGGAACGCTGGAACGACCGCTCCGCGAGGGCGAAAGAACGAAGCGCAGCTGGGCGCTCGGGCGTGGACACCGCTCAGCCGTAGATCTTCTTGAGCTCGCTGTCCGCCCACTTCACCGCCTCCTCGGGCGGCATGCCCTGAACGGCTTTGGCGTACATGTCGGTGACGATGTACTTCGATAGCACCTCGGCGGCCTGCCGGCTGGCGTGGCCGGCGTAACCGACCGTCCGTCCGAGCTTGCCGGCGACCTTGTAGGGGGTCATCACCGGGTCCTCGTCCCACACCTTGTGCATTTCCCACTCGGCGGTCGGCGGGGTGGCAAAGCCTTTCTGCGAGATGAACCACTTCTCATACACCGGCTTCGAGTGCAGCCACTTGAGGAAATCCTTGGCGGCCTTCTGGTTCTTGGAATAGCTCGGCAGCACGTGCGAGTGGTAGGTGTGCATCGAGAACTGGCCGGCCGGGCCCTTCGGCAGCGGCGCGTGCTGGATGTCGGTCTTGAGCTGCGCACCCTTCTCGGTCTTGTACTGGTCGGCACGGCGCAGCGACTCGATATAGATCGAGGCGCCGTTGAGGGTGGCGCAGATCGTGCCCGACAGGAACGCGCGGTTGTTGTTGGTATCGTCCCAGGCAAGCCCGCCCTCGTCATGGGCGTCCTTCCAGAAGGCCGTCATGAACCGCACCGACTCGACCGTGTCTTTGTTGTTGATGGAGACGGTCTTGCCGTCCGCCTCGACCTCCTTGCCGCCCCATGACCACAGGAACGGATAGGTGAAGGTCGGGCTGTCGCCGAAGGTGTGGCCGAGGGTCTGCCCGATCGGGTGGCCGTTGGCTTTGAGCTTCTTGCCGACCTCGCGGTACTGCTCCCAGGTCTCCGGGAACTTGCTGGCGCCGACCTCGTCGAACCAGGATTTACGATAGGCGATCATGGCGCCGATGATGGCGAACGGCATCGACAGCCACTTCTTGCCGTCGTTCGAGTTCGACTTGACCAGCGGGTAATGGCCGCCTTCGGCCTGCCCGAGCGGCTCGACCACGTCGCTCATGTCGACCAGGCTCTCGGCGTAGAGCTGCGGATGGTTGTTGTTGAGCATGATCAGGTCCGGGCCGGAGCCGGACTGGATCGCCGAGGTGATGCGGGGCTGCAGGTCGTTGGCGTTCACCGTCTCGAAATTGATCTTGATGCCGAGCGCCTTCTCGCCCTCGGGGAACAGCTCCCGCCGCAGCAGCGTGTCGGACGCCGGAACGAAGTCGTTCCAGCGCAACAGGTGGACCGTGGTGGTCTGCGCGATCGCGGGGGCGCGGCCGGAGGCCAAAATGCCGGCCATTCCGCCGGCTGCGGCCGCGGCGGCGCCACCGCCCGAAAGCTTGAGGAATCTGCGCCTGTCAAAACGTGCCATTCGTCTATCCTCCCTGGCCTTGTCTTGTATTCGTCAGCAACTCTATGGAGGACGTGCCCGCCGTTCAAGGGCAGATGCTAGGCAAAAGGTCGCGTTCTGCTCACCGGTTCGTGTCCCCGGCGGGGTACCGGGCGTGCTCAAGCCTTGGCCCGGCTCTCACCGAGCCAACCCCTCGATCGCGAACACGCGCGCCGGCGCCCCGTCGGCGCCCGGGATGCGCAGCGGCGCTGCACAGAGGAACGTGCGTGGCCGGGTCAGCGCCGACGTGTTGACCAGATACTCGATCAGCGTCACCCCCGCGCGCAGCAGCACGTCGTGGGTGACGTGCTCCTCGGTGGGAGCGCTCCTGCCCTCGAGCAGCAGGCGGATCGGATAATCCTGCGGGAAGTCGAAGGCGACCGCCGAGGGCTTGCGGGTCGCGAGCCACTCGGCGGCGTCGCGCGTCAGCCACGGGGCCTCGGTCCAGAACGCCGGCGTCGTGCTGTCGCGCTGCAAGTCCCAGCCGGCGGACAGCAGCAGGATCTCGCCGTCAGGGCCGCCAGGGTCGTGGGCCGCAAGCGCGTCGGCGTCGATCGCCGTGTTGGGCGCGACCGCGCGCAGGTCGAACACGCGCGCCGATCCGACGACGCGCGACAGCGGCGTCGCCTCGATCGTCGGCGCATCGGCGACGAAATGCGCCGGCGCGTCGACGTGGGTGAAACCGTGGCAGGTGGTGGCAAGGCGCGTGATCCGGAACTGGTCGCCGGCGCCGATGTCGCCCTTGACGCTGATCTCCGGCTGCCAGCGGAAATGCGCAGCGATCGGCATGCTCAGGTCGATGATCTCCATGGTCCGGCCCCCCTATGCCGTGGCTCGTTTCCCCCGTCATTGCAAAGAGCGAAGCGACATCAGCGCAGCCCAGACGACGCTGCGGCCTGGATTGCTCCGCGCTCGCAATGACGGCTCTCCTGCGCTTACAGTAGTCTAGTCGCCTCGTTGCGAGGAGCGTCGGCGAAGAGGATTGTAGGGTGGGCAAAGCGGCGCGAAGCGGCGCGTGCCCCGCGGACGCGCACGACGTGGGCACGGCGTGCCCGGCGCCTTTGCCCACGCTGTTGAGATTCTTCGCTCGCATCACGGGAATGGCCGAGCTCGGAGAAAAAACATGGTCGGACGGCTGGAGAACAAGGTTGCGATCGTCACCGGCGGGGCGGGCGGCATCGGCGCCGCCACCGGCCAGCTGTTCTGCGAGCACGGCGCGCGCGTGATGCTGGTCGACAGCGAGGCCGATGCCATGCAGGCCGCGCTCGCGCAGATCCGCGGCAGCGTCGCCGGGGCCGAGGTCGCCGCGCTGGTGGCCGACGTCGGCCGCGAGGAGACCGCCGCACGGGCGGTGGCGGAGACCGGGCGCGCCTTCGGGCCGCTCGACGTGCTGGTCAACCTCGCCGGCATCCGCGCCTACGAGCCGCTGGCCGAAGCGAAGAGCGAGACTTGGCAGCGCATCATCGCCGTCAACCTGATGAGCTATGCGTACTTCGCGCGCGCGGCGCTGCCCGACCTGCGCGCCTGCGGGCGCGGCGCAATCGTCAACATCTCCTCCACCCACGGGGTCAACCCGCGGGCCGGCATGGGCCAGTACGACGTCACCAAGGCCGGCATCATCTCGATGACGCGGACATTGGCGTTCGAGGAGGCGAAGCACGGCGTGCGCGTCAACGCGGTCTGTCCCGGGCTGACGCTCACCCCGTTCCATCTCCGCCGCGCGCAGGCTGCCGGCCGCACGCGCGCCGACCTCGATCGCGAGGCGGCGGACGGCTGCCTCATCGGCCGCTGGGCCGACGCGCGTGAGGTCGCCTTCCCGATCCTGTGGCTCGCGTCGGAGGAGTCCTCCTACGTCACCGGCGCGGTGCTGATGGTCGACGGCGGGCGCTTCGTGAAGACCGGGCTGTGATCGCCGCAACTCGTCGGCAGCCGGCGAGGGCGGGGCAGGTTGTCCCGCGGCAGCCTGGAGCAAGGCGCTGGGACCCGGGTCAAGGCGCGGCGGTATCGGGCGGAGCGGTGATTTGACCTAGGTCAAAGCAACGGGATCGGCCTTCACTGTAGATTTGGTGGTAACATCGCGATGCGACGTTGCGCCGGGACTCTCTGCAATATCCAACTTTCAGGTCTAGCATGGCGGAGCACTCGGGCCATCCGGACGGCGGGCCACAGCGCCAGCGGCGCATGGAGATTTTTGCCTTTCTGTTTCTGACCGCCGTGGTGATGCCCGCTCTCGCGGTCGCCACGGTTGGGGGATACGGGCTCGCCGTGTGGATCTATCAAATGGTCGCCGGCCCGCCCGGGCCGCCGGCGCCGAGGTGACGCCATGACGCGCGACCGTCGACAATTCATCCGAGGCCGGTGGATCCCGCAGACCGCTAAGCTGCCGTCGCCGGGTGGAACCGCGGAGATCGCCAGCATCCTGGTGCAGACGCGGCCCGAGCGGCTGGCGGCTGCGGAAGCCGCCATCGACGCGATCGCGGGGGCGGAGATCTTCGGGCGCGACGCGCGCGGCAAGCTCGTCGTCGTGCTCGAGGCCGTGGGCAGCGAGCCGATCGGCGAGATGCTCACGCGCATCTCGCTGCTGCCGGACGTGATCACGGCGACGCTCGTCTATCACGCAATCGATGCCGGCTAAGGCGCCAGCGAACGAGGACCAGCGATCATGAACAAGGGCAGGCCGAACCGTCGCGATTTCCTCAAGCTGGAAGCGGCAGCCATGGCCGCGGTCGCGGGCGGCATGGCAACGCCCGCCGGCGCGCAGAATCTCATGGCCGAACGCCCGACAAGCGTGCTCGCCTGGGACAAGGCACCGTGCCGTTTTTGCGGCACCGGCTGCAGCGTGATGGTCGCGACCAAGGACGGCCGGGTGGTCGCCACCCACGGCGACATCAAGTCGGAGGTCAACCGCGGCCTCAACTGCGTGAAGGGCTACTTCCTGTCCAAGATCATGTACGGCCACGACCGGCTGACGCAGCCGCTGTTGCGCAAGAACGGCGGCAAGTTCGACAAGAACGGCGAGTTCACCCCGGTCGGGTGGGATGAGGCCTTCGACGTCATGGCCGAGAAGTTCAAAGCCGCGCTCAGGAAGCAGGGTCCGAGCGGCGTAGGCATGTTCGGCTCCGGCCAGTGGACGATCTGGGAAGGTTACGCGGCAGCGAAGCTGTTCAAGGCGGGTTTCCGCTCCAACAACATCGACCCCAACGCGCGCCACTGCATGGCCTCGGCGGTCGCCGGCTTCATGCGCACCTTCGGCATCGACGAGCCGATGGGCTGCTACGACGACATGGAGGCGGCGGACGCGTTCGTGCTGTGGGGCGCCAACATGGCCGAGATGCACCCGATCCTGTGGACGCGCGTCGCCGACCGGCGGCTGTCGGCGCCGCATGTCCGCGTCGCGGTGCTTTCCACCTTCGAGCAGCGTTCGTTCGACCTTGCCGATCTCGCCATCGTGTTCACGCCGCAGACCGATCTCGCGATCCTCAACGCCATCGCCAACCACATCATCAAGACCGGGCGCGTCAACCGGGAGTTCGTCGACAGGCACACGACCTTCAAGCGCGGACAGACCGATATCGGCTACGGCCTGCGGCCGGAGCACCCGCTGCAGGCGAAGGCGACGGGCGCCGCCAAGGCCAACGACGCGACCGATATGACGTTCGAGCAGTTCGCGCAGTTCGTGTCCGAGTACACGTTCGAGAAGGCGTCGGCGCTGTCCGGCGTTCCGGTCAACCAGCTGCAGGCGCTCGCCGAGATCTACGCCGATCCCAAGGTCAAGGTGATGAGCTTCTGGACCATGGGGTTCAACCAGCACACGCGCGGCGTCTGGTGCAACAATCTCGTCTACAACCTGCATCTCCTGACCGGCAAGATCGCCGAGCCCGGCAACAGCCCGTTCTCGCTCACCGGCCAGCCTTCGGCCTGCGGCACCGCGCGCGAGGTCGGCACCTTCTCGCACCGGTTGCCGGCCGACATGCTGGTCGCCAACAAGGCGCACCGCGACATCGCCGAACGGATCTGGAAGCTGCCGGAGGGCACAATCCCGGCGCAGCCGGGATATCACGCGGTGCTGCAGAGCCGCATGCTCAAGGACGGCAAGCTCAACGCCTACTGGATCCAGGTCAATAACAATCTGCAGGCGGGCGCCAATGCCAACGAGGAGACCTATCCGGGCTACCGCAATCCGGAAAATTTCATCGTGGTGTCGGACGCCTATCCGACGGTGACCGCGCTTGCCGCCGACCTGATCCTGCCGGCGGCGATGTGGGTCGAGAAGGAAGGCGCCTACGGCAATGCCGAGCGGCGCACACAGTTCTGGCATCAGCTGGTCGAAGCCCCTGGCGAGTCGCGTTCGGATCTGTGGCAGCTGATGGAGTTCTCGAAGCGCTTCAAGATCGAGGAGGTCTGGCCGGAAGACCTGCTCGCCAAGCAGCCTGAATACCGCGGCAAGACACTCTACGAGGTGCTGTATCGCAATGGTCAGGTCGACAAGTTTCCGCTCAGCGACGCCGACCCAAACCATGCCAACCAGGAAGCCAAGCACTTCGGGTTCTACGTCCAGAAGGGCCTGTTCGAGGAATATGCGAGCTTCGGCCGCGGGCACGGCCACGATCTCGCACCGTTCGACGCGTATCACGAAGCGCGTGGGCTGCGCTGGCCGGTCGTGAACGGCAAGGAGACGCGCTGGCGTTTCCGAGAGGGGCTCGATCCGTACGTAAAGCCCAGCGAAGGCCTGAAGTTCTACGGCAATCCCGACGGCAAGGCGCGCATTTTCGCGCTTCCGTACGAGCCCGCCGCCGAGGCCCCGGACGCGACCTATCCGTTCTGGCTGGTGACCGGGCGCGTCCTCGAGCACTGGCACTCGGGCTCGATGACGCGCCGCGTACCCGAGCTCTACCGCGCGTTCCCGGAAGCGGTCTGCTTCATGCATCCGGACGACGCCCAGGCGCTCAAGCTGCGGCGCGGCGACGAGATCAAGGTCGAATCGCGCCGCGGCTACATCCGCACCCGGGTCGAAACGCGCGGGCGCAACAAGATGCCGCGCGGCGTCGTGTTCGTGCCCTGGTTCGACGAAGGGCAGCTGATCAACCGCGTGACGCTCGATGCCACCGATCCGATCTCGCTGCAGACCGACTTCAAGAAGTGCGCGGTGCGCCTCGCCCTGGTCGGGGACGCGCGATGAAGCCGCGGCAGCGCGTCGTCCTGCTTGCGCTCGCGGCGGCCGGCCTGTCGGCGTTGGCAACCACGCTGCCGGCGCAGAACCCGACGCCGGTGCCGCTGCTGCTGCGCGGCCCGACCCCGCTCGACCAGATCGCACCGGCGCCGCGCATGACGCCGATGCGCAACACCTCCGAAAAGGAGGTGCGCAACTATCCCGAGCAGCCGCCGGTCATCCCGCACACGATCGAGGGCTACCAGGTCGATCTCAACGGCAACAAATGCCTGTCCTGCCACGCGCGCTCGCGCACCGGCGAGTCGCAGGCGCCGATGATCAGCATCACGCACTTCATGGATCGTGACGGCCAGCTCCTCGCCACCATCTCGCCGCGGCGCTTCTTCTGCACCGCCTGCCACGTGCCGCAGCACGAGGCCAAGGCGCCGGTGCCGAACGACTTCGTCGACATCGACACGCTGCTCGCGCGCTCAGCGCCCGGGGGCGTGCGCCGATGAGCACGGCGGAAAGCCCGGAACGCTCGTCGTTCTGGAAAAGAGCATATCGGTTCGGCTGGGAGCTGTGGGAGGTCTTGCGGCGGCCGAGCTCGGTCTTCAGCCTGGGCGTGCTGGTACTGGGCGGCTTCGTCGCCGGCATCATCTTCTGGGGCGGCTTCAATACCGCGCTGGAGCTGACCAATACCGAGCAGTTCTGCACCAGCTGCCACGAGATGCGCACCAACGTGTTCGAGGAGCTCAAGTCGACCGTGCACTTCACCAACCGCTCGGGTGTGCGCGCGAGCTGTCCGGACTGCCACGTCCCGCATGACTGGACCCACAAGATCGCGCGCAAGATGCAGGCCTCCAAGGAGGTCTGGGGCCATATCTTCGGCACCATCAGCACGCGCGAAAAATTCCTCGACCATCGGCTCGAGCTCGCGATGCACGAATGGGCGCGGCTGAAGGCCAACGACTCGCTCGAATGCCGCAACTGCCACAGTGCAGTCTCGATGGACATCACCAAGCAGGCGCCGCGCGCCGCCGACGCGCACCAGCGCTTCCTGTTCACCGGACAGAAGACCTGCATCGACTGCCACAAGGGGATCGCGCATCGGCTGCCGGACATGCGCGGCGTGCCGGGCTGGCAGTAGCACGGGCGCGGGACAACCGGGATGATCCGACGCCGCAAACTCATCACGCTTATCGGCGCGGCGACATTGGCTTGGCCGCGAGCGGCGCGCGCGCAGCAGCCGGCGTGGGCGAGCCGCCTTCCGCTCCCGCCGCCGCGGAGCCTGCCTTGGCCGTTGAAGCCGCTGGCGAGCGCCGAGACGTCGCTGAGCTATGACGCGTTCGGACGAATGGTGATGCGCATCCGCCACGATGTTCTCAAGGGCGTCTCGCCCGCGATGGTCGCGTGGTGGTTCGGCAACATCGGCGGCGACATGGGGATCGAGGGGGCGAGGCTGAACAAGTACCTCGTCTGGCATCCGCAGGATCATATCCTGTGGGAGCTCGCCGAACCCGGCCCGGACGGGCACGCGAGCGCCGGCGCAAAGTTTCGAATCGTCGAGGCCTTCGGCCGCAACCCGGACTTCTACGTCGACGTCATCGACACCGTGACCCGACTGGATGCGACCGGAATCACCCTGGTCGGCTACCGGGCGGGTCAGCAGGTCGCACGTCTCAATCACGACTTCGCGGCCGTCGACGGCGGGACGCAATACCTGTCAACGCTGACCATCGGCACCACGTTGCCGGGGCTGCGCGCGGTTCTGAACCCCCTTATCCACCGCGCCATCTTTCCGGAGGCGATGGGCCATGCCTGGCTGCGACATAATGTCGAGGAGGTGGGGCTGCTTGAACACATCATCCCGCTCGTCTACCCCGGCAGTCCTCGGCCCTAACGCGCGCGCTCCGAGTGTAGGCATCCCTCACTAGCAGACGATACTGAATCGCGTCGGGCCGGACAGATATCCACTCGCGATCCACCAACATTTGCACGCCGGCCGGTGTCTTGCGGTACCTCGCCGGCCTGCAATCGGAGTTGTCGCAACAGGCCGTCCCATACTTGCTGTAGAGGCCGGTGTAGATGTCGTGGGCCTGGGTCTGCGCCAAGCCGTTTGCCAGAACAACCACGGACGCCAGTGCGGATGCAGCGCCATGTGCAGGTCCTTACACGAGGCGCGATAGCGCACTTCATTCAGATCAATGGCCGAATGTTCTGGTTCATACGGAAGAAGTTTTTCGGATCGTACTTGGTCTTGAGCTCCTGCAGACGTCGGTAGTTCGGTCCATACGCGGCCGCAACCGAATCGCTGGTCTCATCATCACCCAGATAATTGACGTACCGCCCAGGGGCGACGAAGGGTTGCATCTGCGCGTATGTTTCGCGGGCCCAGGCGATGCACGTCTCCGTATGGCCGGGGTTCATCCATTCGCCGAGCACGAGGAAGTTGTAGCCCTCAGCGCGGTGCGGGAATGCCGTCTCGCTGACTCCAACTCGGGCTGCGGCCCCGTGGAAATGCTCGAGGATCAGCTGCCCCATCGGGGTCGGACAGCGGGCGAAGCACTCGATCATGGTGTCGATTGCATCGTCGCTCAACCGCGCAAGGAAGCTCGACTTCCAATAGTTGAGCGCGCCTGCGGGGTAAGCGTCATCCAGCATGGCGTTGAGCTGGCAGTAGGGCATCGGGCCGAGGGCGTCCAGCACTGGAGATCCGAATTGCTTGAGCGGCAGCATGGCGTTTTCGCCGGCTGCGAGCGAGCCACAATGACATGTCACCATCGCCGCCAGTTTCGCGCCGGAGCCGTCGGGAGCGTGAATAAGACCCGCGAAGATGAGATGCTCATCCGGCAGCGAGGCCGTGCGGTCGCGGAAGAACCTCATCAGGTCACGGGCGCGCTCAAATGGGTGCGCGATCAAGCCCCCCGTGACCGTGGGCCCCACCGCATGGAGTCGATATTCGAAGGACGCTGCTACGCCGAAATTGCCGCCCCCGCCGCGAACGGCCCAGAACAGATCCGGCTCCGCGTCCCGGCTGGCCCGCACAACCTCGCCGTCGGCGGTGACAAGTTCGACGGAGCGCAGATTGTCGAGCGCGAGACTGTGTTTGCCCATCAGCCAGCCAAGCCCCCCGCCCAAGGTCAGTCCGGCGATGCCCGTGCTGGAGACAATACCGCCCGTCACGGCCAGGCCATGCGCTTGCGTCTCGCGATTGAGCTCTCCCCAGGTGACCCCGCCTTGAGCACGGACGCTGCGGCTTTTGGGGTCGACCTGAATGCCTTTCATCGGCGCCAAGTCGATCATCACCCCGCCATCGATGGTCGCGCGCCCCGCAACGTTGTGGCCGCCACCACGAACCGCCACTTCGAGACCCAGCTGGCGCGTGAGCTTGACGGCATCGACGACGTCGGCCAAGTCGCGACATCTGGCGATCAACGCCGGTCGTTTATCTACCAGGCCGTTGTGGACCCGTCTGGCTTGCTCATAGCCGGCATCAGCGGGCTTTAGGAGTTGTCCCGAGAAGGTCTTGGCGCGCTCCGCCGCAGCGTCCGCAACCGATGCAATCGAGATCATGGCGCGCCTCCGGTTATGCCTCCGATCCTTCTTCCGGCTTGACCGGGCTCGGAGCAAACGCAAAGAATTCAGTGGAGGATGAATCATTTTCACCTACAGTGAAGGGCATGAACAAGCTCCCGCCTCTGATTGAGCTCCGAGCTTTTGATGCTGCAGCACGGCATTTGAGTTTCAAGAAGGCCGCCGCTGAACTCGGCGTGACACCAACCGCGATCAGCCACCAAATTCGCCTGCTTGAGCGCTATTGCGGTCGAGCTCTGTTCCGTCGGCGGCCGCGGCCGCTCTCGTTGACCGCGGCCGGGACGGGTCTTTTTCCGGTTATCCGCGATGGCCTCGAAGCCTTTGCCACGGCCATTGCTGCCATCAAGCGTGATGGCGACAAACAGCCTCTTCGGGTGACGACGACCAACGCCTTTGCCAGCCGGTGGTTGGTACCGCGCTTGCCGAGCTGGAGAAGGCTGCGCCCCGATGCCACTCTCGAGGTGATCGGCACCGACAGCGTTCTGGACCTACATGCCGGTGACGCCGACGTCGCGATCCGCTATGCCACCGGCCGCACAGCGCCGGACGGTATCGCGGAAGAATTCCTCAGCGATTCCTTCTGGCCGGTCTGCAGTCCGCAACTGCTTTCGCCGATTGGCGATCTGAAGAGAGTTGCCGACCTTAGGAAATACGTACTCGTTCATTCCTATTGGTCACCAGCCGACCTGGATCCTCCGACATGGCAGAAATGGCTCGTCCTTGCCCGCCGCAAGTGGAGCGGCGTGCCAGAATTCAAAGACATGCAGCACCTGAGCTTCAGGGAAGAGCTGCATGCCATTGAGGCAGTCATTGCCGGACAGGGGATTGGCATCTTCAGCGATGTGCTCGTGGGGCAAGAACTTGCAGCAGGCACGCTTGCGAAGGCATTTGATCTGAGCTTGGCAGGATACCGCTTTTATGTCGTTCGCAGGGCCGATCAGCCACGCGAGAAGACCATCCAAGCTTTCTCGAGATGGTTGAAGTCGGCTGCATAGAGCGGTTGGCCTGCGGCGTCGCCTAATGTCCGTTTCGGGGGGCCATCAGCGAGACCTTTGCCAAATTCCTGGGCCGCTCACCGGATACGGCCACGGCCGAGGACCTGTAGGCTCGGACGGCGGTGTCGCCAATTGCTGCGCCCGCACAAGGTGCGGACATGATCCGGAGGGTGGTCCGTTGGTCAAGCTCTGCCACTCTGCTTAGAACAAGAGCTCGCGCGTCAGGTCGTCGAGGTGCCCAACGGCGGCAAGGGCAGCGCGCAGGCGATTGCGGTCGCGCCGCGACAGGCGGTTGACGGCGACCGCGTTGGTCGGGGGCACGCCGGCCCTCATATCCTCGATCTGCTGGCGGAGGATGAGCTCTACAAGGATCTCCAACGCATCGTCGAGGGCGTCGAGATCGGCGCCGGATTCCCTGGTAACAGCGGCAACGCCGGCCAGGCGCACCGGGGTCGAACGTTCGACGACGTGGTGACGGATGGCGAGCACGCGCGCCGCGGTGACGATGCCGAACAGGCCGGTCTTTTTGAGATCGATGCGGCCTTGCTTGGTCTTGAGGCGGCCAAGCCAGCCCAGTGCGGGTTCCGTGGCGCCCGCCGTTTCGGCCAGCAACTTGGCAAAGGCGGCATTCGCTCGGGCTCGATCGAAGGCGTTTCTCCAGACCGCATCGGCCAAGCCGACATCGCCGTGCACCCCGCGCAAATCGAAGAAGATATCGACACTCAACAGGTCCTGCGGGCTCGATCGGGCGAGCCAATGGGCAATCCGCTCCCGCCAGGTGTCGATGGAGCCGCGCCAGTCCGGATTCTTGGCCATGACGCCGCCGGTGCAGTACGGGATCCCGACTTCATGCAGGATGTCGGCAACATGAGCCGAAAGCTCGCCGAACCAAAGGTCTTCGGCGCCGTCCGGTGCGCCGGCGGCGAACACCACGGCGTTGTCCTGGTCCATCGCCAGCAGGCTCTCTCCGCGACCCGCGGAGCCGAGCACCGCGAACGCGTAACCGCATGGCGGATCGCCCCTTCCATTCTGCCGCATGCGTTCCTCGGCAAGGATTGCGGCGCGCTGCGTGAGCTCTTGGATGCCGCGCGAGATCAGGGCCGCGATCGCGAGACCGCGGACCCCTTCCGCCAACAGGCCGCCGACCACGGCCGCAAGCCCAGCCCAGCTCCGCGCGAGCTCGGCGACGCTCGTCGCCTGTTCGATCCCGTCGCGAAGCAGAAGCTCATGTTGCCCTTGCGATCGCAGCAGATCGCGGGCGGAGAGCGCCCCAACGATCACGCCCTGCGCATCGGTCACGCCCAGGTGGCGAATGCTCAGTCGACTCATGCGGGCAATGGCGAGATAGACGAACGCGTCCGCCGGCGCGTGCGCGAGCGGCCGGCTGATGAATTGAACGACCGGCATCTGCAGCGCGGCGCCACCATGGGCCGCGAGCGCACGCATGACGTCGCGCTCCGTGATGATGCCGGTTTCACCCGGACGCGGTGCGTCGGCGCGATCGGCAAGTGAAACGAAAAGCGACGAGAGCTTCTCGCGGCTCATATGTTCGAGCGCCTGCCTGATCGGCGTGTCCGGACCGACGAAGCGCGCGGGCGCGCTCATCACCTCGCCGATGCGTCGCACATAGGCGCTGCTGTCAATGCGCTGCGACGTTGCCAAGCCGGCGGCTTGCGGGCTCTCGACCGGGTCGGTGCCGGCGGCGGGCAGGTGGCTGCGGCCTTCGACCAGCTGGTGGGACGCCCGCTCGGCTTCGGCCAGGGTTCGAACCTTGTGGTCGCGGAGGCGCGGCACCAGGGCCGCGAAGATACCGGCCGCGGCGGCGGCGTCACCGTAGGCCGAATGCCGACCTGCGGTATCGATGCCGAGCCAGGCGGCGACCGTCTCCAGCGAATAGTCCGGCAGGCTGGGCTGCACGATTTCGGCGAGCAACCGCACGTCGAGCCTGCGCGGCAGGCTCCAGGTAACGCCGGCGCGCCGGCATTCGCGCTCGAGCACGGCGAGGTCGAAACCAATGGTGTGGCCGATCACGGTGGTGCGGCCGATGAATCGCTCAAGCTCGGGCCAGATCTCGGAAAAAGCCGGGGCGCCCGAAACGGCCGCCTCGTCGATGCCGTGAATCCTGGTGGCGGATGCCGGAATGGCGTCGCCCGGCTTGAGCCGGTACCGGATCGATTGGGTGACCTCGGGCCGGCTGCCGGCCAGGCGCACGGCGGCGAACTCGACGATCCAGGCCTTGCGCGGATCGAGACCCGTCGTCTCGCAGTCAATGGCTACGGCGTCGAGGGCAATGAGCGGGGTGGCGCCGTCGTCCCAAACCATTCGTGCCCCAGCCGCGCAGCGGGCGTTGCCGGTAGCATGTCATCGAGAGCGCAGGACCCGCAACCGTGCTGCCGTCGTGAGGGCGCGGGCACCCATGCGCGATTTCTAACGGCAGCATGAGAACCTTCTTGCTGTCCCGTGCGTCAAATGTTGCGCACCCTCAAGCGCACGGGGCCCCTGATGCAGGCTTACCAGCATATCGACGCGCTGTTGCTGTTCGCGGGCGGCGCCTTCTGCACCTTCTTCGTCTTTGGCGGCGTGCCGGCCGATACCACGAAGCAGATCGAATGGCAGCAATGGTATGCGAAATGGAGGCGGATGCTGAAAGTCCTCGGGCCTCTGATGATGGCAATGGGCCTGCTGCAGGTCGCTTTCAAGCTCGCAAGCTAGGCTACTACCGAAGCGGGTAGCCGGCCTCGGTCCAGCCGTCCTGGTGAAGGTAGCCGGTCATTTCACGCGCGACGAACCGGCCGCCGTGGTACCCCTCGTTGATCGTGACCAAGGCCTTGGCACCAAGCTCGATCCCACTCTCTGCCAGCGCAGGCACCGGATACGGGGCGCGCTGCGCCTTATGCCATGCCAGCTGCTCCACATCATCCAGCAGGCGCAGGCGCGAGCCGCTCCAGGCGAGCCAGGCGTCGATCAGGCCCGCTGTCAGCCGCTGTGCCAGCCGGGGAAGCGGCTGCAGGTAGGGACCGCGCCAATCATAGACCTGACGGCTGCATATGAGCTCAGCCGGCAGGTCGCCTGTCCCCGGGCCCTGGCGGCCGCCGACATCGGTCAGCTCATGGAACTCGAACTCCCAGGCACCCGGTGAACGCGTCCCCGCCGCCCATGAGCGGCCATCGATTCGAAAGAACACATCCTCATCGGCGTAGAAGAACTGCGCGCGCGGGACGTAGCAGCCGTCCTTGTCGAGCGAGCTTCGGATTTGATACGGGAACGTGACCGCCTTGCCGTCGCTGCGCCGCAGGTGCGGGATGGCGGTCTCGAAACCGGTGAGCGCGGCGTCCCGCGGCAGGAAATGCCATGCCGAGCGCGTGCGGACGCCGGCAAGGGTCGCGCGGGCAACCGCTTTTTCGGCGTCGACGAAGTGCCACGACAATGCCGGGCTCGCGAGCGGCTCGAGGAACGGCCGCAGGCCGTTTTCGACCGCCAGGTTCGTCGGCGCGCACCCGGCGCCGACACGCCGCAAGCGCGGCGACCAGGTGCCGTTCAGCCACCCGCCCCAGGCGTCGATCCGCGAAGGCTCCGCCCCGGTCGCCTCGCTCGGCGGCCAGCAGGCGAGCGCGTCGAACAGGGCGTCATCGACACGCCGCCACAGGCCGTATGGCGGGATTTTTGCATGGGCGCCGGATGCGCGGCGCCACTGCTCGGCCGAGGCGACATGATCGATCGACCAACTGAGCGAGCGCCGGTCGCGGTCGCGGTGATCGTAGCCCGGACCGCCATAGGTCTCGCACCGGGGGGTCACGAGCAGAGGATAGCGAGCTTCCGCGTCCTCGTATGAAAAGCGCAGTCGTGTCCGACCGCCCGCCGGCCGGCGCAGCAAGGCGCCGGCATCGTCGACTGCGCCCTCGAAGCGCACGCACTGGCCCGAAGCGCGGTTGCGCAACGCGTGCGTCTGCGCATCGAACGTCCACCAGCCTATCTGGTCCAGCATGACGCAGCCTCGTGGACGCGGCCATTGGCTGATGCCCGCAACGAATAGCACACGACGGTCTTTTTCGCCGGTGCTAGCGGGGATTTTCGCGTGCGCCGGTGCGCGAACGTTGGTGCGCGCCTTCGAATGAGCGGTCACCCCGCGCCGACATGGCTGAGCTTGCTTCCGGATTTCCGCTTAGGTGCACGCCAGCGGACGCGCGTTGCCGGTCGCAAATGCTCAGATGATGCGATTGCGCAATTTGGTCCCGACGTAGTCGGTAAGGATCACGAGCAGCACGATCACGATCAGGACCATCGCCGTGGTCTGGTAGTCGAACAGGCGAATGCTCGAGATCAAGTGAAAGCCGATGCCGCCGGCGCCGACCAGGCCGAGCACGGTCGCCGAGCGGATGCTGACCTCGAAGCGATACAAGTTATAGGTGACGAAGTGCGGGGTCACCTGCGGTACGATCGCGTAAATGACCGTTTGCAGCCAACCGGCGCCGCTCGCCTGCAGGGCCTCCACGGGGCCCGGGTCGATCGCTTCGATCGCCTCGGCGTAGAACTTTCCCAGCATCCCGGCGTTGTGCAGAGCCAATGCCAGAATGCCGGGGAAAGGGCCAAGCCCAACCGCCGAGACGAAGATCAGCGCGAACACGAGCTCGGACACCCCGCGCAGCGCATTGAGAATGAAGCGCGCGGTTCCGTACACGACGAGATGCGGCGTGATGTTGCGCGCCGCCAGCAGTCCGAGCGGAACGGCAAGCGCGACGCCTAGCACGGTTCCCCAAATAGCGATCTGGATCGTCTCGATCGTCGGCCCGATGATCGCCGGCGTGTAGGACCAGTCGGGCGGAAACATCCGGCTGACGTACTCGGCAATGGCCGGGACGCCGCGCACGAATTCCGGCAAACTGACATTCGTCTCGACCGCGCTCCAATAGAGGACGCCGATCACCGCGAGCGCGATCAGCGCCTGAATCGCCATCTTGCGATGACGCTCCGAGCGCGGCACCGCAGTATCGAGGAGCGTTTCCAATTGCCCCCGCGCCCCGGATCCGCGGGGCGGCGCGCCAGGCGAGGCGTGCGAGCTCGCGACCTCACTCGTCATGGTTATCCTCCGGCAGGCCACCGTAGATGTCGTTCAGCACGCGATCGGTCAGTCCGGAGACGTGCCCGTCGAAGGCGATTACGCCACCACACAGGCCGACGACGCGCTGGCCGAACTCGCGTGCGTAGTTCACTTGATGGATGTTCAAGAGCACGGTGATTCCCAGCTCGTCATTGATCGTCTTGAGATATCGGAGAACAGTGCGCGCGATGGCCGGGTCGAGGCTCGCCACCGGCTCATCGGCGAGCAGCAGGATCGGCTTCTGGTAGAGCGCGCGGGCGATGGCGACGCGCTGCTGCTCGCCTCCCGATAGCGTGTCGGCGCGTTGGAAGGCCTTATGCGTCATATTCACGCGATCGAGGCATTCCAGGGCCAGCAGCTTCTCATCGCGCGAGAAGGAATGCAGCAACGACGCTAGCAGCGGCTTGCGGCCGAGCCCGCCCGTCATCACATTCTGCAGAACCGACAGCCGCTTCACCAGGTTGAACTGCTGGAAGATCATCCCGATGGCGCAGCGGAAACGCCGCAGCTGCTTCTTTTTCGTGGGCAACATCTCGCCGTTGAAGCGGATTGCGCCGGCCGTCGGCTGCACAAGCCGGTTGATGCATCGCATCAAAGTCGATTTGCCGGCCCCGCTGCGGCCGAGGATGACGATAAATTCACCGCTCTCCACGTCGAGATTGACGTCCTGCAATGCGACCGTCGACCCATACGCCTTGCGCAGGCCGGAAATCTTCAGGATCAGCTGTCGCTCGGAGGAAGGCGCCACATTCCCTGCCGTCATGAAAAGACGCTGCGATAATGCCACGCCCGCCGCGCTGGGCGGCGGGCGGCGTTGCCATCGAGATCGGGTGCGCCCGCAATATGGACGTCAGCTCCCCCTCTTTAGCTTGTCCTTGAAGCCTTCGAGCTCGCGGATCGCGTTGTAGTCATTGTCGGTCGCAGCATCCATGGATTTGACAACGCCGAGCTTGCCGAAGCTGACGTCCTTGAGCGCCATGAATCCTGCCCGCAATTTTTCCTGCAGGTCTTTAGGCAGATTGGTCCGCACGACGAAAGGCGAACCGGGGATGGGCTCGGACTCGAATACGACCTTCAGATCCGTCGGCTTGATCTGACCTTTGGCGATCGCGAGATTGTAGACCTCGTCGGCTATCGCCGCCGCATCCACCTTGCCTTCCTTGACCGCAATCAGCGACGCCTGGTGCGTCCCGGAATAGTAGACCGACTTGAAATCCTTCTCAGGCGTGATGCCGTGATTGCCGAAGACGTAGCGCGGGACCAGATTGCCGGAAGTCGAAGCCGGGTCGACTAGCGCGAAGGTCTTGCCTTTGAGGTCCGCAATGTTGCTGATTGGCTTGCTCGGGTGCGTGATGATCAGGGCCTTGTATGCGGAGGTGCCGGTCAGTTCCATGACGCCGCGCCCGACCGGCTCGATCTGCGCCTTCACCTTGTCCTTGGCGAGCACATAGGCGTTCGGACCGAGGAAGGCGATTTCGAGCTTGTCCGACTTGAGCGCCTCGATCACCGCACTGTAATCGATGGCGACGAAGGGTTTGACCTTCATGCCGATATTCTTCTCAAGGGCGGCGATGAACGGCTGCGAGTCGGCGATCAGTTTATCGGCGTCCTCGGACGGAATCAGACCAAATCGTATCACTTGCTCCTGTGCCACGGCCGCACCCACGGCTCCGGCCGCGGCCAGCCACATCGCAGTCAAAAGCGAAGCATGTCCCCGCCAAGACATTTCATTCTCCCTCGGTGCTTTGGTTGCGGGTCCGAATTGCGTCAAAGCTCTCTTTGCCGCATCCCGACTTCAAACGCATTGAGAACGAAAAAGGAAAAAGGGTCAACTGCGCAGCCCGGCGAGGTCGGGAGCCGGAGTCATGTAGTTGCGTGCGCCTCGGCTGTCGCCGGACGCATCTACCTCATCAGCGCAACGCAAGAGATTTCTGTGAAAGTTGATTCTTGTTTGCGTGCATCGAGAACGAGGCATCGGCGGCACGGTCAGCTTAGCGCCGCGTTGTCCAGGCCAGCCAAACGGCCACAAGCGCGAGGGCGGCTGACAAGATGCGCCGCACGACCTGATGGCGCGGCCCCTCGAGCAGCCAAGGCCGCAGCTCGGCCGCCAGCACCACGATCGCCGCATGGACGGCGGTGGCGATCGCCACATAGAGCAGGCCGAGGACCGTCATCTCGAACGGAATCGCGGGATCTCCCGGAGCGCTCCGGATGAAGGTGGGAAGGACCGAGACGAAGAACAGCACGGACTTCGGGTTGAAGACATTCGACAGGAGGCCGCGCATGAACAGGGGGCCGGCGGTCGACAGGAGATCGGCCCGTTGGGGGGAGTTCTCCTTCTCCGGCCGCCATCCTTCCCAGGCGAGATAAAGCAGGTAGGCGACTCCGATCCAGCGGAGCGTTTCATAGAGCCACGGCTGCCGCTGAATGAGCGCGCCGGCGCCAAATACGGTGACCGTCGCATGCACGCTGAGGCCCAGCGCGACACCCGCTGTGGCGATCAATCCTGCCATGCGACCACGCGCGAGCGCGAGCGTGGCGAGATAGGCCATGTTCGGGCCCGGTGTGAGTTCCAGAAGGAAGACAGCCAGAATGAACTCTAGCATGGGCGGCTCTGGCGCCTGGCGCACGACTGCGCGCCGATGCTGGGCAAGAAACGACGCGCCGGGATCGGCGTGTCGTCTTCCCGATCGGCGCGCGTGCGAAGGATGGGAAAATCAAGCTGCGCGACGTCGATGCGGCTTACATGATGCCCGGCGGCTACGGCCGCCTCAGCATGGGTGCCTGCAGTCGCGTGACCGAACCGTGCGGGGTCGCAATCAGGATGCCCGTCGATGATGACGATCTGCTTGCGCATCGGATCTTGGACGCGATGCCCGGAAATAACCTTGGAAACACGTTGGACATTCCGGGTCAATGCGCAAGCACGGAGCAGCGCGTTGACCGCTTGACCAGGTCGCGCGTCACGCCGCCGAACATCCATTCGCCGACCCGACTGTGCCCGTAGGCGCCGGCGACGACAAGGTCCGCGCCGATATCGCTTGCGATCAGCTCCAGGCGCTCGCCGGCGTCATCGATAGCATCGGGCACCACGAGGTCGGCCACGACGCCGTGCCGCGCAAGCCAGCCCGCGACGTCATTGACGCGATTGCGGGCGGCCTCGGGACTTTCCTCGCCCTCGGGCACTTCCGCGATCGTGACCTCTTGGGCTCTTTGCAGCAGCGGCAAGGCATCCCAAACCGCGCGGCGCGCCTCGCGCGTGTCCTTCCAGGCCACAAGCACGGTGCCGAGCGTGAGCCACTCGGCCTCCGGCGGAACGAAGAAAACCGGCCGTCCAGCCTGCATCACGAGCGCACTTGGGTCGAGCCGCCGGGCTGGATCGAGAGCCCACCCGTCGCGGTTCGTGCCGGTGATGATGAGATCAGCAGCCCGCGCCTGCTGAGCCACATAGGCTGTGGGGTTGGCGACCGCGCTGCGCCATTCGACCGCCTGGGCGCGGCCCTTGGCAGCGGCCCGGAAACGCTGCTCGATATCAGCCAGCCGCTGCGCCAGCTCGACCCGGTCCTGCTCCAGCAGCCCTGAGCAAAAGCGCCGTCCGCATAATACAGCGGCGTCGATTGCTCGCAGGCCGCAATTCCGATCAGCCGGGCGGCGAATCGCTCCGCCAAGTCGCCGGCGATCCGCAAACGTGCATCGTTTGGATGCTCAAGCTCGAGCTGCACCATCAGCGTTGCATAGGTCATCGTTCACCCCTTGGGGAGACATTGCCAGCTACCAGGCAGGCGCGGTCCGGCCTGCCTTGAAGCGATAGCCGTTGGGGGCCCACGCGTTCACGAGGCCTCGGCCGGGTATTCCGGCGGCGCGAAAACCATTCCCGACATCGGATCCATCCAGACCAGGTGGTCCTCTACTTTGCGCACGCCGGCGATGTTCTCGGCCGCGACGATGAGCGCCGCGCGCTGCGCCTCGTCCGTGATCGTGCCCCAGAGCTGCACCACCCCGTTTCTGACCACGATGTTGATGAGGGCCACGGGCGCCCAAGGTTGACGATCCAATTCCTTCTGCAACTGCTCGCGGATACCGCTGTCCGTGAGCGCCGCCGGCTTGGCCTCGATGGCCAGGCTTGCGAGCGCGTGAACCAAGTTGGCACGGGTGACGATGCCGACGACGGCATCAGCGCGCATCACCGGTAGGCGCCTGATCCGACGCCGCTCCATCAGCTGCACGATCTCTTCGACCGGCGTGCCTTCGATGATGGTTAGCGGGTCCCGCGTCATGATCTCGTGAACCTTTCGACTGGCGGCGTGGACGTATTCGTTCGCGAGGCGGCCGCCGCACATGAAGAACTCGACCCAGCGCGCCCGTCGCTTCTGAGTTCCCATTTCCTGGCGTCGAAGCAGGTCGCCTTCGCTCAGGATGCCCACGAGTTTCCCGGCCGCGTCGATCACCGGGAGGCCGCTGATCCGGTTTTGCAGCATCAGGTGGATCGCCTGCAGAATGGACGCGTCCGGCTCGACGGCTATGACCTTGCGGGTCATGATGTCCGAAGCTTTCATGGTTCCCCTCCACGGGCTCGTGATCATGGCGCTCACGAATCCAATCGGTTGAGCGCCGAGCGGTTGCGAAGCACGATGCGGCGCGAGGCAGGCAGCTCGATTGTTGCGGCGCCCTGAAGCTGGGTCAGGGTGCGCGAAACGGTTTCGATGGTGAGCCCGAGATAGTCGGCGATGTCCTGACGGGTCATCGGCAGCTCCACGGCCGAGGCGCCCGACAAGCGGCCCGCCATCTCCAGCAGGAAGGAAGCGACCCGCTCTTGCGCGCTCTTGACCAGGAGCATGCTGTGGTCCTGCGACTGACGCAGCGCGCGGGCAGTGACCCGCCATAGCTGGCGCGCAACGTTCGCCTCGCGGTCCGCCGCCGCCAACAGGGCGCTCCGCTTCACGACGAGCACGATCGCCTGACTGATCGCTTCGGCCGAGCAGGAATGGTCCTCCGCCGACTCGAGCCCGAAGACGTCGCCCGGGAGGTGGAAGGCGGTGATCTGCCGGCGCCCGTCGGTGAGGACCCGGTAGGTGCGAACCGAACCGTTGAGAACCTTGTAGATGTAGTCCGCCGGTTCGCCTTCACCGAAGATCTCCACATTGCCGTCGAAGGACATGGTCACGCCGGCAAGTTCAATCGAATCGAACAGGGGAGCGATGCTTGGAACCGAACTTGGAGCGCGCTGCGAGCCGGGTCCGGCGGCGCTCTGATTTCCCGTTTGTCTGAGCATGGCTTAAACCCTCCGACGGATGTGTCGGCAGGAAAATCGACCTTCGTCGCATGCAAGAAAATTCAGATAAACACCCTAAGGGGAGTCCCTTAGGTGACTGATGTCCCTCCTTGCTCACAAGCGGCTGCAACGGTGCTGGCGCCGTGAGGCCGCTATTGTTCGTTGGGCAAATCGTCGTTCGGAAGAATGCGCAGCGCGGCGCCGTCCATGTCGTCGTATTGGCCGCTCTTGAGCGACCACAGGAAGGCGAACAAGCCGGCGAGGCCGAGCCCCAACGCCATCGGCAGCAGGTAGACGAGGACGTTCATGCCGGCGCCTCCGTTGCAATCGCGGCGATCGCTGCCGGCCTGTTCTCGGCTGCCGCCGACTTGGTGCTGCGGCTCAACCGCAGCGCATTGAGCGTCACCAGCACGGATGAGCCGGACATCGCCGCGGCGGCGATCAGCGGCGTGACCAGGCCCGCGACCGCGACCGGCACGGCGATGAGATTGTAGATCACCGCCAGCCAGAGATTCTGCCGCATCAGCGCGCGCGCGCGCCGCGCGGTCGCCAATGCATCGAGCACCGGCGCGAGGCGCTCGCCGAGGAACACCGCATCGGCATGCGCCTGCGACAGGTCGGCGGCGCTGACAGGCGAAAGCGAGACATGGGCGGCCGCAAGCGCCGGCGCGTCGTTGATGCCGTCACCGACCATCAGCACGTGCCTGCCCTGTGCCTTCATCGCCTCCAGTGCGGCTACCTTGTCGGCGGGCGTGAGACCACCGCGCCAGCTCGCGATGTCGAGCGCCGACGCGACCGGTTCGACCGCGGCATCGCGGTCGCCGGACAGGATGTGCAGGTCGAGCCCGAGCGCCGCCAAGGCGCGCACCGTCGCAATGGCATCCGGCCGCAGCGACTGGTGCACGGTCAGCAAGGTGAAGCGCTCGCCATGGTGGAACGCGATGACTGACCTGCCGGGGTGATCGGCGCCCTCGAAACCATCAGCAATGCGGCAGAACTCGGGGCTGCCGAGCCGCGCCTCGACGCCGTCGATCATCGCCCTGACGCCCCGTCCAGGTTCCTCGGTGGCGCCGTCGTAGGGCCGGCATTGCGATGCGTGGCGCGCAACCGCGGCCGCTAGCGGGTGGTGGCTCGTCAGCGCAAGGCGTGCCGCCACCTGCAGCAAATCCGGATCGATCGAGGCGGTATTCACCACCCGCGGCTCCGGCAGGGTGAGGGTGCCGGTCTTGTCAAAGACCGCCGTATCGGCCTCGGCCAGCCGCTCGATGACGTCGCCGGAATTGAGGAACAGGCCCTGCCGGAACAGCCGCCCAGCGGCGACCACCTGCACCACCGGAATGGCGAGCGCCAGCGCGCACGGGCATGTGATGATGAGCACCGCGACCGCCGTGAGGATCGCGTTGTGGGCGGAGGCGCCGGCGATCAGCCAGCCGGCGAGGGTGAGCGCCGCGGTCGTATGCACGACCGGCGCGTACCGCCGCGCGGCGCGGTCGGCGAGCCTCACGTAGCGCGACTTGCTCGCCACCGCCTTGTCGAGCAAGCGCTCGATCTCGTCGATCAGGGTGTTGCCGCCGGCGGCGGTGACACGCACGGTCAGGGTGCCGCCGAGGTTGACGCTGCCGGCGTAGAGCGTCGCGCCGGTCGTCACCGCGCGCGGCGCGGTCTCGCCGGTCACCAGCCCGTCGTCGATCTCCGACCTGCCGCCGATCACGACGCCGTCGGCCGGGACCCGGTCGCCGGGCCGGATCAGGATGCGGTCGTGTGCCCGCAGCGCCGAGACCGGCACCTGCACGAGCTCGCCATTGGCATGGAACCGATGAGCGGTTTGAGCCTTTAGCGCCGCAAGGTTGCCGGCGACGGCGCGCGTGTGCCGGCGCATCGCATGCTCGAGGTAGCGCCCGCACAGCAGGAAGAACAGCAGCATCACGGCCGAGTCGAAGTAGGCGTGCTCGGCGTGATTGACGGTCTCGACGAGCGACATGCCGAGCGCGAGCAGCACGCCGAGCGAGATCGGCACGTCCATGTTGACCGCCCGAGCGCGGATCGCGGCCAGCGCGCTGCGGAAGAACGGTTGCCCGGCATAGCCGGCGGCTGGCAGCGCGATCAGGGCAGAGAGCCAGTGGAAGAGGTCGCGCGTCTCCGGCGTGATGTCGGTGACGTTGCCGGACCACACCGACACCGAGAGCAGCATGATGTTCATGGCCGCGAAGCCCGCGACCGCCAGGCACTTCATCAGCCAGCGTGCCTGCCGCACTTCCTCCTGCTCGGCGCCGTCCGCCTGGAACGGGTGCGCGCGATAGCCCATGCGCTCGAGCGCAGCGATGGCTTGCGCTGGCCCGGAGGCGTCGTCGCGCCACGCCAGCATCAGGCGCCGGTTGGTGAAGTTGAGCCGCGCGTCCACGATGCCGGGCAGCGCCTTGAGCCCGGACTCGATGCGCTGGATGCAGCCCATGCACGACACGCCCTCGAGTGCGAGCTCGATCTGCGAGACGCCGTCGCCACGCGGTCGCGCGAAGATCGACAGATCGACCGTCTCAGGCATGGCGTAGCTCTCTCATTGCAAGATGACGCGACTCTTCGAGCGGAACAGCCGCTCGTCCGCGCGCCATAGGTCGACTATCAGGTCCCACTGCCCCGGCGTCACCTCGATCGCGCCGCGGAACAAACCCGGGCCTGTCTCGGTCACCGCAACCGCATGATCGCGCCGGGCGTCGGTCGGGTGGGCAAGCCGGGCCGTCAAGGCAAGACCGGAGAGCGGAGACCCGGTGCGGTCGCGCGCCATGATCTCCACCAGCGCTTGGCGGGCGCCCTGCCGCAGGAAGCGGCCGTCGACCTGCCAATGGCGCGCGTCCTGCGCCCGCGCGGCGGCGATCTCGTGCTTGAACTCAAGCCCGGCTTTGTACGCGCTGCCGGTCTCGACGCCGCCGAAGGTCGACGTCGCCGCGCGGATCATCACCGCGTTGACGGCCGTCACTAGGCCGAAGAACGCGACGAAACCGATCAGGACCATGCGGCCGGTGATCGGGCGGGGCGGAGGAGGTGTGCTGACCAGGGTCGGCATGGCGCGGAGCCTCAATGGGGAGCACGGAAATGATCGGCGGCGGACGCCTGCGCGCCGCTTTCGGGTTCGACGATGCGGAACGCGATCGGGAGCGAGTCCTGGTAGCTCAGCCGGTGCAACGTCACGAGCGCGCGCACCTCGCGGGTCTGATCAGGCCCGACCTCGATCACCGGCCGGCCAACCATGCCGGTGCTGTCGCCGACGACCTCCAGCCCCGCATCCGGCTCCGGCACGCCTTCCACCGTCAGCGTGAAGAAGTGGGTATCGCGCCACTTGTTGAGGACGCGGACGGTGTAGGCGTTGCGGATGCCGCCGTCGGCGAGCCGGACGTAGACCGGGTTGCGATCGTGGATCACGCTGATGCCGAGCGTGCTGCGGGTCGCGAGTGCGTAGATCATGATCGCGCCTACGGCTGCGAGGATGCCGCTGTAGAGGACCGTGCGGGTGCGCACGATCCTGAACACTTCCGGCTTGCCTGCCTGCCGCCGCTCGATGTTGACGTCGGTGTCGTAGCCGATCAGCCGCGTCGGACGCCCGATCTTGCGCATGATGGCGTCGCAGGCGTCGATACACAGGCCGCACTGGATGCAGTCGAGCTGCAGACCATTGCGGATGTCGACGCCAGTCGGGCAGACGTGCACGCACTGAAGGCAGTCGATGCAGTCTCCGGCGCGCTCGCCTTTGGCGCGCGCTTGCTCGTTTTTCTTGATGGAGCCGCGCGGCTCGCCGCGATCATGCCGGTACGTAACGTTGAGCGCATGCTCGTCCGTGAGCGCGGCCTGGATCCGCGGCCACGGGCACATATAGGTACAGACCTGCTCGCGCATGTGCCCGGCCAGGAAATAGGTCGTGCCGGTGAGAATGCCGATCCAGGCATAGGCGATCAGCGGCGCTCGGCCGGTCGCCAGTTCCATCACCAGCGTGGGCGCATCGGCGAAGTAGAGCACCCAGGCGCCACCGGTCCACCAAGCGATCATCAGCCAGAAAAAGTGCTTGGCTCCTTTGCGCGCAACCTTCTCGGCCGTCCACGGGCCGGCGTCGCGCCGCATGTGCTGGCGGCGGTCGCCTTCGACCAGGCGCTCGACGGCGCAGAACAGGTCGGTCCATACCGTCTGCGGGCAGAGGTAGCCGCACCACACGCGGCCGGCGACGGCGTTCATCAGAAACAATGTCACGGCCGCAAGGATCAGGAGGCCGGTGAGATAGTAGACCTCCTGCGGCCAGATCTCGATGAAGAAGAAATAGAAACGGCGGCTGGGAAAATCGATCAACACCGCCTGATTGGGCGCGTACTGCCCGCGATCCCAGCGCACGAACGGCAACAGGTAATAGATGGCGAGGGTGACGGCGAGCACGATCCACTTGATGCGGCGATAGGTGCCCTGGACGCTTTGCGGATAGATCTTTCGGCGCGGTGCGTATAGCAGCGGCGGCTCGGGCTCCTCGGTGGCGGCCAGCGGTGCCGCCGCTCGCAACGGCACCACCTTGGCGCTTTTCACGAGCTCGACCAGATCGGGCTCGGAGCCTGCGCCGGGAACCGAAGTCGTGATGGCGCCGACGACATGCACGGCTCACTTCTCCCCGCCGCCGAACGTATGCACGTACACGGCGAGCGCCTTGATGGTGGTATCGTCGAGGCGGCCGGCGAATGCCGGCATCACGCCGCCGCGGCCGTTCCAGAGGCCTTCGACGATGGCCCGACGATCCGAGCCATAAAGCCAGATCGCGTCGGTCAAGTCCGGCGCGCCCAACTCCCGCTTGCCCTTGCCGTCGTCGCCATGACAGGCAGCGCAGTTCTCGGCGAAGACCCGCCGGCCGCGCCCCAGGTCGGCATCGGGTGCGGCCGGCAGTCCTGCCAGCGACCGGGTGAAATCCGCGGCCGCGACGATGTCGGCGCGCGGCAACATGTTGTCGCGGCCGAACGCCGGCATCGAGCCGACCCGCGTCTTGTCGTCGGTGGAGCGGATGCCGTGGCGGATGGTCAGCTCGAGGTCGGCGAGCTTGCCGCCCCACAGCCACTCGTCGTCATTGAGATTCGGATATCCCTTGGCGCCGCCGCCGCCCGAGCCGTGGCACGGAGCGCAGTTGTCGGCGAACGCGGCGCGCCCCTGCGCACGCGCAAAGGCGAGCATCGCCGGGTCGGCAACGATCTGGTCCAGCGACGCGGCCGCGATCCTGTCGGTCATGCCGGCGCGCTGCGCCTTGAGCGCGGCGAGGTCCTCGACGATCGCCTGGCGCGACTTCCAGCCGAACAGGCCGGAAGTGTACGAGCTCACCAGCGGCCATGACGGATAGACGATCCAGTAGCCGATCGCCCAGATGATGGTGGCGTAGAAGATCCACAGCCACCAGCGCGGCAGCGGCGTGTTGAGCTCGCGCAGGCCGTCCCATTCGTGACCGGTCGTGGGGGTCCCGGTAATGGCGTCGATTTGCGGGTGCGGATCGGTCGCCATCGTCGGTCAATCCTCTCTCAGCGGGACGCGGGCGGCTTCGTCGAATTGCCGCTGGCGCGACGGCCACAGCGCGTAAGCGAGCACGAGCAGAGCGACCGCCACGAAGTAGGCGAGGCCCCAGGTCTGAGCGAACTCGGCGAGGAACTTGTAGGTCGCAGGCATGACGGCGCTTACCGGATGTTGGCTTTGTGGTCGTAGAGCTTGAAATCGATCTGCGTGCCCAGCATCTGCAGATAGGCGATCAGCGCGTCGGCCTCGGTGATGCGGCGCGGGTCGCCGTCAAAGTCGCGCGCCTGGGCCTTGGAATAGCGCTGCGCCAGCGCGGCGGCGTCGGGATGGTCGGTGGTGGCCTGGATCCTCACATCCAGGGCCGCGGATGCGATCATCTCGCGCGTGTACGGCACGCCGAGCGCGGCCTGGACCTTCAGGTCGTCGGAAATGTGCGCAAAGTCGAGGTCGGTCTGCGCCAGCCACGGATAGGCCGGCATCACCGTGCCGGGCACGACCGACTTGGGCGCGTTGAAGTGATCGCGATGCCAATCGTCGGAATACTTGCCGCCCACGCGAGCCAGATCCGGGCCGGTGCGCTTCGAGCCCCATTGGAACGGCCGGTCGTACATGCTCTCAGCCGCGAGCGAGTAGTGGCCGTAGCGCTCCACCTCGTCGCGCAGCGGACGGATCATCTGAGAGTGGCAGTTGTAGCAGCCCTCCCGGACGTAGATGTTGCGCCCGGCAAGCTCGAGCGGAGCATAGGGCCTGACGCCGTCGACCTTCTCGATCGTGCTGCGCAGATAGAACAGCGGAACGATCTCGACCAGTCCGCCGATCGCGATCACGATCAGCACGCCGATGACCAGGATGATCGAGTTGCGCTCGAACGGCGCGTGTTTCGACCATAGCGACATTGTCTGAACCTCACTGCGCCGCGACTGCGGCCGCTTGCTGCTCGGCCGCAACGGCAGTTTCGGCCTCATTCGTCACGATGGTTTTCCAGAGATTCCACGCCATCAGCAGGGCGCCGGCGAGGAACAGCGCACCGCCGAGTGCGCGGATGACGTAGAACGGATGCATCGCCTCGACGGTCTCGATGAAGGAATATTCGAGGAAGCCGAGGTTGTTATAGGCGCGCCACATCAAGCCTTGCAGGATGCCCGAGACCCACATCGCCGAGATGTAGAGCACGATGCCGATGGTCGAGATCCAGAAGTGCCAGTTCACCAGCCTGAGGGAGTAGAGCGGCCGGTTCCACAGCCACGGCACCAGGCAGTAGATGGCGCCGAACGAGATATAGCCGACCCAGCCGAGCGCGCCGGAGTGAACGTGTCCGATCGTCCAGTCGGTGTAGTGGGATAGCGAGTTGACCGCCTTGATCGACATCAGCGGGCCTTCGAAGGTCGCCATCCCATAGAACGCGACCGAGACCACCATCATGCGCAGTACCGGATCGGTGCGCAGCTTGTCCCATGCCCCCGACAGCGTCATCACTCCGTTAATCATGCCGCCCCAGGGACGGCATCCAAGCATGATCGAGAACGTCATGCCGAGCGTCTGCGCCCAATCCGGCAGCGCGGTGTAGTGCAGGTGATGGGGACCGGCCCAGATGTAGAGGAAGATCAACGACCAGAAGTGAACGATCGACAGCCGGTAGGAGTAGATCGGTCGTTCGGCGCGCTTCGGGATGAAATAGTACATGATCCCGAGGAAGCCGGCGGTGAGGAAGAAGCCCACGGCGTTGTGGCCGTACCACCACTGCACCATTGCGTCCTGCACGCCGGACCATACGACGTAGGATTTGGGCGAGAACACCGAAACCGGAATCGCCGCATTGTTGCCGACGTGCAGCACCGCGATTGTCAGGATGAAGGCGAGGAAGAACCAGTTGGCGACGTAGATGTGCGGCTCCTCGCGGCGCATGAGCGTGCCCAAGTACACCAGCAGGTAGGTCACCCACACGACCGTGAGCCACAGATCGGCATACCATTCCGGCTCGGCGTATTCCTTCGACTGCGTGATGCCCAGCAGATATCCGGTTCCGGCAATCACGATGAAGAAGTTGTAGCCGAGCACGACGAACCAGGGCGCAATATCGCCGGCCAGACGCGCTCGGGAGGTGCGCTGAACGACGTAGAACGACGAGGCCAGCAGCACGTTGCCGCCGAACGCGAAGATCACCGCCGATGTGTGCAGCGGGCGGATGCGGCCGAACGACAGCCACGGCAGGTCGAGGTTGAGCACCGGGAAGGCGAGCTGCAGCGCCGCCAACAGGCCGGCGACGAATCCGGCGATGCCCCAGAACATCGCCGCGACGGTCGCGAATTGCACCGGGGCCATGTTGTAGACGGGCTTGCCGTCGCGCTTCAGCGGCACGGGCTCGGCCGGCCGCTCGAAGTAACGGTTGACGATGGTGAACAATGCCGCGGCGCTGCCGGCCGCGAACAGAAAGGCGTGAAAGGCGTATTCGGGCGTGTGGGCTTTCGCGGACACGATGATCGAAAAGAAGGCAAGCGCCGCAAAGACGAAAGCGGTGCCGAACTCGCCGAAGCTCATGCGCTTTGGATCAACACCCGCCGCTTGCGCCATAAGACTGCCTCGTCGAGTTTCATCATGCCGCGCCGAACCGGCGAACCATGCATGCCGGCGTCGGGCTCCTCCTTGATCCAGATCAAATCAGCTCGCCCGGCCGGCGCGGCGCGAATATGCGCCAGTGGAGGTCGCGTGCAGGTACGTAGATCTCCCGAGACGGATAACGGCGGGGACCGCGATTCCCCGGGCCCGGTCGGCTCCTGGTTTGATGTAAATCAATACGGCCGCCGCCGGATCGGCGATCGTTTCAGGCATCCGAGAAGGGAGGCGGCCATGAGGGACGACTTTGCTTCATTCAAGAACCGCACCACCAGGGTCCTCGGCAACCTCTGGGCCGGTTGGCGCGAGCGTCGTGCGGCCACCGCTGAACTTGCGGGCTGCCCGCAGGACGAGGTCAGCCGGATGGCGGGCGAGCTCGGCCTCTCCGCCGGCGAGTTGCGCGACTTGGTCGCGCGCGGTCCGAACGCCGCCGATCTGCTGAGCAAACGCCTGCGGGCGCTCGGCATCGACGCTGCGGATCCCGCCCTGCTGGAGATCAAAAAGGACCTGCAACGCTGCTGCTCGTTCTGCGACAGCAAGCGCCAATGTGCGCGCGACCTGCAAGACGATCCGCAGTCGCCGGCCTGGACCGCGTACTGCCCGAACGAGGCGGCGCTTTCGGCGCTGGTGGCGCTGGCCTCGCCGGCGAACGCGCCCGAAGGGCTGCCGCGGTGAGAATCGGAAACAGTCTGGCGGTCGCGCTCGTGCTGGGCATGGTCGGCTCGGCGCAGGCACAGGATCCGCGGGCGCAACGCGGGCTTGCCTTCGCTCGCACCCATTGCGCGCAATGCCACGCGCTCGACAAGGTCAGCGAAAGCCCGCTCAAGATCGCGCCGCCGTTCCGCACCTTGCACCGGCGCTATCCGGTCGAGGCGCTGGAGGAGGCGCTCGGCGAGGGCATCATCACCGGCCATCCCTCGATGCCGGAGTTCCGGCTGGAGCCCGACCAGATCGGCGACTTCATCGCGTTCCTGAACACGCTGCGCTAGCGCCGCCTGTTACCGCAGCCGGCGCGAGGTACGGAGCCGGGTTGATCTACCGCAACAAGGTGCTCGCCGCTTCGCGCGATCCTGACCGAAATAGGATCCAGCCCATGTTCGCAAAACTGCTGAGCCGCATAGAGAACAAGGCCCGCCTGCTGGGGGCGATGATGGCGCGCGTCGGCGTCGATCCGCTCGATGCGTCGCGGGCCCGCGGGGGCGCGGCCCTGGCGGCAGCCTGGCGGAGGTGCCTCGCGTGCCCGCAGGGGAAGGATTGCGCCGCGTGGCTGGCGGCTCCGCCCGCGACAGCTGCCGAGCCGCCCGTTTTCTGTCCCAATGCAAGCTTCCTGGCCGAGAATTGCGTGCGGCCTGCCAGCTGGCCGCCGTCCGCTCCGTTGGTGATCGCGGCGAAAAACGGCGAAGCCTCCGAGAGCGCCGCCTGATCCTTGCCTGTCGGTCAAGGTGATGGGCTGCCGGACAGACCCGCCGCCAATGCCATGCGAACCAGCTCCGACAGGCTCGCGGCCTGCATCTTGTCCATCACGTTGGCGCGATAGATCTCGATCGTGCGCGGGCTGATGCCGAGGTCGTAGGCGATCACCTTGTTGGGCTTTCCCGCGACCAAACCCTCCAGCACCTGACGCTCGCGCTGCGACAGCGTTGCCGCGCGCCTGACGATGTCGGCCTTTTCGGCGTGGCGCCGGCTTTCCTCGTGCTCCCTGGCGAGGGCGGCGTGCACGGCGGCCAGCAGCACGTCGTCGTTGAACGGCTTCTCCAGGAAGTCGACGGCCCCCACCCGCATCGCCTCGACTGCGAGCGGGACGTCGCCATGACCGGTGATGACGATCACCGGCAGATGCACGCCAAGCTGCTTGAGGCGGCGCAGCAGCTCGAGGCCATCGACCTCGGGCATGCGGACGTCGGTGACGATGCAGCCCGACCGCACCTCGGGAAGTGCCGCCAGGAACGCGACCGCCGATTCGTGGGTGCGCACCGGGACGTTGGCGCTCCGCAGCAGAAACGCCAGCGAATCGCGCATGGCTTCATCGTCATCGATGACGTGCACCAACGGCTGGTCAGCCATGCGCCACCTCCGGAGCCGTCGCGGCGCGCAGCGTGAAGCGGAAGGTGGTGCCGCCGCCCGCGGTCGGCTCCACCCAAATGCGCCCGCCATGCGCCTCGATGATCGTCTTCGAGATCGACAGACCCACCCCCATGCCGTGCTGCTTGGTGGTCACGAACGGCTGAAACAGCTGGTTCGCAATCTCAGCGGAAATGCCGGGACCGGTATCTTCGACCGCGACCGCGATCATTCCATCGCCGATGGTTTCCGTCGCAACCAGAAGCTCGCGCCGCTTTACCTCGGCCATCGCTTCGATGGCGTTGCGCATCAGGTTGAGCAAGACCTGCTGGATCTGCACCTTGTCGGCCAGGACCCGATCGGCGCGCGGATCGAGCTGGAATCGCACGCGCACGCCCTGCTCTTTGACTCCGACCAGAGCCAGCGCGCTCGCCTCCTCGACCAGCTTGCTGAGGCTCTCGACGCGCCGCTCGCTCTCGCCGCGGGAAACGAAATCGCGCAGCCGCCGGATGATCTCCCCGGCACGCAGCGCCTGCTCGGCGGCCTTGCCCATCGCGTCGCGCATGGTTGCGGAGCGCTCGTCGACGCTGGTTTCCAGCATGCGGCTCAGGCCCCTCATGTAGTTGGCGATTGCCGACAACGGCTGGTTGAGCTCATGGGCGAGGCTCGACGCCATCTCGCCCATTGCGGTCAGGCGCGAGATGTGCACGAGCTCCGACTGCAATTCCTGCAGTCGCGCTTCGGTCTGCTGTCGCTCGGTCAGGTCACGAACGAAGCCGGTGAAGAAGCGACGGTTGCTGGAGCGCATTTCACCGACCGCGAGCTCCATCGGGAAGGTCGAACCGTCGCGGCGCTCGCCCACGACCACGCGCCCGATACCGATGATGCGCCGCTCGCCGGTGCGCAGGTAGCGCTCGATGTAGCCGTCGTGGTTCTCGCGATAGGGCGAGGGCATCAGCAGCTTGACGTTCTTGCCGATCATCTCGGCCGCCGAGTGGCCGAACAGGCGTTCGGCCGCGCTGCTGAACGATTGCATGATGCCTTGCTCGTCGATCACGATCATCGCGTCCGGCACGGTGTCGAGAATCGATCGAAGATGCGCCTCGCGCGCCAGCAGATCGTGCGTGCTGGCGCTCGCGCGCAGCCGTGTCCGCTGCAGGTGCTCGCCGAACAACGCGACCCCGGCGCCGATCGCCGCGAACGCCGCCGCATTCGCGATGATTGGCAGCTTCAGCGCCGGGAACTCGCTCGTCAGCGCGGCTCCGAGCACGAGACTCAAAGAAGTCGCCAGCAAGCCGGGTCCCAGGCCGCCGAACCCACCGGCGACCAGCACGGCCGGAACGAACAGAAGGTAGACGCCGAAGTCGTGCAGGGTCGGTTCAAGCACCAGCCGGAGCCCGAATGCCACAGCGACGCAGGCGACCGCCACGCCGTAGCGGACCAACGCGCTCTGCGCGTGCGCCCAGGACGCGGTCGACGCGTCGGCTGTCAACCCCGCCGGCTCGTGCACGACGTCGACCATAGGGATCCTTTGGCGCGCGGCAACGCGTTCAGGATAGCGACCAAATCCAGGCCTGTCGCTTGCGGCATGGGCGCTGGTCGCCGGCGGCGCGGTTGGGCAACGCGCTCAGACATGGCGCAACGGTCGCGATCGTGGCCATTGGGCGGCTTCGTCTAGGACGGCGCTACGCGGCAGCGGCGCCCGACTCGAGCTCGACCGCCGTCACCAACTTCGTATGGCCGAAGCCTTGGCGGTAGTCGAGCAGCGAAATGACCTGCGGGGTGACGCGAAACAGCGCGAGCTCGCCGGTGATTGCCGAGGCGTAGTTCGCGATCTGTGGAAATTTTCTGAGCATCAGCTGGCTGACGCGCGAGCTCTCGTGCGCGGCCGCGATGCGCTCGGCGACGCCTCCGAACGACACGCCTCGGATGTCATCCCAGCTCGTGTACGGCAGATTGATCGTGATCGAGACCTTGCGGTTGCGCGCGAGGTTGCGGGCTTTCTGCGAGCTCGCGCCGGTGCCGAAATAGATGGCCAAGCCATCGTTCACGTAGCTGACGGTGGTGGCTTGCGGATAGCCATCCTCGCGGACCGTGGCGATCGTCATGTCAGCTGCGTTCGCAAGGACCGCAAGGATCTCCTGCTTGAGGGTGGTGTTCATCGTTGCTCTCCTGAAATCGGCTCGCGGTCGCACGCGGCGGATCGTTTTCGCGAGCCTCTGGCCAAGCACGCCCGGCCGTTCGAGCATGCGCGAATGTCGCACCCACCCTTTGATATTTCTCAAAACGCACCTCCTTGGCCCTCCTAGGATCGCGACCCGAACCTACCGCGACGATGCCAAAGGAGCGTCCCATGAGACTTCCAAAAGACCGAAACGACCGCGTGATGCTGGCAACGATGACGGCTCTGATCGGACTCGGTCTGGCTGTCGGGATGAGCAACGTCACCATCGGCGTGCCATCTGCCGCTCATGCCGAGGCCTCGCCAACGGCGCGCACCGAGGCTTTCCGTGCGCAGCCGGCACGTGGCGCGGTGCCGCATGCACACACCCGTGCCACCGTCGTCAAATCGGACGGCCCGGTTTCCATCGTCCGCGATCCGACCGACCTTCCGCCGCCGATCGGTAAGCGTGGGCCCCAGCGCGTGAGGGTCGATCTCGAAACGATCGAGGTGACCGGCAAGCTCGCCGACGGCGCCAGCTATCGCTACTGGACCTTCAATCAAAAAGTCCCCGGCCCCTTCGTCCGCGTGCGGGTCGGCGACACCGTCGAGGTGCGGCTGAAGAACCACGACGACAGCGTGGTGATGCACAACGTCGATTTCCACGCGGTGACGGGGCCTGGTGGCGGCGCCAAGGCGACCGATGCGGCTCCCGGCGAAGCGCGCGGCTTCGACTTCACCGCCATCAACCCCGGCCTCTACGTCTACCACTGCGCGGTGCCGATGGCGGCGCAGCACATCGCCAACGGCATGTACGGGCTGATCCTGGTCGAACCCGAAGGCGGGCTGCCGGCGGTCGAGCACGAATTCTATGTCATGCAGGGCGAGATCTATACCGAGCAGAAGCTCGGCGCGCAGGGCGAGCTGACCGAAAGCCACGACAAGCTGATGAACGAGCGCCCGGAATTCTTCGTGTTCAACGGCGCCTTTGCGGCGCTCGCCAAGGAGAAGCCGCTGAAGGCGAAGGTCGGCGAGACGGTCCGCATCTACTTCGGCGTCGGCGGCCCCAACTTCACCTCGTCTTTCCACGTGATCGGCGAGATTTTCGACCGGGTCTACAACCAGGGCTCGCTGACCACGCCGCCGCTTCGGGACGTGCAGACCACAACCGTCGCCCCCGGCGGCGCGGTCGTGGTCGACTTCAAGCTTGAAGTGCCCGGCCAATACATGCTGGTCGATCACGCGCTCACCCGGGTTGAACGTGGGCTCGTCGGCATGCTCGAAGTCACCGGACCCGATAATCCCGATATCTTCCGGGATCATGATCCGGCGAAATCGGCCAAGTCCATGTCGCACTGACGCCTTGCGAGCCGTCATCGGCCTCTGCCCGGCCAGTGGCCGATGACTTCTGCCGCAACGCGGCCCCGCGCCGGCCGATCTGACCTCGGTCGAGCGACACCGGCCTCACTGTTCGTGCGCACTGCGGTGGTGTTGACATCCAAGCGTTTGTCTTCGTGATGCCGCAAGGCGCAGGCTACTGGCGCTCGTTCGGCAGCGCGCTTGACGGAGGCCTGGCAGGCGGCGCCTCAAACGCGCGGAGAGCCACCGGCATGAGGGCGATGGTGCTCAGGGAGTTGCGGACCCCCCTGCGTCTCGAGCAAAGGCCGCCACCGGAGCCGGGGCCGAGCGACATCCTGGTGCGCGTCGAGGCCTGCGCCGTCTGCCGGACCGATTTGCATGTAGTCGACGGCGATCTCCCGAAGCCGACACTGCCGCTGGTACCCGGCCATGAGATCGTCGGGACCGTCGAAGCATTCGGCGAGCACGTGACCGGTTTCGCGCTTGGAGAGCGGGTCGGCGTCCCCTGGCTCGGACGGACCTGCGGGCATTGCGCCTATTGCGCCTCGGGCCACGAGAACCTGTGCGACACGCCCCTGTTCACCGGTTACACGCGCGACGGCGGCTTCGCGGAGCGCGCGGTCGCAGACGCAGGGTACGTGTTCAGTCTCGCGGGACATGACGATCCGGTGGCCGCGGCGCCGTTGATGTGCGCGGGACTGATCGGCTGGCGCTCGCTGGTGGCGGCGGGCGATGGCAAGGCGATCGGTATCTACGGCTTCGGCGCCGCCGCGCACATCATCGCGCAGGTATGTCGATGGCAGGGCCGTGATGTGTTTGCGTTCACGCGCCCCGGCGACGAGGAGGCCCAACGCTTCGCCAGGTCGCTCGGCGCGACGTGGGCCGGCGGATCGGACGAAAATCCTCCGATCGATCTCGATGCCGCCATTCTGTTCGCACCGGTCGGGTTGCTGGTACCGACAGCATTGCGACACGTGCGCAAAGGCGGCCGCGTCGTATGCGGCGGCATCCATATGAGCGACATACCGAGCTTCCCGTATCGGCTGTTGTGGGAAGAGCGGCAGGTCGTGTCGGTGGCAAATCTGACCCGTCGGGACGCAGTCGACTTCCTTGCCGTAGCGCCGCGCGCCGGCGTCACCACCGTGACGGTTTGCTACCCGCTCGAGCGCGCCAATGAGGCGCTCGATGATCTGCGAGAGGGAAGGTTGCAGGGAGCCGCGGTCCTCTGCCCCTGAAGCGCCCGACCGAGTCCTGCTGCTTACGCCGGTGAAGGCCACGGCTCGACGGGCGGTTCAACGAGCGCTCTGCCTCCCCTATCGAGGCGGCTCTGTGCCAAGGGTTGCGGTGATGGATCGACCCTCGGCTTCAGCCGAGAGGCTGTCCGCGGACCCTCCGCAAGACTTTGCGACGCGCTTGGCGCTGCGATAGGCTTGACTAGCGATGAAGCAACGTCTGATCCGGAGCGCCGAGTGTGCGATTTCGCTTCGAAGATCATCTGCTTGACTCGGATCGACGGGAGCTACGCCGCGGCTCCGACCTCGTCGCGCTGGAGCCCCAGGTTTTTGACCTGCTGCTTTACCTCATCCAGAATCGCGACCGAGTGGCCAGTAAGGACGATCTGATCGCGGCAGTGTGGGGCGGTCGCATCGTGTCCGATTCGACGCTGACCAGCCGCATCAATGCCGCGCGCAAGGCGGTGTGCGATAGCGGACGCGAGCAGCGCTTGATCCGTACCATCGCGCGCAAAGGCGTGCGCTTCATCGGCGCGGTGGAGGAGCCAGACTGGCACGGTGCGAAGATAGGGTCGCAACCCGGCCGACCCCCTCTCCGGCAAGACGTACAGTTTTGCGCCGCCCCCGACGGGACGCGCATCGCCTATGCTGCTGTCGGGCGCGGACCGCCGTTGGTGAAAACCGCCAACTGGCTCAATCACCTGGAATACGACTGGGAGAGCCCGATTTGGAGCTATCTGCTGCACGCGCTGGCTGCGAAGTACCGATTGATCCGCTTTGATGGGCGCGGCAATGGCCTGTCCGACTGGGACGTGGAGGAGATTTCGTTCGAAGCGTTCGTGTCCGACCTCGAAACCGTGGTCGAAGCGACGGAGCTTGATCGGTTCGCGCTGCTTGGAATTTCCCAGGGCTGCGCCACATCAATCGCCTATGTGGTGCGCAATCCCCATTGCGTTTCCCATCTCATTCTTTACGGCGGCTTTGCGCGCGGTATGCGCAAGCGCGGATCCGCCAGCGAGATCGAACAATCCGATGCCTTGCACACGCTCATGCGCCACGGGTGGGGTCAAGAGAACCCCGCCTTTCGCCAGATTTTCACCACGCGTTTCCTGCCAGGCGGCACGGCCGAGCAGATGAAATGGTTCAATGACCTGCAGCGCATCACCGCGTCGCCGGAAAACGCGGTGCGCATCCGGCTCGCGGTCGAGAACGTCGACGTCACCGACCTGCTCCCGAAGGTGCGGGTGCCTACGCTGGTGCTGCATTGCAGAGGTGACGCGGTGCAGCCGTTTGACGAAGGACGGCGCATGGCCGCAGGGATTCCCGGCGCGCGCTTCGTAGCGCTTGAAGGAAACAATCATCTGGTGCTTGAAGGCGACCCGGCTTGGAGCCGCCTGCTCGACGAAATAAACAGCTTCCTCGAGAGTTGACGGGGGTCGCGATCGCGAGCGGCGCGCCGGTTGCCGGAGCGCATTTCACCGACCGTGAGCTCAATCCGGAAGGTCGAGCCGTCGCGGCGCCCATCCACCACGACCCTCCCGATCCCCCGCCGAAGGCGGCGATTGGGAATCGATCAGGCCGCCTTCGGCGCCAGCGCGGCCCAGCGCGCGCGCGTCTCGGCGATCTCGGCGAACAGCCAGTCGCGGAAGGCGCGCACATTGGGCCGCTCCTCGTGTCCCTGCGGGCAGACGAAGTGATAGCCGGCAGTAAGTGGAAGCTCCGGACCGAACGGCATCACCAGCCGGCCCGAATGCACGTCGTCGGATGCGATCAGCTTGAACGAGAGCGAGACGCCGGCGCCCGCCACCGCGGCATCGAGGGCATGGTCGGCGACGTTGAAGTGCAGACCGCGCGTCGCGTCGACGCCTTCGACGCCGGCGAGCTTCAGCCATTCGGCCCATAACGGCGGCGCCCGCGCCGAAAGCGGGATGTCGTAGTGGATGAGCGGGAAGCGGGCGAGGTCTTCCACCCGCCGCAAGCCGGCGTCCACCAGCCGCGGGCTGCACACCGGCAGCACCGAATCGGCGAACAGCTTCTCGACGTGCAGCTCGGGATGCCGGCCGTCGCTCAGCCTGATCGCGACGTCGACCCCGTCGCGCACGAAATCCGCAAAGTCCATGCTGGCGGCGATGCGCGCGTCGACGTCCGGGTGGGCCGACAGGAACCGCCACAACCGGGGCACCAGCCATTTGGCAGTCAGCCCCGGCGTTGCGCTGATGACCAGGATGCGGTCCTCGCGGGCGCGGTCGAGGCGCGCGACCGCGTCGCGCACGTTCTCGAACCCGGCATGCAGGCCGGGGTAGAGCAGGCGCCCCGCATCGGTGAGCTCGATCGACCGTGTCCGGCGGTGGAACAGCGCGATGCCGAGCTGCTCCTCCAACCCCTTGATCTGGTGGCTGAGCGCCGCCGGGGTCACGTGCAGCTCATCGGCCGCTTTCGAAAAGCTTAAGTGGCGGGCGATCGTCTCGAATGCCCGCAGGGCATTGAGCGGTGGCAAAGGGCGTGCCATATCGTTTAGGTATCCTCAAGTGTATGGCGAGATAATATCGTTTGTCCAAGGCGTAATCCAGCGCGATCTTTAGGGCGCCGAAAGAGTTCAGTCATGAGAATAGCTCAGTTATCGCGAAGGAGATGGCCATGGCTATGACCGATGTTTCAAGGCTCCCCGAATGGGCCGATGCTTTAGCCCCGCTCGCTGGCTGGCCGGAGGCGAAGGGCCGCGCCGGGCGCCGTGGCGTGGCGGCGCGGATGTGGGATCGGTTCCAGGCGTGGCGGGCGCGGCGTGAGACCTTGCGCGCGCTCTACTCCCTCGACGTCGGGACGTTGCGCGACCTCGGCATCAGCCCGCGCGAGATCGAGTCGCTGGTCTATGGCGACAGCGGCGACCGCATCCGCGGTTACGATGCCGACTGGTGGCGCCACGCGCGCCGCTAGTCGCGTTCGGCCCCGCTCTGCAGCCACCAGTTCAGTTGCGTGACGCCGTCCACCGGGTCGTAGACGTTGCCGTACATCCACTTGCAGCCGGGGTAGCGCTTGTCCGCCTCGTAGAAGATGCTTTCGATTGCGGGGAAGCCGGCCGTGACCGGGATGGTGAAGACCAGAATGCCTGGCGTTTGCCCGTCCAGGCGTCCGCCGAGCGCGGCGACTCGCGGTTCGAGCCAGGGGCGGCTCTCGTCTGCGTTCCAGAAGAACTGCACGCACACGTTTCCGCCGCGCTTCGTGACCCGATAGCCAGAGCCTTGCTCCGGCACCAGCTCGATCTCGTCCCCGGCGGCGAAGCCCTCCAGCAGGCCCGGCGAGGCCAGTACCAGATAGCGCTGAGGGCCGATGTGCTCGACCAGGACGGACTCGTAGAACGGTGTCCCGTCCGGATTGGTCGCGGCCACCAGGTTGACGGTCGTTGGCTTCGACATCGTCGGGGCGCCGGTGGCCGTTAAATCCGCAGCACGATCTTGCCGAAGTGGCGGTTGGCGCGCATCCGCGCCAGCGCCTCGGCGACCGCATCGAGGTCGAAGGTCGAATCGATCGGCAGCGCGAGCTTTCCGGCCTCGACCGCGGCCCACAGATCGGCGCGCATCGACCGGTTGATCTCGCGCACCTCCTCGGCGCTGCGGGTGCGGAAGGTGACGCCGATATAGTCGACGCGCTTGAGCGCGTGCAGGTCGAAGTTGAACTCGCCTTTCATGCCGCCGAGCCGGCCGACATTGACGATGCGGCCGAGCACCGCCGCCGCCTCTAGGTTCTGGTTGGCAACGCTTGCCGAGACCTGGTCGACGATCAGGTCGACGCCCCTGCCGCCGGTCGCCTTCTTCACCTGCTCGGGCCAGCCTGGATCGGCCGAGTCGAGCGCGAGGTCGCAGCCAAAATCCTTCAGGCGCGCCCGCCGCTCGGGATTGGTCGACGTTCCCATCACGCTCGCGGCGCCCATGAGCTTGCCGATCTGCAGACCCATCAGCCCGACGCCCGAGCTCGCGCCCTGGATCAGCAGCGTCTCGCCGCCCTTGAGCCGTCCGGCGGTGACGATCGCATTGTGCATCGTCTGCAGCGCGACCGGAAGGCAGGCGGCCTGCTCGTAGCTGATATTGTTCGCCGGAATGCGATGCACGCGGCCCCAGTCGGCGACCGCGTGTTCGGCATAGGCGCCGGCGGCCGAGCTCATCACCCGATCGCCCGGCCGAATGTTGCGGACGTCATCGCCGACTGATTCCACCTCGCCGGCGCATTCGAGGCCGAGCCGCGCACCGACCCCGCCGATGGCGCCGTGCCGGTGGCCGGACGCGACCAAAAGGTCGGCACGGTTGAGGCTCGAGGCGCGCACGCGGATCAAAACTTCGTTGGGCTTGGGGGCAGGCTTCGGAACTTCGCGCACCTCGACCCCGTTCTCACCCAGGACTGCGGCTTTCATGACGCGGCTCTCCCTTGCACTGACGCGCGGCTGACGCGTGCTATAGCAAGCATTCGGTCGCCGATGGAGCCTTCGATGGCGCAATCACCGCTCGATCGCCGCTCTCTGCTCGGTGCGTTTGCCGCCGCCGCGGCGGACGCGCTGCTGCGACCGCAGCCCGCTGCCTCCGCCCCGCAGCCGGCGCTGCTGACGCGGCCGATCCCGTCGAGCGGCGAGGCGCTGCCGGTGGTAGGGCTCGGCACCTGGATCACCTTCAACGTCGGCGACGATCCGCGCGCCCGCGATGCCTGCGCGGAGGTCATGCGGGCGTTCTTCGACGCCGGCGGGCGGATGATCGATTCCTCGCCGATGTACGGCTCCTCGCAGCCGGTGATCGGTTACGGCCTCGGCAAGCTCGGCAGGCCGGCGAGCCTGTTTTCGGCCGACAAGGTCTGGATCTCCTCCGGCGCGCGCGGCCCGGGCCAGATCGAAGCCTCGCGCCGCTATTGGGGCGTGCCGCGCTTCGATCTCTTGCAGGTGCACAATCTGCTCGCCTGGGAGGCGCACCTGCCGGCGCTCATCGCCATGAAGGCGGCAGGCCAGGTGCGCTATGTCGGGATCACCACGTCGGAAGGACGCCGCCACGGCGAGGTCGAGAAGGTCATGCGCAGCCATCCGCTCGACTTCGTGCAGGTGACCTACAACATCCTCGATCGCGAGGTGGAAGCGCGCATCCTGCCGCTCGCGCGCGAGCGCGGCATCGCCGTGATCGTCAACCGGCCGTTCCGCGAGGGCGAGCTGCTCAAGCGGATCGAGCGGGCGCCGCTGCCCTCCTTTGCGGCCGAGATCGACTGCAAGAGCTGGGCGCAGGTCGTGCTCAAGTTCATCGCCTCGCATCCGGCGGTGACCTGCGCGATTCCCGCCACCACGCGGGTCGACCACGTCAAGGAGAACATGGCCGCCGCCACCGGCCGGCTGCCCGATGCGGCGCTGCGCGCCCGCATGATCGCGCATGTCGAGAAGCTGTGATCGGCTCGCATCCTGCGAGAGGCCCGCCTTCGGCAGGCGCGCCTCAGGATGAGGGCGGGGTTGGCCGGCATGAACGGCCTCCTCATGCTCAGGAGCGCGCGCAACGCGCGCGTCGCGAAGCATGCGGCAACGGCGAGCCGAGCTGCAATGGTCTTGTAAGGGCCGGCTGATGTCCGAGTGGTGGACCTACTCGCTCTCCGACTTCCTGCTGTTCTCGCCGCGCACCTACTATCGGCTGTTCGAGCTCTACAACCTCGCGATCTGGCCGGCGCAGCTGTTGGCGCTGGTGCTCGGGGTCGCGATCCTCGCGCTCATGATCCGCCGGCCGGCGTGGCACGGGCAGGCGATCGCGGCAGCCCTCGCCGGTTGCTGGCTTTGGGTCGCGTGGGCGTACCTGCTCACCCGCTACGACACCATCAACTGGGCGGCGCGCTACTTCGCGGCCGGCTTTGCGCTCGAAGCGGTGCTGCTGGCGTTGAGCGGCGTCATCGGCGACCGGCTGGCGATGCGGGCCGGCGGGACCGACCTCGCGTCGCGCGCCGGGCTGGGCTTGTTCCTGTACGCCCTGATCGCGCTCCCCTTGATTGGTCCGCTGCTGATCGGGCGGCCGTGGACGCAGGCCGAGCTGTTCGGCCTCGCGCCCGATCCGACCATAGTCGCGACGCTCGGCGTTTTGGTCGCCGCCGACCGTCCATCGTGGCACCTCGCAATAGTTCCGCTCGCCTGGTGCGCGATCGCGGGCGCGACGCTGTGGACCATGGGGTCGCCCGATGCCCTGGTGCTGCCGGCCGTTGCCGTGCTGGCAATCGCCGTCACGACGTGGAAGACGCTTGCACGTTCCGGCAAGGGTGCGGGGCTGTGACGTGTCACTCGTTGACCGTCATTGCTCGGGGCGTCAGCGACGCAATCCAGACCCGCGCCGCCGTCCTGTATTGCGTCGTTTTCGCTCGCAAATGACGGATTGTTGCAATGGCGGATTCGGCCATTACTTGTGCCCCGGCTATGATCGGTCACGCAGCATAGGAGTTCCCCCATGAGCTGGATGCCCTCGCAGGACCCGGTGCTGGGCGACAAGCATTCGTGCGACGCGCTCGAACTCGTGATCGTGCCGCGCGCGCGCGACCTCGGCGGCTTTTCGGTGCGGCGCGCGCTGCCGCACGGCCGCCGCCAGATGGTCGGCCCGTTCATCTTCTTCGATCAGATGGGGCCGGTGCAGTTCGTCGCCGGGCAGGGCATCGACGTGCGCCCGCATCCGCATATCGGGCTGGCGACCGTGACCTACCTGTTCGACGGCCGCATCATGCACCGCGACAGCGAGGGCAACTCGCTCGAGATCAAGCCCGGGGCCATGAACCTGATGACCGCCGGCAGCGGCATCGCGCATTCGGAGCGCTCGCCGGCCGCGGCGCGCGCCGGCGGCGAGCCGATGTTCGGCATCCAGAGCTGGATCGCGCTGCCGGCCGCGCACGAGGAGATCGCGCCCTCGTTCCAGCACTTCGACGCTGCGAGCCTGCCGGTGGTCGAGGACGGCGGCGTCAAGGCGCGCGTGATCGCGGGCGAAGCCTTCGGGGCGCGCGCGCCGGTCGGGATGCACTCGCCGTGGCTCTATGCCGAGGTCGCGCTCGAGCCCGGCGCCAGCGCGCCGCTCGATCCCGACCAGGAGGAGCGCGCCGTCTACGTGGTCGATGGCGAGGTCGAGATCGCGGGCGAAACCTTCGAGGGCCCGCGACTGCTGATTTTCCGTCCCGGCGACCGCATCACCGTCAAGGCGACCGCGCGCGGGGCGCGGGCGATGTTTCTCGGCGGCGCCGCGCTCGAAGGGCCGCGCTACATCTGGTGGAACTTCGTCTCCTCGCGGCGCGAGCGTATCGAGCAGGCCAAGGAGGACTGGAAGACCGGCCGCTTCACGCCGGTGCCGGGCGAGACCGAGTTCATCCCGCTGCCGGAGGGTTAGTCCCGGTTGACGCGGCGCGGGCTAGCGGCTGAACAGCTCCATTTGCCCGATCCGCACCGTCGAGGCGCCGCTGCTGCGGTTGGGGGTGACCGTGATGCGCACCTCCGCCGGGTTGACGCCGCGTCCGATCAGCTGCCGCACGCGCGGCGTGACTTCGATCACTTTCTCTGCCGCGCCGTGACCTGCATGTGGAACGAGCGTGCGTTCGGGCGTGCCGAACAGGGAGAAGCTGCCCGCCGGGGCGCCTTCCGTCGACGCGGCGCCGGGCGGATCGAGATAGATGTCGAACACGCCGGCGCCGGAGGGAGAATTCAGGTCGGCGAGGCGCAGGAACCAGCGCGACTCAGCGGGCGCGGCCGCGGCGCGCCGATCGGGCGCCGCGGGCGCTTGCGGCGCCGGGGCGAGCTGCGTGCTTGATGGAGCGCCGGTTACCGTCAGCGGTCCGCTGCGGCCGACGCGGGTCGGGGCGGCGGGCGGCGCTGCCTGCGCGCGGACGACGGCGGCGACCGGCCCGGGCGGAGGAGCCGTAACGGGGTCGAGTGTATCGTAAGCATAAAACCGGCTCACCATGCCGAGCGACTCGTCGGCGGTGAAGGCGGTCTTGTGGATATCGGCGGTCGCGAACAGGTAGGGCTCCTGCGTCCAGATGTAGTCCGGATCTCGCGGCGGATCCTCCGGTCCGGCCGGCTGCGTGCGCCACCACTCCCACAGCCGGTCGAGATTGGAATGATGCAGATAGAAGATGGGGTCGCGCGCGGCGAGCGCCGGTGTCGCCATCCCGAGCGGGGTCTCACCCACCACGATCCCGATGCGGCCGTGCACCTGGTCGTGCGGCGCGCTCTCGAGCTGGAATGAAAAGCCGCGGTCGAGGCCGAGAACCTCCCCGCGCTCGAGGAACCGCTGCTCAGCCGCGGTGGGCCAGTTCAAGTCCTGATCGCGGATCAGCGGTTTTTCGGCGGCGGGAACCGACGGGTCGCTCGGGTCGCGGCAGAGCGGGCTGCGGTCCGGATAGAACAACGGGTTGTCGCTGCCGTCGCTCTCCTTGGCGGGGCGGAACGGCGGGGGGAAATCGCGGAACCGCGTATCGAGATAGTTCCAGTAGGGCAAACCGAACGGCTCGCCCACCACGTTCTCGATGATGCGCTCGAAGAAGAACAGGTAGACGCGGTGCCACGGGAGGAAGTCGTAGGTTCGATGCGGGCACTTCACCCAGATGCGATCGCGACCGATGCCGAGGCGCGGATCGATGGGGACGTCGCCTGCGACCAGGCGGCGCGAGGCCGCAATGCGGGCGAGAACGTCAGGGCCGGCACCCGCCGGCGGCTGGAACAGCTGGTTGAAACACGCAAGCTCATAGCACCCGAACGCATCGTTCTGGAACGGAGTCCAATGCAGGGCGGCTTGGAACCACCAGCTGGTGGGGTCCCATACCGGCCGTGTCTTCATCTCTTTGATGGCGCGCTTGTAGAGTGCAAGCATCGGCGCTGCCGCGGGGTCGTGCACCTCGCGCCGCATCGGCGGCGTCTGCGCCCGCAAGCCGACGCCGCGGTCGAGCAGGACGGCGGCGAGCGCGCCGAGGCCGGTTGCCATAAGCTGACGTCGATCGATCAGCGGGGTCGCCTGCATCGTAAACCTCCACGCGCGTGCGGCTCAGCGACCGCGCGGCGGCGGCCTCGAGCGGGGTGATGTCGACAATCGCGGTAACGGCAGCGGAATGCGGTCTCGATTATTTGACGAAGCAAATAGAAACTCAAGAACGAATATCGCTTAGGTAGATAGCCTTAGTCTATGTCGGCGCGAGCAAGGGCGCGCAGGTGGATCGGCGCCAGGCCGGTGCGCAATTCGCAATAATGGGAAGGGCGCAGCCGCATCACATCGCCCTCACGCGCGCGTTATTCGCCCTCGCTGAATGCCGCTTTCACCACGCGGCGCTTATTGAGCAGGGATGCCGCCTCCATCTTTGCGGCATGGCGGCGCGCGTGGGCGCTTGCAAGCGTCGCATCGCCCGCCGCCGAATCTGTGATGGAGAAGAAAATGACTCGCACACTCGCACTTTTCGCCGCCGCGGCCGCGCTGGCCGGAACGCTGATCGCATCCGCTACCCCGTCGCTCGCGCAGGAGCGCGGCTCGCGCTGGGTCGCGCAGCAGAACTACTATGGGCCGGGCCAGTACGATCGCCTGGTCAACGGTAGCGACGCCAGCACGCCCGGCCACAACTAAGCCGGCGCTCAACCGATCTTCGGCCGTGCGGGTCGTTCTGCTGGTCGACCCGCACGGCTTTGTTCTGATCTGCCTCGTCGAAATCCGGTGAGCGGCGCACCGCTGACTACGTAAACGCCGACCGAAATGAGGGCGACGGCGGCCCAATCCGCCGCCGTGGCCCACTCGCCGAGAATCGGAATGGCGAGCACCGCGGTCATCGCCGGGCACAGCGCAGGGAACGCTGCGCCGCCGGACGCGCCAAGGATGCTCACCGCGCGCCCCTAGAGAACGAGCGCGACAACCGCCGCGAGCACTCCCTGGACGAACGCCTGCAGGGTGATGTCGGCCGGCGGAGCCTTGAACAGGCTGGTGCCCGCAACGACGGAATAGAAGGGCAGGTAGAGCGCCAACGTGCCGACAGCCGCTATGGCAGCGGCATGGAGGCCGTCGAGGCGCGCGCGGCGCATCGCGACCGTATAGCCAGCCCAAAGCAGGGCGGCGCCAAGAAACAACACATGGCCAATGTTCTCGCGCGCACCGAAGGCGGCGCCACCGGCGCTCCAGATGATGCTGACGACGCCGGCCAATATCAGCGCGAGGCCAACCCTCCTGCCGGGCGTGAGGGCTTCGTGCAGAAAGGGCGCGGCGAGCAGCGCGACCATCAGCGGCACCACGCCTGAGAACAGGCCGCCCGCATGCGCCGCAGGCGCGAACAACAGGCCCGCATTCACGAGCAGCACCATCGGTGCGCCGCAGCCGAGCACGATGGCAGCAAGCCCGATCCAACCGAGCCGCTCGATCGCAAGTCCGCGACGCATGAGGTACGGCAGCAAGATCAGCCCGCCGATGCCGAACCGGAGCGCCGCAATGTCCCACGGGTCAAGGCTGGTGCCGACACCGAGGCGAGCGACGACGATCCAGCCGGCCCAGATGCCGGCGGCACCGAGGCCATAGAGTGCGCCGCGCGTGTATTCGGCGGAAGCTTTCGACATTGATTTCGTCGGGTCGGGCGCGGCTACGGTGTCGTCGAAAACGGCGCCAAGCGCGCATTCCTGGCGGCGACGCATAGGCGCCTCCAGCTTCGATGCCCACCCGATTTCTGGCTGGGCGCAACCACGGGGGGGCTCACTGCAACGCTTCGGCCGCCACCGAAGCATTCGCGGCGGTGACGTGGGCAGAATGCGTGCCTCACTGCGTCGAGGCACCCGTGGCGGCATGCACGCGATCGATCACGTTCCATGGCTGGCGAGTGGTCGCCGCCGCCTTCGTGATCGCGGTGTTCGGCTGGGGCATCGGCTTCTACGGGCCGCCGGTCTTTCTCAGCGTCGTTCGTGAAACGCGCGGATGGCCGCTGGCGCTGATCTCGACCGCCGTCACCGTGCATTTCCTGGTCGGCGCCGTCGCCGGCGCCAATCTGCCTGCGCTCTATCGTCGACTGGGCGCCGCGGCGGTGACGAAGCTTGGCGCCCTCTGCCTGGCCGCCGGGCTATCCGGCTGGGCTGTGGCGACGGTGCCATGGCAGCTGTTCGTTGCCTCGGTGTTGAGCGGCGCGGGCTGGGGCGCGATGAGCGCCGCCGCCATCAATGCGATCGTCTCGCCGTGGTTCGTGCGCAGGCGGCCCGCCGCGCTCGCGATGGCCTACAACGGCGGCAGCGTCGGCGGCGTGATCTTCTCCCCGCTGTGGCCGGCGGCGATCGGCGTGCTCGGCTTTGCCACCGCCGCGGCAACAGTCGCCCTGGTCATGGCGGTCACGGCGTGGGTGCTCGCCACCCTGCTGCTGTCGCAGACCCCGCAAGCGATGGGGCTGGCACCGGACGACGATGCCGTCGACGTGCCCGCAACTCCGATCGCATCGCGAACGGCGCGGCCGTTGCGCCGCGCGCTCCTTTGGCGCGACCGCAAGTTCTTGACATTGGCTGCCGGAATGGCGCTGGGGCTGTTCGCGCAGATCGGCCTGACCGCGCATCTGTTCTCGCTCCTGGTGCCGGCGCTGGGTGCGCACAGCGCCGGCCTGGCGATGGGGCTCGTCACCGTCATGGCGATCGGCGGCCGCACCGTGCTCGGATGGACGCTGCGGCCGACTGCCGACCGGCGGCTGATGGCGTGCGCCGGCTACGCCGCGCAGTTCGCCGGCTCGCTCGTGTTCATCGCCGCAGCCGGAACCAGTGCGCCGTTGCTGTTGGTCGCAATCGTGTTGTTCGGCGCGGGTTTCGGCAACGCCACCTCGCTGCCGCCGCTGATCGCGCAGACCGAGTTCGCCGAGCAGGACGGACCGCGCGTGGTGGCGCTGATCGTCGGCATTGCCCAAGGCGCCTACGCGTTTGCGCCCGCGAGCTTCGGTCTGTTGCGGGAATTCGCTGCCGATCCAGCGGTGGTCGCGGCGGGCGCCGCGACGCCCGTCTTTGCAGCCGCTGCGCTGGTGCAGGCGCTGGCGATCGGCGCATTTCTTGCCGGACGGCGGTAGCAACGGCTTGCGGGGGCGTGCCGCCGGATAGCTTCACGTCAGTGGCAAGAACCGCTCACGACGCCGGCGCTCACGGCCAGAAATTACGCTGGAAGCGGATCAGCCCGCTCCAGGTGTCCTGGTCGCGCGCCTCGTAGAGGCCGGCGGCGCGGCCGCCGCTGGCGCCGAGATTCCACGCGCCGACCATCTTCTGATCGAGGCGGGAGTAGAGCACCTCGACACCGATATCGAGGTTGCGCACCGGCGACCAGACCGTGCGGGTCCCGACCTGCCACAGCGCGAATGAGGGATCGCAGACTGCGGGCAGCGGGGCGTTGACCCCGCCGCCGAGGAGGCCGGTGCAGAACAGGGTGGCGGCCGAGCTCGGATCGCCGTTGCTGCCGAAGTTGAGCTGGAGGTAGCCGCCGAACGCCGACGTCCGCAACATCGGGGTCCAGTAGTGCTGGACCGCGGCGCTGACCTGGAAGCCTTCGGTGAGAGCGACACCGGTGCCGGTCTGGAAGATGCCGTCGAACGCCCAGGCAAGCGCGACGCTGCCGTCGCCGCCGAGGTTGATCGGCGCGCCGCCGGCAAACATCGCAAAACTATCGACCGTGGTGAACTTGTTGAGGCCCAGATAGGAGACCGCGCCGCGCGCGAAGGTGCCCTGCAGCCAGAACTCGTCGCCCTGCGTCCACGGCAGTTTGAACTGCACGCCGGCGCCGACCGCCCAGCCGGCCGCATCCGGACCGTTATTGAGCAGGCCCACGCCGGCGTTGCACACGCCGCCGTAGCAGGCGCCTTGGGCGTTATGCAGGGCGGCCATGACCTGGGCAGAACCCCAGGGCTGGTCGACCCGCAAGTTCGCCACCACGTCCGGGTAGGTCTGGGCCGCATAGTCGCCGTAGTTGGGTGGCGGAACGCCAAGCGCGGGCGAACCCGTCGCAAGGGGTCGCGTGGAGGCGTCCCAGATGCCGGTGCGGCGATGCACGGTGTCTTCCAACGAGATCGTGCCCGAGAAGCCGCCACCGAACTGGAACGTATAGCCCAGGAGGTTAAGGCCGGTCGATACCGTCTCCGAACCGGTGACGATCAGCGAGGAATAGCTCAGCGCGTTGGCGTAAAAGTCGAAGAAGGACACCGTCTTGCCGACCGTGAGGCCGGCGAACTGGATGAACGCCTTGTCCCACCAGGTGGAGCCGCGATAGGTGGTGTCGACCGTCGCGCCGCCGGTGACGGTATAGGCAGTGGTGGCGCTGTTCATTTCCCAGCCGGCGCGGACATACGCGCGCAGGGTTCCCCACTCGGTATCGCTGCGCGCATCGAACGAGATCACGGCGCGCGTGCGGGTCTGGTAGAAGGGCGTGTCTTCACGGTTGGTGCGGGCCGCCGCTCCGCCGAAATAAGGATTGTGGCTGCCGCTGGCGTTGAGCCCGATGTCCATGCGGGCAAACCCGCCGACCTTGAGGCAGGTATCGGTGCCCGGGATGTAATAGTACCCGAGGCCGTAGGCCGTGCAGACCTTCACGTATTCGACCGGCTTGGCCTTGGCCGGGAGATCGGCGGCCTAGGCGCCGCAGGTTGCCGCCAAGCCCGCGGCCGAGCACAGAAACAAGATTTTGGCCGCCTGCATCCACGCCTCCCCATTGGGGTCGCCACGGATTCGGCGAGACAATGCGCGTCCGGCCGCCAGAACGGTAGGTTTCGTGCGCAACAGGCCGGCTGAAATAAATAGCCTCGCCGGGCACCATGTTGTTTTTCATGCGAGGTGTGGCCCCAAGGCGACGCGGCGTTGACGGGCAGAGCAGCCGTCATCGCGAGCGAAGCGATCCATCGGTGGTGCGGACGCCCGCTCTTCGTCGCTTCGCTCCTCGCGATGACGGGCTGGCGAGCCGCACGCCACTAGCCACGGTGCGGCGTGGCCAGCCTTGGTCGCCTGATCGCGGCCGGACGAATGTCGCTCAAGCAAAGCGTCCGCCCGGCGACATCCTTGAGCGCTACCGTCATCACTTCGGTGCGGCCATCGGCGATGACGCTCGCGCAAATAGATGGCGAGTGGGCGGCTGTTTTCTCATGCGCGGACCGGGTACGGCTCTTGCTTACCGCCGCCATCATGGTCTTGAGCCATGACGGCGGCGGCGCGCGCTGATCAGTGATCCAAGTTCTCGCGCACTCGAGCATATGGCCATAGCCGATGGATTAATGGTCGCAGCTGCTGAATCGGCCATAGCCTTCGTCAGTCACACACCCGCGATAGCTGTTCGGGCGAGGATGGCCTCCACTTCCATTATAGGCCGGATCGTAGGCGTACACCGGGTGGCCTCCGTACCCGTAGTAACCTCCGGCGAGTGCCGCGGCGGCAAGCGCCGCGCCTGCGGTGCCTAAGCCAACCCCTGGCCCCTGGCCCCGGCCGCGCCAGCGCACCTCAGTCGCGCTGTCCACGCCGGTGTTTTTCACGGCTGCAGTGAGGGATGGCATGGAAGCGCTATGCGCGGGGTTGGCTGTGCCCACCGCTATCATGCAGGCAAGCCCGAGCCCGAATGCTTTCATGGTATTACGCATGATGTGTCTCCCCTAGACGTTTGAGTGTCGGGGCAAACGAGTAGATCCATTCCGTTTCTCGCCGATGTCGCCTGCGACCGACTTTGTATTGTCTGTATCGATTTCCGCGGCCGGCGCGGCGCCTGTCCTGCGCTGACCCCGCTCGACGGTGATGGGCTCGGATGGCGCGCGCCGCTAGCCACGATGCTGCGCCGCCAGCTTCGGTCGCCTGATTGCCGGACCGATGTCGGTCGACCAAAGCGTCTGCCCGGCGACATCCTTGAGCGCTACCGTCATCACTTCGGTGCGGCCGTCGATGGCGACGTGGCCGAAGAACTGCAGCCCGAAGCAGGGAGCGACATTGTCGCTGCCGACCGGCGCGGTGCATTGATAGATGACGCGCGGCCCGAAGGTGTTGTCGAGCTCGGCCGGTCCGCCGGTGCCCGCGTGCAGCGGACCCGACACGAATTCCCAGAACGGCGTGAAATCGTGGAACACCGCGGCGTTCGGATCGTAGTAGTGAGCGGCGGTGTAGTGCACGTCGGCAGTGAGCCAAACGACGTTGTCGACGCGCGCATGCTGGATGAATGCGAGCAGGTCGGCGATCTCGAGCTCGCGCCCGCGCGGCGGACCGTCGCCCTGGCCGATCCCGTCGTAGCTCACCAACCCGATGGGCAGGTCGGCGGCGATCACCTTCCAGGTGGCGCTTGAATTGGCAAGCTCCCGCTTGAGCCAAGCGAGCTGTTTTGGTCCGAGGACCTGACTGTTCGGGTTGAGGATTTCGCCTCCCCCGTCGCCGTTTGCCCCGCGATAGCTGCGCAGGTCGAGCATGAAGACGTCGAGCAGCGGCCCATAGGCGACCTTGCGATAGACCCGTCCCGCTTCCGCGGGCGTTTCGCGCACCGGCATGAATTCGTTGAACGCGCGGCGTCCGCGCGCCGCGAGCATCAGGGCGCTGCGCTCACGGTAATCCTTGCGCGCGATCGTCTGACCCGGCCACCAGTCGTCGGTCACCTCATGGTCGTCCCACAGCGCGAGCACCGGGACTTCGGCGTTGAACGCGCGCAGATTTTCGTCGAGGAGGTTGTATTTGTAGTTGCCGCGGAACTCGGCGAGGGTTTCGGCGACCTTGCTCTTCTCTTCGCTGACGATGTTGTTCCAGACCTGCCCGTCCGGCAGCGTCACCGCGGCCGCGATCGGGCAGTCGGCGTAGATGATGTCGCCGCAGTGGATGAAGAAATCGGGCTGTTCGCGCAGCATGGTCGCGTAGGTGCGCATGCCGCCGCGCGCCCGATCGATTCCCCAGCCCTGGCCGGCGCTGTCGCCCGACCACGCAAAGGAAACCGATCGTCGGTCGGCCGGCGCGGTGCGGAAATGCCCGACCTGCGGCTCGCCAAGGCACGCCGGCGACGCGAGATCCTGGAAACCGATGCGGTAGAAAATATCCTGTCCGGCCGGCAGATCTTCGAGCAGCGCCTTGGCGGTGCAGTCGGTCTCGGGCAACGCGTCGATGGCGACGGCGTCGTGGACATCGCGGAAGCCTGCGGTGGTTGCCACCTCCACATGCATGCGCGCCGGCCGATCGGCGCGCGCCCATACGACCGCAGTGCCGGCCGACACGTCGCCCGACTGCAGGCCGTGGGTGATGCGCCGCTCTGGCGCGAGTGAAAGATGCGGCTTCGTGATGCCGCCGAGCAGGGTCAGGCTGGAGGACGCCGCCGCGGTCGAAAGGAAGCGGCGGCGGGACAACCGCACGGCTCGGCGTCGGGCTGACAATGGCGCCTCCGCGATACGAATCGGTGCGGAGGGTGATGATGTTTCCTGACAGGGACTCTACAGTTGTGCGACTCTGACATGACTCGCTCGCACCAATCTCGCCGGCTGCCGGGCGATGAGGCGCGCGAGCGCCCCCCGGACGAAGTCAAGCGTAGCTCGGCTGCAGCACCGTCGACCACAGCGCGCGGTCGTCCAAATCCTTCAGCGTCACGGTCATGGTCTCGGTGCGGCCATCGATCGCGACGTGGCCGAAGAACTGCAGGCCGAGCGTCGGCGGCAGGTTCTGGCCCTGGCCCTCGGCCGGCGCTTTGACGAAGCGCAGCTGCGGCCCGAAGGTGTTGTCGAGCCTTCCCGGACCGAACGTGCCGGCATTGAGCGGGCCGGATACGAATTCCCAGAACGGGTCGAAGTCCTGGAACACCGCCCGGTTCGGGTCGTAGTAGTGCGCTGCCGTATAGTGCACGTCGGCGGTGAGCCAGACGGTGTTGCGGATGCGCGCGCGCTTGATGAAGGCCAAGAGCTCGGCGAATTCGAGTTCGCGACCGAGCGCGGGGCCGTCGCCCTGCGCAACCGCCTCGAAGCCCTTCCTGGCCACGAAATCGTCATAGACGATGATGCCGAGCGGCATGTCGGCGGCGATCACCTTCCAGGTCGCGCGCGAGGCGACAAGCTCGCGCTTGAGCCAGGCGATCTGGTCGCGTCCCAGGAATACGGTCTCCGGGCCTTCCGCGCTCTGGGTATTGTCGGTGTTGGGTCCGCGATAGGTGCGCATGTCGAGGAAGAAGATATCGAGCAGCGGACCGTAGGCGATCTTGCGGTAAACGCGCGCCGCCTCCTGCGGCGTCGCGCGGATCGGCACGAACTCGTGAAAGGCGCGGGCCGCGCGCGCGGCGAGCAGCGGCACCGATTTCACCACGTAGCGCTTGTCCTCCATCAGCGACTTCGAGGGCGACCAGTTGTCAGTCACCTCGTGGTCGTCCCATTGCGCCAGCATCGGCACTTCGGCATTGAACGCGCGGACGTTACGGTCCAGCAGGTTGTATTTGTAGTTGCCGCGAAACTCCTCGAGCGTCTCGGCGACCTTGGCCTTGTCGGCGGTGACGAGGTTGCGCCACACGCCTCCGTCCGGCAGCTTCTTCTCCGCCTCGATCGGGTTGTCGGCATAGATCGTGTCGCCGCTGTGGATGAAGAAATCGGGCGCCAGCCGCCGCATGGTCTCGTAGGTGCGCATGCCGCCGCGCGTTTCGTCGATGCCCCAGCCCTGGCCGGCAGTGTCGGCGGACCAAACGAACGATAGCGAGCGGCGGTCGGCTGGCCCGGTGCGGAAGCGGCCAACGAGCGGCTCGCTGCGCGATGTGAGCGAGCTCAGATCGGCGGCAGCGACGCGATAGAAGATGTCCTGCCCGGACGGCAGCCCGTCGATCAGGGCCTTCACGGCAAAGTCGGTCTCGGGCAGTGCGTCGAGGCTTACGGCGCGGAGCACATTGCTGAACGTGTCCGTGGTCGCGATCTCGAAGGTCATGCGGGAGGGCCGGTCGGCGCGCGCCCACACCACGCCGGAGTCGATCGATGCGTCCCCCGACTGCAGGCCGTGCGTGATGATCGGACGGTCCGCCGCCTGGCTGAGATATGGTCGGGCGATGGGACCGAGCGCGGTCGCCGCGGTCGTTGCCGCGGCGGTCCCGAGAAAGCCGCGACGGCTGATGGCCCGGGGGCGAATGGTCATGAGGACCTCCTCCATGCGGGATGTCGAGCGCAGCATGCCGTCGGCGGTTGGCAGGAGGCGGACGGCTGAGCGATCAGAACGTGGCAGCAAATAGGCCGGTTGAGGTTGATCCGGAATTCGCCGGCGCTCAACCCCCTAAGCGCCTTCCATCGTGACCACGACATTTCCGACCTTGCGGCCGGAATCCGCGCGCGCATGCGCCGCGGCGATGCGGTCGAACGGAAAGCGGCTATCGATGACCGGCATGAAGGCGCCCGCGTCGACAAGGTCGCGCAGCAGCGCGAGATCCTCGGCGCGCTCCGGCGCCGGCCCTCCGGCAACGGTGCGGCCGCTGGTCATCGATTGGAACGGCGCCGGTGCCCGAGCCCGCCGGCCACCAGCAGCAGGCGGCCGTTGTCGTTCAATGCATCCCGGCAGCGCGCCAACGAGGCATTTCCGACGGTGTCGAGGATGATGTCCCAGCGCTCGCCGCGCGTGGCAAAATCCGCCGCATTGTAGTCGATGGCCGCAGCGGCGCCGAGCGCGCGGACCAGGTTCAGGTTGGCGGCCGAGCAGACGCCGGTGACGTGCGCTCCGAAATGCCGCGCGAGCTGCACCGCGGCCGTTCCGACTGAGCCGGAAGCGCCGTTGATCAGCACGCGCTCGCCGGGTTGCAGCTTGCCCTGGCGGCAGAGGAAATGCAGCGCCGTCGTTCCCCCGAACGCGATGGCCGCGGCCTGCTCGAACGTGCAACCGGTGGGATTGAGGACCAGCGCCTTGTCCTCGCGCATGGTCTTGAATCGAGCGTGACATCCGAAGCCCGCACCGCTGAAGGCGACGACCGCATCGCCCGGACGAAATCGCGTCACGGCGGCGCCAACCGCCTCGATCACGCCTGAACACTCCGTGCCGAGGATCGGTTGCCGCGGTCGGGTGATGCCCAGCATCAGGCGCGCCGGCAGCCAGAACCCGCCGGGAAAGTTCGAGCCGCGGACGCGACAGTCGCCCGAGGACACCGTGCACGCGCGGACGCGGATCAGCACCTCATTGTCAGCGGGGACCGGGGCCGGGACGTCGCGCAGCTCTACGACCTCCGGTCCGCCATAGGCCGCGCACAAGGCTGCTTGCATGGTGCTATCCGAGGAATAGGGGAGGGAGGATGGGCCGAGCACGGCAAATCGGCTGACCGTTGCAAACCGACGCGGGCGGGGCCCGCGGCTCCGCCTAACGAAAGCCAAGCTTACGCACGACGATGATCGCAAAGTGCGATGATCACCGGAACGACGGAGTATCACGTTCGCGACGAAGCACGGGAGAAAAGCTTGCATGATCGGCAGGGCCAACGCCACCCTTTGCGCTCGAACAGGATCGATGCTGATCGATGGTGAGCCGCGTCGACGCTAAAGGGCACGAGTTGAGGCAAATGCATCCGCTCTCTTTCGAGCTGGCCCGTCGCATGCCTTCTCCGCGATTGGTCGGTTTGATCCAAAGAATGACCGGCTATCGCGAGACGGCCGGCGGGCGTTTTCGTCAGCGCGAGACCGCCGCCTTGGTCGTGCCGCTGGTCATCAGCCTCGGCACGCCGTTCAGGATCGCGCTCGGCCGCGACCCGGTCGTGCTCGAGCGGCAGCCGAGCTTCGCCGCCGGCCTCTATGCCGGCCCGGTGCATATCGAGTCCGACGGCCACGCCGAGTGCGTCCAGGTGGATTTCACGCCGCTCGGCGCCTACCGGTTCCTGGGCGGGGTGGTCCTCGACCTCGTCGGGCGCATGGTCGACATCGCCGACGTGCTCGGCCAGGAGGGCCGGTGGCTGCGCGATCGCCTGGGCGCAATGGCGCGCTGGGACCAGCGGTTCGACCTGGTCGAGAAATTTGTTGCGCGCCGCGCAGTGCACGTGCCGTCGCGGGAGGTCGCATTCGCCTATAGCAGGCTGGCGATGGCGGGCGGCGACACCCGGATCGCTGCCGTGGCCGAGGAGATCGGCTGGAGCCGCAAGCATCTGGTCCGACGCTTCCAGGCGGAGATCGGCCTCGGTCCGAAGTCGGTTGCACGCGTGATGCGCTTTCGGCAGGCCTGCCGGCTCGCCCATGCCGGAGGAGCCGGCGGCTGGGCCATGATCGCCGCCGAGGCGGGATATGCGGATCAGGCGCATCTCGCGCGCGAGTTCATTGCGCTCGCCGGCGAGTCGCCGACCGTCTGGGCGCGGCGCATGTCCCTGATCGACAGCCGGCTCGCTTTCCCGGCCGATGCCATCGAGGCCTGGTAACAAATCTTCAAGCCTGCCCCATCGGGCTGGTGCAAGATGGCCTCGAAGGATCGAGAACGAGGTTGTTGCCGTGAGCAAGATGACCGAAATGGAAGCGCCGCGCATCTATCCCACCCTGCGATGCAAGGACGCCGAGGCGATGATCCGCTGGCTGCAGGATGTCCTCGGCTTCACCGAGCGCGTGACCTATCGCCGCGATGGGATCGTGCAACACGCCGAGCTCGCATTTGGATCGTCGATCGTGATGCTCGGCCAGCACAGCGAGGACCACTACGGCCGGCTGGTCGGCGACCTCGAGGGCCGGCGCACCGACGCGCTCTACGTCGCGGTCGATGACCCGGACACCCTGCACGACCGCGTTAAGTCGGCCGGCGCGAAGATCGAGAGGCAGTTGCACAATACCGACTACGGCAGCCGCGACTTCGCCTGCCGCGATCCGGAGGGAAATCTCTGGAACTTCGGCACCTATTGGCCGAAGGTGAGCGAGAAGCCGCTCGCCGGATAGCGCGATTTCGGTTGGCCGAGCTGGGGAGGCCGGTGCGGCCGCGCCGAAACATGGGCGAGGCCGAGGCTCACCGCGATCGCAGCCGCCATGATCGGCGGAACGACGAAGAAATTGATCCGGACAAGCATCGCGTTGACGACGAAGGCGACAAAGAAGGCCGCAATGGTCGGGCGGAGCGGCGCAGGGTCATGGCGGCTGCCTTCCAAATTGGTTGGCGGCACGAGCGTTCGGCGGAACGCGGGGCGACCGGCAGGATGCCCCACCTGAGCTTGGCTTCGCGGCGAGCGCAGCCCTGCGCGCACCTGCCCCGGGGCGGCGAGGCACGCGGGCGAACGCTTGTTCAACCGAGCCGCCGGCTATAGTCTCGCCGCCGAAGCGCCGTGTCGCAGTGCGTTTCTGCAAGTTGGTCATGGATCTTAGGCAGCTACGCTACTTTGTGGCGGTCGCCCGCAGCGGCAGCTTCTCGAAAGGGGCGAGCGAGGTCCATATCGCCCAGCCTGCCCTGAG
>Ga0209382_10000152_pt1 | contig 105468 bp, 107 predicted proteins | sample SoiMetdeltSBSDD5_FD_187599 | JGI IMG/M metagenome (GOLD analysis project Ga0209382, IMG submission 187599) | Bulk soil microbial communities from a Populus tree surrounding site in Tennessee, USA - Soil MetaG P. deltoides SBSDD5 (SPAdes) (version 2) | ecosystem: Environmental > Terrestrial >...
TGCGGCGGCGGGTCGCGGCCGCCGCCTCGGCGTAGCCGTCGGGACCGACCAGGCGGGCCTTGGCCCACTCGATCTCCCCCGCCAGCTGGGCCACGCTCACCGGGGTCCCGGACACGACCCCCGACAGCACGGGCACCTTGCGGGCGAGCAGCCCGGGTGCGGCCCGGCCCTGGTCGGCCCACCACGATCGCAGCTGGGCGTAGGCCACGCCGTGGAACGTCCCGGCCGCCACCCCCGAGCGGAGGCCCAGGGCCGCGAGCCGGTCCCGCAGCTCGCCGGCGGCCTTGCGGGTGAAGGTCAGCGCCAGGACGTGGCTGGCGTCCGCGTCACCGGCCTCGACCCGCCAGGCGATGCGCCGGGTGAGCACCCGGGTCTTGCCGGACCCGGCGGGGGCGAGGATGGCGAGGGGGCGCGCCGGGGACGTGACCGCCCGGCGCTGGGCGTCGTCGAGGTCGTCGAGGAGCGGCGTAGCCAACGTGGCAGACGGTAGTCACCTGCACAGAGGCTGCGCCGACAGGCGCAGCCGGGGCCCAGCGGCCCGGCGCCGAAGGCGCCAAGAGCGGAGGTACAGCGTCGTTTGACCTTCGGCGGCGAAGCCGCCGAATCCGCAGCGGGCGCACCTGTCCGCCGGACCCTCGTAGCATCCTGGCGGTGATCGAGGTGCCCGCGGAACGGTTCGAGGAGCTGGTGGGCACCGCGCTCGACGGCATCCCCGACGAGCTGGCCCAGCTCATCGACAACGTGGTCGTCGTGGTCGAGGACGGCGTGTGGGGCGGCGGCCTGCTGGGCCGCTACCAGGGCGTGCCGCTCACGGAGCGAGGCGCCTGGTACGGCGCAGGGGGGCTGACCATGCCCGACCGCATCACGATCTTCCGCCTGCCGATCTGCAGCCTGTGCTCGAGCGAGGCCGAGGTGGTCGAGCAGGTCAAGGTCACGGTGGTCCACGAGGTGGCCCACCACTTCGGCATCAGCGACCGCCGGCTCACCCAGCTGGGCTGGGGCTAGCCGGCGCCGTCGCCCGGCGGGATCGCCGTCGTGGCGCCGGGGGCGAGCTCGCCGTCGAGCAGCTTGCGCTCGACGTCCGGGGGGAACGGCTTGCCGAGCAGCGGCTCGTGCTGCTGGCGCGACCGGAACAGGTTGGCGATGTAGTTCATGCGGTCGTCGTAGCTGGCCCAGTTGCGGACCCGCCGGTCGTCGTCCTGCGGTCCGGCCACGTCGTAGCGGGTGAGCAGCGCCTGCACCAGCGGCGTGGTGACGGCCTGGAGGTCCTCGGGGAACAGCGGGGCGCCGGCGGGCGGCGGGAGCGGCTTGCCGAGCACCAGCTTCTCGCCCGGCAGCTTGAGCACCATGTGGGGCGACACCGCCCGGGCGTAGGCCCAGGTCGGCCACTGCCGCCACGACCGCTCCGCGTCGAAGCGCCGGGTCACCAGCCGCCGCATGGCGTGGTTGCTGAACAGGGCCAGCGAGCAGGACACGTAGCCCTGCACCCGCCGCTGTTCGTACGCACCGATCAGCAGGTTGCCGGCCAGCACCCGCTCGGCCCGCAGCTTGGGGTCGGTGGTGAACAGCGCCTCGTAGTACTGGCGCAGGCCGAGACCCAGCTCCTCGGGTGCCGGGCTCTCGGTGAGCATCCAGCTGGGGTCGAGCCGCCCCTGCCGGGCGAGCTCGGCCTCCATCGCCCGCCAGTAGTCGTCCCAGGCGGCCTCGTCCGGGCTCTCGCCGCCCGCGTCCCCGAAGGCATCGAGGAACTGGCCGAACGCGGTCCCGATCTCCAGGAACACGAAGCGGTTGCCGGCGGCCAGCGCCCGGTAGGTGGCGCCGTTGTCCCGCTTCATCGCCCATTTCAGGAGGCTGCGCCGGACGCCGCCGACGAACGCGGGCATCCACCACGGCGGGTCGTCCATCGGGTCGGGCTCGGGGTCCCGCTCGATCCAGCCGCCGATCGTCTTCGACGACCAGGTCGAGAACGTGCACCAGTTGGCCTGGCGCTGCCCACCCCGGGCCAGGAGCTTGGCGAGGCGGACCGACAGGTCACCGTAGGCCAGGGTGATCCGGCGGTTGCGGAGCTGCATGGCCTCCACCGGCTCGACCAGCGGGAAGCCGCGGCTGGCGATGATGCGGACCTCGTCCGCCGAGATGGGCAGGTCGACCGGCTCGGCCGCGGCGGCCAGGGCCTCCGCCGGCGAGATCTGCGGCAGGGTCTTCCCGGCCTCGCGCACGGCCTCGCCGACGCCGGAGACGGGACCGATCACGACGCGATCTCCTCGTCCGTGCCGGCTGGCGGATGGCCGGTGAGCAGGGCGGCGCCCGGGCCGCGGCCGGCGGGCGCAGGGGCGGCCCGCGTCGCCCGGGCCACGACCCGCCGCCGGCGCCGCCGCCGGCGGGCCGCAGAGCTGTGGATCGCCTTCGCCCGGGCGGTGGCGGCGTCGAGCCGGAACGCGGGGCGCTCGCCGTCGAGCGCGGCGTCCACGAACATGCGGATCATCGCCCGACCCAGCAGGTCGCCGGGCGCCTCGCACAGCCGCCGCCCGCCGGGGACCCTTCCGATCCGCGGGCCCACGGTCCGCAGGCTGCGCAGCGCGGGCGACCACCACGCGGCCCGGGGGACGCCGAGCAGGTCGGCCACGCGGGGCCCGGACATGTGCCGCACCATCGTGCGGGGCAGCTTGCGCAGGCCCCAGGGCATGGCCAGCTCCATCTGGGTCAGCAGGACGCACGTCAGCCGCTCGCCGGCGACGCTGCGCCCGTGCTGGCGGCGGTAGATGACGTCGGCCACGGCTTGGGCCTCCGCCCGGTCGGCAGGCAGAAGCGTGGGGTCGATGCCGAGCTGGGCGCCGACCACGCACCACACATGGACGTAGCCTTCCGCGCCCGCGGGGTCGTAGGGGATCCCCAATCTGTCGAGGGCGTCCAGCACGGACACGGTGAAGGTCAGCAGCGTGCCGAGCAGGTCCTCCTGGTTGATCGGGTGCCCCCAGTCGCTGCACCAGCGGGTGGGCACCGACTCGTCGCACGTGTGGGTGACCTGGGGGCTGGTGAGGATGGCGTCGCGCACCACGGCGTGGAGCAGCCGGACGCCCCGCACGGTCAGGTGCCCCTGGCCGCCGGGCTCCAGCGTGGCGGGCGACCGGGGCCCGGGGTCCATGATGTCGACCAGCATCTGAGCCGTCTCGGCCACCCGCCGGCCCATGTCCCCGCTGGCAAGGTCGGAGGTGAGGGCCAGGACCTGGACGCCCTTGGCGCCGGCGTAGCCGGTGGGCAGCGAGGCGCAGAACAGCGCGGTGCAGATCGGCAGGGTCCAGCACTCGAAGAACTCCTGGCCCGCGCGGAGCTTGGCCTCGTCGGCCCAGTCGGGCAGCGGCGGCCCGCCGAACATCCAGGAGCCCAGCTCGTCGTCGGTCGAGAGCCGATCGGGGTGCACGAGCCGGTCGAGCACGAGGCGCACGATGTCGCGCTCGTCGAGGTCCTCGTGGCCCTCCCGCAGGGCCGCGGCCAGGCCGTCGGCCTCGGGGTCGCCGATCTGGCGGAGCTGGTCGAGTCGGTCGTCGTCAGGCGGGTCCGGGCTCACCCGCGAGCTCCTTGACCATGATCGACGAGTAGACGACGAGGTCGGCCGGGGTCATCGCGGACCCGGCCCGGCGGGCGGCCACGTAGCGGTCGCGGTCGAGCCGCTCGGCCACGGTGGCGTCGATGAGCGCGCAGCTCGGGGTGGACCGCCACGGCGAGCGGGCCACGGCCGCGCAGATGGTGGCCGCCACCTCGTAGGCGCCGAGGGCGACGAGGGGGTCCAGCATGCTGATCACGGTCAGCATCTGCTCGGTGACGTTGCCCGCCGCCGCGAACCGGCCCGCGATGGCGCGCAGCGACTCCAGAGCGGCGGCGTGGCCGCCGGCCCGGGCGTTGAGCTCCTCGATGGCTCGCAGGGCCTGCTGGGCCACGATCGAGTTCTGGACGGCCGACGCCACCGCCAGCGCCTCGTGCAGCTCGTCGGCGGCCGTCGCGGCGTCGTCGCCCATGACGACCCGGGCATGGGTCAGCAGCGCCATCGACCGCAGCGTCGGGTTGTTGCGTTGGGCGGCGATGTCGAGCAGCGCCTCGGCCGGCGCGCGCCCCTGTTCCGGGAACCCCGCCATCGTGTAGATCAGGCCGCGGTCGAAGTTGGCCAGCGCCGCGGCCAGGGGGTCGCCGGTGGCCGCGCTGTGGGCTTCCATGATCTTGAGGTGGTGCTCCCACTTGTCCACGTTCTGCTCGCTCGCGACCAGGAAGGACAGCGTGTTGTGAGCGATCCACCAGGGCCCGTCGGTCGGCTCAGCGGCCACGTCCACCGCCTCGGTGCAGTACCGGTGGGCGTCCTCCACCCGCCCCTCGACCCCGGCGGTGATGCCCGCGACGGCCAGGGCGACCGCCCGTAGCGGCTCGTCCCGGGCGCCGTCGTGGACCACCAGGGTCTCGGCCCAGCGGCCGATCTCGCGCTGCTCCCGCATCAGCAGCTCGTCCACCAGCGCGGTCATGAGGCGTAGGGCGTCGCGGATGCGACCTGAGCCCACCAACCACTCGTACGCCGCCCGCAGGTTGGCCGACTCTGCCCGCAGGCCCGCCACCCACGCCGCCTCCAGGGGACCGCGGCGGTGGGGCACCGCCTCCTCGGCCAGCTCCAGGAAGTACGTGGCGTGGCGGTCGGCTACCGGCGCCGCCAGGCCGTCCTCGGCCAGGTGGTCGCCGGCGTAGGCCCGCATCGTGCTGAGCATGTCGTAGCGGGCCGAGCCTTCCGGCGGCAGGTCGATGCGGACCATCGACTGATCCACCAGCTCGGCCATCAGCGGGGCGACGGCGACCTCGTCGATGCCGGCGGCGGGGGCGATGTGCTCTGCCGTGTCCAGCGTCCAGCCGCCGCGGAACACCGACAGAGCGGCGAACAGGGTGCGGGCCTCGTCGCTGAGCAGCTGGAACGACCAGTCGACGGTGGTCCACAGCGTGCGGTGGCGGGCCGGGGCCCCGGCGGGGGCGGGGGCCAGCAGGTCGAACCGCCGGACGAGCCGGTTGGCCACGGCCGACGGCGACATGGTCGCCAGCCGCGGCGCCGCCAGCTCGATGGCGAGGGGCACGCCGTCCAGCCGCACCACGATGTCGCCGAGCGCCGGCTGCTCGGGGGTGACGCGGGCGCCGGCGGCGCGGGCGCGGTCGACCAGCAGCTGGACGGCGGGGGCGGGCGCGTCCGCCTCGTCCGCCATCTGGCCGGGGAGGCGCAGCGGGTCGAGCGGCAGCACCTGCTCGCCGAGGACCCGCAGCGGCGCCCGGCTGGTGGCGATGACCCGGACCTCGGCGCCGGCCTGGAGCATGTCGCCGACCAGGCTCGCCACCTCGGGCCGCAGGGTCTCGCAGTTGTCCACGACCAGCAGGAGCCGGGCGCCCGGCATGGCGGCGAGCACCGCCCGCCGGGCGTCGCCGCCGCCGGTGGCGATCCGCAGCGAGCCGGCCAGGTGCTCGGCCAGGCCGTCGGCGTCCCGCGCCGAGGACACGTCGCAGAACCACACGCCGTCCGGGTAGTCGGCCAGGCCGGCCCGGCGGGCGACCTCGAGGGCCAGGCGGGTCTTGCCCAGGCCGCCCTCGCCGGTCACGGTCACCAACTGGTGGGCTCGGAGTAGCTGGGACACCCGCTCGCACTCGTCCGGCCGGCCCACGAAGCTCGTGGCCGGGCGGGGGAGCGCGCCGGTGTGGGGCCGCCCCGATCGCAGTGGCGGGAAGCCGGCGGTCAGCTCCGGGTGCCGCAGCTGGTAGACCCGCTCGGCCCGGGCGAAGCCCTCGAACAGCCAGGTGCCCACGTCCACCAGGTCGGTGCCCGGCGGCGCCGAGTCGACCACCAGCTCGCGGGTGGCCGCCGATACCAGGACCTGCCCGCCGTGAGCCGCGTCCCGCAGCCGGGCCACGCGGTTCACGGTGGAGCCGAAGTAGTTGCCCTCACGCTGCTCGGCGTCGCCGGTGTGCACGGCCACCCGTACGCCGAGCGGGTCGTGGCCCGCCCAGGTCTGGCGGCCCAGCCGCAGCTGCGCGTCGAGGGCCGCGGCCACCGCGTCCGATGCGACCGCGAACACGGCGCAGAACCCGTCTCCCGGATGGCCGAACACGTGGCCGCGGTGGGACTCGATGGCGTCACGGACCAGGGCGTCGTGGGCCCGGAGGGCGACGCCCATCGCCTCGGGGTCGCGATCCCAGCGGGCCGTCGAGTGCTCGACATCCGTGAACAGGAACGTGGCCAGCGCGCTGGCCGGCGGCGCCGGCACGGGCGGTGCGCCCTGCCAGTCGAGCGTCGGGTCCTGCTCGAGGATGGCCCGCTCCAGGCCGACCAGCTCGGCGCAGGGGGTGATGCCGAGCTGTTCGGCCAGGATGTGGCGCACCCGCTCGTAGGCCCGCAGCGCCTCGGCCTGGCGGCCCGACCGGTACAGCGCCCGCATGAGCTGGCCCCACAGCCACTCCCGGAGCGGCTCGCGCTCGACCAGGTCCTGCAGCTCGCCGACGAGAGCCCGGTGCTGGCCGAGGGCGAGGCGAGCCTCGATGCTGCACTCGACCGTGGCCCACCGCTCCTCCTCGAGCTGGTTGGCCCGGGGCCCGGCGAAGTCCTGGTCGGCGAACTCGGGCAGCGCGGCGTCGCCCCGCCAGCAGGCCAGCGCGTCGGCCGCGGCGTCCGCAGCCTCGGACCACCCGCCGGCGTCCAGCGCGGCGCGGGCCCGGCGGGCCGCGTCCTCGAACGCGAGGGCGTCGAGCTCGGCGGTGGCCACCCGCAGCGCGTAGCCGGTCCCGGGGACCAGCTCGACGCGGTCGCGCCCGAGCGCGCTCCGCAGCCGCGACACCTGGGTCTGGAGGTTGTTCGCGGCGTCGGTCGGGGGGCCGGCGGGCCACAGGGCGGCGATCAGTGCGTCGCTGGGGACGACCTCGTCCGCCCGCACGGCGAGCGCGGCGAGCAGGGTGCGGCTCCTGGGTCCGCCGACCCGTCGTGTCGCTTCCCCCTCGCTCACCTCGAGGGGCCCGAGAATGCCGATCCTCACGGCGCCGCACCTCCCAGCCCCACCTCGGAGCCTAGGCGCCGATCGCACGCGTCTGTTGCACGGAAGCCGCGAGAGTGCCCACCGATAGTGGGCGACGGCAGCGGGGGGTGGTGTCACGCGGCGTCGAGGACCCGCTCGATCTCGCCGTCGTCCTCGTGGCGGGCCAGCCAGCGCTGGCAGGGGAACGTCCACTCGACACCCCGGTCCTCGTCCCGCACGACCAGCCGGTCGAGGAACCAGCTGGGGGCGATGCCGGTGTTGTCGTGGCGGACGTGGACGCGGGTGACCTCGCCGAGGTCGGGGAGGTGCACCGTGACGGTGTCCACCCCGGTGAGGCCGAACCGGCCGTCCCCGTTGCTCCCGTGTCCCACGGGCAGCTCGGCGCTGGACGCCCGGGTCCCGTAGAGGGTCGCGAAGACGTTGGCGTCCGTCGCCGCCGCCGCACCGGTGCGTGCCTGCCCGGTGTAGACGTCGATCCGGTACCTCGGCATCGTCTTGCTGTCCTCTCGTGAACCCCTCGCGAACCCCGTGGTGGAGCGTGGTGGCGCGGGCCGGCCCGCCGCCACAGGGAACGGGGGCCGACCCGCCGCCGCCGGGGGACGGGCCGGCCCGTTCCGCCGTAGGTGAGCCGGCGAACCGACTCACCCACGGGCCGGCCCGCAACCTCGGGTCCGGAAGGGTTCCGGTCCCGAGGCTGAGGGCGTGAACCACGCTCTCGCCGTGAGGTTCACAGACCGAGCTTTCAGGGAACGCACAGCGGGCGCACAGCTTTCGCGGGCGGCCGGATGGCGACTCCGTGATCCGGCGTGGGGTTACGCTTGCGCAGTGCCGTTCCCTCGGAAGCTGCTCAACGAGTCCGAGGACATCGTTCTCGACCTCCACCCCCACTGGTGGTTCTTCGCCCCGCCGCTGTTCGCCCTGGTCGCGTCGATCATCGTGGGGCTGTGGGCGTTCACGACCACGGACGCCGCCGCGCTCCAGGTGCCCCTCGGCATCGCCATCCTGTTCTTCCTCGGCTGGTTCGGCTGGCGCTACCTGCGCTGGATCACGACCAACTTCGTCGTCACCACCGACCGGCTGATCTACCGCCACGGGGTGCTGTCCAAGCACGGCATCGAGATCCCCCTCGACCGGGTCAACACGGTGTTCTTCCGCCAGTCGGTGTTCGAGCGGCTCGTGGGCTCGGGCGACCTGGTGATCGAGTCCGCGGGCGAGATGGGCCGCCAGCACTTCTCCAACGTGCGGCACCCCTCCGCGGTGCAGAACGAGATCTACCGGCAGATCGAGGCGAACGAGAACCGCAAGTTCGACCGGGTCGGGGCGTCGGCCGCCGCCGGCGGCCACGGCTCGGGCGGCTCGATCCCCGAGCAGATCCGCGAGCTCGACGAGCTGCGCAAGCAGGGCCTCCTCAGCGACCAGGAGTTCGCCCTCAAGAAGCAGCAGCTCCTCGACCGCATGTGACGGCGCGCCAGCCCCGCGTCGTGAGCCTCGTCCCGTCGGTGACGGAGACGCTGCTCGCCTGGGGGGTCACGCCGGTCGCGTGCACCCGGTTCTGCGAGCAGCCCGACCTGGTTCATGTCGGCGGGACCAAGGATCCCGACGTCCCCGCCATCGCCGGCCTGGCGCCGGACCTGGTGGTGATGTGCGTCGAGGAGAACCGGCGGGAGGACGCCGAGGCGCTGTCGGACGCCGGGCTCGTGACGGCGTCGCTGTCGGTGGACTCGGTCGCCGACGTCGCGCCCGCGCTGCGGATGCTGGCGGGCCTGGTGGGCGTCGCCCCCGGGGTCGTCGAGGACGTCGCGGCGGGCGACGCACCACCCGGCGCGGCCCGGGCGTTCGTGCCGATCTGGAAGCGGCCGTGGATGACGATGTCGGGCGGGACGTACGGGTCGTCGCTGCTGGCGGCGGCCGGGGTGGCCAACGTTTTCGCCGGCGCTCGGGACCGCTACCCGACGGTGACGCTGGAGGAGGCCCGGGAGCGGCGGCCCGACGTGGTCCTCGCCCCGAGCGAGCCGTACCCGTTCGCCGAGCGCCACGTCCCGCTGCTGGAGGAGATCGCCCCTGTCGTCCTCGTCGACGGCCAGGACCTGTTCTGGTGGGGCGCCCGCACCCCGGCGGCCCTGGCGCGCCTGCGCGAGGCCCTCGCGGGGCTGGGCTGACCGCTCTGGCGTTCGTGCCGGTTGCCGACACGAACGAACGCCAGAGTCAGGTCGACAGGAGCGCCGCCCCCCGGGCCGGGCGGCCCCGCCATACGACCGGACCGTTGATCCGGGTCTTGGGCTTGCACAGCGCCACCACGCAGCCGCCGAACCCCGCGCCGGTGACCCGGGCTCCGTACACGCCGGGGACGCCCCGCACCGTCCCGACGAGCTGGTCGAGCATCGGGGTCGACACCTCGAAGTCGTCCCGCAGGCTGGCGTGGCTGGCCACCAGCAGCTCGCCGGCGTAGGCCAGCTGGTCCTTGGCCAGCGCGCTGGCCAGAGCGTCGACCCGCCGGTTCTCCGTCGTCACGTGGCGGGCGCGCCGGCGCAGCACCGGATCCTCGATGGCCTCGACGTCGACCGGTGACGCGTCCCGCAGCCGCCCGACGATCTGCTCGGCGGCCTCGCACTGGGCCCGGCGCTCGGCGTACGCCGACCCGGTCAGCTCCCGGTGCTCGCCCGAGTGCAGCACGACGATCTCGGCGTCCGCGGGAAACGGGATGTGGTCGAGGGTCAGGCTGTCGCAGTCGATGCGCAGCACCGAGCCCTCGACCGCGGCCAGCGACACCAGCTGGTCCATGATCCCGACCGGCACGCCGGTGGCCCGCTGCTCGGCCCGCTGGCAGGCCTCCGCGACCGCCCGCGGGTCGTCCAGGTCGGCGCCGAGGGCCGTGGCCACCACCACCTGCAGCGCGGCGGACGAGGCCAGCCCGCTGCCGGCCGGCAGCGTCGACTGCACCATGCCGACCAGGCCGTCGTCGGGGTCGATCTCGTCGACGACCGCAGCCACGTAGCGGGCCCACGGCGGCTCGACCGCCATAGGGTCCTCGACCCCGCCGAGCGGGATCTCGGCCACGCCCTCGAACCGGTCGGAGCCCAGCATCACCCAGTTGCCGCCCCGGTCGCCGGTGACCTCGGTGCCGAGGCCGATGGCCATGGGCAACACCAGGCCGCCCATGTAGTCGGTGTGGTCGCCGATCAGGTTGACCCGACCGGGCGCAAACGCGCGCAGTCCCACCTCACGCTCCTCGCAGTGCTGCCGCGGCGTCCTCGGGGACGACCGGGTTGACGAACTCGCCGCTCCCCAGCTCGGCGGCGGCCACGTAGCGTTGCACGCCCGGCGACCGCAGGGGGGAGACCACGTGCGCGTGCAGGTGCGCCTCGGGCCAGTGGCCGCCGTCGGTCGGGCGCTGGTGGATCCAGAGCATGTAGGGGAGCGGGATGTCGAACAGCCGGTCGAGCCGGCCGAGCATGTCGACGAGCAGGTCGGCCAGGCCGTCGCGCTGCGGGCCGTCGAGCGCCGGCAGGTCCGGCCGGTGGACGTCCGGCGCCAGCAGCAGGGCGTAGGGGTAGGCGCTAGCGGCCGGGACCCACGCCCGCCACCCGGTCGCCTCGGCGACCGTCAGCGCCGGGTCGGGCTGGGGGCACAGGGCGCACTCGCCCCGCGACGCCCGGCGTAGCTCGGCCAGCGGGGCGTCGGGCACGTGGTCGTAGGCGTAGATCTGGCCGTGGGGGTGCGAGATCGTGGCCCCGACCTCCTCGCCCCGGTTCTCGAACACGAGCACGTAGGCGACGTCGGGCCGGGACCCGAGCGCCTCGGTCCGCTCCGCCCACAGGTCGACCACCCGGCGGGCGGGCAGGCCGGCCAGGTCGGCGAAGGTGAGGTCGTGCTCCGGGGTGTAGAGGACGACCTCACAGCGCCCGTCCGGGTACGACGGCCAGCGGTTGGGGAACGCCAGGACGTCGTAGGGCTCGGGGGCCTCGAGGCCCCCGACGCAGAACGGGCACGATGCGGCCGGCCGGTTGGGCCGGTGCTGGCGCGACCCGGCCATCACGGTGGTGGCGCCGGTAAGGTCGTCGATGCGGGCGTCGGACATGGGCGGCTCGGGCGTACGTGCGTGGCGGTGTTGGCGGGGCGGGACGGGTCAGCGCAGGGCGGCCACCGCGGCCCCCGCCCGCTCCAGGGCGCCCGGGTCCCACGGCGCCCGCAGTGCCACGTTGACCACGTCGGCGCCGGCCGCAACGTAGCGGCCCAGCGCGTCGGTGGTGTGCGCCACGCTGGTCGCCACGATCGACCCCGGCCGCACGACCTCGGCCCGGGGGCCGAACTGGGCCGCCAGCGAGGCGTCGTCGTCGGCCACGGCCACGTTGATCCCGAGCCGGACCTCGCCCGGGTCGCGGCCGACGGCGTCGCAGTGGCGGGCCAGCGCCTCTCGCTTGCCGGAGAGTGCCTCGGGCGGCAGGAACGGCAGGTTCCAGCCGTCGGCCGACCGGGCGACGCAGGCCGCGGTCCGCCGCTCGCCGGCACCGCCGATCCACACCGGCAGGGCGGCCTGCACCGGCCGGGGCTCGAGGTGGGCGTCCCGCATCCTCACGTGGGCGCCGCCGATCGTGGCGACGCCGTCGTGCAGAAGGGCCCGCATGGCGGCCGCCGCCTCGTCGAGCAGGTCGAACCGCTCGGCCAGCGGCGGGAACGGGATGCCGAACGCCACGTACTCGGCCTCGGCCCAGCCGGCGCCCAGCCCGATCTCCGCCCTCCCGCCGGAGAGGTGGTCGATCGTGGCGGCGGCCTTGGCGAGGACGGCCGGGTGCCGGTAGCCGGCGCTGTAGACGAGGCAGCCGCAGCGCACTCGGGACGTGTGGCAGGCCAGCGCAGCGTGCAGCGAGACCGCCTCGTGGCAGTCGTAGCTGCGCAGGTCCGAGGAGTAGAAGTGGTCCCACACCGAGACACTGTCGAAGCCCAGCTCCTCGGCGTCGCGCCACATGCGGAGCAGTTCGGCCACGGTCGTGTCCTGGGCCCCGGTGTGCACGCCGAACGTCGTCATCCCCGCCACCCTACGGGGCCGCGAGCCGCTTGACCGGCCGGTCAAGACCGTGAACGATGGCCGCATGCCGCACGCCGAGGCCAACGGGATCCGGATCTACTACGAGGAGTCCGGCGACCCCGGAGCCCCGCCGCTGCTGCTGATCATGGGCCTGGGCGGCCAGCTCGTCCACTGGCCGCCGGAGCTGGTGGCCGGCCTCGCCGCCCGGGGCTTCCGGGTGATCACGTTCGACAACCGCGACGTCGGCCTGTCGACCCACCTCGACGTACCCGTCGACGTGCTGGCGGTGCTGGCGGCCCGGGGGTCCGGCGAGACGGCCGAGGTGCCGTACCTGCTGCGCGACATGGCCGACGACGCCGCCGGCCTACTCGATCACCTCGGCGTCGATCGGGCCCACGTCGTGGGCGCCTCGCTCGGGGGGATGGTGGCCCAGACCCTGGCCATCGAGCACCCGGCGCGGGTGGCAACGCTCACCTCGATCATGTCGACCACCGGTGACCCGGACGTCGGCATGCCCACCGCCGAGTCCATGGCCGTGCTGATGGCCGCGCCGGTGACGACGCGGGACGAGTACCTCGAGGTCACCGTGCGCAACAGCCACGTGTACGGCAGCCCCGGCCTGGTCGACGACGACCGCATCCGGGAGGTTGCCGTCATGGCCTGGGAGCGCAGTCACGACCCCGCGGGCGCGGCCCGTCAGCTGGCCGGCGTGCTGGCGTCGGGATCGCGGTCCGAGGCCCTGGCTGCGCTCGACGTGCCCACACTGGTCCTCCACGGCACCGCCGACACGCTGGTGCAGCCCGACGGCGGCGAGCGCACGGCCGAGGTCGTCCCGGACGCCAAGCTGCTGATGATCGAAGGCATGGGCCATGATCTGCCGGTGTCGATGCTGCCCCAGGTGATCGACGCCGTGACCGCCCACGCCGCCGCCCACCCGCTTCCCTGAGTTCGATCCTCCGACCCAACGAGACCCCGGAGCCACACCGCATGGGACCCCTGTCCGGAATCACCGTCATCGAGATCGCCGGGATCGGTCCCGGCCCGTACTGCGGGATGATGCTGGCGGACATGGGCGCCGACGTCATCCGGATCGACCGGGCCGGCTCGGTGCAGGGCGGCGATCCCGAGCGCCCGCCGGCCGACTTCCTGGCCCGAGGGCGCCGGTCGGTTGGCGTCGACCTGAAGAGCCCGGACGGCGTCGAGGTCGTCCTGAGCCTGGTGGAGAAGGCCGATGCCCTCATCGAGGGCTTCCGGCCCGGCGTCACCGAGCGACTCGGCATCGGGCCCGACGACTGCCTCGCCCGCAACCCCCGCCTGGTCTACGGGCGCATGACGGGCTGGGGCCAGGAGGGCCCGTACGCGTCGACAGCCGGTCACGACATCAACTACATCTCCCTGGCCGGTGCCCTCGACCCGATCGGGCGGGCCGGCCAGCCGCCGACCCCGCCGCTCAACCTGGTGGGCGACTTCGGTGGCGGGGGCCTGCTGCTGGCGTTCGGCATCGTCACCGGCCTCCTCGAGGCCCGGGCCTCGGGGCAGGGTCAGGTCATCGACGCCGCCATGGTCGACGGCGCCGCGTCGCTGATGACCATGACCCACTCGCTCCGGGCGATGGGGATCTGGAACGACGAGCGGGGCACGAACATGCTCGACACCGGCGCCCACTTCTACGACGTCTACGAGACGTCCGACGGCCGCTACGTCTCGATCGGCTCGATCGAGCCCCAGTTCTATGCCGAGCTGCTGCGGCTGACCGGCCTGGAGGGCGAGGACCTGCCCTGGCAGCAGGACCGGTCCCAGTGGCCGGCCATGAAGGAGCGGCTGGCCGCCATCTTCCGGACCAGGACCCGGGACGAGTGGTGCGCGGCCATGGAGGGCACCGACGTCTGCTTCGCCCCGGTGCTCGGCATCCCGGAGGCCTACGAGCACCCCCACAACGTGGCGCGGGGCACGTTCGTCGAGGTGGCGGGGTTCCGCCAGCCCGGGCCGGCACCGCGGTTCAGCCGCACCGCCCCCGAGGTGTCCGGCCCGCCCCCGCACGCGGGGCAGCACACCGACGAGGTGCTGTCGGGGGCCGGATTCGACGCCGAGCGCATCGCCAAGCTGCGCGAAACCGGCGCGATCGCGTAACGGCCGGCCCGTAGCCTCGGGGCATGGGAACGCTGGTCGCCTTCCACGCCCATCCCGACGACGAGACGCTGACCCAGGGCGGGTCCATCGCCAAGGCCGTCGACGAGGGCCACCGGGTCGTCATCGTCTACGCCACCGGCGGCGAGAAGGGCGAGTCGCCCGACGGCGTGCTCGACCCCGGCGAGTCGCTGGTCGAGCGGCGGGTCCTCGAGGCCGAGCGGTCGGCGGACGCGCTCGGCACGTCCCGCATCGTCTGGCTCGGCTACCTCGACTCGGGCATGGAGGGCACGCCCGACAACGACGAGCCGACCTGCTTCTGGCAGGCGGACCTCGACGAGGCGGCCGAGCGGCTGGCGGCCGTCCTGCGGGAGGAGGGCGCCGACGTGCTCACCATCTACGACGAGAACGGCAACTATGGACACCCCGACCACGTGCAGGTCCACCGGGTGGGACTGCGGGCGGCCGAGCTGGCCGGCGTCCCGCAGCTGCTCGAGGTCACGATGAGCCGGGACCACGTTCGCCGGCTCGTCGAGGGGGCCATGGCCCTGGGCATCGAGCCGGCCGGCGACTGGCCCGACTTCGACGACCCCGCGCTGATCTTCGGCATGCCCGAGTCGGTCATCACGACGACCGTCGACGTGACCCCGTGGCTCGACCGCAAGCGCAAGGCGATGGAGGCGCACGCCACGCAGGTCGGCGACATGGCCCTGTTCTTCGCCATGGACCCGGACGCGTTCGCGGCGGCGCTGGGCACCGAGTTCTACATCCGCCACGGGGTGGAGCCGGGCCACCGCGACCACGACGTCTTCGCCGGGTGAGCACGCCGGTCGTCACGGGCGCCGAGGTGGCGGACCGGCTGGCCGGGGAGCTCGCCGCCCGCGCCGACCCCGCCCAGGCGGTGCCGATGGCGGCGTACATGCGGGACCAGTTCCCGTTCCTCGGTGTCAAGGCCCCTGCCCAGGGCCGCGCCTGGGCGGCGGCCACCGCCGCGCTGCCCCGGCGCCTCCCCGAGGACGAGGTGGTGGCGGCCGCCCTCGACCTGTGGGACCGCCCCGAGCGGGAGCACCAGTACGCCGCCTGCCGCCTGGTGAACCGCCACGCCGCAGCATCCCGGAGGGCCGTGCCACCGACCCCGGAGCTCCTGGACGTGGTCGAGCGCCTGATCACAACCCGGTCGTGGTGGGACACGGTCGACGCCCTGGCCATCCACGCCACGGGCGACCTGGTCCGGCGGTATCCGGACCTGCGGCCCCGGATGGACGCCTGGCTGGCGGGCGACGACCTGTGGCTGATCCGCTCGTCGCTGCTCCACATGAACCGCTGGGGCGCGGCCCGGGACGCCGGCTGGCTGTTCGCCGCCTGCCTCACCCGGGCCGACCATCCGGACTTCTTCGTCCGCAAGGCCATCGGCTGGGCCCTCCGGGAGCACAGCAAGGTCGATGCGTCAGCGGTCTCGGCGTTCGTGGCCGCCCACGCGGAGGAGCTGAGCCCCCTCAGCCGCCGCGAGGCCCTGGCCTGGCTGGACCGCCGCCGATGACGGACCACGACCCGTTCTCGCCGGGCGCGGTGCGGGCGGCGTACGACGCGGTGGCACGCGAGTACGCCGAGCGGTTCGGGGACGACCTCGCCCACCTGCCGCTCGACCGGGCGATGCTCGACGCCGCCCTGGCGGTCGCCCCCGAAGGCCGGGGCTGGGTCCTGGACGCCGGGTGCGGCCCGGCTCCCGTGGCGGCGTACCTGACCGGGCCCGGGCGGCGGCTGGTCGGGGTCGACCTGTCGGGCGCCATGCTCGCCGCCGCGGGTCAGCGGGTCCCGGGGCTGAGCCGGGCCCAGGGCGACCTGCGCCGCCTGCCGCTGCGAACCGGGTCGTGCGCCTTGGCGGTCGCTTACTACTCGCTCCAGCACGTCCACCGGTCCGACCTCCGACCTGCGCTGGGGGAGCTGCAGCGGGTTCTCGCCGACGGCGGCGTGCTGCTGGCGGCGACCCACCTGGGCATGGGCGACGTGGTGACCGACGACTTCATCGGCCACCGGGTCGACCCGGTCGGCGGCGCCCTCTACGCCCGCGACGGGTTCGTCGCCGCCCTGACGGCGGCGGGCTTCACCGTGGAGGACGAGCGCCAGCGCGACGCGCTGCCCCACGAGCACGACACCCGCCGCATCTACCTCCTCTGCCGCCGCGACGGCGGGGTCAGGCCAGTGTCCCGCCGCTGAGGCAGAACTCGTTGCCCTCGGGGTCGCGCAGCACGACGTTGCGGTAGCCGGCCGCCACCTCGGGCGGGAACTCCTCCTCCCACGCCACGCTGGCGCCGAGCGCCACGAGCCGGGCGATCTCGGCATCGAGGTCGGCCAGCGAGCCCGCGGTGCACCCGAGATGGACCCGGTTCTTCACGACCTTGTCCTCGGGGACGCGCATCATCTCGAGGTAGGTCCCGCCGCCCGGCGGGCCGCACAGGGCCCCGCTGCCGTCGGAGGCCGCCGCCACCCCGCCCCAGTGCAGCGCTGCGTTCCAGAACTCGGCCACCCGCCCGGGGTCGTGACAGTCCATCGTCACGCAGGTGATGTCCACGGTCAGACCACGGTGGGATGGCGGGGCTGGTACAGCATGATGTCGAGCCCGCCGGGCAGCACGATCGTGGTCGTGATCCCCCAGCCCTCGTCGTGCGGCTCGCCCGGGATGTCGAGTCCCTTGGCGCGCAGGTCTGCGACGGTGGCGTCGAGGTCGTCGCACATCAGCGACAGCTGGTGCCGCACGCCGGCGTCGAACGTCGGCCCCTCGCCGGGGTGGATCCCGAGCTCGGCGGGCGGCAGGGCGAAGATCTGCCAGCCCTGGCCGGCGTCGACGTGGGCGAAGCCGAGCACGTCCCGGAAGATCTTCCGGACGGCGTCGGGCTCGGACGTGTAGAGGAGGGCATGAGTGCCGATGATGGCCATGCCCCGCAGCATGCGCCGGCATCAGCCGGGAGGCCAGCGGTACTCCCACCCCGGCTGCCAGGCGAACTCCTCGGTCGCCAGGTCCTCCAGCGCCCGCCCGCGAGCCAGGTGGTCGAGCGCCCACCGGGTCGCCACGTGGCCGACGACGAGAACCCGCGCCCCGTCCCACCGGGACGGCAGGTCGCCGAGCGCGCCCGCGACCCGCTCGATCGCCTGCCCCCAGCTCTCGCCTCCGGGGTAGGGCCGGTCGAGGTACCGCCCTCGCTCCCCGTGCACCTCGGCTGCGGGCGCCCCGTTGAGCTCGCCGTAGTCGCACTCCCGCAACCGCCAGTCGCACAGGACGGGCGGCCCCGTCCCGGCGAACGCGACCTCCACCGTCTCGACGGCCCGCCCCAGGTCGGACGTGAACACCGCCGCCAACCCGTCGCCCCGCCGCCGCCCACCCATCTCCCGCGCCTGCGACCGTCCGCTCGCCGACAGCCGCCCGGGCAGCCACCCCGTCGCCACCCCTCGCTCGTTGTCCTCGCTGATCGAGTGCGTCTCGAACACGATCTCCAGGCTCACACCGCCGACGCTAACGGGCTGCCGGGATTGGCGAGGGGCGAGGGGCGGTCGCCTAGCGTCGGGACCCGCGAGATCCGCTAGCCAGCCGTCGCGTTCGGCGGTGACGGTCCCCCCGCTGACCCCGAGGTCTTCGATGACCGGACTGTTAGAGCCTTCGTGGTGAACCGCCCTGATGGTGTGAGCGACGTGGCCGCGGGCACGCCGATGTTCGCGGCGTTTGGCCACCGCTCGAGCCGATGACGGGCGATCGTGATCGGCGTTGGGTCTCCCTAGGCGCAGCGGCTGCGGAGGATTTCGGTGCCGCTGGAATCGTCGACGTTGCGGTCTGCGGGGTTGCCGGTCTCCGCGCCCCACACCGCGATCGAATCGGGGTCACCGGAGCAGTGGAAGAACTCCCGGGGCGGAGTGAAGTCAATCCGGTTGCCGTACACCTGGTTACTCGACCACGGCCCGCAGAAGTTGGGTGGCCGACAGTTGGGGTTGTCGCCGGGGAGGCGGAGGGCGGCGGCCCCGCCGAGGATCTTGTTGTAGCGGACGACGACGTTGCTGTTCTGGTTGCCGGTGTTGGAGTGGTACTGGAAACCACCGGAGGCCAGCGGAAAGTTGATGACGTTCCGTTCGAACAGGACGTTGTCGAACCCGGCGCCCTGGACGCCGTCGGCGTGGGAGTCATCGGTGTTGTCGGGCCGGTGGATCAGCGAGTGAGTGAACGTGACGTTCGACCCGAGTGAGAGCCCGTTCTCACAGTTGCGGATCTCGAGGCGGCTGGCGGTGTAGTTGCCGCCGCCGATCCCCGAGGCGCCTTCACCGAACTGGCAGTCGATTTCGGTGTCTTCGACCCGTAGCCCTAGAAGGTTGCCGTCGTTGGTGTAGAACGCCCCGGCGAAGCCGACCGAGCGGATGACCGAGTTGTCGACGCGGAGGTTGGTGTCGCCGGTACCGATGAGGATCGATCCGTTGATGCACCATCGGTTCATCACGAAGTTGGCACCGGGGACTTCGAAGTTGCCGTTGACGGTTGTGGTGCAGGGTTGTTGGCTGGCAGGTGGCCCGGTTGTGCCGGTAGTGGGCCATCCCGACGGGACCGCTGTTGTAGTGGTCGTGGTTCGCACCGTGCACGAGGCAAGCACCAGGACGGCGGTCAGGGCCGCCCCCACCAGAGTGGGGCGCGAGAGCGTTCCCCTGGTGCCTGGCGTGGCTCGGCTTCTCAACCAGCGACTTGACAGGTTCCGCAGCAACACAACAAAGCTCCCCACAGCTTGTGTGTCCGCCAGCCCCGTCAGATCGACCATAGCGTCAACCGCGCCGTTATGCGACGTCGACTGGGCCGGCCTTCGTCCTGGCAGCCTCGGGCGGCCCCCATGGATTGCGGTCACGACCTCGGTGACCGCCTCCACCCGGGTGACACGGGCCTCCAAGGCGTCCAGTCGCCCGTCTACGGTTTCGCTTGGCATCAGGACCTCGTTCCTGGTAGCCGGGCCCGGGGTGTTCACGCACGGCCGGGGCACTGCTGAAAGGAACAGTGACTTGTCACAGGTCATCAAGATCAACGCCATCACCGTGCCCGAGGGATCGGGCGACGAGCTGGGCCGGCGCTTCGCGGCGCGGGCCGGGGCGGTCGACGACCAGGAGGGCTTCGAGGGCTTCGAGCTGCTCAAGCCGACCGACGAGCGCACGACGTGGCTGGTGATCACCCGGTGGCGCGACGAGGAGTCGTTCCAGGCCTGGGTCAACAGCCCGGCGTTCGGGCACGGGCACCAGGGCGCCGACCGGCCGGCGCCCCACGGCGGCCCGGTGTCGGTGTCGAGCGAGCTGTGGTCGTACGAGGTGTCGACCGGCTCGCCGGGTCACGGCGGCTGAGCCGGGCGGCGGGCGTCCGTCGCCGTGGGCCTGCACGAGGCCCACGTCTGGTGCGCGTGGGTCGTTGTGATCGGCAACGCGCTGGTCGGCCTGTGGGCGCTGGGGGCCCACTGGCTGCCGGCGCTGCGCCGCCCTGCGCTGTGGTGGGCGACCGCCGCGGCCGAGGTCGCCATCTTCGTCCAGGTGATCCTCGGCGTGCTGCTGGTCACGAACGAGGACCGCGAGGCCCCGCAGTTCCACATGTTCTACGGGTTCGTGGCGCTGGCCTCGGTCGGCATCATCTACAGCTACCGCCAGCAGCTGGCCGCCCACCGCTACCTGCTCTACGGGCTGGGCGGCCTTTTCCTCATGGGGCTCGGCATCCGGGCAATGGTCATCGGGCCCAACCGCTGAGCCCCGACGGTCAGAGGTGCACCACCGGGCAGGTGAGCGTCCGGGTGATGCCCTCGATCATCTGCACCCGGCTGACCACCATCTTCCCCAGCTCGTCGACGGTCTGGGATTCGGCCCGGGCGATGACGTCGTAGGGGCCGGTCACATCCTCCGCCGACACGACGCCGTCGATGCCGCCGACCTCCTCGGCGACCTGCGCGGCCTTGCCGACCTCGGTCTGGATGAGGATGTACGCGCTGACTGCCATGCCGGGCCTCCCTCACGCCGTGTGGCTGGCCACGGATCGTAGCCCTGCCCCGGAGAACCGGTGCACGGCGCCAGGGGTCGATCACACGGCCCACGCGGCAGGTGCGACGATGGGCAGCATGGCCACGGCTCCGTACACGAAGGGACTCCACGAGGTCGGCGACGGGGTGTTCGCCTACCTGCAACCCGACGGCAGCTGGGGCTGGAGCAACGCCGGCCTGGTCGTCGACGGCGACGCCAGCCTCCTCGTCGACACCCTCTTCGACCTCAAGCTCACCGGCGAGATGCTCGACACGATGCGGGACGCCGTCCCCGCCGCCCGGGACATCGGCACGGTCGTGAACACCCACGCCAACGGCGATCACTGCTGGGGCAACCAGCTGGTGCGGGACGCCGAGATCGTCGGTTCCACGGCCTGCGCCGAAGAGATGGCCGAGCTGCCGCCCGCCCTGCTCGCCGCACTGGTCGCCAACCCGCCCGACGGGCCCCAGGGCGAGCTGGTGCGGACCATGTTCGGTGCCTTCGACTTCAACGACATCGAGGTCGTCGTGCCCACCACCACGTTCGACGGCGACCTGACCCTGCGGGTCGGCGACACCGACGTGCACCTGATCGAGGTCGGCCCGGCCCACACCAAGGGCGACGTGATCGTGCACGTTCCCGGCCAGGACGTCGTCTTCACCGGCGACATCCTGTTCAACGGCGGCCACCCGATCGTGTGGGCCGGGCCCGTCCGCAACTGGGTGGCGGCCTGCGATCGCATCCTCGGCCTCGGCGCGCCAACGGTCGTGCCCGGGCACGGGCCCGTGTGCGGCCCCGCCGAGGTCGAGGCCCAGCGCGACTACTTCTCCTGGCTGGTCGACGAGGTCCGGCCGCGGGTCGAGGCCGGCATGGACCCGGTCGCCGCGGCGCGCGAGATCGACCTCGGGCCCCGCGCCGCGCTCGGCGAGCAGGAGCGGTTCGTGGCCAACGTCACCGCCGTCTACCGGGACCTGGGCGCGCCGGCGCCGGCCGACGCCGCCACCATCCTCATGCAGATGGCGGAGTACGCCGCCGGCTGACGCCGCCCGTCGAGCGGGTCAGCCGCCGGCGAGCCGCTTCTCGAGGTTGTCGAGCTGCTCCCGCAGCGCGGCGGGCACGCTGTCGCCGATGAAGCGGTAGTGCTCGTCGATCTGCGGCAGCTCCTGGCGCCACGAGTCGGGGTCGACCTCGACCAGCTTGTCCATCACGCCGTCGTCGAGGTCGAGGCCCGACGTGTCGATCGCGTCGGCGGTGGGGACCCGCCCGATCTGCGTGTCGGCGTAGCGCCCCTCGCCCTCGATGCGCTCCACGATCCACTTGATCACCCGACTGTTGTCGCCGAAGCCCGGCCACAGGAACCGACCGTCCTCGTCCCGCCGGAACCAGTTGACCCAGAACAGCTTGGGCAGCTTGTCCGTGTCGGTGGCACGGCCGATCTCCAGCCAGTGGCCGAAGTAGTCGCCCATGTCGTAGCCGCAGAAGGGCAGCATGGCGAAGGGGTCGAAGCGCAGCTTGCCGACCGCGCCGGCCTGCGCCGCCGTCGTCTCCGAGCTCATGATCGAGCCGAGGAACACGCCGTGGTCCCAGTCGAGGGACTCGGTCACGAGCGGCACGTTGGTGGCGCGGCGGCCGCCGAACAGGATGGCGGAGATCGGCACGCCGGCCGGGTCCTCCCACTCGGGGGCGATCGACGGGCACTGCGACGCCGGCGTGGTGAACCGGGCGTTGGGATGGGCGGCCGGCGCGTCGCTCGCGGGCGTCCAGTCGTTGCGCTTCCAGTCGGTCAGGTGGGCCGGGGGCTCGGACAGGCCCTCCCACCACACATCGCCGTCGTCCGTGCGGGCCACGTTGGTGAAGATCGAGTTGCCGTACAGCGTCCCGATGGCGTTGGGGTTGGTGTCGACGCCGGTGCCGGGTGCGACGCCGAAGAACCCGGCCTCCGGGTTGATGGCGTGGAGCCGGCCGTCGTCGCCGAACTTCATCCAGGCGATGTCGTCGCCGACGGTCTCGACCTTCCACCCCGGCAGGGTGGGGATCATCATCGCCATATTGGTCTTGCCACAGGCGGACGGGAACGCCGCCGCGATGTAGCGCTTCTCGCCGCCGGGCGGGGTCACGCCGAGGATCAGCATGTGCTCGGCCATCCACCCGTCGTCCCGGGCCATGGTCGAGGCGATCCGCAGCGCGAAGCACTTCTTGCCGAGGAGGGCGTTGCCGCCGTACCCGGAGCCGTAGGACCAGATCTCGCGGGTCTCGGGGAAGTGGACGATGTACTTGTGGTCGGCGTCGCACGGCCAGGGGACGTCCGGCCGGGCCTCGCCGCCCGCGCCCACCAGCGGGTAGCCGACCGAGTGCACGCACGGCACGAACGCGCCGTCTGCGCCCAGCACGTCGAGGGGTCCCTGGCCCATGCGGGTCATGATCCGCATGTTGACGGCCACGTAGGCCGAATCGGTCAGCTGGACGCCGATGTGGGCGATCGGCGACCCGAGCGGGCCCATCGAGAACGGGACGACGTACAACGTCCGGCCCCGCATCGACCCGGTGAAGTAGCCGGTGAGCTCGGCGCGCATCTCGGCCGGGTCCCGCCAGTTGTTGGTGGCGCCGGCGTCGGACTGCCGCTCCGAGCAGATGAACGTGCGGTCCTCGACGCGGGCGACGTCACCGGGGTCGGACAGGGCCAGGAAGCTGTTGGGCCGCTTCGTCTCGTTCAGGTGCTCGAAGGTCCCGCTGTCGACGAGCAGCCGGGTGAGGCGCTCCCACTCCTCGTCGGAGCCGTCGCACCACTCGACCGCATCTGGCTGGAACACGCCCGCCCAGTGCTCGACCCAGTCCTTCAGCTTCTGGTTGGTGGTGGTTGCAGCCAATGGTCCTCCGGTCGGCGATCGCTTGCGGCGGTCTCAATCGGAGGTCGCGTCGTCCCCTGGCGGGAAGCGTTCGGGATCGAGCCCCGGCGTCCCCATGTCGACCTCCGAGCCCAATCGCAGGTGCGTGGCCCGGCCCTCGCCGTCGAGATCGAAGATCACGCGCTGCCCCTGACGGAGCAGCCGGAAAACCGAACCCTCGAGCGCGTCCGGGGCGAGGTCGACCTCGGCGAGGTCGGTGTCACGCACCACGATCCCGTCGCGGGATCCCGGGTCGTACGCCTTGACTACACCTTGCACCGGACGGGCTCCTCGTGAGTCGGCTCGCGATTGGGTTCCGCCACCGTACCGGACACGTGCGTCAGTAACCCAAAGCGCAGCGCTGACCACGATCTGCGCACGCCGAGGCGCCCATCGCGGGCGGAACCCCTGGGGTCAGTGGGCGACCTTGGTGATCTTGCCCGACTTGATGCAGCCGGTGCAGACCGCCACGCGCTTGGGCGCGCCGTTCACGAGAGCGCGCACACGCTGGATGTTCGGGTTCCACCGGCGCTTGGTTCGCCGGTGCGAGTGGCTGACACTCATGCCCCACGACGGGTGCTTGCCACACACCTCGCAAACGGCTGCCATCGGACGCGTCACCTCGGATTCGGGCTCGGTAGGACCGAGTGACTGTACTGGCGTCCCAGCCCCTGTCACAACCCGGCCCGGGTGGACGAGGCCCGGCGGCGGGGCCGCGGGAGCGCGTCACTTATCATCCAGGTCCGTGACCGCCGTCGACCGCCTGGACGCTCCCCGCCTGCGCGCGGTCGTCGAGACCTACCGGGACGCCCTCGCCGCCCACCGCGAGCCCATCAACCGGCTCAACGTGTACCCGGTGCCCGACGGCGACACCGGCACCAACATGTCGCTCACGCTGGTGTCCGTGTGCGACGACCTGGCCGCGGTGGACGGCGACGACCTGTCGGCCGTGTGCTCGGCGATCAGCAAGGGCTCGCTCATGGGGGCCCGGGGCAACTCGGGCGTGATCCTGTCCCAGATCCTGCGCGGGATGTCGGGCGCGGTGGCCGAGGCCGGAGGCTGCGACGGACCCACCCTCGCCACCGCCCTCCGGGCCGCGTCCGACGCGGCCTACGGGGCGGTCATGCGGCCGGTGGAGGGCACGATCCTCACCGTGGTCCGGGCCTCGGCCGAGGCCGCCGAGTCGGCGGTGTCCGGGGGCACGACCGAGCTGGTCGGGGTCGTCGACGCCGCCCGGGACGCGGCGGCGGTGGCGCTGGAGAAGACGCCCGAGCAGTTGCCCGTCCTGGCCGAGGCCGGGGTGGTCGACGCCGGCGGGACCGGGTTCGTGCTCCTGCTCGACGCGCTGGCCCACGTGGTCGACGGCCGCGAGCTGCCGGCGCCCCGGGTGGGGGAGGGGGCGATCCGCTCCGACGCCCGTCTGGTGCAGCACACGGCCGACGACGAGCACGGGGACGTCTCCGACCTGCGCTACGAGGTCATGTACTTCCTCGAGGCGCCCGACGAGTCCATCCCCGCGTTCAAGGACGTGTGGGCCGGCATCGGCGACTCGATCGTGGTGGTGGGCGGCGACGGCATCTGGAACTGCCACATCCACACCGACGACATCGGGGCCGCCATCGAGGCCGCCGTCGACGCCGGCCGGCCCCGCCAGATCCGGGTCACCGACCTGATGGAGCAGATGGTCGAGGAGCGTTGGGTCCGGGAGGCCGCGGGCTCCGACCTCGTGGAGGTGCCCCCGCACGTCACCGAGCCCGTCTGCACCGCGGTCGTGGCGGTGGCGGCCGGCGACGGCATCAAGCGCATCTTCTACAGCCTGGGCGTCCAGGGGATCGTGGCCGGCGGGCAGTCGATGAATCCCTCGACCGCCGACCTGCTGGCCGCCGTCGAGGCGGTCCCTGCCGAGCAGGTCGTGATCCTGCCGAACAACAAGAACATCATCCCGGTGGCCGAGCAGGTCGACGCCCACAGTGACAAGGTCGTGCGGGTGGTCGGCACCCGGGGCATCGCCGAAGGCTTCGCCGCGCTGATGGGCTACGACCCCGAGGCGCCGGCCGACGAGAACGCCAAGGAGATGGCGCCCCTGTCCGCCAACGTGGTGGCCGGCGAGGTGACCCGGGCGGTGCGGGATTCCCACAGCGAGGCGGGGCCCGTCGCCGAGGGCGACTACCTGGGCATCGCCCGCGACGGGATCAGGGTCGTGGCCGGTTCCGCCGCCGACGCTGCCTGCGGCCTGCTCGACGCGCTGGTGTCCGACGAGCACGAGATCGTCACCGTCATCGAGGGCGAGGGCGCCTCGCCCGCCGACACCCGCCAGATCACCGAGTGGCTGGGCGAGCACCGGCCCCACGTGTCGCCCGAGGTCCACCACGGTGGCCAGCCGCTCTACCCGTACCTGTTCGGCATCGAATAGGCGACCGCCGCGGCTGTGACCGACGGGCCCATCACGCTCGGGGAGCTGTCCTCGTGGCCGGTCACCCGGCTCGCGGGGGTGGGCGAGCGCAAGGCGGAGGGGCTGGCGTCGGTGGGCGTCGAGACGCTGGCCGACCTGCTGACCTACTACCCCCGCCGCTACGTCGACCGCACCAACGAGTGCCGCATCCGCGACCTGGTCGTGGGGGAGGAGGCGCTCGTCCTCGTCACGGTCGAGCGGGCGTCGGCCCGCCGGACCCGGGGGCGGCCGCCCAAGGTGCTGGTGACCGTGGACGTCCGGGACGAGACCGGGCGGCTGCGGGTCAGCTTCTTCAACCAGGCCTGGCGGGAGCGGCAGCTGAAGCCGGGGACCGAGGTGGCCCTGTTCGGCAAGCTGGAGCTCTTCAACGGGCGCAAGCAGATGACCAACCCGGTCGTGGACCTCCTCGGCAACCGCACCGGGCGGATCGTGCCGATCTATCCCCAGTCCGAGAAGGCCGGGCTGTCGACCTGGGAGATCGGGGACTGGGTGGCGGAGGCACTGCGCCGGTCCCGGACCCGGGGCCTGGCCGACCCGGTGCCCGAGTGGGTGCTCGACCGGTTCGACCTGGTCGCCCGGACCGAGGCGTTCGCCGGCATCCACGCCCCCGAGTCGATGGCCCACAAGGAGGTGGCCCGCAAGCGGCTGGTGCTCGACGAGCTGCTGCGCGTCCAGCTGGCGCTGGTCCAGCGCAAGCGCCACATCGAGCGCACGACCCGGGGCATCGCCCAGACCACGTCGGGGCCCCTGCTCGACGCGTTCGTGTCCCGGCTGCCGTTCTCGCTGACGTCCGACCAGGAGGGCGCGATCGCGGAGATCGCGGCCGACCTCGCCGCGCCCCACCCGATGCACCGGCTGCTGCAGGGCGACGTGGGCGCGGGAAAGACCGTGGTGGCGGTGTGGACGCTGCTGGCGGCTGTGGAGGGCGGCCACCAGGGGGCGTTCATGGCGCCGACCGAGGTCCTGGCCGAGCAGCACGCGGCCGGGATCCGGGCGCTGCTCGACGGGGTCGAGGTGCCCGACTCGGGGGCGAGCCTGTTCGACGCCCGGCCCGTGCGGGTCGAGCTGCTGACCAACCGGGTGGGGGCGGCCGACCGGCGCCGGATCCTCGGGGCCCTCGCCGCCGGCGAGGTCGACGTGGTGATCGGGACCCACGCGCTGATCCAGGAGGGCGTCGACTTCGCCTCGCTCGGGGCGGTGGTGATCGACGAGCAGCACCGGTTCGGGGTCGAGCAGCGGGCCGCGCTGCGGGACAAGGCCGGCGGCGGGCCGGTGCCGGACGTCCTGGTCATGACCGCCACGCCGATCCCCCGGACCGCGGCGATGACCGTGTACGGCGACCTGGACGTCACCGTGATCCGGTCCCTGCCGGCGGGCCGCCAGCCGATCGTCACCACCTGGGCCCGGGGCCCGGAGGCGGAGGCCGAGGTCTGGGAGGCCGTGCGCCGCGAGGTGGCCGCCGGGCGGCAGGCGTACGTGGTCACGCCGCTGATCGAGGAGTCGGACAAGCTGGAGGTCCGGTCGGCGGAGGACACGTACGCCGTGCTGGAGGCGGGCGAACTGGCCGGGCTGCGGCTGGGGCTGCTGCACGGGCGGATGGGGCCGGCCGACAAGGAGGCCACCATGCACCAGTTCCGGGCGGGGCGGCTGGACGTGCTGGTGGCGACGACGGTGATCGAGGTCGGGGTGGACGTTCCCAACGCCACGGTGATGGTCGTGCTCGACGCCGACCGGTTCGGCATCGCCCAGCTCCACCAGCTGCGGGGTCGCGTGGGGCGGGGCAGCGAGCGCTCGTGGTGCTACCTGGTGTCGGCGTCGGACACCCCGGAGGCGGAGGCCCGCCTGGGCGCCCTGGTGGAGACGACCGACGGCTTCGCCCTGGCCGAGGTCGACCTGGACCTGCGGGGGGAGGGCACGATCATGGGCGAGCGGCAGAAGGGCCGCAGCGACCTCAAGCTGGCGTCCCTCCGCAGGGACAGGGAGTGGGTCGGCAAGGCCCGGGACGTGGCGTTCGCCATCGTCGACGGCAAGGAGGGAGACGGCTCGGGCGGGACCGACGGAGGCGGCCTGGAGGCCCATCCCGACCTGGCCGCGGAGGTCGCCCTGTTCCTCGACGAGGACGACCAGGACTTCCTGCTCAAGGGCTGAATCCACCACATCACACGCCCGCTGACCCGGACCTCGATCACGGCGCCTGGTCCTCGGTCCTCAGCGGGTCCTCAGCCCCAGTGCCGAACGCCCTGGCAGGACTTCAGGTCGTGTCGTCGACCCGCCGCCGCCGGGCGACGTCGTGGGGGCGGGGGTCACGGCCGAGCAGGATGGCTCGACAGGGCGGGCACAGCCACCAGTCCGGTTGGGCGGGTGGATGCAGCGTGGGATCACCTTCGAACAGCAGTCGACAGCGTCCGCACTGCTGGGGCCGAGGTCGGTCGTCGGCCAGTGGCTGCCGGGGGCCGGGCTCGACGTGCGCGGGGTCCTCGTTGCTCAGGACGGCATTCGGACGGGGGGGCGGCACGATGCCTCCTGTGGTGGGGGTGCTCGGGCACCCGGCGTGTAGGGCCTAGGGCCAGTTCGGCGGCGCCGGCGAAGTTGCCCCCACCACGTCGGGATTCGGTTGGGCGATGGCGCGTCGTGATGTCAGTGGGCGGTCCGTGCCCGCATGAGGCGGTACAGGCCGAAGGCCACGATGACGACGATGGCGAGGACCAGGAGTTCCATGGTCGTTCCCTTCTTTTCCCGAGGTGTGGCCGCCGAACGACGGCCACGACCCCGGGCCTGACCGGTACAGTATGCCTGAACTCAAAAACATGCAACTTATTTCTGGAAAACGTAGTAAGGTGTCCGCATGGGCCGTTGGAGCTTTCTCACCAACCATGCACGGGCGTTGCTGTGCATCGCTCATGACCCCGGCGTGCGGGTGCGGGACCTCGCCGCCCTGGTCGGCGTCACCGAGCGCAGCGCCCACGCCATCGTCAGCGACCTCGTCGACGCCGGTTACGTCGTCAAAGACAAGGACGGTCGCCGCAACCGGTACCGCATCCAGGAGCACCTGCCGCTACGCGACCCGATCACGCAGGAACGGACCATCGGCGAGATGCTCGACCTCCTCGTGGGCGTGAACGCCCACCGCAACTCACACAACCAAGACAGGACCCACCATGTCTGACAAGGCGCCCGGCAAACCGAACGGCAAGAAACCCGGCAAGACCCTCAAAGAGAAGCGAACAGTCAAGAAGCTCAAGCGCACGAACGGGACGGGCCCGATGCCGACGACCGATCGACGTCACCCGTGACAGCACCCGAGGCCTGCTGGTACAGCGACCCAGGGCACCAACCCAGGCTGGGCTGGTGCCCCCGTTCCTGCAGCGGTGCGGTGATCTACAGCGAACGCACCGGCAACGGTGACCAGCATGTCTACTGCGACACGCACGGCTACTGGCGCCGCAAGACCGTCCGGTTGCCGCTCGTGCGGCGCATGCGACCCGGCGAACAGCCGAGCCCCTCCCGCAACCACACCGACACGTGGTGAGCACCGACGGATCGACGCCGGGCCCCCGCCGCTCCCGGGGCGGTTCCGATCCGAACTCGACGCGCCCTGCCGGCCGCGAGGGGCTGGAGGTCGCGCAGCGCGTGTGGCAGCGCAGTCTCGAACTGGCTGGTACCGGCAGCCACCTCCAGCTCCCCGATCACGCGCTCGCCCTCGCACGCACGGCGGGCCACGACCTGGACACCATGGCCCACGCCCTGGGACTCGGACGCTCCCAAGCGCGCCACCCCTCCACTGGCGAGCCGACCCGCCGCGGCGTTCGACTGCTGGAGCGAGCCATCGGCTACCTGGGAGTCAGATCGGTCCAGAGTGAGATCGCCAGCACAGGGCGTCGGCGTGACCCGACCTCGCGGGCCAGGGTCGCGCTCTCGGTCCCTCACGAAGGTCAGCACCACACGACGGACAACGACCGAAGAGCGCTGCCCACGCCGGCCGAACGACCCGCGCCGCTCCTGGCCGAACCGGTCCCGCCCCCCGAACCGGTCCCACCCCCCGAACCGGTCCCGCCCCCCGAACCGGTCCCGCCCCCCGAACCGGTGCGCCCGCCCATCCTTCGATCGAGCGGGGTGCGAGCCCGTCAGGAGTCCCTGCTCAAGGGCTGAGGTCCACTGCTGGCGAAGCGTCCCGCATGCGCAAGACGGACATCACGGTCGACCTCGTGACCTGACTCCTGGCCGAGCAGTTCCCGCACTGGGCGGAGCTCGAGGTCCGTCCCGTCTCGCTCGACGGATGGGACAACACCACCTTTCGCCTCGGCGAGGACATGGCGGTCCGGATCCCGAGCCACACGATGTACGTGCCGCAGATCGACAAGGAACACCGGTGGCTGCCCGTGCTCGCCGCGCAACTACCCGTTCCGATACCCCGCCCGATCGCCAAGGGCGGGCCCGGCGGCGGCTTGCCCCGACCGTGGTCGGTCTACGGGTGGCTCGAGGGTGAACCCGCCGCAGTCGTCGGCGTGACCGATGACGACCGTCTCGCGGAGGATCTCGCGCACGTCCTTGCCGCCCTGCAGCGAGTTGACATCCACGACGGGCCGCCGCCGGGCCCGCACAGCTTCAACCGGGGTGGACCCGTCTCGGCGTGGGACGGGCAGACGCGAGCGACGATCGAGCAGCTCGCCGGCGAGATCGAGGCCGCCGGCGCGGTCGAGGTATGGGATGCAGCCCTGGCCGCGGAGTGGAGCGGTCCGGACGTCTGGGTCCATGGCGACGTCACCGGCTCGAACCTTCTGCTCCGCGACGACCGGTTGTGCGGCGTCATCGACTTCGGATGCGCCGCCGTCGGTGACCCGGCGTGTGACCTCACTGCGGCGTGGACGATGTTCGACGGGACGAGCCGGGAGCGCTTCATGGCGGCCCTGCCGCTCGACGAGGGCACCTGGGCGCGGGCTCGGGGGTGGGCGCTGTGGAAGGCGCTCATCGACATCCCGGGACGACCCCTCGACGACCCGGGTCGCACACGTGCCAGATTCGGGTGGCGGTGGGACGCCCCCGGGGTCGTCGGTCAGGTGATCGCCGACTTCCGTTCGGGGTGATGACGCCCGCGCCAGCGGCTCCCGCTCGCGTCGTGGAACCCCCACGAAGTCCCGACCGTCGCTCGCCATCGCCCCCAAGTCACGTCACCCCCTGGACCCCTTGTTCGCGACGCGGTCGTCGCCCGCAGCCCGGAACCGCATCACGACGTCGAGCGGGGAGCCAGGCCCGCCTCGGTGAGGAGGCGGACGATGCTGTCCTCCCCGGCCAGGTGGGCGCCGCCGACGAGGACGAACGCCGTGCCGGGCTCGGTGAGCATCGCCTCGATCCGCGGCACCCAGGCCCGGTTGCGCTCGACCAGCAGGCGTTCGTGGAGGCGGGGGTGGTCCCGGCGCAGCGCCCGGTTCTGCTCCTCCGTGACGGTCCGGTCGCCGGCGAGCCAGGCCCGGACCTGACGGTCCATCTCGCCGGGCCCGAGCGCCACCCGATCGACCGTCCACTGCAGGTAGTCGACCTCCAGCTCCGTCCCGAGGCCGGCGAACCAGGCGAACGTGGCGGCGGCGTCGCCGAGCTCGGACCGCGTCGCGACGCCGGCGGCCGCGGCCAGGCGAGCGATGACGGCGTCGACGCCGAGGCCGCCGTCGAGCCCGGCCCGCGCCCGCAGCGCCCCCTCCAGCAGCTGGGCGGCGACCCACGGGCGGAGGCCCTCCAGCGAGGCCGGGTCGACGCCGACGCTGCGAGCGACGTCCCCGACGCGGCCGTGGGCGTCCCCGCCCAGCCGGCTCGACAGGGGCACGTCCGACAGGGCGTAGGTCGCGAGGAGCGGGCTGGCCGCGAGCTCGTCCCGGTCCGCCTCGCGCCACAGCACCCGGCTCGTCTCGACCGCATGGCGGATCGCCGGCCGCAGCCACATGTCGCCCGCCCGCAGGCCGACGGTCTCCCCGAAGAGGCACACCAGCGACCCCGGCCGCTCGACGCACCACAGCCCGGGGCCGCTCACGAGGCCGGCCCGACCGCGGCGTCGAATGCGTCGAGAAGGTGGTCGATCACCGGCTCAGTGTGGCCGACCTGAAATCCGCTCGGTCGCGGTGGCTCGCGCGGGCCAACCTCGTGGTGTGGGGTCGATCGTGTGGGACAACGACTTCGCCGAGGTGTACGACACGATCTACGCCGCGCAGTTCGACCCGGCCGCCGTCGGGCCGATCGTCGACCTCCTGGCCGGGCTGGCGGGCGACGGGGCGGCGCTCGAGTTCGCCGTCGGGACCGGGCGGGTGGCGCTCCCGCTGCACGCGCGCGGCGTCGAGGTCCACGGGGTCGAGCTGTCACCGGGGATGGCGGGCAAGCTCCGGGCCAAGCCCGGCACCGAGGATGTCCCGGTGACCGTCGGCGACATGAGGTCCGCCCGCGTCCCGGGACGCTTCACGCTCGTCTACCTCGTGGCCAACGCCATCATGAACGTGACCACCCAGGACGACCAGCTGGCTGTGTTCGCCAACGCCGCCGCGCACCTCGACCCGGGCGGGTGCTTCGTGGTCGAGGTCATCGTGCCGCAGCTGCGCAGCGTCCCGCCCGGCGAGACCGGCCGCGTCTTCACGCTGGAGCCGGACCACGTCGGCATCGAGACGTTCGACGACACCGTCGGCCAGATCGCCTGGTCGCACCATTGGATGCATGTCGACGGCCGCCTGGTCCGCCACGCCAACCCCTACCGCTACGTGTGGCCGTCCGAGCTCGACCTGATGGCGAGGCTCGCCGGCCTCCGCCAGCGGGACCGGTGGGCGGGGTGGGACCGGTCGCCGTTCACCGCCGCCAGCACCAGCCAGGTGGCGGTCTACGAGAGGGCGCCCTGAGGCCGAGGCGTCCCCGGCCTCAGGGAACCGGACATCAGCTGATGCCGCACTCGTCCTGCAGGTAGGTGTCCACCTGTGGGCTGGCCTCCTCGAACGCGGTCGCCGCCTCGGCGGACGTGGGGTTCACGAGGAGCTGGCCCATGGCCTGGAGCATCGAGTCCCACGACTCCTCGATCTCCGCCGGCGGGTCCAGGTCCGACATCTCGTTCATGACCTGCTCCAGCTCCTCCGGGGTGGGCTCCTGGTTCTCGAAGCCGCGCTCGTCGATGTCCCGCATCGTCTCGCAGAAGCCCCCGCCTCCGCCGGCCGCCGCCTCGCCGCCGTCGTCGTCGTCACCGCAGGCAGCGGCGGCGACCAGGCTGAGGGTGCCGAGCAGTGCGAGAGCCGCCCACCGCATCCGCCTGCGGGTGGGGGTGGTGGTCTGATCCATGGGTTGGTGTCCTTCGGTGGTCTGGTGGTGGCGGCACAGGCCAGCACACGATGGGCAGGATGTGGCGTCGCCGCCGTCAGGGATCGTCCGGATCGAGGACGTCGCCGTCCTCGTCCGGCACCACCAGGTCCCACCGGTCGAGGCAGTCCTCGCAGCGGTAGACGACGACGTCTCCGGGCTCCCAGCCGTCCTCGGGCGGGTACGAGATCATATGCGCGCGCCCGCCGCAGTCGATGCAGGTGATGACCTGATCGACCTCGACCGGCTCGCCCCCGCCCACCCGGCCTACTCCGCGCGCCGGTTCGCCTGGTGGTCGCCGAAGCTCCCCGCCACCCGGGACGCGAAGTCGTCGGAGAAGATGACCTCCCGGCCCAGCCGGTCCTCGTTGGCCAGCGCCTCGACCTGGTCCAGCCCCAGCCCGTCGTACACCGACCGCCGGTCGCTCACCACGCACCGCCAGGGGCTCGCCGCGATCTCGGCGGCGAGGGTCCGTGCGGCCTCCAGCGCAGTGCCGGCCGGCACGACCCGGTCGACGAAGCCCATCTGCGAGGCCTCGGCCGCATCGATCTCCCGGCCGGTGAGGATGAGGTCGAGCGCACGGCCCAGCCCGACGATCCGTGGCAGCCGGTAGGTCCCGCCGTCGATCAGCGGGACGCCCCAGCGCCGCTCCAGGCACCCGAGCCGGGCGGTGTCGCCCGCCACCCGCAGGTCGCACCACGCCGCGAGCTCCATGCCGCCGGCCACGCACCACCCCTCGATCGCCGCGATCACCGGCTTGGACAGCGCCAGCCGCGTCGGCCCCAGCGGCCCGCTGTCCCGCAGCCGGGGCAGGGACCGCAGGTTGGCCCCGGCGCAGAACGCCACCGTGTCGCCGGTGAGGACGGCGACACGGGCGTCGTCGTCGTAGTCGAAGGCCACGAACTCGTCGTGCAGCCGCTGCGCCGTCTTGGAGTCGATGGCGTTGCGGACCCTCGGTTGCCCGATGCTGATCACCCGCACGTGCTCGCTGGTCATGGCACAACCTTGCCACCCGGTACGGTGCGGCCGATGCGGATCGTAGGGGGCACCGCGCGCGGCCGGCCCCTGGTGGCGCCGCCCGGCGACCGCACCCGGCCCACCTCCGACCGGGTGCGGGAGGCGATCTTCAACGCGCTGTGGAGCCGCGGCGCGGTCGAGGGGGCGCGGGCGGCGGACCTCTTCGCCGGGAGCGGGGCCCTCGGCGTCGAGGCGCTGTCGCGGGGCGCGGCGCACGTCACGTTCGTGGACAGCGACCGGGCCGCCCGCCGGGCCGTCGAGCGCAACCTGGCGACCGCCGGGATGGAGGACCGCGCCGAGGTCGTGGGCGCGCCCGTCGAGCGGTGGCTGGCGACCGTCCCGGCCGGCACCCGGTTCGACCTGGTGTTCTGCGACCCGCCCTACGCCTTCGACGGCTGGGACCGGCTTCTCGCCGCGCTGCCCGCCGCCCTGGTGGTCATCGAGTCCGGCCGGCCCGTCGCCCTCCCGCCGGGGTGGGACCTGACCCGCGAGGCCCGCTACGGCGGGACGTGGGTCGGCTTCGCCGAGCCCACCGCGCTTGCAGGTACCCGGTTCCGCGACGCGTGAGGACTACCGTGTGGCGGCGTGACCACCGTCCTGTACCCGGGGTCGTTCGACCCGATCCACAACGGGCACCTCGAGATCATCGAGGTGGCGTCCGGGCTGTTCGACGAGGTGGTGGTCGCCGCCGTCCGCAACCCGCAGAAGGGCGAGCCGCTGTTCACGCTCGCCGAGCGGCAGCAGCTCATCGCAGAGGCCACGTCGCATCTCGACAACGTCCGCATCACGATGTTCTCCAGCCTGGTGGTCGACCTGGCCCGCGAGGTGGGCGCGGACTTCATCGTCAAGGGCCTGCGGGTCGTCTCCGACTTCGAGTCGGAGCTGATGATGGCGCACATGAACAAGAACGTGTCGGGGGTGGACACGCTGTTCATCCCGTCGGGGTCGCAGCACTCCTACCTGGCGTCCAAGCTCATCCGGGAGATCGCCCGCTACGGCGGCGACGTCAGCAAGATGGTGCCCCCGGCGGTGGCCAAGATGCTGACCGACAAGATGGTGGGCGAGCGCGGGGACGGGTGACGTGCGGGACGACGACGACTCCTTCGTGTACAGCTTCGACGCCCGGGTGGCGGAGCGTGCCCCGGGGGGCGATGTCGAGGCCATCCTGCACCAGCTGCACGAGCTGATCGACACCGCCCGCCCGGCGCCGCTGTCCACCCAGGTCAAGATCGACCGCGACGAGGTCCTCGACCTGCTCGACCAGGCCATCGAGCGACTGCCGGACGAGATCCGGGCGTCGCGCTGGCTGCTCAAGGAGCGCGACGAGTTCCTGGACCGGATGCAGCGGGAGGCCGACGACATCCTGGCCGCGGCCCGGGGCCAGGCCGAGCGCATGGTCCAGCGGTCGGAGGTGATGAAGGCGGCCGAGGCCAAGGCACGCCGCATCGTCGAGAACGCCCGGGCCGAGGCGAGCCGCCAGCGCAACGAGGCCGACGACTTCTGCGACAAGCGCCTGGCCCAGATGGAGACGGTGCTGGAGCGGACGATGACGATCATCGCCGCGGGCCGGGCCAAGCTCCGGGGACCGGCCGGCGAGGGGCTTCCGCCGTCGCCACCCCGGACCGGGACCAACGGCCACCACCACGACGACGAGCCCGAGCCGCCGCCGGCGTCCGGGTTCTTCGACCAGGACCGCCGGTAGCGCGACGCCTCTAGCCTGGAGCGGGTGAGTCGCCCCCCGTTCCTCGTCCCCATCGCCGAGCTGGCCCAGCGCCCCGGCGCGCGCCAGCGGCTCCGGTTGGCGGGTCCCCTCCCCGGGTTGGAGCTGTCGAGCGCCCGGCTGACCGACCGCGACGTGGTAGCCGACGTCGTCCTGGAGTCCCTGGGCGAGACCATGACAGTGACCGGCACCGCCACCGGCTGGTGGGAGGGCGAGTGCCGCCGCTGCCTGGAGACGACCGGTGGCGAGCTGACGGTCCAACTCAGCGAAGTGTTCGAGCCCCGTCCGACCGAGGGCGAGACCTACCCGCTCGGTCGCGACGCCCTCGACCTGGAGCCGGTGCTCCGGGAGGCCCTGGCCCTGGCATTGCCGCTGGCCCCGTTGTGCGACGAGGCCTGCGCCGGACCCGACCCCGACGCCCATCCGGTCGGGATCGCCGACGACGAGGTCGACGAGGCCGAGCCGCCGACCGACCCCCGCTGGGGCGCCCTCGACGTCCTCAGATTCGACTGAGCGCCGGCATCCCGCCGGAGCGTTCGACGGATCCGGCGGGGGGCCGCTACGATTTCCCGCTTGTGCCCGCAGCGCGGGCTGTCTTTCGCGACCTGACTGGTGAAGACCCATGGCCGTCCCCAAGAAGAAGACCTCCAAGGCCAAGAGCCGCAGCCGCAAGGCGAGCGCGTGGCGCCTCGACCGCCCCGCCCGTAGCGTCTGCCCGCGCTGCAACGCCACCAAGGTGCCCCACGTCGTGTGCGGCAACTGCGGCTGGTACGGCGGCCGCGTGGCCATCGAGGTCGACTGACCGACCCGCCGACGGCCACACCACCACCATGCTGCCGATCGCGGTCGACGCCATGGGCGGCGACAACGCGCCCGGGGCCATCGTCGACGGCGCCCGGCAGGCCGCGGCCCAGCTCGACGTTCCCGTCGTGCTCGTGGGGCGGCCCGAGGACCTGGAGGGACGGCGCGGAGATCTGGACGTCCTGCCCGCGTCCGAGGTGATCGGCATGGCCGACCCCGGCTCCAGCGTGCGCACCCGCAAGGACTCTTCCCTGGTGCGGGCGGCCGAGGCGGTGCGCGACGGCAAGGCGTCAGCCATGGTCTCGGCCGGCAACACCGGCGCCACAATGGCCTCGGCGCTCCTGCGCATGGGCCGGGTCAAGGGCGTGGCCCGGCCGGCGATCGCCACCCCGATCCCGGTCCCGGGCTCGACGCCCACGGTCATGCTCGACGCCGGCGCCAACGCCGAGTGCCAGCCCCCGTGGCTGGTGCAGTTCGCCCAGATGGGGGCGGTGTTCGCCCGCGAGCGCTACGGCATCGCCGAGCCGCGGGTCGGCCTGCTCTCGATCGGCGAGGAGTCCTCCAAGGGGAACCCGCTGGTCAAGGACACGTACGCGCTGCTGACCGGGCCCGGGGCCCTGGCCCGGGCCGGCGCCCGCTTCGTCGGCAACGTCGAGGGGCGGGACATCATGACCGACGACGTCGACGTGGTCGTGACCGACGGCTTCACCGGCAACGTGGCCCTCAAGACGCTCGAGGGCGGCATGAGGACCCTGATCCGCAGCGTGCTCGACGCGCTGGGCGCCACCCCCGTCGCCGACGAGGCGGTCGGCGCCCTCATGCCCCTCTACGCCACGTTCGACCCCGACCAGACGGGCGGGGCGATGCTGCTCGGCGTCGACGGCGTATGCATCATCAGCCACGGCTCCTCGTCGGCCACCGCGATCGTCAACGCGGTCCGGGTGGCCAAGGAGATGGTCGAGGCGGAGGTCGTCGACCGGCTGCGCTCCGCGGTCGCCCCGGCCTGATCTGTTCACAAGCGCACAAAGTCGGGCGTCGTTATGCTGGCCGACGTCCTTGCCGGATACCAGGAGTAGTTGAACGTGCCCGCCGAGACCCATGTCGAGCGCGGTCCGATGGACCGTCAGCAGGTCTTCGACCTCATCCGCGACCGCCTCGCCGACATCCTCGAGGTCGAGCCGTCCTCGATCAACGAGGGTGATTCCTTCACCGACGACCTCGACGCCGACTCGCTCGCTCTCATCGAGCTGGCGGAGGCGCTGGAGGAGGAGCTGGGGGAGCGGAGCGTCGGGTTCCGCATCGAGGACGAGGACCTCGAGGACATCAAGACCGTGCGCGACGCCGTCGACTACGTCCTCGCCCGTCTTTGAGGCGGCGACCATCCCACTTCCCGTCCCTCGACTTCCCGAGCTGGCCGAGCGCCTCGGCGTCACCCTCGACGCCCCCGAGGTGCTGGCCCCCGCGCTCGTCCACCGGTCGTGGTGCGCCGAGAACCCGGGCCACGACTCGAACGAGCGGCTGGAGTTCCTCGGGGACGCAGTGCTCGGGCTGATCATCACGGACCACGCGTTCCACGCCTACCCGACGCTCAGCGAGGGCGAGCTGACCGACGTCCGCAAGGCCGTGGTCAACGCCGTCACGCTCGCCGAGGTGGCCGACGAGCTCGACCTCGGCGACCATCTGCTGCTGGGCAAGGGCGAGGAGCAGTCGGGCGGCCGCGAGAAGCCGTCCATCCTCGCCGACGCCCTCGAGGCGGTGCTCGGTGCGGTCTACGTCGCCGCCGGCATGCGGGAGGCGCACGAGCTCGTGCTGCGCCTGCTCGGGACCCGGGTGGCCGAGGCGCACGCGGGCGGGCCGGGCGGCCAGGACTACAAGAGCCGACTCCAGGAGCTGTCCGCCCGTCACTTCGACGAGCAGCCGCGCTACGAGACCCTGGCCGAGGGCCCCGACCACGCGCGGCGCTTCCACGTCACGGTGGCGGTCGCCGGCGAGCCCCGGGGCACCGGTGACGGGCGATCCAAGAAGCAGGCGGAACAGGTGGCCGCCCGGGACGCCTACACGACGCTCCTGGCCCAGCTGGAGAGCGAAGATGCCTGAGCTGCCCGAGATCGAGACCTTCCGTCGCGGTCTCGAGCGCGAGACGGTGGGCCGGCGCGTCAAGTCCGTCGAGGTGCCGGTGGCCAGGACCGTGCACCGCAACGGGTCCCGGAGGGCGTTCCAGGCCCGGGTCGAGGGCGCCAAGATCAAGAGCGTCGACCGCCGCGGCTCGCTGCTCGTGTTCACGCTCGACAGCGGCGACCTGATGGTCGTCGACATCGGCGCCACCGGAGGCCTGCTGCGGGCCGCGCCCAAGGACGAGACCGCCAAGGACACCCAACTGGTCATCAGCTTCACCCAGGGCGGGCAGCTGCGCATGGCGGACCCGGAGCACGCGGCCGAGGCGTTCGTGGTCACCTCCGACCTCCTCACGGAGGAGATGCCGGAGCTGGCCACCCTCGGGCTCGACCCCGTCGCCGCCCCGGTGTCGTGGACGTCGTTCGCCCAGGCGCTGGTCAACCGGCGCAACGAGAAGCTCAAGCCGCTGCTGCTCGACCAGACCTTCGTGGTCGGCCTCGGCGGGCTGTACACCGACGAGATCCTCCACGACGCCGGGCTGCGCCCCGACCGCGAGGTGTCGACGGTGTCCACCATGGAGATCCGCCGGCTCTACCGGTCGCTGGTGGAGATCCTCCACGAGGCGACCAAGCACCACGGGACCTCCGTCGAGGAGCACCCGTTCACCGACCTGCACGGCAAGCCGGGCGGGTTCCAGGAGGAGCTGCAGGTGTGGGGTCGCGACGGCGAGCCGTGCCGGCGCTGCCGCCAGACGGTGACGAGGCAGCGCTCCGGCGGCCGGGTCACCTACTGGTGCCCGAGCTGTCAGGTCTGACCGTCCCCCGGACGGGGTAGCGGCCTCACCTAGCCTGGGGGTTCGATGTTCCTGAAGGCGCTCACGCTCAAGGGCTTCAAGTCCTTCGCGGAGTCGACGTTGCTGGAGATGCAGCCGGGCGTGACCGTGGTGGTCGGGCCCAACGGCTCGGGCAAGTCCAACGTGGTCGACGCCATCGGCTGGGTCCTCGGGGCCCAGGCACCCTCCGCGGTGCGGTCCCAGAAGATGGAGGACGTCATCTTCGCGGGCACGTCCACGCGCGCCGCGCTGGGCCGGGCGGAGGTGAGCCTCACCATCGACAACAGCGCGGGGCTGCTGCCTCTCGAGTTCAGCGAGGTCACCGTCACCCGCACGCTGTGGCGCTCGGGCGAGAGCGAGTACGCCATCAACGGTGTCCCGTGCCGGCTGCTCGACGTCCAGGAGCTGTTCAGCGACACCGGCGTCGGCCGCCAGCAGCACGTGATCGTCGGCCAGGGGCAGATCGACGCCGTGCTCAACGCCCGGCCAGAGGAGCGGCGCCTGATCATCGAGGAGGCCGCCGGCGTCCTCAAGCACCGCAAGCGCAAGGAACGGTCGGAGCGTCGGCTGGTGGCGACGGAGGCCAACCTGACCCGGCTCAGCGACCTGCTGCGCGAGGTGCGCCGCCAGCTGCGCCCGCTGGAGCGCCAGGCCGACGCCGCCCGCCGCCACGGCGACCTGGTGGGCGAGCTCCGGGCGCTGCAGATCTTCGTGGCCGGGCGCGAGCTGTCCACGCTCAAGCGCCGGCTCGGCGACGCGACCGCGGCGCGGGCCGAGCTGCGCAACGAGGAGTCGCTGCTCACCCGGCGCCTGACCGAGCTCGACACCGAGGTGATGACGGCCGAGGCCGAGTTGGGGACGCTGGGCGGCAGCGAGGTCGGCGACGTGCTGGCCCGGGCCCAGGCCCTGCGGGAGAAGGCCCGGGGCCAGCTGGCGCTGCTGGCCGAGCGCCGCCGGGGAGTCGACCGGGAGCGGTCCGCGTTCGTCGACCAGGGCGTGATCGCCAGCCTGGAGGCCGACGCCGCCAACCTCCGGTCCGACCTGGCCGGCCTGGCCACCGAGTCCGAGGAGCTCGGCCCCGAGACCGACGGTCTGGCCGCGGCCGAGGAGGCGCTGGCCCAGGCCCGGGCCGCGTTCGAGACCACCTGGGCGGGCGGCGTCACCGCCCCCGACGGCCGGGCGGCCGAGGTGCGGGGCGAGCTGGGCGCGCTGCGCAAGGGGCTCGACCGGGCCACGGCCGACACCGCCCGATCCAGTCAGCGGGCGGCCCAGCTGCGGTCGCGGCTGGAGCGGCTCGACGCCGAAGCGGCCGAGGCCGTCGCCCAGATCGAGGGCCTGGGCGACGAGGCCGCACTGGCCGCCGCGGTCGAGGACGCCCGCGCTGCCCGGGAGGCCGCGGAGGCCGCCGCCGAGGCCGCCGACGAGCGCCGCGACGCCGCCCAGGCCGAGCGCCACACCTGGAAGGCCCGCGCCGACGCGCTGAGCCTCGCCCTCGACGAGGCCCGAGCCCGCGCCGGCGCCGAGCGGCTCGCGGGCGTGGACGGTGTGGTCGGCACGCTGCTCGACCTGGTCGACGTCGATCCCGGCTGGGAGGCCGCCATCGAGGCCGCGTGCGGCGAGGCGCTGGGCGCCGTCGTGGTCGACTCGGTCGACGCCGGCCGCCGGGCCCTCGGTGTCCTGGCCGCCGGGGACGTGTCCGCCGCCGTGCTGGCGCTGGGCGTGATCCCCGGCCGCCCGCCCGTCCCGCCCGTCGGCGAGCCGGTGCTGCGCCACGTCCGGCCCCGCCGCCCCGAGGTCGGCCCGTTGTTGGACGGTCTGCTGGGCGCCGCCGTGGTCGTCGAGGGCGGGTGGCCCGCGGCGGTCGACGCCACGCTCGCCCATCCCGACGCCGTCGTCGTCACCCGCCAGGGCGGGCGCTTCGGCGCCGCCGGCTGGCACGTGTCCACCGCGACGACGGGGGCCACCGGCGCCGCGCTCGACGAGGCCCGCGAGCGTGCGGCCGCAGCCGCGGCCGACGCCGAGGCCGCGGTGGCCGACCACGACCGGGCCCGCGCCGCGTTGGGCGAGGCCCGCCAGGCCGAGGCCGCCGCCACCACGGCGCTCGACGGCCACCAGCGCAGCGCGGCGTCCGCGAGCGCGGCCCGCGACCGGGCGCTGCGCGACCGCGGCGACGCGGCCGCCGAGCTGGCGACGGCCGCCGCGCAGCAGGGCGAGGGCGCCGACCGGCTGGCCCGCGACGAGGCCCGGGCCGCCGACCTGGCCGCCGAGCTGCCGGCGCTGGAGGCCGCCGAGGAGGAGCGCCGGGCGCGGGCCGCGGCCATGGCCGAGGACCGCCGCCGCCTCGACGAGCAGGCCGGCGCGGTCGCCGCCCTCCGCACCGATCTCGACAAGCGCCGCACCGCCCTCGCCGACCGCAACACGTTCCTCCAGCGGCGGCTGGCCGAGGTCGAGGAGCGCCTGGCCGGCTCGGTCGCCGCCCGCCGCCAGGCCGAGGAGCGCCGCACCGAGCTCGACGCCACCGAGCGGGCACTCGACCGACTGGCGGCGTTCGTCGAGGACCGGCTGGCCGGACTCGAGTCCCGGCTTGTCGACCTCCAGGAGCGGCGCCAGCGCGAGACCGCGGCCCAGCGGGCGCTGTCGGCCCGCCTCGACGGCCTGCGCCGCGACCGCGCCGGCGCCGAGAAGTCGCTGACCGAGCGTCGCGAGAACGCCCAGCGCACCGAGCTGGAGGAGGCCGAGGTCCGGCTGCGGCTGGAGCAGGCGATCGAGGTGTGCCGCTCCCAGCTCGACGTCGAGCCGGAGGCCGCGGTCACGGCCCCGGCCCCCGACATGGCCGACGGCATGACCCCGACCGTGCGGGTCCGGGAGCTGGAGCGAGAGCTGCGGATCATGGGGCCGATCAACCCGCTCGCCCTGGAGGAATACGAGTCGCTAGCCGAGCGGCACACGTTCCTCACCGAGCAGATGGACGACATCAAGGCCAGCCGGCGGGAGCTGGCCAAGGTCATCCGGGCCATCGACGAGGAGATCGTGCGGGTCTTCGCCGCCGCTTTTGCCGACGTGAGCGAGAACTTCGAGCAGCTGTTCGCCACCCTGTTCCCGGGGGGACAGGGACGGCTGCGCCTGACCGACCCCGACGACCTGCTCAACACCGGCATCGAGGTGGAGGCCAAGCCGTCGGGCAAGAACGTGAAGAAGCTGTCGCTGCTGTCCGGCGGCGAGCGCTCCCTCACCGCCCTGGCCTACCTGTTCGCGGTGTTCCGCAGCCGCCCGTCGCCCTTCTACGTCATGGACGAGGTCGAGGCCGCCCTCGACGACGTGAACCTGCACCGCTTCCTCGACCTGGTGGCCGAGTTCCGCAAGGAGGCGCAGCTCATCGTCGTCAGCCACCAGAAGCGGACGATGGAGGCCGCCGATTGCCTCTACGGCGTGACCATGCAGCCGGGCGGGTCGTCCAAGGTGGTCAGCGAGAAGGTGGCGGCCGGCGCCTGACGCCGGGGTCGGTGCGGCAACCGGATCGCCTGCGTCACGGCGCGAGCCGACTCAGGGCCGCTCGTAGCGCCAGATGTCGACGGGGAAGCCCCGCAGGACGCGGGACTCGACCGGCCGGCCGCCGAGCCGTTCGGCCACTGCCTGGGACGCCGCGTTGTCGGGGTGGATGACACTGCACATCCAGGGCGGGTCAAGGGCCTCCCACCCGAGGGCGAGCATGGCCCGGCCGACCTCCGTGGCGTAGCCCCGGCCCCAGAACGCCCGGCCGAGGGTCCAACCCACCTCCAGCTGGGGCCAGCCGGACGGGAACCACAGGCCGCCCCGCCCGGCGACGGCCCCCGTCTCCTTGTCGACCCACGTGTACATGCCGAAGCCCCGCAGCTCCCAGTGCCCGATCCACGTGCACACGCCCCGCCACATGTCGTCGCGGTCGGGCACCTTGCCGTCGAGGTAGCGCACGACCTCGGCGTCGAACAGGGGCAGCAAGGCGTCGACGTCGTCCTCGACCGGCCGGTGCAGCCACAGCCGCTCGGTCTCGTAGCGGGTGGGGATCAGCGGCTCCATCACACCGACGCTAGGGGGGCGGGCGCGCCCCGGCTCATGGCAGCCGCTGGGACGCCCCCACCCCGGGCCGGGGGCGCGTGGGGGGACCGGTAGGCTCCGTGACGCCATGGAAATCGTGATCGTGCTCGCCGTGCTGGCGGTCGTCCTCGTCGCCGGCGTCGCCGTCGTGTCCCTGCGCTCGGGCCGGGACGCCGACCTGGAGCCGCCCCCCACCACACCCGAGCGGGCCCCGGGCACCGCGCCCGTCGACGAAGCGCTGGCGGCCGAGGTCGAGGAGGCGCTGCGCGGCGCGCGCGACGAGGCCGCCCGCGGCACCACCCTCGCCCCCGAGCCGGAGGCGCCCGTCCGGCCCCGGTTCCGCGACCGCCTGGCCAAGGCCCGCGGCACGATCGGCGGCTACCTGGGGTCCATCCGGTCGCGGTCGGTCGACGCCCAGACGTGGGATGAGCTGGAGGAGGCGCTGATCCGGGCCGACGTCGGGGTCGCCACCACCACCCAGCTGCTCGACGACCTCCGCGAGACGGCGAAGGAGGAGTCCATCAAGGACCCCGAGATCCTGCTGGACCGGCTGAAGTCCCAGCTCAAGGACCTCCTGGCTACCGGCGACCGCACGTTGCGGGTCGAGCCCGGCTCGCCCAACGTGTGGCTCTTCGTGGGCGTCAACGGGGTGGGCAAGACCACCACCATCGGCAAGCTGGCCCGCAACCAGCACGCCGAGGGCCGCACCGTGGTCATGGCCGCCGGCGACACCTTCCGGGCCGCGGCGGCCGAGCAGCTGGGCGCGTGGGCCGAGCGCACCGGGTCCGACTTCGTGCGGGGCAGCGAGGGGGGCGACCCCTCGGCGGTGGTGTTCGACGCGGTCGAGCGGGCGGGTGCCCGCGGGTACGACCTGGTCCTGGCCGACACCGCCGGGCGGCTCCACACCAAGACCAATCTCATGGAGGAGCTGCGCAAGGTCCGGCGTGTCGCGGACCGCGATCCGGGGAACGTCACGGAGGTGCTGCTCGTGCTCGACGCCACCACCGGCCAGAACGGCCTCGCCCAGGCCCGGCAGTTCACCGACGCGGTCGACGTGACCGGCGTGGTGCTCACGAAGCTCGACGGCTCGGCCAAGGGCGGCATCGCCCTGGCGGTCCAGGCCACGCTCGGCATCCCGATCAAGCTGGTCGGGCTGGGCGAGACGGTGGATGATCTGGTGGAGTTCGACCCCGACGAGTTCGTCGAGGCGCTGTTCGCCTGACGGGAGGTAGAGACGTGATCCGGACGGTGCTGTTGCCAGTCCGCATGACCTACGGCGCGGGCAAGCTGGGGGTGAAGACCGGCTACCAGGCCGGCCGCCTGTCGGTCGGCTCGACCTACAAGGTCGGCCGGTTCGTGGGCATCTCCCGGCTGCTGGCCCTGGCGCTCGGGGTGGGCATCGGCCTGCTGATCGCGCCCACGACCGGCGCCGAGCTGCGCGAGCAGCTGCGCCGCAAGTGGGAGGGCCGCAACGCGCCGGCCAGCGACGACGCGGTGGCCGAACGGGTGCGGTACGAGCTCTCCCACTCGCCCCGGACCTGGCACCTGCCACAGCCCGACGTCGACGTGGTCGGCGGCACGGCCATCCTGACCGGCGGCGCCCCGCACGAGACGGGCAAGGCCGACATCGAGCGGGCTGCGGCCGCGGTCCCCGGCGTCGCCGACGTCGACAACCGCCTGGTCGTCGGCGCCGTCGGCAACGGCGAGTCCGAGGGCTGACCCGACCCGCCGGATCGTTCCCCGGGCGGCGCGGATAGGCTGACCGACTCATGTTCGAGTCGCTTTCCGAACGCTTCGAGGGCATCTTCGCCAGGCTGCGCAGCAAGGGAACGCTGCGCGAGTCCGACGTCGACGAGGTGCTGCGCGAGATCCGTCTCGCCCTGCTCGAGGCGGACGTCAACTTCGTCGTCGTGCGCTCCATGCTCGAGCGCATCCGCGAGCGGGCCGTGGGCGCCAGGGTCCACGAGGCCCTGAACCCCGCCCAGCAGGTCATCAAGCTGGTCAACGAGGCCCTGGTCGAGGCGCTGGGCGGCGAGTCCATCCGCCTCACCTACGCCTCGCGGCCGCCGACCGTCGTGCTCATGGCCGGTCTCCAGGGCTCCGGCAAGACCACCAGCGCCGCCAAGCTCGCCCGCTGGTTCCGCCAGCAGGGCCGCAACCCGCTCCTGGTCGGCGCCGACCTCCAGCGCCCCGCCGCCGTCGAGCAGCTGCGCACGATGGGCGAGCGGGTCGGCGTCCCCGTGTTCAGCCAGCCCGGCCCGAGCGGCCGTGGGAGCGGGGAACGCGGCGACCCGGTGGCCGCCGCCAAGGCGGGCGTCGACGAGGCCCGGCGCCTCGGCCGGGACGTCTGCATCGTCGACACCGCCGGCCGCCTGGCCATCGACGCCGAGATGATGGACCAGGTCCGGCGCATCTCGGACGCCACCGCCCCCGACTACACGTTCCTGGTCGTCGACGCCATGACCGGCCAGGACGCCGTCACCGTGGCCGAGTCCTTCGACGCGACCCTGGCCCTCGACGGCGTCATCCTCACCAAGCTCGACGGCGACGCCCGCGGCGGCGCCGCCCTGTCGGTCAAGGAGGTGGTGGGCAAGCCCATCGCCTTCGCGTCCACGGGCGAGAAGGTCGAGGACTTCGACCTGTTCCACCCCGATCGCCTGGCCAGCCGCATCCTGGGCATGGGCGACGTGCTCACCCTCATCGAGAAGGCCGAGCAGGTCTACGAGAAGGACGAGGCCGAGGCGGCGGCGGCCAAGCTGCTCGAGGGCAGCTTCACGCTCGACGACTTCCTCGACCAGCTCCAGCAGGTCCGCAAGATGGGCCCCCTGCAGAACCTCATGGGGATGATGCCGGGCATGCCCAAGGAGATGCGCAACGCAGAGATCGACGAGGCGCAGGTCAACAGGGTCGAGGCGATCATCCGGTCGATGACCCGCGACGAGCGCAACAACCCCACGATCATCGACGGGTCCCGCCGGCTGCGCATCGCCAACGGCAGCGGCACCCAGACCGCCGACGTCAGCCAGCTCATCAAGCAGTTCCGCGAGATGCAGAAGCTGATGAAGCGCATGCCCGGCATCTCGGGCACCAAGGCCATGCGGGGACGCAAGGGCAAGAAGGGCCGCAAGGGCGGCGGGCGGGTCACCCCGGCCGGCGGCCAGCGCCCGGCGGCCGCCCGCCAGCCGTTCACGCTGCCCGGCCTCGGCAACAACTGACGCCGGCGCCGACCGGTCCTGCGGCTCTCGTTGCCTCTCACCGGCACCTGCCGGTTAAGCTGGCACGCCGCTCTTGAACGAAGGAATGTCACCCGTGGCCGTCAAGCTCCGCCTCATGCGGATGGGCAAGAAGAAGCAGCCGACCTACCGCGTGGTCGCGGCCGACTCCCGGTCGCCCCGCAACGGGCGGTTCATCGAGATCGTGGGCATCTACGACCCCCGCCCCGACCCGTCCGCCATCCGCATCGACAACGACAAGGCCGTCGACTGGCTGCGCAAGGGCGCCCAGCCGACCGAGTCCGTCCGCAAGCTCCTGCAGATCTCGGGCGCGTGGGACGTCTACAGCGGCAAGTCCCCCGCCACCCCGGCGACCCCGGCCGAGGGCACCCCGGCGACCCCGGCCGAGGGCACCCCGGCGACGCCGGCAGGGACCACGTCGTGACCGACGTGTCGTCGCCGGTCGAGGTGCCCACGGCCCGCGCCGTGCTCGAGCACCTGGTCGGCTCCCTCGTCGAGGACCGCGACGCCGTGCGCATCGACGTGTCCGAGGGCCGCTCGCTGCCGCGGCTCACCGTGCGCGTCGGCCCGACGGACATGGGCCGCGTGATCGGCAAGCGCGGCCGGGTCGCCCAGGCCATCCGCACCGTCGTGCGGGCGGCCGCCGCCCGCGACGGCAGCGACGTCGAGGTCGAGTTCGAGGACTGAGCCGTCGTGAGCGCCGCCGGCGAGCACGGCGCCGCCCCGCTGCTCGAGGTCGGCCGCGTCGCCCGGGCCCACGGCCTGCGCGGCGAGGTGGTGGTGGTGCTGACCACCGACCGGGTCGAGCGGCTCGACTCCGGGACTGTGCTCCACACCGACCGCGGCGACCTGACCGTGACGTCCGCCCGACCCCACCAGGACCGCTGGATCGTCACGTTCGCCGGCCGCGACGACCGGGAGGGCGCCGAGGCGCTGCGGGGCCTGACCCTGCGGGCGCCCGCCCTCGACGATCCGGCCGAGCTGTGGGTCCACGACATGGTGGGCGCCACCGTCGTGACCATCGGGGGCGACACGGTCGGGACCTGCGTGGCAGTGGTGGCCAACCGGGCATCCGACCTCATCGAGCTGGACGGCGGCGCCCTGGTCCCTGTGGTCTTCGTCGTCGACCACGCCCCCGGCGTCCTCACCGTCGATCCGCCCGACGGGCTGTTCGACCTCTAGCGGGGTCCACGGGTGCGCATCGACGTTTTCACCATCTTCCCGGGGATGGTCGGCCACTTCGCCGACCAGAGCCTGCTGCGCCGGGCCCGGGAAGCGGGGGCGATGGACATCCGCGTCCACGACCTGCGCTCTGCTGCCACCGACCCCCACCGCTCGGTCGACGACGCCCCGTTCGGCGGGGGCGCGGGCATGGTGCTGATGCCCGAGCCGGTGTTCGGCGCGGTCGAGGCCGTCGACCCACCGCGGCCCCTGCTCTACCTCAGCCCGGCCGGCACCCGCTTCGACCAGGCCATGGCGGTCGAGCTCGCCCGGCTCGAGGGGTTCAGCCTGCTGTGCGGTCGCTACGAGGGCGTCGACGAGCGCGTCCGCGAGCACCTGTGCGACGGCGAGCTGTCGATCGGCGACATCGTGCTCTCCGGCGGCGAGGTGGCCGCGATGGTCGTCGTCGAGGCTGTCGGCCGGCTGATCCCGGGAGTGATGGGCAACGAGACCTCCGCCGAGGACGAGTCGTTCAGCGACGGCCTGCTGGAGTACCCCCACTACACCCGGCCCGCCGACTTCCGGGGCTGGGAGGTCCCCGAGGTGCTGCGCAGCGGGGACCACGGGCGGGTGGCGCGCTGGCGCCGGGCCCAGTCGCTGCGCCGAACGCTCGACCGCCGGCCCGACCTGATCACGGCGCGTGGTGGCCTCGACGCCACGGACCGGAGGCTCCTCCGGGAGTTCGGCCTCGACGTCGGTCCGTAGCGGGCTTTGTGCGGGGTGCCGCGGTCCGGATACGCTTCTTCGTCCCCGTGTAACGACGCCTGCGCCGGAGCGACGCGCGATGAACCCCACCGACCTGGTCGACCAGACGAACCTGCGTACCGACATCCCCGACTTCGCGCCCGGCGACACCCTCAAGGTGCACGTCCGGGTGGTCGAGGGGCAGAAGGAGCGCGTCCAGGTGTTCCAGGGCGTGGTGATCGGCCGCTCGGGCTCGGGCCTGCGGGAGACGTTCAAGGTCCGCAAGGTCAGCTACGGCGTCGGCGTCGAGCGCACGTTCCCCCTGCACGCACCCACGATCGCCAAGATCGAGCGGGTCAGCAGGGGCGACGTCCGGCGGGCCAAGCTCTACTACCTGCGCGACCGCATCGGAAAGGCCGCGAAGGTGCGGGAGAAGCGCGAGAACTGAGCGCCGCCCGCCCGGCGGTAGGGTGCGGGCCATGAGCACCGAGGATCGAGCGCTACGAGGCGGACATCGAGCTCCAGCTCTACAAGGAGTACAAGGACGTCAGCCCGATGTTCTCGTACGTGGTGGAGACGGAGCGCCGTTTCTACCTGGCCAACGAGGTCACCCAGACCGTCCACGACGCCGGCGGGCGCACGTACGTCGAGCTGGTCCTGCGCGACGCCTGGGTGTGGGACATGTACCGCACGAGCCGGTTCGTCCAGGGCGTCCGCATCGTCACGTTCAAGGACGTGAACGTGGAGGAGCTGCCCCCCAAGGACGTCTAGGCCGCGATGGCGGCCGGGCGGCACCTGCGCCTCGGGGCCCAGGGGGAGCAGCGGGCCGCGTCCTGGTACGCGGCGCAGGGGTACGTGGTCGTGGCGCGCAACTGGCGCTGCACGGACGGCGAGCTCGACCTCGTGGTCGCCAGCCCCGATGAGCTGGTGTTCTGCGAGGTGAAGACCCGGTCCTCCGACCGCTTCGGCCTGCCCGCGGAGGCGGTGACCGCGGTGAAGCAGCGGCGCGTGCGGCGGCTGGCGGCCCGGTTCCTGGCCGAGGCGGGCGGGGCCGGCGGACGATCGCTGCGCTTCGACGTGGCGTCGGTCGTGGGGGAGCGGGTCGAGGTGATCGAGGCTGCGTTCTGAGGGGACCTCGGGCGCCGGCTCAGCCGAGGAAGGCCCAGGCCACCAGGACGGCGCACACGACCAGCGCCCCGGCCACGAGCAGGAGGTCGGCGGCCGAGCGGCGGTGCTGGCGGAAGGGGTTCAGGCCCACGGCCGTCAGTATCGTGCGCCGGATGGGGCACGTGCAGGTCGAGAGCGACGGGAACGTCGCCACCGTGACGCTGACCAACCCGGGCAAGAAGAACGCCGTCCCGAGGCCGGCGTGGCCGGTGCTGGAGTCGACGTTCCGTGACCTGGCCACCGACCCGGCGGTGCGGTGCGTCGTGCTCACGGGCGACGGCGACGACTTCAGCTCGGGTGCCGACGTGGGTGGGGGGACGGTCGGCGGTGCCGGTGACGGGCCGGGCCTGGGGTTCATGCGCACGGTGTCGCGGGCGGTGGAGGCGCTGCACGCCGTGCCCCAGCCGGTCGTGGCCCGGGTGGCGGGCGTGTGCGTCGGCGCCTCCCTGAACCTGGCGCTGGCCTGCGACGTCGTGATCGCGAGCGAGGACGCTCGGTTCTCGGAGATCTTCGCCCGCCGGGGGCTGACGATCGACGGGGGAGGGTCGTGGGTCCTGCCTCGGGTGGTGGGCCTGCTCAAGGCCAAGGAGCTGGCGCTGCTGGCCGACATCATCCCGGCCGGCGAGGCCGAGCGGATCGGCCTCGTGTCCCGCGTCGTGCCGCGGTCCGAGCTCGACGCGATCGTCGCCGACGTCGCCGGCCGGCTGGCGGCCGGTCCGCCGCTGGCGCTGAGCATGACGAAGCGCCTGCTGAACCAGTCGGCGCAGGTCACGCTGTCGCAGGCTGTCGAGGCCGAGGCGCAGGCCCAGACCGTCAACTTCGGCACCCGGGACACGGCCGAGGCGATGGCCGCGTTCGTCGAGCGGCGCCCGCCCCGGTTCGAGGGTCGCTGACGTTTCTTGTCGTACGGGGGTGCTAAGGTGCCTCCCACGCACTTCCGATGAAGGAGGTGTCGGATCGTGGCCGTCGGGCCACCTCACGTTCTTCCCTGTGAGGAGGCTTCGGTCGTGCTGTCATCCGTGGGGTCGGCGACGCTGCTGGGCGTCGAGGGCCGGCCCGTCCGAGTCGAGGTTCACGTGTCGTCGGGCCTGCCCGGGTTCACCGTGGTCGGGCTACCCGACACCACCTGCCGTGAGGCCCGCGACCGGGTTCGCGCGGCCCTGCTGTCGTCCAGGCTGACCTGGCCGTCGGCCCGCGTCACCGTGAACCTTGCCCCGCCGGGCCTGCGCAAGGTGGGCTCGGGCCTCGACCTGCCGATCGCGGTGGGTCTGCTGGCCGCCAGCGAGCAGCTCCCACCCGATTCGGTGATGGGCCGAGCGTTCGTGGGCGAGCTGGGCCTGGACGGCTCGGTCCGCCCGGTGCCGGGGGCCCTACCGCTGATCGACGCCCTGACCGAGCCCGAGATCGTGGTCCCCGAACCGTGCGCCGTCGAGGCCCACCTGGTGGGCCGCCACCGTGTCCGTCCGGTCGGGTCGCTCGGCGCCCTGGTGGCCGCCCTGGCCGGCCTGGCCGAGTGGCCCGTTCCACCGGAACCCGCCCCGCCGGTCCCGCCCCCGCCAGGACCGGACCTGTCGGAGGTCCGCGGCCAACCCGCCGCCCGCTTCGCCTTGGAGGTGGCCGCGGCGGGCGGCCACCACCTGCTCCTGGTCGGCCCACCGGGGGCGGGCAAGACGATGCTCGCACGGCGCCTCCCCGGCCTGCTGCCGGAGCTCAGTCCGGACCACGCTCTGGAGGCCACGTGCATCCACTCGGCCGCCGGCCTCCCGCTGCCGCCGGGAGGCCTCATCCGCCGCCCCCCGTTCCGCGCCCCGCACCACGGCGCATCCGCGGTCTCGCTGGTCGGTGGGGGCTCGGGCACGATGCAACCGGGCGAGGTGAGCCTGGCCCACCGCGGCGTGCTGTTCCTGGACGAGCTGGGCGAGTTCGACCCGACGGTCCTCGACAGCCTGCGCCAACCGCTGGAGGAGGGCGTGATCCGGGTCGCCAGGGCCGCGGCCAAGGTCACGTACCCGGCCTGCCTGCTGCTCGTGGCCGCGATGAACCCGTGCCCGTGCGGCGAGGGAGGAGCCCCGGGCTCCTGTCGCTGCTCACCTGCGGCCCGCGCGCGGTATGCCCGGAGGCTCTCGGGCCCGCTGGTCGACCGCTTCGACATGAGGGTGGAGGTGGGCCGCCCCGAGGTGACCGAGCTCCTCTCGAAGGACGGCGCCGAACCCACGCACGAGGTGGCGACGAGGGTCGCGGCCGCGCGGGCGGTGGCGACCCGCCGCGGCGTCCAGGCCAACGCCCAGATCCCCTCGTGGCGCCTCGATGACGTCGCCCCGATGGACCGCGAGGCCCGCCGGCTGGTCGAGCGCACCCTCCGAGCCGGCCGCCTGACGGGCCGCGGCCTGGGGGGCATCCGCCGGGTGGCCCGCACGGTCGCCGACCTCGCCGGCCACGACGGCCCCCTGTCGGTCCCGCACGTGACGACGGCCCTGGCCCTCCGAGCCGAACCGACCTTCCTGGACGGTCGAGCAGCATGACCGGTACTTCGTCGCCAGCCCCGCCCACCACCGACCCGCGGGCAACGGCTGACCCCCCGCCGTCCGAGACGTCCTCGCCTGCCGTCGGCGCGCCGTGGAAAGCGGCCGAGTCGCCTCGGCCCGCCGAGCCGCGGTCGACGACCGAGCAGCCACCGCGACGCGCCGAGCAGCCGCCCGGGGCCGGCGAGCTGCCGTCGATATCCGAGCACTCGCCATTGGCCGCCGAGCCAGTCATTGCCGAGGCGCCCGATTCTGCTGGTGGCCTGCCGGCTCCCGCTGAGGCGCCTGCCACCACCCCGTCGCGCGCTGTCGAGCGGCCCCTACCTGCCGAGGCGTACGGGGCGGCGCTCGCCGGGTTGCCCGGCATGGGGCCGGCCCGTCTGTCGGCGGTCCTGGCCGTGGCGTCGCCGGCCGAGGCGTGGTCGCACGCGGCCGCGGGCGGGTCGTGGGGCGATGCCGAGGTCGTGCGAGCGCTGGGCGCCCGCGGCGCCGAGGTCGTCCAGCGCTGGGCCGCTGCCGCCCGCGAGGTCGACGTCGCCGCCGCCTGGGAGGCGCTGGTGGCCTCCGACGTCGAGGTCACGCTGTACGGGCGACCGGGGTACCCCGACGTGCTGGCGGGCGACGTCGAGCCGCCGGCCGTGCTCTTCCACCGGGGCGATCCCGGGGTGATCGCCGGACCGCGGGTGGCCATCGTGGGCACCCGCCAGTGCTCGTCCGTCGGGGTCGCCGTGGCGTTCGAGCTGGGGCGCGACCTCGGCGCCGCCGGGGTGGTCGTCGTGTCGGGGCTCGCCGCCGGCATCGACGGGGCTGCCCACCGGGGGGTGATGGCCGCACGGAGTGCGCCACCCGTGGGGGTTGTGGGCAGCGGGCTCGACGTCGTCTATCCCCCGGGCCAGACCGCGCTGTGGCGCGCTGTGGGGCGGACCGGGGTGCTCCTGTCGGAGGCGCCGCTCGGGGCGCGTCCGGAGCGGTGGCGGTTCCCTGCCCGCAACCGCATCATCGCGGCGTGCGCCGACCTCGTCGTGGTGGTCGAGTCGCATCGCCGGGGTGGGTCGCTCCACACCGTGGACGAGGCCGACCGCCGGGGCATCGACGTGATGGCCGTCCCCGGGTCCGTCCGGAACTCCGCAGCGGCCGGGACCAACGACCTGCTCGCCGAGGGGCGGGCACCGGTGTGCTCGGCCGACGACGTGCTCGTCGCGCTCGGCCTGGGGGCCGGCGGGCGTGATCCAGCGGCGGACCGGCGGCCGCCGCCGGAGCCCGCCGACCGGGCCGTCCTCGACGCCGTCGGGTGGCAGCCCGCGACCCTCGACCAGCTCGTCCTGCGGACCGAGGTCGGCCTGGCCACGCTGGCGCCGGCTCTGGACCGCCTGTGCGAGGCCGGATGGCTCGCCCGCCGCGGGGGCTGGTACGAGAGGGTGGGAGGCCCCGATGCCGCTTGACACCATCGCCGTACCCGCCGTCGGTACCGTGACCTGCGTGGGGTGGCACCTGGACGGGTTCGAGCGGTCGCTGACCTCCGTCAGCGCAGCGACCGTCGAGGCCTACGTGGGCGACCTGCGGGCCTTCGTGGCCTGGGCCGGGCGGCTCGGTCTCGACGGGCCCGAGGGCGTCGACCGGCGCACGCTCCGCCGGTACCTCGCCTTCCTCGCGACCCGGGGCGCGGCGCGCCGGACCATAGCCCGCCGGGCGTCGTCGTTGCGCCGCTACTTCGGCTGGCTGCTGCGCACCGGCGCCGTCGCCGCAGACCCGACGGCCGGGCTCAGCGCCCCCAAGGGCGAGGCCCGCCTGCCGCGGGTGCTCCGCCCCGACGAGCTGCGCCATCTCATGGACGCCGACGGCCCCGCGGACGCAGGCGCCGGCTCGGTCGCCGGGGCCGTCGCCCTCCGGGACGGCGCGCTGCTCGAGCTGCTGTACGGCAGCGGCCTGCGCATCGCCGAGGCCACCGCCCTCGACGTCGACGAGCTCGACGTCGCCCGAGCCCGGCTGGTCGTGTGGGGCAAGGGCGGCAAGCAGCGGACCGTCCCCCTCAGCGAACCCGCCCAGGGCGCCCTCCGGCGCTGGCTGGCCGACGGCAGGCCGGCCATGGCCACCGAGCACACGCCGGCGGCCGCGGTCTTCCTCAACCGGCGGGGCCGGCGGCTCACGCCCCGGGACGCGCGCCGCATCGTGGACCGGCGGGCCGCCGAGCCCACCCATCCCCACGCACTGCGGCACACGTTCGCCACCCACCTACTTGACGGAGGCGCTGACCTGCGAGTTGTCCAAGAGTTGCTCGGCCATTCAGACGTGGGCACCACGCAGCGTTACACTCACGTCTCGAAGGAACGGCTGAGGGCAGTATTCGACGCTACCCATCCGCGGGCTTAGGGACGCGTACGTGACAGACGTCGAACTCGAGATCGCAAGACTGTGGCTCGCGCACAAGCGCGGGCAGCAGTCGGCCAGGGATCACTTGATCCTCCACTACGCACCGCTCGTGCACGTGGTGGCGGGCCGGATCGCCGCGAGCGTGCCCCGCTACGTCGATCGCTCCGATCTGGTCGGGTACGGGATCTTCGGGCTCATCGACGCCGTCGAGAAGTTCGATCCCGAACGGGGCTTCCGGTTCGAGACCTACGCCATCGCCCGCATCAAGGGGAACATCCTCGACGAGCTGCGCTCGTACGACTGGGTGCCCCGCTCGGTGCGGGCCAAGGCCCGGGCCATCGACGCTGCCCTCCACTCCCTGCAATGCGAGCTGCACCGGGCGCCCACCGACGCCGAGCTGGCCCGTGTGCTCGACATGACCGACGACGAGTTGCAGCGGGCGATGGCGCAGGTGTCGCTCGTCAACCTGGTGAACTTCGACGCGGCCCTCAGCGCCGCGGTCGACGGCGAGGCGCCGCTCACCGTGGGGGACGTGCTCGTCGACGGCGCCCCGGCCCCCGGGCACGACGTCGAACTGGCCGAGACCCGCCGGGCCCTGGCCGACGCGATCGGACGGCTCACCCCCCGCGAGCGCGAGGTCGTGAGCCTCTACTACTACGACGGACTCACCCTGGCCGAGATCGGCGAGGTCCTCGGTGTGACCGAGAGCCGCGTCTGCCAGATCCACGGCAAGGCCGTCGCCCAGCTGAAGCGCCGACTCGACGCCGTCGAGCGCGAGCCGGCCTGACCCTCCCGCCCGGGCCCGGGGCCCGGATCGGGACATCGCGGGACCTCCCGCCTGACGCCCGGCCCGTACCGGGCGGCACCGCCACCCACGGGTGCGCGGGGATCGCGGCCGACGGCCGCCTCTGGTAACCCCGGGCCGCGCGCCCACGCGCGCGGCCCGGGGCCGCATCGCACGACCGCCATGAGCGGCCGGCCTGCACACACCCGCCACCAGGGGGATCCCCATGCGCGCCGACGCGGCCACCACACCCACCCACCAGGACCGACCGGACACCAACACCTACCCCACGCCCGCCTCACCCACATGCCCGGCCAAGCGCGCACGAGCCGGCTCGCCCGGGAGGTCGTCAGCGGCGGCGGTGGCGCCCCGCCGGCGGCCGCGCGACGGGGGGCGGTTGCGGCTCGGTGGGCGGCGGCGCCGGCGGCGGTGGCCGTCTGTGTGGGACCTCTGCCGGCCGCGGCTGGCGTGGGTGGCGGTGGCCGTCGCCCTCGTGATCGGGCAGGTCCTCCTCGTCGTGCTCGTTGCGCCGCCCGCGGCGGGCGCGCAGGCGCCGGGCGGTGCCGGCTACGTGCCGCCGGTCGATGCGCCGATCATTGATCCGTTCCGGCCGCCGGCCTCGCCGTACGGCGCCGGGAACCGGGGGGTCGAGTACGCCACCGCGCCGGGCTCGCCCGTGCGGGCCAGCGCGGCGGGGACCGTGCTGTTCGCCGGGCCCGTGGCCGGGGCACTGCACGTGACCATCGGGCATCTTGACGGGTTGCGGAGCAGCTACTCCTTCCTCACCGGTATCGACGTCGCCGGCGGGCAGCGGGTCGAGCAGGGCGAGCGGGTCGGGACCGCCGGCGCCCGGCTGCACTTCGGTGTGCGGGCGGGGGACATCTACGTCGATCCCGCGGCGCTGTTCACCGGGGTCGTGGTCGAGGTCGAGCTCGTGCCGACCGAGCCCGGACCGGGGACGGCGGAGGCCGAGACGGCCGCGCTGCGGGAGCTCGTGCGCGAGCTCGACTCGCCCGGGTTGGTCGGGCGCGCCCTCGACTGGCTCCGGGATCGGGGCCGGGCACAGCTGGCCGCCAGCCCCTACGACGCCTACCGGCGTGGCCTCCGCCTCGTCGACGACTTGGCCGGACGGTTGCTGACGCCGCCGCCGTGCTCCGCCGAGCCGCCGCCGGCGCGGCCGGCCGCGGGCCGGGGGAGGGTCGCGATCACGGTGGCCGGGCTGGGTTCGAGCTCGACCGCGGCGGCCGTCGACGACCTCCGGAGCGCGGATCTGGGATACGAGCCCGGGCGTGTGCTCCGGTTCAGCTACGCCGGCGGGCGGACACCCCCGCCTGGTGGGGACTTCCCCGACCTGGCGGCTCGGGCCTACGGCTCGACCGACACCCAGGGTGACGTCGCCGTGGCAGCCGATCGGCTGGCGGACCTCGTCGAGGACGTGCTCTCCGCCGACGCCGAGGCCACCGTCGACCTGTACGCCCACTCGCTCGGTGGCCTCGTGACCCGGCTCGCCCTGCTCGATCTGGCCGAGCGCGGGGCGGACCTCGGTCGGCTGGGCGTCGTCGTCACGCTCGGGACGCCGCACCGCGGGGCGGACCTGGCGACCGCCGTGAGCGCGGCGAACACCGGGCTCGCCGCCAACCTGGGGCTCGACGCGGCGGAGCGGGCGCTCGACGTCGGCATCGATCCGGATGCGCCTGTGATCCGCCAGCTGGCGGCCCGGTCCGACGTCGTGAACCGCCTCGCCTCGGCCGGCGTGCCGCCCGGCGTCAGGTTGGTGTCGATCGCGGCCCGGGGCGACCTGGTGGCCGCGTCACCCACCAGCGCCGTCGCGGGCGGTGTCAGCGTCGTCGTGCCGGTGTCGGGATGGCGGGCCCACAGCGCCCTGGTCGGGTCGGATACGGCGACGGCGGAGATCTCGAGGGCACTCGCGGGGGTCCCACCCGGCTGCGAGGCCTGGACCGACGTAGTCGGCGACGTGCTGGCCGGGCACGCCACCTCCTTCCTGGAGGGCCACGCCCTCACGGCGGTGCTGGCGTCCGGCTGACCGCCGGCCACGCCACTGGTGTCGAGGTATCGACATGCAATGCGCCGGGACACGCCGATAGGCTGTCCCGCCGGCCGGGCGCGCCCGCCCGCGCCGCAACACCCCGATACCAGATCGCAGTCGGCCCACCCCACGGTCGCCTCACGGCGCCGGGTCGACCACGTCAACCGATGGGAAGGAAATCCACGTGGCTGTCGTCACCATGAAGCAGCTCCTCGAAGCCGGTGTCCACTTCGGGCACCAGACCCGGCGCTGGAACCCCAAGATGAAGCGATTCATCTTCGGCGAGCGCAACGGCATCTACATCATCGACCTCCAGCAGACGCTGGCCAGGATCGAGACCGCCTACACCTTCGTGCGGGACGTCACCGCCAAGGGCGGCACGGTGCTGTTCGTCGGCACCAAGAAGCAGGCCCAGGACCCGATCGAGCAGTACTCCGACAAGTGCGGCATGCCCTTCGTCAACGAGCGCTGGCTCGGCGGCATGCTCACCAACTTCCAGACCATGCACAAGCGGGTCGGCAAGATGCTCGAGCTCGAGCGCCAGCGCGACTCCGGCGACTTCGCGGCGATGCCCAAGAAGGAAGCGCTGCTCAAGTCCCGCGAGCTCGACAAGCTCGAGCGCTATCTCGGCGGCATCCGCTCCATGGACCGCCTCCCCCAGGCCGTGTTCGTGCTCGACACCAAGAAGGAGCACATCGCGGTCACCGAGGCCAACAAGCTGGGCATCCCGGTCGTGGCCGTGGTTGACACCAACTGCGACCCCGACGTCATCGACTACGTGATCCCCGGCAACGACGACGCCATCCGCGCCGGCACCCTGCTGTGCCGGGTCATCGCCGACGCTGTCATCGAGGGCAAGCACATGGCGTCCCTCAAGGCGCCGACCACCCCCCGGTCGGCCGACGACGAGCAGCGCGTCGCCGCCGAGCAGGCCGAGGCGCGCCGCCAGGCCCTCATCGATTCGCAGCAGCGGGAGGCCCGCGTGGCGAGTGGCCGCCGGCCGGTCCCGCCGCCGCCCGCCCGCGAGGAGGCCGGCGCCGGCACCGAGGCCGGAGAGGCCCCCGCCGAGGCGCCTGAGGCCGCGGCCGCCGAGCCGGCGCCCGAGGCCCCGGCCGAGGTGACCCAGACCGCCGCCACCCCCGCCACCCCCGACACCCCCGACGACACCCAGGAGTCCTGAGCCCTGATGGCCGACTTCACCGCCAAGGACATACAAGCCCTGCGCCAAGCCACCGGCGCAGGCATGATGGACGCCAAGAAGGCCCTCACCGAGGCCGACGGCGACATGGAGGCCGCCCGCAAGCTCCTGCGGGAGAAGGGCCTCGCCAAGGCCGACGACCGCGCCGGCCGCGAGAACGCCCAGGGCGCCATCGCCATCGCCACCAATGTCGGCACCGTCGGGCTGGTCGAGCTCAAGTGCGAGACCGACTTCGTGGCCAAGTCCGACAACTTCATCCGCCTGACCCAGGAGCTGGCCGACTCCGTGGCCGCCCGGGGGGAGTCCGCGGTGGGCGACCACAAGGACGAGATCGACGACATCAAGGTCAGCCTCAAGGAGAACATCGAGGTCGGCCGGGCCGTGCAGATCAAGCTCGAGGAGGGCCAGCAGGTCGACACCTACCTGCACCGCCAGGACGGCCGCGGCGTGAACGGCGTCGTCGTCGTGCTCCAGGGCGGCTCCAAGGACCTGGCCCACGACATCGCGGTCCACATCGCCTTCGCCAAGCCGCAGTACCTGCGCCGCGAGGACGTCCCGGCCGACGCGGTGGAGGAGGAGCGCCGGACGCTGCTCGACATCACCAAGGCCGAGGGCAAGCCCGAGGCCGCCTGGCCCAAGATCGTCGAGGGCCGGCTCAACGGCTGGTACAAGGAGCGGGTGCTCCTCGAGCAGCCGTTCGTGCGGGACGAGAAGCAGACCGTGGCCCAACTGGCCGACGCCGGCGAGGCCCAGATCGTCAGCTACGCCCAGCTCTTCATCGGCGGCTGAGAGGAGGGCCCGGTGCCGGACAGGAAGACCACCACCGGGTACGGGCGAATCCTGCTCAAGCTGTCCGGCGAGGCCTTCGCCGGCGACGTCGGCTACGGCATCGACGGCAAGTTCGCCGACTACGTGGCCACGGAGATCGCCGACGTCCGCGAGGCGGGCGTCGACGTCGCCGTGGTCGTGGGCGGCGGCAACATCTGGCGCGGCATGACCGGCGCCGGCGCCGGCATGGACCGGGCCCAGGCCGACTACATGGGCATGCTGGCCACGGTCATCAACGCCCTGGCGCTCCAGGACACCCTCGAGCGCCTGGGCCAACCGACCCGCGTCCAGACCGCCATCCACATGGCCCAGGTGGCCGAGCCGTACATCCGGCGCCGCGCCATCCGCCACCTGGAGAAGGGCCGGGTCGTGATCTTCGCCGGCGGCACCGGCAACCCGTTCTTCACCACCGACACGGCGGCGGCGCTGCGGGCGGTGGAGATCGAGGCCGACGGCATGCTGCGGGGCACCCACTCGGGCGTCGACGGCCTCTACACGGCCGACCCTCGCACCAACCCCGATGCCACCCGGCTCGACGAGGTCAGCTACCTCGACGTGCTCAACCGGGGGCTGAAGGCGATGGACTCGACCGCCATCACCCTGTGCATGGACAACAAGCTGCCGATCGTGGTGTTCGACCTGCTGGGGAAGGGCAACATCCGGTCCATCGTCGACGGCGAGCCGATCGGTACGCTCATCCACTAGCGGACCCAGGGGAGCACCGATGTCCGACGACGACGACATGATCGCGATGGTCCTCGACGAGGCGCGCGAGAAGATGGGCCAGGCCGTTGCCCACACACGGGCGGAGTTCACGAGCGTCCGGACCGGACGAGCCGCCCCCGCGCTCGTGGAGAAGCTGCCGGTCGACTACTACGGCACCGAGGTCCCGCTCCAGCAGATCGCAGGCTTCACGGTCCCGGAGGCCCGGATGCTGGTGATCAGCCCGTACGACAAGGGGGCCATGGGGGCCATCGAGAAGGCCATCCAGCAGTCGAACCTCGGCCTGTCGCCGAGCAACGACGGCCACGTCATCCGGCTCAGCTTCCCGCCGCTGACCGAGGAGCGCCGCAAGGAGCTGGTGCGGGTCGTCAAGGGCATGGCCGAGGACGGACGCGTCCGCATCCGCCACGCCCGCCGCGCCGCCCGCCACGACCTGGAGGCGCTGGAGAAGGACGGCGACATCTCGGTCGACGACCTCAACTGGGCGGAGAAGGAGCTCGACAAGCTCACCCACCAGCAGGAGGGTGAGGTCGACCAAGCGCTCCAGCACAAGGAGCAGGAGCTGCTCGACGTCTGATGCCCGCCGGCCGCAGGCACCGTCCTGCGGCCTTTGCCACCACCCGCGCGCTCCGCGCGTGCAGGATGGGGGGCGGCTCGAGGAGAGGATGACGACGTGACCGATTGGGACGACCGCCGTGACAAGCGCCACCGCGATCCCACCGAGGGCGTCCGTCTGCTCGGTGCCGACGAGGCCGCGGAGGCGATGGAGCGTGACGACATCCGCCACCGGCTCGGTGACGACCAGCCCCGCTTCGGCGACCGCCCCCCGCAACCGCCGACGGAGGGGCCGCGGCCGGCCCTGCGCTTCCCCCTCGGGTCCTACGACGACCCCAACTCGATCGAGCGCCCCCCGGTCGTCCCGGTGCAGCGACGGGCCGAGGCGCCCGAGCTGTCGCACTGGGCGGGATCGGCCGCGGAGGAGGTACCCAACATGAACCGCCGGGATCCCCGCCAGGACGACGACTGGGGCTACGACCCCGATCCCCGCTGGCAGGAGGACCCGAGGCCGGAGCCCACCCGGGCCCAGCCGGCGTCCCGCCCGCCCGCCGGCCCGCCCCCGGAGGCCGCCCCCGGCGGGGAACAGGGCGGCTGGCCCGACCCGCCGCCGCGCTCGCCCGCCCCCGGCGGTCCCCTCGAGGGCAGGCCGATGACCTTCGACGAGGTCGCCGAGCCGCCGCCCGGGCGGTCGGTGTTCGGGGGCGGGGGCGCCCCGGCCGGGACGGGCGACGCCTACGCCGAGGAGGCCTACGGCGACGAGTACGAGTCGGGCTACGACGACGTCTACGACGACGAGATCTACGAGGAGCCGGTGGCCGGCTACGACCCCCGCCAGGGCGGGGCGCCGGTACGGGTCCCCCGGCGCCAGGGCCGCCGCGGGGCAGACCGGGACCTGCGCACCGCCGTGCTGGTGGCGGTGGTGTTCGCGGCCGTGGCGTTGGCGCTCTTCAAGTTCCTCGGCCCGCTGGGCGGCATGATCGTCGCGGTCCCGGTCATCGCGTACATGGCCTACGAGTACTTCGTGGCGGTCAACACCGCCGGGTTCGAGGCCCCGATGCCGGTCGGAGTCGCCGCCGCCGCAGGGCTCGCGATCGCCGCCTACAACTACGGCGAGGGCGCGATACCGCTGGTCCTGGTGCTGGCCACCGCCGTCGGGTTCCTGTGGTACCTGGTGGGCGCGGGCGGCGACCGGCCCGTGGCCAACGTGGGTGTGACCGCGCTGGGCGTCGGCTGGATCGGCCTCTTCGGCTCGTTCGCGGGCCTGCTGTTGTCCGGCCCCAACGGCGTGGCCCTGCTGTTGGCGGCCGTGATCCCGACCATCGGCTACGACGTGGGGGCACTGTTCGTGGGCCGCAGCGCCGGCTCCCGGCCGCTGTCGCCGGCCAGCCCGTCCAAAACGATCGAGGGCCTGGCCGGGGGCATGATCCTGGCGATCGTGGTCGCGGTGGTGTTCTCCATCGTGGGCGGGGGCGTGACCCCGTTCGACGACTGGCAGGAGGGCCTCAAGCTCGGCGTGCTGGTGGCCCTGGTGGCGCCGCTCGGGGACCTGGCCGAGTCGCTCGTCAAGCGGGACCTGGGCATCAAGGACATGGGCAGCGTCCTGCCGGGCCACGGCGGCTTGCTGGACCGCTTCGACGCGCTGCTGTTCGTGCTGCCGGCCGTGTGGTACCTCGCCCGGATCAGCGACTTCTTCCTGACCTGACGCCCGGCTGACCGACCCCGCTACGGTGAGGGCGTGGCCGTGACGACCGTCGCCATCGCCGGGTCGACCGGGTCGATCGGCACGCAGGCCATCGACGTCGTTCGGGCCGAGCCCGAGCGGTTCGAGGTCGTGGCGCTGGGCGCGTGGTCGTCGGCGGCGGGCCTGGTGGCCCAGGTCCGGGAGCTGTCGCCCAAGCTGGTCGTCATCGGCGAACCGGCCCTGGCCGCCGAGGTGGCCGACGGCGTGCCGCCGGGCACCGAGGTTCGCCATGGCGCCGAGGCCCTCGCCCGCATGGGCACGGTCGCCGACGTGTGCGTCAACGGCGTGGTCGGGTTTGCCGGCCTGCGCCTGACGCTGGCCACGCTGGGGGCCGGCAAGCGCCTGGCGCTGGCCAACAAGGAGTCGCTGATCGCCGGCGGGCCAGTGGTCCGGGCCATGCTGGACCGGCCAGGAGCGGGGCACATCGTGCCGGTCGACTCCGAGCACGGCGCTGTCCACCAGTGCCTGGCCTCCCACGCCGGCGAAGGCTTCGACCGGGTGGCCCGCATCGTGTTGACCGCCAGCGGGGGCCCGTTCCGGGGCCGGACCCGGGACGACCTGGCCGGCGTGACGGTCGACGACGCCCTGGCCCACCCGACCTGGTCCATGGGCCCGAAGATCACGGTCGACTCGTCCACTCTCATGAACAAGGGCCTGGAGGTCATCGAGGCCCACGAGCTGTTCGGCGTCGGCTACGACCGCATCGAGGTGGTGGTCCACCCCCAGTCGGTCGTCCACTCGATGGTGGAGATGACCGACGGTTCGACGATCGCCCAGCTCAGCGTCCCGGACATGCGGCTGCCGATCGGCTACGCCCTGGCCTGGCCCGACCGCATCGCAACCCCGTTCGGCCGCATCGACTGGACCGCCTGCGGCCCCCTAGAGTTCGAGCCGCCCGATCGGGAGGCGTTCCCCTGCCTGGACCTGGCCTACGCGGCCGGGCGGCTGGGGGGCACCGCCCCGGCCGTGCTCAACGCCGCCAACGAGGAGGCGGTCGCCGCGTTCCTGGCCGGTGCGATCCCGTGGCGGAGCATCCCCGACGTCCTCGACGCGGTCCTCTCACGGCATGATGGGGGAGCGGCCGTCGACGTCGAGGACGTGATCGAGGCGGACCGGCGGGGTCGCGAGGCGGCCAGGAAAGAGATCGGTAGGATCGAAAGATGACCGACACGCGGCCACGCGACCGGGGATACGCCCCCCAGGACGCGCCGGCGGGCGGCCCGGAGCAGGCGCCGGTCTACGAGACCGGCGGCGTGCGGTTGGCCCTGCTGATCGGATCGGTCGCGGCCCTGGGGCTGCTGGCCGGGTGGTCCTACGTGCTGGTCATCCTCGGCATCGTGGTGATGATCTTCCTCCACGAGCTCGGCCACTTCCTGACCGCCAAGTGGTCCGGCATGAAGGTCACCGAGTTCTTCATCGGGTTCGGCCCCCGCATCTGGTCGTTCTCGCGTGGCGAGACCGAGTACGGCTTCAAGGCCATCCCCGCGGGGGCCTACGTCCGCATCATCGGGATGAACAACCTCGACGAGACCGATCCCGCCGACGAGCCCCGCACCTACCGGCAGCAGTCGTTCCCCAAGCGCCTGCTGGTGGTCTCGGCCGGCTCGATCATGCACTTCATCCAGGCGTTCGTGCTGCTGGTGCTCCTGCTGTCGGTGTTCGGCTTGCCCGGCGGCACGCTGACCGACGACGCCGCCCGCGACCGCAAGTGGGTGGTGGGGTCGATCTCGCCCGACAGCGCGGCCGAGTCCGCGGGCCTCGAGGAGGGCGACCGCATCGTCGCCTTCGACGGCGAGCGGGTGGCGACGTTCGAGCAGGTCACCGACCGCATCCGCGCCCAGGACGTGGGTGACGAGGTCACGCTCGACGTGCTGCGCGACGGGCGCGACATCGAGTTGTCGGCCCAGTTGGGCGCCCGCCCGGCGAGCGCCGGCGGCGACACGGGCACCCCGTTCCTCGGCGTGGGCGAGACCGCGCCGGTCGAGACCGTCGGCGTGGGCACGGCGCTGGTGCAGGCGCCGAAGGAGATGGTGCAATTCGCCGGCGACGCGGTCGGCGCCCTGGGCGGGGCGTTCAGCCCGTCGGGCATCAGCGACTTCGCCGACAACGTGTCCCAGGGCAACGAGGGGAGCGGCGACACGGGCTCGTCGGGTGGCAGCACGTCGTCGTCCGGCAGCGAGTCCTCCGACGACAACCGGCTGACGTCGCTGTTCGGGGTGGTCCGCATCGGCGCGGCGGTGAGCGAGGACGGCCTCGCCAACCTGCTCATCCTCTTCTTCACGATGAACATCTTCATCGGCGTGTTCAACATGGTGCCCCTGCCCCCGCTCGACGGTGGGCACGCCGCGGTGGCGGTCTACGAGCGCGCCCGCTCCCGGCGGGGCCGGCGCTACCACGCGGACGCGACCAAGCTGCTGCCGCTCACCTACGCCGTGGTCATGGTGATGGTGGTGCTGTTCGTCACCACGACCTATCTCGACATCGTCGATCCCGTGAATCTGGGCCGGTGACGGGCTCGACCTGGTCGGCCTCGATCAGCCGGGCCGAGCGCTAGGAGCCGCGCCGTGGAGCTCGGACACTCGTCCTACCCGCGCCGCAAGACCCGCCGGATCATGGTGGGCGACGTGCCGGTCGGCGGGGACGCCCCGATCACCGTGCAGTCGATGACGACCACCAAGACGGCCGACGTCGACGGCACGCTGCAGCAGATCTACGACCTGGCCATGGCCGGCTGCGACATCGTCCGCTGCACCTGCAACGAGATCGAGGCGGCCGAGGGCCTGGCCCGCATCGTGCCCCGCTCGCCGGTGCCGATCGTGGCCGACATCCACCACCAGTACCGGATGGCGCTGGCGGCGCTGGAGGCCGGCGTCCACTGCCTGCGGCTCAACCCCGGCAACATCCGCAAGCCGGAGCACATCAAGCTCGTGGCGAAAGAGGCGAAGGACCGGGGCGTCCCCATCCGCATCGGCGTGAACGGTGGGTCGCTGCACCCCGACCTGTACAAGCGCCACGGCGGCAAGGTCACGCCCGAGGCCATGGTCGAGTCGGCCCAGATGGAGCTGGCCTACTTCGACGAGGTCGGCTTCGAGGACGTCAAGATCTCCGTCAAGGCGTCATCGGTGCCGCTCATGATCGAGGCTTACCGCCAGCTGGCCGATGCGGTCGACCACCCGCTCCACCTCGGCGTGACCGAGGCCGGCCCGCTCCCGGGCGGGGTGATCAAGGCCACCGCCGGCATCGCCACGCTGCTGGCCGAGGGCATCGGCGACACGATCCGCTACAGCCTCACCGCCGACCCGGTGGAGGAGGCTCGGGCGGGCCGGGCGCTGCTCGAGGCCATGGGCCTGCGGGAGCGGCGCAACGTCGACCTGATCGCCTGCCCGTCGTGCGGCCGGGCCGAGATCGACGTGATCGAGGTCGCCCGCCAGGCGGCCGAGGCGTTCGGCGACCGGCAGATCCCCCTCCAGGTGGCGGTCATGGGCTGCGTCGTCAACGGGCCCGGTGAGGCCCGCGACGCCGACCTCGGCATCGCGGCCGGCAAGAACAAGGGCCACCTGTTCGTGCGGGGCCAGAACGTGGCGGTGGTGCCCGAGTCCGAGATGGTCTCGGCGCTGGTCGACTGGGCCACCTACATCGACGAGCACGGCATCGACGCCGCCCTGATGCGGGCGCGGTCGACGGGCGACGCGGCCCGCAAGGCGGCCGAGCGCGACCGAGCCGAGCTGCTGGGCGAGCAGGGCGCCGACGCCAATCGCAGCGAGCAGCGGGTCGAGGTCATCCGCAAGCTCGGCTGAGGGGCGCCCTGGCGGGCGTCGCACGGCCCGACGCCCGAACGCGGCCCGGACGCCTTACGCTGCCGCCATGGCCCAGCGGATCGCGGTGACGCTCCTCGCGCTGATCGTCGCGTGGCTGATCCTCGGCGCGGTCCTCGGGTTCGTGTTCTCGCTCGTGCGCGGGCTGCTGTTCGTGGTCCTCTTCGCGATCATCGCCTGGGTCGTCCTGGTCGGGCCGCCGGGGCGCGATCAGTAACGAATCCGGCACATTTCGGCGGCGCGGACCGCACTAGATTGTCCGCCGGTGCGCACGCCGACCCGCTCTCACAACTCCCGCCTGGCGCTCGTCGCGCTCGGCGTCCTGGCCGCCCTCGTCGCGCTCAGCGGGGGTGCCTCCGGCACCGCCGGCGCCGGACCCGCGGCCCCCGCGGTCGACGACACCGTCCGCGACGTCGACTTCACCAGCCTCGCCCAGCCGGGCACGACCTGTGCCGAGGGGCTCCGCATAGCGCCCCCGCGGCGCATCGCGGTCGACGAGGGCGAGAGCGGCCTGCTCGACCTGGGCCGGCTCACCCGGCTCGAGGTCGACGACGACGTGGCCTACGGCGACCTCGGCGGCGACGGCGCCGAGGAGGCCATCGTCCACACGGTGTGCGCCTACGGCGCCAACGGCGCCCAGGACACGGTGCAGGTGTGGGCGATCGACGACGACGAGCCGGTCCTGGTCGACACGCTGGGCGAGCCGTCGACCCGGGTCACCGGCCCGCTGCCGCCGTCGCTCGTCGACGCCGCGGTCGACGACGGCGAGCTGGTCCTCACCTGGACCCACTACGGCGACGACGACCCCAACTGCTGCCCGAGCGGCGAGACCGCCCTGCGCTACGAGCTGGACGACGGGGCGCTCGACCAAGTCGGCCGGGCCGTCACCACCGCCACCGCCGGCTGACCGGCCCAGGCGTGGGCTGACCGGGGCGGGGCCGCGGCCCCGGTACCATCCTCGCCCTATGGCGAAGGTGCTCACCCCGCAGGCCGAGGACTTCCCCCGCTGGTACCAGGACGTCCTGGCCAAGGCGCAACTGGCCGAGAACGGGCCGGTGCGGGGCACGATGGTCATCCGCCCCTACGGCTACGCCATCTGGGAGCGCATCCAGGCCGAGATGGACGCCCGCATCAAGGCGGCGGGTGCCGAGAACGCGTACTTCCCGCTCTTCATTCCCGAGAGCTACCTGCGGCGGGAGGCCGAGCACGTCGAGGGGTTCAGCCCCGAGCTGGCGGTCGTGACGCACGGCGGCGGCAAGGAGCTGGAGGAGCCGGTCGTCGTCCGGCCCACCAGCGAGACGGTCATCGGCGAGTACATGGCGCGCTGGACGCAGAGCTACCGCGACCTGCCGCTGCTGCTGAACTGCTGGAACAACGTGGTCCGCTGGGAGCTGCGGCCCCGCATCTTCCTGCGGACGAGCGAGTTCCTGTGGCAGGAGGGCCACACCGCCCACGCCACCCGCGAGGATGCCAACGCGTACGCGATCCGCATCCTGCGCGACGTGTACGAGGACTTCATGGTCAACGTGCTGGCCGTCCCCGTGTTGGTCGGCCGCAAGACGGCGGGGGAGCGATTTGCCGGCGCCATCAACACCCTCACCTGCGAGGCGATGATGCGCGACGGCAAGGCGCTGCAGATGGGCACCAGCCACGAGCTGGGCCAGAACTTCGCCAAGGCGTTCGACATCACCTACCTCGACACCGACGGCGCCACCCGGCACTGCTGGACCACCTCGTGGGGGTCGTCGACCCGCATGGTCGGCGGCCTGATCATGACCCACGGCGACGACGCCGGCCTGGTCGTGCCGCCACGCCTCGCCGCCACCCAGGCGGTGGTGCTGCTGGTCAAGGACGACGGCGGGGCCGGCGAGGTCGCCCGCGCCCTTGTCGACGAGCTGGCCGGCGCCGGCGTGCGGGTGCGGCTCGACGACCAGGTATCGCAGAGCTTCGGGCGACGGGCCACCGACTGGGAGCTGAAGGGCGTACCGGTGCGGGTCGAGGCCGGTCCCCGCGACCTGGCCGAGGGCAACGTCACCGTGGTCCGGCGGGACACCGGCGACAAGGTCCCGGTGCCGGTCGGCGACGTGCCCCGGCGTGTGGTCGAGCTCATCGAGGTGGTCCAGGCCGACATGCTGGCGGCCGCCGTCGCCCGGCGCGACGCCGCCATCGCGGACGCCTCCGGGATCGACGACGCCTTCGACATCGCCCAGACCGGCTTCGCCCGGTTGCCGTGGGGCGTGATCCGGGGCGAGGGCGAGGCGCAGCTCGCCGGCAAGGGCGTGACGGTCCGCTGCCTGATGGCCGCGGACGGCTCACTCCCTGTGACGGACGACGACGATGACCTGGTCGCGGTGGTGGCGCGCGCCTATTGACCCCCTCAACCGCTGACGGTGAGTGAACGGAGCGCGCCAGCTATACTTCAGCGTCCGTTCCGTTCGAATTCGTCGAGCGAAGGCGTGGGCCAGTGCCCACGCCTTTCGTATGACAAGAGGAGGTGTCATCACGATGTCAGCTGTCGATCGCGTGCGCGACGTCGTGCTGCCGCTCCTCTCGGAGAGGGACCTGGACCTGTACGACGTCGAGATGTCCGGACCTGTCCTGCGGGTGGTGGTCGACGCCGGCGGCCCGCTCGACCTGGACGTGCTGAGCGACGTGACCCGCGCCCTGTCGCGGGCGCTGGACGAGGCCGACCCGATCGCGAGCCACTACACCCTCGAGGTGACCAGCCCGGGACTGGAGCGCACGCTGCGCACGCCCCGCCACTTCGCCCGCGCCGTGGGCGAGTCGGTCAAGGTCAAGGCCCGCCCGGGCGACGCGGAGAACGCGGAGGACCGCCGGGTTGCCGGCGTACTCGCCGCTGCGGACGAGGACGGCGTCGTCATCCGCACCACCGATAGCGACGGCGTCCCGATGGACCGGCGCCTGGCGTACGACGACATCGAGAGGGCCCGCACGATCTTCGAGTGGGGTCCCAGCGCCAAGCCGGGCGGGCGCAAGGCCAAAGAGAAGAGGGATCAACCGTCATGAGCGAGATGTTGGAGGCGCTGCAGGCCCTCGCCGCGGAGAAGGGCATCTCCGTCGACACCCTGATGGCTGCGCTGGCCGACGCGCTCGAGTCGGCGTACAAGCGGATGCCGGGTGCCCACGAGTACGCCTGGGTCACGATCGACCCCGCGAACTTCGACATCCGCGTCTACGCGCAGGAGATCGACGAGGACGGCGAGCCCTACGGGCCCGAGCTGGACGTCACCCCCAACGACTTCGGCCGCATCGCGGCCCAGACGGCGCGCCAGGTCATGACCCAGCGCATCCGCGAGGCCGAGCGCGAGCTTCGCTACGAGGAGTACGCGGGCCGGGAGGGCGACATCGTCACCGGCACGGTCCAGCAGGGCGACAGCCGCTACACGCTGCTGAGCCTCGGCCCGGTCGAGGCGTTGCTGCCGCAGGCGGAGCAGGTGCCCCACGAGCGGCCCGAGCCCAATACGCGGCTCAAGGCCTACATCGTCGAGGTGCGGCGCACCTCCAAGGGGCCTCAGATCGTCGTGTCCCGCACCCACCCGGGCCTGGTCCTTGAGCTGTTCAAGCTGGAGGTGCCCGAGATCGCCGACGGCGTGGTCGAGATCAAGGCCTGCGCCCGCGAGCCGGGGCACCGCACGAAGATCGCCGTGTGGTCGAACGACAACAACGTCGACCCGGTCGGCGCCTGTGTGGGCGCCCGCGGTGCGCGTGTCCGCCAAGTGGTCAACGAGCTGCGGGGCGAGAAGATCGACATCGTCCCGTTCAGCGACGACCCCTTCGAGTTCGTGGCGAAGGCGCTGTCGCCGGCCAAGGTCAAGGAGGTCCGCATCGACGAGGCCTCCGGCGTGGCCGAGGTCATCGTGCCCGATTACCAGCTGTCCCTGGCCATCGGCAAGGAGGGCCAGAACGCCCGCCTGTCGGCCCGGCTGACCGGCTGGCGGGTCGACATCAAGAGCGAGACGCAGCTCTCCGAGGAGGAGGCCTACAGCCAGCAGGACTGGGCGGAGGGCGAATGGGTGGTCGACGCCGAGACCGGCGAGCAGGTGTGGCAGCCCGCCGAGGGCGGTCCCGCGCTGTCGGCGGAGGACTGGGAGGCCCAGGCCGCCGAGAGCCCCGGCGAGGGCAAGGAGGGAGAGCCCGCCGAAGCCTCCGGCGACGAGCAGAAGCCCGATGGCGAGTCCCCGGGACCGGAGGTCGAGGCCGAGGCCGCGCTTGACGCCGACAGCGCGGACGAGGGCGCCACGCCCGCGGACTCCGGCGAGCCGGAGCCAGCCGCCGAGACGAAGGGCGACGAGGGGTAACGCCATCGCTCCGGTCCGTACCTGTGTGGGGTGCCGGCGCCGGGCCCCCCAAGCGGAGCTGCTGCGCTTCGTCGCCGGTCCCGAGGGAACACCGCTGGCGGGCCGTACACTGGCTGGTCGCGGAGCCTGGCTTTGCAGAGACACACTCGAGGCGTGTCGGGCGCTGGCCGATCGCCGTGGAGCGTTCGCACGGGCGTTCCGGGGCCGAGGCAAGCGCTGAAGCGCCCGCCCGGTGCTCAGCGTTCGTCGCGGGGCGACGGTGTGCGCGAGGATGGAGGGCCGCGATTCGCACCACTAGTCGTGCGGTTCGCGCCCGAGAGAGAGACGAAGGGCTGGTCAGAGAGAACTTTGGCAGCGAAGATCCGGGTCCACGAGCTCGCACGAGAGCTCGGGCTCACGAACAAAGAGTGCCTCGACCTCTCGTTGAAGTTGGGTATCGGGGTGAAGACGCACTCCTCGGGAATCGAGGAGGCGCAGGCCGACCGCGTGCGCCGCCGGGCGGAGCGCGACGGCCTCGTGCGCGCTGTCCAGCCCGAGGAGCCCAAGCCCGCCGCCAAGTCCGCGACCAAGACCTCCGGGGCCGCCAAGACCGCCAGCGCCGCGAAGAGCGCCAAGGCCGCGAAGAGCGCCAAGAAGGCCGAGGCTCCGGCGGCCAAGGCTGCCGCGCCGGCCCCCGAGGCGCCCGCCCCCGCCGCCAAGGCCGCTCCGCCCGAGCCGGCCGCCCGGCCGGAGGCTCCGGCGGCCGAGGCCGTACCGCCGGCCCCCGCCTCCGAGGCGCCCCCCGCCCCCTCGCAGCCCGCGCCGCCCCCTGCCCCCTCGCAGCCCGCGCCCGCCCCGAGCGGCGGCCGCGCCGACGGCTGGGACCCCCGACCGACGAGCCCGCCGGCCGCCCCGCCGCGGCCCACTGGCCGCCCCGCCGCGCCGCCCCCGCCGGGCCGCGGGCTGGTGACGTCCTCGGGCAGCGAGCACCCGCCGCGCCCGCCCCGCCGTGACGACGAGGCCGGCCGCCCGGCAGCCGCCGCCGCGTCGGCGGCTCCCACGGCGCCCCGGTCGCCCGAGCGCCCCCAGGGCCCGCGCCCGCCGCGGCCGCCCCGCCCGTCCGCACCCCCGCCCGGCCGTCCGGCGCCACCCTCCGGCGCGCCCCGGCCCGCCGCGCCACCGCCCGCCAGCCCCCGGGCCGCGGAGCAGGCGCCACCCACGTCCTCGTCAGGCAAGCCCATCCCGCCTCCGCCCGGCCCGCCCACGTCGCACTCCGGCAAGCCGATCCCGCCGCCCCCCGGCATGGGGGGCCGCGGCCCCGCGCCCACGCGCGGCGGCCGTCCCGGCGGCGGTCCGCCCGGCCGCGGCCGCCCGGCAGGTCCGGGTGGCGGTGGTAGCGGTGGCAGCCGTCCCGGTGGCGGAGGCTTCGGTAGTGGCGGTGGCGGTGGCCGCGGTCCCGGTGGCGGCGGCTTCGGCGGCGGTCCCGGTGGCGGTGGCTTCGGCGGCGCGCCCGGCGGTGGCGGTCGCCCCGGTGGCGGCCCCCGCGGCGCCCAGCGCACCCCGCGCCGGCGCGGCAGGCGGCGTCGCAGCCGCGAGGAGCTCCAGCCCATGGAGGCGCCCTCCTACACGCCGGCGTCCGCGCCGGTGCCGGAGGGCACGATCGTGGTCGAGCGGGCCTCCACGCCCCAGGACCTCGGTCCCAAGGTCAACCGCACGGCCGCCGACGTCGTCCGCTTCCTCATGCAGCAGGGCGAGATGGTCACAGCCACCCAATCGCTGACCGACGACATGATCGAGTTGTTCGCCGCCGAGATCGGCGCGGACATCCGCCTGGTCGACCCGGGCGAGGAGCAGGAGGTCGAGCTGCAGCGCCAGCTCGGCTTCGACGAGCTGTTCGCCGAGGACGACGGCGAGGACAGCGCGCCGCGCCCGCCGGTCATCACCGTCATGGGGCACGTCGACCACGGCAAGACCAAGCTGCTCGACCGCATCCGCAACGCCAACGTGGTCGAGGGTGAGGCCGGCGGCATCACCCAGCACATCGGCGCCTACCAGACCGAGAAGAACGGCCGGCAGATCACCTTCATCGACACGCCGGGCCACGAGGCGTTCACCGCCATGCGGGCCCGCGGCGCCGAGGCCACCGACATCGTGGTCCTGGTGGTGGCGGCCGACGACGGCGTCATGCCCCAGACGGTGGAGGCGCTCAACCACGCCAAGGCCGCGGGCGTGCCGATCGTGGTGGCGATCAACAAGATCGACCGCGAGCAGGCCAACCCCGACCGGGTCAAGCAGCAGCTGTCCGATCAGGGCCTCATCCCCAGCGACTGGGGCGGCGACACCGAGATGGTGCCCGTCTCCGCGCTGGCCGGCACCGGCATCGACGACCTGCTGGAGACCCTGCTCCTCGTGGCCGACGTGACCGACCCGCCCATCGAGGCCTCGCCCGACGGCCGCGCCGCGGGCGTGGTGCTCGAGGCCAACCTCGACGTGGGTCGGGGCCCTGTCGCCTCGGTCCTGGTGCAGCGCGGCACGCTGCGGGTCGGCGACCCGCTGGTGGCCGGCGCCGCCTGGGGCCGGGTCCGGGCGCTCATCAACGACCACGGCTCCAACGTCCGGGAGGCCGGACCCTCGACGCCGGTGCAGGTGCTCGGCCTCAACGAGGTGGCCGACGCCGGCGACCAGTTCGTGATCGCCCCCGACGAGAAGCTGGCCCGCACCGCGGCGCAGACCCGCGAGCACTGGCACCGGGTGGCCAGCCTCGGCCGCGAGGCCGCCGTCAGCGGCGGTGGCGCCAGGCTCGAGGACATCTTCGAGCAGATCCAGCAGGGCGAGGTCGCCACCCTCAACCTGGTGCTCAAGGCCGACGTGACCGGCTCGCTCGAGGCCCTCACCGAGGCGCTTCGCAAGCTCGAGCGCGAGGACGTCAAGCTGTCGTTCGTGCAGCGGGGCGTCGGCGGCATCACCAAGAGCGACGTCCAGCTGGCGGCCGCGTCGAACGCCACCATCATCGGCTTCAACGTGCGGCCCGACCGCAGCTCCCGCGAGCTGGCGGCGGCCGAGGACGTCGAGATCCGCACCTACGAGATCATCTACCAGGTACTCGAGGACATCGAGAACGCCCTGCTCGGCCTGCTCCAGCCGGAGTACGAGGAGGTCGTCACCGGCGAGGCCGAGGTCCGGGAGGTCTTCCCGGTGCCCCGGGTCGGGAAGGTGGCCGGTTGCTACGTCACCAACGGCACCATCACCCGTGGATCGAAGGTCCGCTTCCTGCGGGACGGCACCATCATCTGGAAGGGCACGATCACGTCGCTCAAGCGGTTCAAGGACGACGTGCGCGAGGTCCAGTCCGGCTTCGAGTGCGGCATCGGCCTGTCCGACTTCCAGGACCTCAAGCACGGCGACGTCATCGAGACGTTCGAGGATCGCGAGATCCCGCGGACCTGACGGGCCCGGTGCACGCGGCCGCGCTGAGGATCGACCTGTACCTGCGTGAGTGCCGGTCGTTGAAGGCCAAGCGGGCCGCCATCCGCCCGGTCATCGAGGGCTTGCACAAGCGCCACCGGGTATCGGTCTCAGAGGTGGGACATCACGACGCCTGGCACCGGGCCACGATCGGCGTGGCGGCGGTGGCGTCGACGCAGTCCCACCTGACCGAGCTGCTCGACCACGTCGAGCGGTTCGTGTGGTCGTTCCCGGAGGTCGAGGTGCTCCGCATCGACCGGTTGTGGATCGAGGAGGAGGAGACATGACGAGGCGCCCAGGCTCCGCCCGTGACTTCCCGCGCACGGCCCGGCTCAACCACCTGGTCCACGAGATCGTGGCCGAGGAGATCGAGCTGCTGGACGACGAGCGGCTCGGCTTCCTCACCGTCGTCGGCGTGGAGGTCGAGTCCGACCTGCGGCGGGCGACCGTCTACTACACGACGCTCGAGGACGCGGACCCCGAGGTCGCCGAGCTCCTGGAGGAGCACCGGGGCCGGCTGCAGGCGGCGATCGCCCGCCAGGCCCGGCTCAAGCGCACCCCGGAGCTGGTGTTCCGGCCCGACTCGGTCATCGTGCAGGCGCAGCGCGTCGAGGACATCCTGCGGGACCTCGACAACGGACCGGGGCCGGACGGTAGCTAGTGGGCCGGCGCGGGCCCCAGGGCGGGCCCGACGGGGTGGCCGTGGTCGACAAGCCGGCCGGCTGGACGTCGCACGACGTGGTGGCCAGGGCCCGGGGGCTGCTCGGCACCCGTAAGGTCGGCCACTCGGGCACGCTCGACCCCGACGCCACGGGCGTGCTGGTGCTGGGCGTGGGCCGGGCCACCCGCCTGCTCACGTTCCTGTCCGGGCTCGACAAGCGGTACGTGGGCGAGGTGGTGCTGGGCACGGCCACGACCACCCTCGACGCCTCCGGCGAGGTGACCGGCACGTGGGACATGGCCGGCGTCGGGCTCGACGACGTGCGGGCGGCGGCGGCCGGCCTGACCGGGGCGATCGACCAGGTGCCGCCCATGGTGTCGGCCAAGAAGGTCGAGGGCCGCCGGCTGCACGAGATGGCCCGGGCGGGCATGGAGGTCGAGCGGACGCCGGTGCCCGTGCGGGTCGACGTGTTCGCGGTGGGCGAGCCGGTGGCGCCGGGGGTGTTCCCGGTGGAGGTGGCGTGCTCGTCGGGCACCTACGTCCGGTCGCTGGCCGCGGACCTGGGCGCGGCGCTCGGCGGCGGGGCCCACCTGCGGGCGCTGCGGCGGCTTGCCGTGGGGCCGTATTCGCTCGACGAGGCGGTGCCGCTGGCGGACCTGGCGGCGGAGCGGCTGCTGCCGCCGGCGGACGCGCTGCGGGGCCGGCCCCGCGTCGTCGTCGACGACGCCACCGCCGCCCTCGTCGCCCACGGCCGGGTGCTGGACTCGGCGGCCCTCGGGGCCGAGGGGACCGGGCCGTGGGCCTTGCTCGACGGCGACGGCCGGCTGCTGGCCGTGTACCAAGCCCATCGGGCCGGGACGGTGAAGCCCGCCGTCGTGCTGTCCCCGGCCCCGAGTGCCTAGGGTCCCCGGCATGGGGGGACCCGACCCGTTCTCACCCGCCCGGCTCGGGCCGGTGACGCTGCGCAACCGCTTCGTCAAGGCCGCGACGTTCGAGGGGCTGACGCGCGAGCACGTCGTGACCGACGCGCTGGTCGAGTTCCACCGGCGGGTGGCGGCCGGGGGCGTCGGTCTGACCACGCTGGCGTACTGCGCCATCTCCGACGACGGGTGCGGCACGCCCAACGAGCTGATCCTCACGCGGGACTCCGTGCCCGGGCTCGCCCGCCTGGCGGAGGCGGTGCACGCGGAGGGCGCGGCCGTGTCGGCCCAGGTCGGCCACGCCGGCGCGGTGGCGGCCGGCACCGGGCGGCAGGGGCTGTCGCCGTCGCGGATCTTCAGCCCGCTGGCGATGCGCCGGACCCGGGCGGTCACGCCCGCGGAGATCGCGCGCATCGTCGGCGACTTCGCGGCTGCGGCTCGGGTGGTGGCGGACGCGGGGTTCGACGCGGTCGAGGTCCACCTCGGCCACGGCTACCTGCCGAGCGAGTTCCTCAGCCCCCGGCTCAACCGGCGCAGCGACGAGTGGGGCGGGTCCCTGGAGAACCGGGCCCGCTTCCCGCGCGCCGTGGCCACCGCCGTGCGGGAGGCGGTCGGCGACCGGCTGGCGGTCGTGGCCAAGTTCAACATGGCCGACGGCGTGCGAGGCGGCCTGTGGCTGGACGAGAGCGTGGCCGTGGCCCGGATGCTGGAGGCCGACGGAACGGTCGACGCTCTGGAGCTCACCGCCGGCAGCTCGCTCCAGAACCCCATGTACCTGTTCCGGGGCGAAGCGCCCGTGGCGGAGATGTCCCGGGCCATGCCCAAGCCGATCCGCCCCGCGTTCCGCCTCGCCGGCCGGGCCTTCCTGCGGGAATACCCCTTCGAGGAGGCCTACCTGCTGCCCTACGCCCGCCAGTTCCGGGCGGCGCTCGCCATGCCGCTGATCCTCCTGGGCGGGGTCAACCGCCTCGACACGGTGACCGGCGCGCTGGACGAGGGGTTCGACTTCGTGGCGCTCGGCCGCGCGCTGCTGCGGGAGCCCGACCTCATCGCCCGCTGGCAGCGGGGCGCCACCCACGAGTCGCTGTGCGTCCACTGCAACAAGTGCATGGCGACGATCTACCGGGGGACGCGCTGCGTGCTCGTCGAGTGACCGCGCTGGGCGTGGGTACCATCGGGCCGCGATGCCAGACACCGAGCCCCAGATCGCAGGCTCGTTGATCGACCTGATCGGCGACACGCCCCTCCTGCGTCTGAACCGGGTCACCGAGGGGCTGACCTGCACGGTCGCCGCCAAGCTGGAGATGCTCAACCCCGGCGGCAGCGTCAAGGACCGCCCGGCCCTCGCCATGATCTCCCGGGCCGAGGAGGAGGGCCTGCTGAAGCCCGGGGGCACGATCGTCGAGCCCACCTCCGGCAACACAGGCGTCGGGCTGGCCATCGTGGCCGCCGAGCGCGGCTACCGCTGCATCTTCGTGGTCACCGACAAGGTCGCGCCCGAGAAGATCCGCCTGCTGGAGGCCTACGGCGCCGAGGTGATCGTCTGCCCGGTGGCGGTCGAGCCGGACGACCCCGCGTCGTACTACTCGGTGTCCGAGCGCCTGGTCCAGGAGACGCCGGGGGCGTTCCGACCCAACCAGTACGACAACCGCTGGAACCCGTGGGCCCACGAGCACACCACCGGGCCCGAGCTCTGGCGGCAGACCGCCGGGCGCATCACCCACTTCGTGGCCGGCGTCGGCACCGGCGGGACGATCACCGGCGTGGGCCGCTACCTCAAGGCCCAGAGCCCCGGCGTGCAGATCGTCGGCGCGGACCCGGCCGGCTCCGTGTACTCGGGCGGGTCGGGACGGCCGTACCTGGTCGAGGGCATCGGCGAGGACTTCTGGCCCACCACCTACGACCCCGGCCTGGTCGACCGGGTCGTGCCGGTCAGCGACGAGGACAGCTTCCTGATGGCCCGCCGCGTCACCTGCGAGGAGGGCCTCCTCATCGGCGGCTCCGGCGGCACCGCGGTGGCCGCCGCGCTGGAGGTCGGCCGGGAGCTCGGACCCGACGGGCTGGTCGTCGTGCTGATCCCCGACTCGGGCCGGGGCTACCTCTCCCGGGTGTTCGACGAGGACTGGATGGCCGGGTACGGCTTCCTGCGGGGCGGCGAGCACACGGTGGCCGACATCCTCGAGGACCGGGGCGCCGCGATCCCCCCACTGGTCTACGTGGGGCCGGGCGACACCGTCGCCCGCGCGGTGAACGTGATGCGGGCCTACGGGCTGTCCCAGCTGCCGGTGGCCAAGGGCGAGATGCCGCTGGCCGCGGCCGAGATCCTCGGGGCGGTGGACGAGCTCGCACTCATGGACCGGGGCTTCCACGACCCGGCGGTCCTCGACGAGCCGGTGGAGAAGGTGATGGGGCCGCGGCTGCCGACGATCGGCGTCGGCCAGCCCATCGCCCTGGCGGTGGAGCTGCTGGACCGGGCGCCCGCGCTGGTCGTCCTGGCCGGCGGCCGCCCGCGGGCGGTGCTGAGCCGCACCGACGTGCTGCGCCACCTGTCCCAGGGGGCCCGGTGAGCGACGATCGCGGGTTCGAGACCCGGGCCGTCCACGCCGGCCAGGACCCCGATCCGGCGACCGGCGCGGTGGTCCCGCCGATCAGCCTGTCGACCACGTTCGCCCAGGTGCGCGTCGGCAGCCACCGGGGCTGGGAGTACGCCCGGAGCGCCAACCCCACCCGGTCCGCCCTGGAGGCCTGCATCGCGGCGCTGGAGGGCGCCCGCCACGGCCTGGCCTTCGCCTCGGGCATGGCGGCCGAGGACGCCATCCTGCGTCAGCTGCCCCCGGGCGGCGGCGTCGTGCTCGGCAACGACGCCTATGGCGGGACGTTCCGGCTGATCGACAAGGTGTACGGGCCGGCCGGCCACCCGTGGGTGGCCCGCGACCTCACGGAACCCGCCCGGCTGGAGCGGGACTGGCCGGCGGGCACCGAGGTGGTGTGGGTGGAGACGCCGACGAACCCGGCCATGGCCGTCGTCGACATCGCCGCGATCGCCGAGGTGGCCCACGCCCACGGCGCCCGCCTCGTGGTCGACAACACGTTCGCCACGCCGTACCTCCAGCAGCCGCTGGCGTTGGGCGCCGACGTGGTCGTCCACTCGTCCACCAAGTACCTGGGCGGCCACTCCGACGTGGTCGGCGGGGCCGTGGCCCTGGACGACGACGAGCTGGCCGCCGGCCTCGCCTTCACGCAGAACGCCGTGGGGGCGGTTCCGTCGCCCCTCGACTGCTACCTCGTCCAGCGCGGGATCAAGACCCTGGCCGTGCGCATGGACCGCCACTGCGACAACGCCCGGGCGATCGTCGACGTGCTGGTCGACCACCCGGCTGTCGAGCGGGTGCTGTGGCCCGGCCTGCCGGGCCACCCGGGCCACGACGTGGCCAAGCGGCAGATGCGGGACTTCGGCGGCATGGTGTCGTTCGTGGTCCGGGGCGGCGAGGAGGCGGCGCTGGCCGTGGCCGAGGCCACCTCGCTGTTCACCCTGGCCGAGTCGCTGGGGGCGGTCGAGTCGCTGATCGAGCAGCCCGCTCGCATGACCCACGCCTCGGCCGCGGGGTCCCCGCTGGCGGTGGACCCTGGCCTCGTGCGGCTGTCCGTGGGCATCGAGACGGACGCCGACCTGGTGGCCGACCTGCGGGGCGCGCTCGATTCCCTCGATTGAGGGGTCGCCCCGCCGGGTACCTGTCGTCCCCGTGGCCGGGACCGACGCCGGATCGATCGCGAGCGCCTGCCTCGCCGCCTGGACGAGCGGCGACATGGAGCGCACCCGCGCCCTGCTGGACGACGCGGTCCGGTTCGTCGGGCCACTGGGCCAGACCGTGGGCGCCGACGAGTACATCTCGGGGGTGGGGGGCCTCGCCCAGATCGTGACCGGCGCCGACCAGCACGAGGTGATCGTCGACGGCGACGACGTCTGCATCATCTACGACCTCGTGACGAAGACGGAGGCCGGCGCCATCCCCTGCGCGGGCTGGTACCAGGTGCGCGACGGCAGGGTCGCGTGGGTGCGGGTCTACTTCGACCCGCGCCCGCTCCTGGAAGCCCTCGCGTCCTAGCCGCTACCGGCCGGTACGCTGCGCGCCCGATGGAGGTGCTCCGCGACCTGTCGTCCTGCCCCCGCCCACCCGAGGGCACCGCCGTCACGATCGGCGCCTACGACGGCGTGCACCTGGGCCACCGGGCCGTCATCGCCGAGGTGCGCCGGCGGGCCGACGAGCGGGGCCTGGCCTCGGCGGTGGTCACGTTCGATCGCCACCCGGCATCGGTGGTGCGCCCCGAGTCGGCGCCCCGCCTGCTCACCGACCTCGACCAGAAGCTGGAGCTGCTGGCGGACACCGGCGTCGACTACTGCGTGGTGATCACGTTCGACGAGACGCGGCGGCGGGAGACGGCCGAGGACTTCGTGCGCGAGGTGCTCTCGGGCTGCCTGGCGGCCCGGGCCGTGGTCGTGGGCGAGGACTTCCACTTCGGGCACGGTCGGGCCGGCAACGTGGCGCTGCTGCGGCAGATGGGCGACGAGCTGGGCTTCGAGGTCGAGGGCCTGGAGCTGGTGGACGCCACTGGCAGCTCCGAGGGGGAGGGCGAGCGGGTGTCGTCGACCAGGATCCGCCACGCCCTGGTGGAGGGCGACCTCCATCTGGCCAACGCCCTGCTCGGCCGGCCCCACGAGGTCCGGGGCGTGGTCGCCCAGGGCGACAAGCGCGGCCGCGAGCTCGGCTTTCCGACCGCCAACGTGTCGGTGCCGGGCGACATCCTGCTGCCGGCCGACGGCATCTATGCCGGCTGGTTCGAGCGGGCGGACGGGTCGGCCCACCCCAGCGCCATCTCGCTCGGGCGCCGCCCGACGTTCTATGTCGAGGCCCACGCCAGCCTTCTTGAAGCCCACCTGCTCGACTTCGACGGCGACCTGTACGACGAGCGCGTCAAGGTGCGGTTCGTCGACTGGCTGCGCGGGGAGGCCCGCTTCGACAGCGTGGACGAGCTCGTCGCGCAGATCGGGCGCGACTGCGACGAGGCGCGGCGGCTGTTGTCACCCAACTGACGGCGATCTGATGCGAAGGTGCTCACGTGACCTGGCGTATCATCAGGGACGCGGAGGGCTGACCATGGCGGACCCAGGCGACGTACCCGGCGGCGACGAGGGCGAGGGCGAGAGACCCGGCGCGCAGATCATCCCGCTCGTGCCCGCCGGGGAGGGCGCCCCCAACGTCGGGCCGTCCCAGCGGCTGTTCGACGACTCGGTCATCGGCGCCCCCGGCGACCCCATCGTCGGGCCCGCGGGCGACGCCCCGGCCACCGGCCAGCTGGTGGCGGTGCCCCGCCTGGCCCGCCACGAGATCGTCCTCGACGACGAGCACCGCGTGGGCGTGGCGGTCTGCGGCCGCGGGCTGCCGCTCGTGCTCGTCCACGGGTTCACGGCCGAGGGCATCCTCTACGCCCAGACGCTGTCGCGCCTGGTGCGCATGGGGTTCAAGGTCGTGGCCATCGACGTGGCCGGCCACGGCGCCACCCAGGGCCTGCCGACCGGCGGCGACGACCTCGCGTCCTACACCCGCCTCCTGGCCCGGGTACTCGACGAGCTCGGCATCCGCCGGGCGGTGTTCGCCGGCCACTCGATGGGCGGGCGGCTGGTCACCCAGCTCGCCGCCACCGAGCCGGAGCGAGCGATCGCGGTCGTGCTGATCGACGCGGTGGTGGGGGAGTGCTGGGACCGGCTCATCCGCCTCTCCCGGGTGGCCCCGCCGGTGATGGTGGGCGTGGCGGTCCTGCTGGTGGCCGACACGCTCTCGACGCTGCCGGTGCTGGGCGACCCGTCGCAGGCGGCCAAGCTCGGCCGGCTGCTCGGGCCCACGCTGCTCGGCCACCTCGCCCGCCCGTGGCGGATGCTCGGCCCGGCCATCTCCCTCATGCGCTCCCACCGCAGCCGCGAGCTGCTGGAGGCGCTGGCCGAGGCCCGCATCCCGGTGGTGGTCATCCACGGCGACCGCGACCTGCCGGTCCCCTACCCGACGGCCGTCGACGCGGCCCGCCGCTCGGCCGGGACGCTCGTCACGGTCAAGGGCGGCACCCACTCGTGGGTGCTCAAGGACCCCGAGACGCTGCCGGCGATCATCGCCGAACTGCTCGACGGGCCGCTGGCCCGGGTCCGCGCGGCGGCGCTCGGTGCGTCGGGCCTGCGCGAGGACGCCACCCTCGACCGGGTCGAGGCGGCGTTCCTCGGCCCCCACGCCTGGGTCCGGCGGCTCACGCCCCCGCTGGAGACGCGCACCGGCAGCGCCCGCCACCACCAGGCCCGCTACTCGTGGACGGTCGAGCAGCCGGCGTGACATGAGCGAGCGAAGCGAGCGAACCAGGGACACAGTGCATTGCTCGGCCCGAAGGGCCGATCGGTCATGGCGCGCATCCCGAAGGGTGCGCCCCATGGCCGGTTCGCCCAATCTCGGCCCACGCTGGTAACCTTCTACGACGCTCTGTACCAGGCGTAGGGCCGACCCGCACGCATCGCGCAAACGGTCCGCCCTCGGCGCTCCCAGCCGAGCCGGTCACGGGGCAGGGTAAGCAGTCACCCGAACGAAGGAAACAGACACGCGTGTCCGACCAGATCGACGCGGCGAAGCCCGCGATCATCGCCGACAACAAGCTCCATGACAGCGACACCGGCTCGCCCGAGGTGCAGATCGCGTTGCTCACCGCACGCATCAACCACCTCAACGACCACCTGTCGAAGCACAAGAAGGACCATCACAGCCGGCGTGGCCTGCTGATGCTGGTCGGGCGTCGGCGACGCTTGCTCGACTACGTCCGCTCGAACGACGTCGAACGCTACCGGGCGATCATCGCCCGCAACGGCCTCCGCCGCTAGGGACGGAGCCCAGTGGAGCGGCCCCTCGGGGCCGCTTCGTCGTATGACAACCGAAACACCGGCAGCGTGAAGGTCAGCTGCCAGTCGCCTCCCACGGCCGGCGCCCCGCCGGTCGCGGCTGCCGACTGGGAACTGGCCCCGCTGCCCGAACCGGCGGACGATCCGCCGGGAAGGAGACAACGATGGCCGAACCCATCGTCGTGTCGACGCCGATCTCCGGCTCCGACACCACCCTCAGCTTCGAGACCGGCAAGCTGGCGTTCCAGAGCCAGGGTGCGGTCGTGGCCCGCCTCGGCCGTACCGAGGTCCTGGTCACCGCCAACGCCGCCCGCTCGATCCGCGAGGGCATCGATTTCTTCCCCCTCACCGTCGACGTGGAGGAGCGGATGTACGCCGCGGGGCGCATCCCCGGCAGCTTCTTCCGGCGTGAGGGCCGCCCAACCGACCTCGCCATCCTGACCTGCCGGCTCATCGACCGCCCGCTGCGGCCGAGCTTCGCCGACGGCTACCGCAACGAGACCCAGGTCGTCGTGACCGTGGTCGGCGTCGACGGCGAGAACCCCTACGACGTGCTGGCCATCAACGCCGCCTCCGCGGCGCTGATGGTGTCCGGCATCCCGTTCGACGGCCCGATCGGCGCCGTGCGCATCGCCTGGTCGTCCGAGGGCCGCTGGGTCCCGCACCCGACCTACGCGCAGGGCGAGGACTCGACCTTCGAGCTGGTCGTCGCCGGGCGCCAGCTCGACGACGGCGACATCGCCATCATGATGGTCGAGGCCGGCGGCACCGAGTCCGCCTGGCAGCTCTACCAGGACGGCACCCCGTACGTGACCGAGGAGGTCATCGCCGGGGGCCTGGAGGCCGCCAAGACCTGGATCCGCGACTCCATCGAGGCCCAGCGCGAGCTCGTCGAGGCCGCGGCCAAGGCCGACCTGATCGTCCCGCTCGAGTGGGAGCGCCAGGTCGACTCCGCCGACGAGATCGTCGCCCGGGTCGAAGAGGTGGGCACCGCCCGCCTGTCCGAGGTGGCCACCATCACCGCCAAGGCCGACCGGGAGGCCGCCCAGGGCGACGCCGCCCGGGCGATCATCGACGAGCTGCTGCCCGAGTTCCCCGAGAGCCAGACCGAGATCAACAACGCGGCCAAGGCGCTGCTGAAGAAGATCATCCGCAAGCGCATCGTGGACGAGGGTGCCCGCATCGACGGCCGCACGCCCACCGAGATCCGCCCGCTGTCGGCCGAGGTCGCCGTGCTGCCAACCGCCCACGGCTCGGGCCTGTTCCAGCGGGGCGAGACCCAGGTGCTCAACGTGACCACCCTGGGCATGCCCAAGACGGACCAGATCCTCGACAACCTGGGCAACCGCGACCGCAAGCGCTACATGCACCACTACAACATGCCGCCCCACGCCAACGGCGAGGTCGGCCGGGTGGGCAGCCCCAAGCGCCGCGAGATCGGCCACGGCCTCCTGGCCGAGCGGGCTCTGCTGCCCGTCGTGCCGAGCAGCGACGAGTTCCCCTACGTGCTGCGGCTCGTGTCCGAGGTGCTGGCCTCCAACGGCTCCACCTCGATGGCGTCGGTCTGCGCGTCGACCCTGTCGCTGATGGACGCCGGCGTACCGATCAAGGCGCCGGTGGCCGGCATCGCCATGGGCCTCGTGGCCAGCGACGGCAGGTACACGACGCTCACCGACATCCTCGGCGCGGAGGACGCGTTCGGCGACATGGACTTCAAGGTCGCCGGCACGGCCGACTTCGTGACCGCCCTCCAGCTCGACACCAAGATCGACGGGCTCCCCGCCGACGTGCTGGCCCAGGCGCTGCAGCAGGCCTACGAGGCCCGCACGCAGATCCTCGGGGTCATGCACGGGGCAATCGCCGAGCCGCGCGACGAGGTGGGCGAGACCGCCCCGAAGATCGTCAGCTTCGAGATCCCGATGGACAAGATCGGCGAGGTCATCGGCCCCAAGGGCAAGGTGATCAACGCCATCACCACCGAGACCGGCGCCGACGTGAGCGTCGACGACGACGGCATGGTCGGCCGGGTCTCCATCGGCTCGACCGACAAGGGTGCGGTGGAGGAGGCCAAGCGCCAGATCCAGCTCATCCTCAACCCGCCGACCGCGGAGGTCGGCCAGGTCTATCCGGGCCGGGTCGTGAACATCACCAAGTTCGGCGCCTTCGTCAACATCCTCCCCGGCCGCGACGGCCTGCTCCACATCTCCAAGATCGGGGGCGGCAAGCGCATCGACAGGGTCGAGGACGTGCTCGACCTCGGCGACGAGGTCGAGGTGCGGGTCGACGATGTCGACCCCAGCGGCAAGGTGTCGCTGTCCCTCGCGTCGTCGCCGGAGCCCGCTCCCCGGGGCGAGGGCCGGAGCCGCGACCGGGACGGCGACGGTGGCGGTTCTCGCTCCGCGAGCGAGTCCGTCAGCTTCGAGGATGTGTTCGACGCCGAGGTGTCGGCCGACTTCGGCGACCTCGGGCCCGCCTCGGTGGGCTCCGGCGAGGGCCGGGGCGACCGCGGCGGACGCGATCGGGGCGGTGACCGCGGCGGGCGTCGGCGCCAGCGCCGGTAGCCGCTCGCCATGTCGGCAGCGACCACCGAAGACATCCGGGAGACCCGCCTGGCCAACGGCGTGCGCATCGTCACCGAGCGCATGCCGGAGGCCCGGTCGGTGTCCCTCGGCGTCTGGGTCGGCGTGGGCGGGCGGGACGAGCCCGCCGCCCTCGCCGGCGCATCCCACTTCCTCGAGCACCTGGTGTTCAAGGGCACGTCGACCCGGTCCGCCCGCCAGATCGCCGAGGCGATCGACGCGGTCGGCGGGGAGATGAACGCCTTCACCAACCGCGAGCACACCGCGTACTACACGCGGCTGCCTGCGGACCGGGCCGACCTCGGGTTCGACATCCTGGGCGACGTGTTGACCGACCCGGCGTTCCGGCCCCGCGAGGTCGAGGCCGAGCGGCACGTCATCCTCGAGGAGATCCTCATGAACCTGGACGTGCCCGAGGACCACGTCCACACGCTGCTGGCCGAGGCGCTGTTCCCGGGCCACCCGCTCGGCCGCGAGGTGCTCGGCACCCGGGAGACGGTCGCGGCCGCCACCCGCGACGAGATCGCCGACTTCTTCGGCCACTGGTACCTGCCCCGCAACCTCGTGGTCGTGGCGGCGGGCGACCTCGAGCACGACCGGGTCGTCGACGCGTTCGGCGCGTCTCTCGGTGGGCTGAAGGGCGGCACACGACCCGAGCGCACCGCGCCCGAGCCCCGGGTCGAGCCCCGGGCGGTGCTCGACGACCCCACCGAGCAGATCCACGTGGCCATGGGCTGGCGAAGCGTCGACCACTTCGACGAGGACCGCTACGCGTTCTCGATCGCCAACCAGATCCTGGGCGGGGGCATGTCGAGCCGCCTGTTCCAGGAGGTCCGCGAGCAGCGGGGCCTGTGCTACTCGGTCTACTCGTGGGGCTCGGCCTACATGGACTCCGGCACCGCCGGCATCTACGCGGGCACCGCGCCGTCCCGGGTGGCCGAGCTGCTGAGCGTCATCGACGACGAGATCGCCAAGCTCGTGGCCTCGGGCGTCACAGAGGGCGAGCTGACGGTGGCCAAGGGCTACATCGAGGGCTCGATGGTCCTCGGGCTCGAGGACTCCGGCTCCCGCATGGCCCGGCTCGGGCGCAGCCTGATGGCCCGCGACGAGATCGTCACCGTCGACGAGCAGCTCGACCGCATCCGGGCGGTCACGGCCGACGACGTCGGCGAGGTGGCGGCCCGGGTGTTCGGCGGCGATCGGGCGTTGGCCGTCGTCGGCCACCTCGTGGACGGCGCGCTCGACTGACCCCGACGACGTCTCGCCGCCGTTCCTGCCCTAGCGGCGCTCGGTGACCTTGTCGGCGTCGACCGCGACCACCCGGTCGATGCCCACCGCGTCGAGCAGGCGGCGGTCGTGGGTGACCAGCACGAGCGTGCCGGCGAAGCCCTCGATGGCCTGCTCCAGCTGCTCGACGGCCTCCAGGTCGAGGTGGTTGGTGGGCTCGTCGAGCACCAGCACGTTCACCCCCCGGACCTGCAGCACGGCCAGCGTGGCCCGGGTCCGCTCGCCGGGGGACAGCGACTCGGGCGGCCGGCCCACGTGCTCGGCGCCGAGGCCGAACTTGGCCAGCGCCGAGCGGGCGGCAGCCCGGTCGTGCACCCCGGTGGCGGCGTGGAAGCCGTCGAGGAGGGTGCGGGCGCCGGCGAGCTCGTCCCGAGCCTGGCTGATCTCGCCGACGACGACGCTCGGCCCCAGCCACTGGCTGCCCGAGGTCAGCGGCAGCCGGCCGAACAGGGCGCCCAGCAGGGTCGACTTGCCCGAGCCATTGGGGCCGACGACCGCCAGCCGGTCCCCGAAGCCGACCTCCAGGCTCACCGGGCCGAGCGTGAAGCCCGGCTCACCACCGGATCCCGGCCGCTCGACGACCGCGTCGGCGAGCCGGGCCACCACGTCGCCGCTTCGGCCCGCGTCCGCGATGCGCAGCCGGAGGTCCCAGCCCTCGAACGGCTTCTCGACCTTGGACAGCCGGGTGAGGGCCCGGTCGGTCGCCTTGGCCTTGGCCGCCACGTGCTCGGAGCTGGAGATCTGGCGGTGGCGGATGAACTTGTCCGTCTCGCCCGACCGCTTGGCCGCCTTCACGCCCTGGACCGACCACTGCCGCTGGGTGCGGGACCGTTCGGTCATTGTGTCCCGCTGGTCGACGTAGACCTTGTAGGCCTGCTCGGCGTGCATCCGGGCCCGGGCCCGCTCGTCGAGGTACGCGCGCCAGCCGCCCTCGTAGCGGGCGAGCGTGTGCGCGTGGGCGTCGATGTCGGCCACCGCCGTGACGGTGCGCTCGAGGAAGGCGCGGTCGTGGGACACGACCATCACCGGGGCGTCGAGGTCGAGCACGAACCGCTCCAGCCGGTCCAGCCCGTCGAGGTCGAGGTCGTTGGTGGGCTCGTCCAGCAGGAACACGTCGAACCGGGCCAGCAGCAGGGCGGCCAGCTGGGCCCGGGCGGCCTGGCCGCCGGACAGCTCGGCTACGGGCCGGTCGAGGTGGCCGAGGGGGAGCCCGAGGTCGTCGAGGACGGCGGCCGTGCGGGCGTCGAGGTCGGCCCCGCCCAGCGCCATCCACCGGTCGAGGGCCCGGGTGTAGCGCTCGGTGGGACCGGCGTCGCCCGCGCCCAAGGCCTCGGTGGCGGCGTCGAGCGCGGCGGACGCCTCGGCCACGCCGGTCCGGCGGGCCAGCATGGCGGCCACGGCCTCGCCCGGGCGGGGAGCCGGCTCCTGGGGCAGGTAGCCGACCGCGGCGTCGGGCGGCGCCAGCCGGACCCGCCCCCCGTCGGCCGGGCGCAGGCCGGCCAGGACCCGCAGCAGCGTCGTCTTCCCGGACCCGTTGGGCCCGACCAGGCCGACCCGCGCCCCGGGCGCGAGGACGAGGTCGACGTCGGCCAGCAGCGGCCGGGGTCCGGCCGCGACGGCGAGATCGCGGGTCGTGAGCGTGGCGGGCATGGCAGGGGTACCACGTGAGGCTAGAGGGCGGACCCGTTCGGCCCACGCGGTTTACTCGGGGGATGAGCGAGCGCGACTGGGTGGCGTGGCACGCGGCGTACGACGACCCGCAGTCCCGGCTGAGCCGCCGGCTCCTGGTGGTGCAGCGGCGCATCGGCGAGGCGCTGGACGCCGCGCCGCCGGGCCGGGTCCGGGTGGCGAGCTTGTGCGCGGGGGACGGCCGCGACCTGCTCGGCGTCCTGGAGCGCCACGCCCGGGCACCGGAGGTCGCGGCCGTGCTCGTCGAGCAGCAGCCCGACCTGGCGGCCCGGGCCCGGGAGCGGGCATCGGGCATCGCGGGCGTGCGGGTGGTGACCGGCGACGCCGCCTTGGTCGACACGTGGCGGGACGTGGTGCCGGTCGACCTGCTCCTGCTGTGCGGGATCTTCGGCAACGTCGACGACGCCGACATCGCCCGCACGATCGCCGCGCTGCCGGGGCTGTGCCGGCCGGGAGCGACCGTGATCTGGACCCGCCACCGGCGACCGCCGGACCTGGTGCCGACCGTGGCCGAATGGTTCGCGGCGGCGGGGTTCGAGGTGACCTCGGTCGACGACACCGCCGACGGCCAGGCGTGCGTCGGCGTCGGCGTCCGGCGCGGCGACGGGCGGCTGTTCGCATTCCACTGACAGGTCCGATGTTCACGTTCCGTGACCGCTAGGGTGCCGGGCCGATGGCAATTCGTGTGGGCGTGTTCGGGGCCGGTGGGCGGATGGGCAGCACGGTGTGCCGGGCCGTGGCCGGCGACGCCGACCTGACCCTGGTCGGGGCGGTCGACCCCTACCACTCGGGCCTCGACCTGCGCCACGCCACCGGGGTCGACGTCCCCGACCTCCACATCGACCCCGACCCGTCGATGCTGCTCGACGTCGGCGTCGACGTGGTCGTCGACTTCACGGTCCTCGACGCCTCCCGCAAGAACCTTGCGTGGGCCGCCGAGAACGGCGTGCACGCCGTGGTCGGCACCACCGGGCTGACCGAGGAGGACCACGCTGCGCTGGCCAAGGCCTTCACCCGGTCGAACTGCGTGATCGCCCCCAACTTCGCCATCGGCGCCGTGCTCATGATGCGCTTCGCCGAGCTGGCCGCGCCCTGGTTCGAGACGGCCGAGATCATCGAGCTGCACCACGACAACAAGGTCGACGCGCCGTCGGGCACGGCCATGCTGACGGCCCGGCGCATGGCCGAGTCGTCCGGCGACTGGGCCGACGACCCCACCCGCACCGAGACCGTGCCGGGCGCCCGGGGCGCGAGGGGGCCGGCCGGCATCCCCGTGCACTCGGTCCGGCTGCGGGGCCTGGTCGCCCACCAGGAGGTGCTGCTGGGAACGACGGGCCAGTCGCTGACCCTGCGCCACGACAGCTACGACCGCGCGAGCTTCATGCCCGGCGTGCTGCTGGCCATCAAGCAGGTGGCCGACCACCCCGGGCTCACCGTGGGGCTCGACAGCTTCCTCGGTCTGTAGCACCTAATCTCTGACGAGTCGTCAGAAACGAGGGGGAGGGGCGCGCCGTGCTCGACGCTCGCAACATCTGGGATCTGATCGTCCGGCGGGCCGGCGAGACGCCCGACCGCGAGATGGCCGTCGACGAGGCCGGCCGGCGCCTCACCTTCGCCGACTACCGCGACCGCTGCGAGCGGGCCGCGGCCGGCCTGGCCGCCCTCGGCGTGGGCGACGGCACCGTCGTGTCGTGGGTGCAGCCCACCACGCTGGAGGCGATGCTGCTGTTCGGGGCGCTGCGCCGCCTCGGCGCCGTCCAGAACCCGATCCTGCCCATCTACCGCGAGCGCGAGGTCGGCTTCATCGTCCGCCAGGCCGGATCCCGCCTGCTGATCGTGCCGTCGGTGTGGCGGGGCTTCGACTACGGCGCGATGGCCGCCACCCTCACCGAGGGCACCGGCACCGAGGTCGTGACCGCCGACCAGCAGCTGCCCGAGGGCGACCCGTCGACCCTGCCGCCCGCCCCCGACGACGACATGACCGCCGAGGGCGACGTGCCGGTGCGGTTCATCTACTACACGTCCGGCACCACGTCCGAGCCCAAGGGGGCCCGCCACGGCGACCGCACGCTGCGGACCGCGTCGATCGGCATGTCCGAGCGCCTGGGCCTCGCGGACGACGACCGCTTCGCGTTCGTGTTCCCGATCACCCACGTGGCCGGGGGCGTCTACATCTACGCCGCGCTGGCCTACGGCCTCACGTTCGTGCTCGACCAGGCCTTCGACCCCGCCACGACGATCGACCTGCTGCGGCGGGAGGAGATCACCCAGGGCGGCGCCGGCACGTTCTTCCACCAGACCTATCTCGCCGCCCAGCGGGCGCTGCCCGAGGGCGAGCGGCTGTTCCCCCGGGTGCGGACGTTCCCGGGCGGCGGCGCCCCCAAGCCGCCCAGCCTGCATCATGAGCTCAAGGACGCGTTCGGCGTCGGCGTGGTGTCGGGCTACGGGCTGACGGAGGCCCCGATCCTCACGATGAACCACCACGCCAGCGCCGACGACGTGCTGGCCGCCACCGAAGGCCCAGCGGTCGCCGGGACCCGGCTGCGCATCGTCACGGTCGACGGCAAGGAGGCCGGGGTGGGGGAGGAGGGCGAGGTCCGGGCCAAGGGCCCCCAGGTCACGCTCGGCTACCTCGACCCCACGCTCGACGCCGCCGCCTTCGACGAGGACGGCTGGTTCCGCACCGGCGACCTGGGGGTCCTCGACGCCGAGGGCAACCTCACGATCACGGGGCGGCTGAAGGACGTCATCATCCGCAAGGGCGAGAACATCTCGGCCAAGGAGGTCGAGGACCTGCTGTTCACCCACGCCAAGGTGGCGGATGTGGCGGTCGTCGGCCTGCCGGACCCGGCGAGTGGCGAGCGGGCGTGCGCGGTGGTCGTGACCGCCGAGGGCGAGGACCCGATCACGTTCGACGAGATGAAGGACCACCTGCTGGCGGCCGGCCTCATCACCCGCAAGCTGCCCGAGCAGCTCGAGTACGTGGAGGCGCTGCCCCGCAACCCGTCGGGCAAGATCGTGAAGTACGAGCTCCAGGCCCGCTATCGCGACTAGCTGATCTGGCGGCGCATACGCCGAATACTCGGCGTATGCGCCGCCAGATCGTCGAGGTTCACGCCAGGCGGGTCGTGAGCGAGGTGCCGTGGAGGCCGGCCAGGGCCCGCTTGAGGCCGGCGATGCCGGACAGCGCCCCGGCCCGGTGGCCGTTGACCAGCGCCCGCTGGCAGGCCCCGTCGCCCTCCCACGCCAGACGGCAGCCGACGGGGTCGACGTTGGCCAGGGCCAGGATCGCGCCCGACGCGCCCATCGCCCGGGCCTGGAGCAGCAGCGCGGCGCTGCCGGTGTAGACGCCGTCGCCGACCTGGTCGATCTCGACCGCCAGCCGAGCCGGGTCGCCGGTCGAGTCCTTGACCCCCGACACCGGCAGCTCGCACAGCAGGTCGACGGGGATCCCGGGCGCCGATGCCGTGGGGTAGTGATAGGCGAGGATCGGCACGTCCACCGCCCGGCCGACCGCGTCGTAGTACGGCCGGGGGTCGTCGGTGCCGGGCGGCGACAGCACCAGCAGGGCGTCGGCCCCCTCGGCCGCGGCCCGCTGGGACAGGGCGACCGCCTGGCGGGCCGACGGCGCCCCGGTGCCGGCCAGCACCGGCACCCGGCCTCCGACCGCGCCCCGCACCGCGGCGAGCAGGGCGCTGCGCTCGTCGGCGTCGAGCGCCGCGGCCTCGCCGGTCGACCCGGCCACGACCACCCCCGTCACCCCGGCGTCGACCAGCCGCGTGGCATGCTCGGCGGTGGCGGGCGCGTCGAGCCCGCCGTCCCGGTCGAACAGCGTGAGCAGGGCGACCCCGGTGCCGGTGAACGGCGGCGTGCGGTCGTGCATCACCCGAGGTTACCGGTGGTCCACAGCGGCTCCGGGACCTCGAACCCCAGGGGCTCGCCCCACTGGTTGCTGTAGGTCACCTCGTGGACCGGGCGCCGGGTGGCCACGCCCCACCGCCCCGTCGGGTAGCCGAACGACACGGTGGCGGCCAGCAGCCAGCCCTTGCCCTCCGGCACGCCCAGCGCCTCCAGCGTCTCGTTGGGCGCGAAGAACCCCAGGATCGTGGTGAGCGCGCTGCCCACGCCCTCGGCCCGGGCGGCCAGCATGGCGCTCCATACCGCGGGGTAGATCGAACCGCCGGTCGGGTCGTTGCGGGTGAACGCGAACAGGTAGAGCGGCACCTCCTCGAAGTGGTCGGCCAGGTGCTGGGCCGAGCGGATCATCCGGCCGGTGGCGGCGTTGTCCGGGTCGCCCGGGTCGGAGGCCACGGCCGCCACCCGGTCGGCGTAGACCTCCGTCCACAGCCGCTCGGTCCCGGTCCGGTACAGCGGGCCGAGCCGGGCCTTGACCGCGGGGTCGTCGACCAGGAGGAACCGCCAGCCCTGCGTGTTGCCGCCGCTCGGCGCCCGGACCGCGGCGTCGAGGATCCGCGCCTGCACGTCCTCGGGGATCGGGTCGGGCCGCACCCGGCGCATCGCCCGGGTCGTGTACAGCGCTTCGTGCACGTCCATGGGCAGGGTTTACACCCCGCGGGCCGTAGGCTTGTCGTTCTGTGCAATCCCGGACCGACCTCCGCAACGTGGCCATCGTGGCCCACGTCGACCATGGCAAGACGACGCTCGTCGACCAGATGCTGTGGCAGTCCGGGGCCTTCCGCGAGCACCAGGACGTGGCCGAGCGGGTCATGGACTCGATGGACCTCGAGCGCGAGAAGGGCATCACGATCCTGGCCAAGAACACGGCGGTCCGCTACGGCGACGTGAAGATCAACATCGTCGACACGCCGGGCCACGCCGACTTCGGCGGCGAGGTCGAGCGGGGGCTGTCGATGGTCGACGGCGTGCTGCTGCTGGTGGACGCCAGCGAGGGCCCGCTGCCCCAGACCCGCTTCGTGCTGCGCAAGGCGCTGGAGGCCCGCCTGCCGGTGGTCCTCGTGGTCAACAAGGTCGACCGGCCCGACTCCCGGGTCGCCGAGGTCGTGGCCGAGGTGGAGGAGCTGTTCCTCGACCTCGACGCCGACCTCGACCAGCTCGACTTCCCGACCGTGTACTGCGTCGCCCGCCAGGGCCGGGCCTCGGTCGACCGCCCGGGAGACGGTGCCGGCCTACCCGATGGCGCCACGCTCAAGCCGCTGCTCGACCTGCTGATCGAGCACATCCCCGCGCCGACCTACGACCCCGACGCGCCGCTCCAGGCGCTGGTCACCAACCTCGACGCATCGCCCTACGTCGGCCGGCTGGCGCTGTGCCGGATCCGCAGCGGCGTGCTGCGCAAGGGCCGCAACGTCGCGTGGTGCCGGGCCGACGGCTCGATCGAGCGGGCCAAGCTCACCGAGCTCTACATCACCGACGCCCTCGACCGGGTACCGGCCGACGCCGCCGGGCCGGGCGAGATCGTGGCCGTGGCCGGCATCCCCGACATCACGATCGGCGAGACGCTGGCCGATCCCGACGATCCCCGCCCGTTGCCGGTCATCACCATCGACGAGCCCAGCCTGGCCATGACCATCGGCACGAACACGTCGCCGCTGTCGGGCCGGGAGGGCACCTCGCTCACCGCCCGGCTGGTGAAGTCGCGGCTCGACACCGAGCTGGTGGGCAACGTGAGCATCCGGGTGCTGCCGACCGAGCGGCCCGACACCTGGGAGGTCCAGGGCCGCGGCGAGCTGCAGCTGGCGGTGCTGGTCGAGATGATGCGCCGCGAGGGCTTCGAGCTGACCGTGGGCAAGCCCCAGGTCCTGACCCGAGAGATCGACGGCGTGGTCCACGAGCCGGTCGACCGCGTCACCGTCGACGTCCCCGAGGACTATCTCGGCGTCGTCACCCAGCTGCTGGCCCTGCGCCGGGGCCGCATGGAGCAGATCACCAACCACGGAACCGGCTGGGTCCGGCTCGAGCACCTCGTGCCGGCCCGGGGCCTGGTCGGGTTCCGTACCGAGCTGCTGACCGAGACCCGGGGCACCGGGCTGCTGCACCACGTCTTCGAGGGCATGCAGCGGTGGGCCGGCGACATCCGCCCCCGGCGCAACGGCTCGCTGGTGGCCGACCGCAGCGGGGTCACCACGGCGTACTCCCTGCTCAACCTGCAGGACCGGGGCCAGATGTTCGTCGGCCCCGGGGTCGAGGTCTACGAGGGGATGGTCATCGGCGAGAACGCCCGGCCCGACGACATCGACGTCAACCCCACCCGCGAGAAGAAGCTGACCAACGTTCGGGCGGCCGCCGCCGACAGCTTCGAGAAGCTGATCCCGCCCCGCGCCCTGTCGCTGGAGCAGGCGCTCGAGCACATCGCCGACGACGAATGCGTCGAGGTGACGCCGAAGTCGGTGCGCCTGCGCAAGGCCACGCTCGACCAGTCCTCGCGGGCCCGGGCGGCCAAGCGCGCCAAGGCCTGACCCCCGAGGGATCTTCCCTCCCCACGCGCCGCGCCCGCGAGTTACCGGCCCGTACGGCGTTCGACTGGGTGCGGTCGGTGCGGCACCTGACGATCGCGGTGACTAGTGTCATGGTTGCACTGGTGATGTCAGGCTGGGTGAGTCGAGGGGGAATCGAGGATGAGCGGTAAGCGTCGGCGGCGCTTGCGCGGCGCGGAGAACCGGGCCCTGAAGGGCTACGCCCCGCTGATCGTGCTCGTGGCCGCGCTGATCGCCATGGTCGCCGTGGTCCCGTCCCAGGTCCCCGAGGGGGAGGCGGCGACCGGCGGCGGCACCGCCACCGAGGTCGGCGAGGGCCAGCCCGCCAGCGGGTGGGGCACCACGGTGACGGCCTGCTCGCCCGAGGGCGCCCAGGTGCCCGACATGTCGTACTCGCCGCCCTGCTTCGCCTTCACCGGCGACAACGGTGGGGCCACGGCCCGGGGCGTCACCGCCGACACGATCCGGGTCGCCTACCGGGTCACGCCGGACCAGAACCTACTCAAGACCCTGGCCGACCTGGGCGGCGTCGAGCTCGACGAGTCCAACGAGGAGCTGGCCCGCACGGCCGAGGGCCTGGTCGAGTACTTCAACCAGACCTTCCAGTTCTACGGCCGGCGGATCGAGCTCGTCCGCTACGACGGCCGGGGCCAGCTGCTCCAGGAGTTCCTGGGCGCCGGGCAGGACGCCGCCACCAACGACAGCATCCGGGTGGCCAACGAGATCGGCGCCTTCGCGGATATCACCGGCCTGAGCCAGCCCTACGCCGACGCCCTGTTCCGCAACGGGGTCATCTCGGTGGGGGCGCCCTACATGTCCCGCGAGTGGTTCAACGCCCGCCGGCCGTACGCGTGGAGCAACGTGCCCGACTGCACCGCGGTGTCCGACGTCTCGGCGGAGTACACCAACAAGCGCCTGCTCGGGCGGGACGCCCTGTTCGCCGGCGACGGCCTGGAGGGCGAGCCCCGGACGATGGCGGTCATCGCCCCCAACAACCTCGAGTACCAGCAGTGCGCCGACTCGTTCGAGGAGGGCCTGGCCGCCGAGGGCAACGCTCTGACGCTGCGCCTCGACTACACGCTCGACGTCGCGACCCTGCAGTCGCAGGCCGCCAACCTGCTCGCCCAGGTCAAGTCCGAGAACGTGACCTCGGTGTCGTGCGCCTGCGACCCGATCATGCAGATGTACCTCGCCGAGGAGGCCACGGCGCAGGGCTACGAGCCGGAGTGGCTGGTCGCCGGCGTCGGTTTCATCGACCTCGATCTCGGCGGTCAGATCATCGCCAACCGGGCCGGCGACCAGTGGAACCGGGCCTTCGGCGGCAGCCGCTGGGCCACCGCCCAGTCGCCCCAGACCAGCGAGGCCCACGCCGCCTACCGCTCGGTGCGCCAGGACGAGCCCTCCGAGCTGGTCGACCAGATCTACGCCCAGATCCTCACGGTGGCGCTCGGCATCCAGATGGCCGGGCCCAACCTCACGCCCGAGACGTTCGAGACCGGGCTGTTCGCCTTCCCGCGGAGCTCCGGCCAGGCCGGAACGTGGGACTTCAGCCCGGAGCATTACACGCCGGTCGTCGACCTCCGCGAGGTCTGGTGGAGCCCGGACGCCGTGTCGCCGTTCAACGGCAAGCCCGGCACGTGGGTCGACACCGGCACCCGCTGGAACGACGGCGAGATCCCGTCCGGCGACCCGGAGGTGTTCCCGTGAAGCGCTCCCACGTCCTCGTCGCGGGCATCGTCGCGGCCCTGGTAGTCGCGAGCGCCCTCGACCCCGACCGGGTGCCCGCGGGCATCGTGGCCAAGGGCGCGCTGTTCGGCTCGGCCACCGGACTCCTGGCCGTGGGCCTGGTCCTCACCTACCGCACGACCCGGGTCATCAACTTCGCCTACGGCGCCATGGGCAGCCTGGGCGGGGCGGTGGCCGCCACCCTCGCCGTGGGCAAGGAGTGGCACTGGGCCCAGGCGGCGCTGGCCGGCATCCTGACCGGCATCGTGGTGGGGGCCGTGGTCGAGCGGTTCATCGTCCGCCGCTTCGCCAACTCGCCGCGGCTGGTGCTGACCGTCGCCACCATCGGCCTCGCCCAGCTGCTCGGCGGCATCGCCATCTTCCTGCCCGGCTGGCTGGGGGCGCCCGAGGTCATCCCCAAGGTGCCGACGACCCTGTCCGACACCACGTTCGAGATCGACCCGGTCGTCTTCACGGGCAACGACCTGCTGCTGCTGGCGGTCGTGCCCGCGGTCCTGATCGTGCTCACCTGGTTCCTGCTGCGCTCCGAGGCCGGCATGGCCGTGCGGGGCATGGCCGAGAACATGGACCGGGCCCGGCTGCTCGGCATCCCGGTCAATCAGCTGTCCTTGCTGCTGTGGTCGGTGGCGGGCGGCCTGGCCGCGCTGACCGTCGTGTTGCGGGCCCCGAGCGAGGGCGTCCCGCTGACCGCAGCCGCCGGCCCCACCGTGCTGCTGCCGGCGCTGGCCGCCGCGGTCGTGGTCGGCATGCGCTCGCTGACCGGCGCGTTCGTGGCCGGCGTGCTGCTGTCGATCCTCGATCAGCTGGTGATCTGGAACGTGGACGACGCCGCGCCCACGTCGGTGGTGCTGCTGGTGGTGATCGTGGTGGCGCTGCTGCTCCAGCGGCGCTCCGGGCACCGGGCCGACGAGGCCGGCGAGGCGTCCTGGTCGGTCGTCGGGGTGGGCCACGGCCTGCCCCGGGTCTACGCCCGGCTCGGCGAGGTCCGGGCGGCCAAGGTGGTGCTGGTCACGATCGTGACGATCGCGGTGCTGGCGCTGCCGCTGCTCGGAACCGACTCCCAGGTCAACTTCGGCACCCTCACGCTGGCCTACGGGATGGTGGCGCTGTCGCTGGTCGTGCTGACCGGCTGGGGCGGTGTGGTCAGCCTCGGCCAGGTAGCGGTCATGGGGGTCGGCGCAGTGGTCACCGCCAACCTCGTCGCCGACCGCAACGCCGACCTGTTCGTGTCGCTCGGCCTGGCGGCCGTGGCCGGCGGGTTGATCGCGCTCGTGCTCGGGCTGCCGGCGCTGCGGGTGTCGGGCCAGTTCCTGGCGGTCACGACGCTGGCGTTCGCCGTGGCCATGGAGCTCTACGTCCTCAACCCGGCCAACTTCGAGGACCTGATGCCGGCGGCCTACGGCCGGCCCGAGCTGTGGGGCGCGCTCGAGCTGTCCGACGAGCGCTGGCTGTACGCGCTGGCGCTCTGCCTGCTGGTCAGCTGCGTCTACATCGTCCGCAACCTGCGGGCCGCCCGGGCCGGCCGCACCATCGCGGCCACCCGCGACAACCAGCGCAGCGCGGCGTCGGCCGGCATCAACATCGTCGAGACCCGGCTGGCCGCGTTCGTGTTCGCCGGCGTGATCGCCGGCATCGCCGGCGGCCTGCACGCCGTCGCCCTGCGCGGCATCGGCCAGTCCACCTACCCGGCGGCGATGAGCCTGCTGGTGTTCTCGATGGCGGTCATCGGCGGCGTCACCTCCGTCGGCGGCACCCTGGCCGGCGTGGCCCTGGTCCAGTGGGCGGGCTACCTGTTCCCCCGGGCCCAGCTGCTGCTCACCGGTGTCGGCCTGCTCGCCATACTGCTGGTCATCCCGGGCGGCCTGGCCCAGGCGTTCGAACGCTGGCGTGACCGCTTCGTCAAGCGCATCGCCGTCCGCCACGGCATGGAGGACGTCGACCACGTCGAGACGGTCGAGCAGACCGTCGAGCCCGGCTGGCCGACGGCCATCCACCGGGACGCCTCCGGCGCCGGGCTCATGGTGGGAAGTGTGCGCCGCGAGCGCCTGGGGGCCCACCTGCTCGAGGCCGACGAGCTGGAGGCGGCCTACGGGTCGCTCCAGGTGCTGTTCGGCATCGACATGGAGGTCGAGCGCAACGAGATGCTCGCCCTGCTCGGCACCAACGGCGCCGGCAAGTCGACGGTCCTCAAGACGATCGCCGGCCTGCTGCCGCCGAGCAGGGGCCGCGTCGTCTTCGACGGCCGCGACATCGCCGGCCTGCCGGCCGAGGCCATCGCCCGCCTGGGCCTGTCGCTCATGCCCGGCGGCAAGGGCGTGTTCCCGACCCTGACCGTGGGCGAGAACCTGCGGCTGGCGTGCTGGATGCTGCGCCACGACCAGGGCGCGGCCGAGGTGGCGCGCCGCGAGGTGGTCGCCATGTTCCCGATCCTGGGGCAGCGGGCGGACCAGCTGGCCGGCGACCTGTCGGGCGGCGAGCAGCAGCAGCTGTCGCTGGCCATGGCCTTCGTGACCCGGCCCCGGCTGCTCTGCATCGACGAGCTCTCGCTCGGCCTGGCCCCGACGGTGGTCGACCGGCTGATAGAGAAGGTGCGCGAGATCCACGCCTCCGGCACCACCGTGGTGGTCGTCGAGCAGTCGGTGAACGTGGCGCTGCTGCTGTGCCACCGGGCGCTGTTCCTGGAGAAGGGCCAGGTCCGGTTCCGGGGCCCGACCGCCGGGCTGCTGGAGCGGCCCGACATCCTCCGGGCCGTGTTCATCGGCGGCGACGCGGCCGCGCCCGGCGGGCGCCACGGCATCCCGGCCAGGCCGTCGAGCGTGCCGCCGCCGTGGGAGCGGGCCAGCCGCGACATCACGCTCGAGGCCCGGGGCGTGTCCAAGCGCTTCGGCGGCATCCGGGCGCTCGACGACGTCCACCTGACCATCCACCCGGCCACGATCGTGGGGCTCATCGGCCACAACGGCGCCGGCAAGACGACCCTGTTCGACGTGCTCACCGGGTTCCTGCCGGCCGACGGCGGGCAGGTCCTGCTCAACGGGGTCGACATCACCGACTGGCCGCCGCACCGCCGAGCCGTCGCGGAGGTCGGGCGCACGTTCCAGGAGGCGCTGGTCTACCCGTCGCTCACGGTCGAGGACGCCGTCGCCGTGTCCCTGGAGCAGCACCTGGCCAACCGCGACCCGTTGGCCGCCGCGCTGCGGCTCCCGGCGTCGGTGCTGTCGGAGCGCTCGGCCGCCGAGCGGACCGACCAGCTGGTGGAGCTGCTGGGCCTCGGCCCCTACGCCGACCGGCCGACCGGTGAGCTGTCGACCGGCATGCGGCGCATCGTCGAGCTGGCCTGCCTGCTGGCTCAGGACCCGGCGGTCGTGCTGTTCGACGAACCGTCGTCGGGTGTGGCCCAGCGCGAGACGGAGGCGCTCGGACCGCTGCTGCGGCGGGTCCAGGCCGAGACCGGGTGCTCGATGATCATCATCGAGCACGACATGGCGCTGCTGGCGTCGCTGTGCGACGGGTTCGTCGCCCTGGAGCAGGGTGTGGTCATCGCCGGCGGCACGCCCGCCCAGGTCCTGTCGGACCACCGGGTCATCACGTCCTACCTGGGCACCAACGAGGACGTCGTGCACCGGTCGGGGATGCGGCGGGGCTCGTCCTACAGCGCGCCGCCCGCGGCCGACCCGCGGTGGGGCGCGGCCGAACCCCGGTGGTGACCGGGCGGGTCAGTCCCCCTCGGCGGGGGCGGCCCCGCCGGCCTCGGCGTCCCGGGTCCCGGCGTCCCGGGGCTCGGCGTCCCGGGGCTCGCCGTCGTCCTCGGGATCGAGCTCGTCCTCCAGGTGGGCGAGCGAGCCGACCTCGGTCTCGCCCTTCCTGGCCTCCATCACGATCGACAGCACGACCAGCCCGACGCTGAGCACCAGCAGCGGTACGCGGTGGTCGCCGATCCAGCCGACGACGTCGTCGATCGGGGCCTCGAACGCCTCGCCGAACCGGCGGACCAGCCACAGCCGGGCGATCGTGCCGGCGATGTTGACCGCGAAGAAGGCCTTGAGCGGCATGCCCGCCGCGCCCGCGAACAGGCATACGTAGCTGTTGGGGGCGACGAAGATGATCGGGTACGCGGCCTTGCCGAACCACTGCTCGACCTGTCGCAGCATGCTGCCCCAGGTCTTGGTGCGGCGCTCCATCCAGGCGACCGCGGCGTCGCCGTACCAGTAGCCCAGCAGGAAGAACAGCGGGTCGCTGATCAGCAGCCGGGTGATGCCGATCCCGTAGTAGGTGACCGGGTCGACCTCGTTGGTGACCAGCGCCAGGTTGCGGGTGCGGGAGTTCAGCGCCATCAGCCACGCCGGGTGGGTGTCGACCAGGGTCGGGGCGATGGCGTCGCCGACGTAGCTGGCGATCGTGATGACGACGAGCGGGATGCTGACCAGGGCGAGGACCCGGCGCGACGGCCTGCGGCGCTCGGGCGAGCGTCGGCTGGTCAGATCCTCCGCCATGACGTCCAGAGCCTAGGCTGCATCCGCACGGCGAGTGACACCAGGAGGGGACGATGTACGGGCTCATGCAGGACTTTCCGCTGACGCTGCCGCACTTCCACGCGCGGGCGGAGCGGCTGTACGCCGACAAGGGTGTCGTGACCGTGACGGCGGCCGGCAAGGTCCGCGAGACCTATGGCGAGTGGGCCGACCGCACCCGCCGGCTGGGCGGCGTGCTCGACGCCCTCGGCATCTCGGCCGACGGCCGGGTCGCCACGTTCGGCTGGAACACCGCCCGCCACCTGGAGCTGTACTTCGCCGCGCCGTGCTCCGGGCGGGTGCTGCACGCCCTCAACATCCGGCTGTTCCCCGAGCAGCTGGTGTACGTGGCCAACCACGCCGAGGACGAGGTCGTCTTCGTCGACAAGTCGCTGGCCAAGCTGGTGTGGCCGCTGCTCGACCAGTTCAAGACCGTGCGCCACATCGTGGTGATGGACGACGGCACGGGCGAGGTCCCCGACGCCCCGGCCGGCAAGGACGTCCACGACTACGAGCAGCTGCTCGCCGCCGCGTCGCCGGTCGAGTTCGAGGTCGATGACGAGAACCGGGCCGCGTCCATGTGCTACACGAGCGGCACCACCGGCAACCCCAAGGGCGTCGTGTACTCCCACCGGTCGACGTTCCTGCACACCTACGGGGTGCTGGCCTCCGGCGGGCTCGGGCCGACCGAGGTGGACCGGGTGCTGCCGGTCGTCCCCATGTTCCACGCCAACGCCTGGGGCCTGGCGCACGCCGCGGTCGCGTGCGGCGCCGACCTGGTCATGCCCGGGCCGGACCTGTCGCCCGGCGGCCTGGCCGCGCTGATCGAGTCCGAGCGGGTGACGCTCGCCGCCGGCGTGCCGACCATCTGGATGGGCGTGCTGCCCGAGCTCGAGGGGCGCGACGTGTCCTCGCTGCGGGCCATCCCGTGCGGCGGCTCGGCGGTGCCCAGGTCGCTGTCGGAGGCGTACCGCACCAAGGTGGGCCTGCCCATCACGCAGGCGTGGGGCATGACCGAGACGTCCCCGGTGGCGTCGGCGGGCCACATCAAGACCACGCTGGCCGCCGTCCTCGACGACGACGGCAAGGCCGACCTGCGCACCACCGTGGGCCAGCCCCTCATCGGCGTCGAGGCCCGCATCGTGCAACCCGGGTCGACCGAGGAGCAGCCCTGGGACGGCGCGTCGTCCGGCGAGCTCCAGGTCCGCGGCCCGTGGGTGGCGTCGAGCTATTACGACGACGCCCGCTCGCCGGAGTCGTTCACCGAGGACGGCTGGCTGAAGACGGGCGACGTCGCCACGATCGACCCCCACGGCTACATCCAGCTGCGCGACCGCACCAAGGACGTCATCAAGTCCGGCGGCGAGTGGATCAGCTCCGTCGAGCTGGAGAACGAGATCATGGCCCACCCGGCGGTGGCCGAGGCCGCGGTCATCGGCCTGCCACACCCCAAGTGGAGCGAGCGCCCGCTGGCGTGCGTGGTCCTGCGGGAGGGCCACACCGCCACGAAGGACGAGATCGTCGCTTTCCTCGACGGCCGCGTCGCCAAGTGGTGGGTCCCCGACGACGTCGCCTTCGTCGACGAGATCCCCAAGACCTCGGTCGGCAAGTTCTCCAAGAAGGACCTACGGGCGCACTTCCAGGACTACGTGCTGCCCACGGCGTGACGCCGATCCGGTGTCCTGTCATGTCGCGCGTGCGACGTGACAGACACCACACCGCCGATGGGTGATGCTCGTGATGCGGTACTCTGCGCATCATGCGCACCACAGTGGCGGTCGACGACAACCTTCTGGCCGCGGCCAAGGAGCTGGCTGCCTCGCGCGGTGTGAGCCTTGGCCGTGTGTTCGAGGACGGGCTACGGGCGCTGCTCGGGCGGCGACGAGAAGACGAGCGGCCCGAGATCCCGGTCGTGCACGGTCGTGGAGGCGTGCGGCCCGGGGTGGACGTGACGTCGAACCGTGCGCTGACGGAGGTGCTCGACGAGGGCACAGCCCTCGAGCAACTGCGGTGAAGCTCCTCGACGTCAACGTCGTCCTCGCCGCCCACCGGACCGACCATCCGCACTACGGCGCCGTTGGCCCCTGGTTCGCGAGGCTCACGTCCAGTGCCGACCAGTTCTGGGTCCCAGACGTCGTGTGGGCCGGCTTCGTGCGCATCGCCACCCATCGACGGGTGTTCGAGGTGCCGACCTCGGTCGACGACTGCTTCGCCTTCGTGCGCGCCGTCGTCGGTCAGCCGAACCACGTCGCCCTCGCGCCCTCCGAGCGGGCGCTCGGGCTGTTCGAGGGTTGGTGCCGCGACGCCGAGGCCACCGGCGACCTCGTGCCCGATGCGTACCTCGCGGCGCTGGCGACCGACCACGCCTGCACGCTCGTCTCGCTCGACCGGGACTTCGCCCGCTTCGACGGGCTGTCCTGGGAGCGGCCGGCGTAGGGGGCGTCAGCCGTCGCGGCCGACCGTCGGCCGCGTCCCGGGCGCTGGTCAGAACCGCCAGCGCGTCGACCGCGGCGCGAGCTCCTCGTCCGTGCCGAAGGCGTACACCGCCCGGGGACGCACGGCGTACACCTGGTACGGGGGCGGGCCGGCGGTGGGGGCGCCGTACGGGGCGTCGAAGGCGTCGCCGGCGACGCGGGCCGGCCAGCCGTACTTCGCCCCGTACGCCTCCGCCACCCGCTCGAGTTGCGCCGGGCCGAGAACCCGGCTGGCCGAGCCCTCCAGGACCATGTCGACGCTGTCGGCCGACAGCGAGAAGGCGCAGTCGCCGTCGACCTCCAGGTTGCGGGCCTTGCGGGCGCCCGGACCGGACGTCGTGTGCAGCGTGCCGTCGAGCCACACGCCCAGCACCGGGCGGACGTGCGGGCCGCCGCCGGGCGCCGTGGTGGCGAACCAGTAGGTCTGGGCGTCGGCCAGGCGCCGCTCGGCCTCCGACCACGGCAGCGGCTCGCCCGTCGGGGTGGCGTCGCCGGCGATGGCCGTGGCGTCGCGGGGACCGGGACCGGTGCGCGGATCGCTCATGCGGCTTCCCACAGGTCGAGCACGTCGGCCATGGGCACGAACGCGTCGGCGCCGTCGGCGAACACCCACAGGGTGCGGGCCGGCCCCCGGCCGGCGGAGACGAGCTGGCAGTCGTCGATCCGGTGCCCGCCCCGCACGGCGAGACCGACCCGGCGACCCTCCAGCGCCCTGAGCTCTCGGATCTGTTGTGCGGGCATGCCTCTCTGACGGCGCGACCGGGCCGGACTCATCGCGGCACCGCGTCCGTCGGTCGGAGCGGCTTGGCGAACCAGTGGTGGGCGTAGGGCTCGTCGTTGAACGGCTCGACCTCGGCGTAGCCGGCCGACCGGTACAGGGCGATCGCCTCGGTCAGGCTGCCGTTGGTCTCGAGCTGGGCGACGGGCGCGCCCGCGGCCCGGGCGTGGTCCTCCAGCTCGCTCAGCAGCCGCCGCCCGAGGCCCAGCCCGCGGGCGGCGGGGGCGACCCACATGCGCTTGAGGTAGGCGGTGCCGTCCGACTGCCGCTTGTAGCCGCCGCACCCGATGGGCTCGCCCCGCAGCCGGGCCACCAGGAAGGCGCCGGCCGGCGGGATCATGTCGTCCCGGTCGAGCGGCAGGCTCCGGGCGGCGTCGAACCCGACGTCGAACCGCCGGTCGAGCTCGACCATGTACTCGGCCAGGCACCAGCGGGCGTCGCGGTGGGCGGGATCGGTCGGCTCGACCTCCACGAGCGACGCCGTGAGCAGGCGCTCGACCTCGCCCATCGCGGTCACCAGCCGGTCCCGCTGGGCGGGGGAGAGGGGTGCCAGCATCCCGGCCGCCAGGGCCTCGCTGCGGCCGTCGAGCAGGTCCCGCTCGCCCCGGCCGGCGGCGGTGAGCCGGGCCCGGCGGACGCGGCGGTCGCCGTCACCGGCGCCGACGGCGACGAGGCCTGCGGCCTCCAGCGACCGCAGCAGCCGGCTCAGGTACCCGGAGTCGAGGTCGAGCCGGGCCCGCAGCGACCGTATGTCGCAGCCGTCGGGCCCGATCTCCCACAGCACGCGGGCCTCGCCGAGCGGGCGGTCCCGGGCCAGGTAGTGGTCGTGCAGGGCACCGACCCGCTGGGTGACGGTCCGGTTGAAGCGCCGGACCCGCGCCACATCCGTCTCGACCATTACCTGACTTTAGTCAGATATCAGCGCTCGGGGTCCCGGAACTTCTCGAACTCCCACCACTCCTGGCCGTCATAGGCAGCCTCGCCCCACCACGCCCGCAACCGATCCAGGATCCCGGCTTCGTCGCCGTGGGGCGAGGGCCGGTAGTACACCCGCCGCTCGGCCGTGCCCGGCTCGCCACCGGCGATCTCGGGCGGCCGGTACTCCTGGGCCACGAACCCCGACGGGTCGTTGTGCGGGTAGCGGTAGCCGCCGCCCTCCTTCAGCTTGTTTCGCTGGTAGGGGTGGACGCTGCGCAGCGGCCCGGGCACCGCCCCGGTCTGGCGGCCCCGCACGTCGCCGAACGCCCGGCTCAGGCCGGCCATCGTCGTGTTCGACTTGGGTGCGGTGGCCAGGTAGATCACTGCGTGGGCCAGATTGAGCCCGGCCTCGGGCAGCCCGACGTACTCGAC
>Ga0209382_10000153_pt1 | contig 105431 bp, 116 predicted proteins | sample SoiMetdeltSBSDD5_FD_187599 | JGI IMG/M metagenome (GOLD analysis project Ga0209382, IMG submission 187599) | Bulk soil microbial communities from a Populus tree surrounding site in Tennessee, USA - Soil MetaG P. deltoides SBSDD5 (SPAdes) (version 2) | ecosystem: Environmental > Terrestrial >...
CTCCTGAAGGCGCTGGTGCCGCTGTCGGAGATGTTCGGGTACGTCGGAGACCTGCGTTCCAAGACGTCGGGTCGCGCCGTCTACTCGATGCAGTTCGACTCGTACGCCGAGGTGCCTACCGCGGTGGCAGACGAGATCATCAAGAAGGCCAGAGGCGAGTGACGTGGACCTTTCGGGTAAGGTCCAGCGGTACGCGTACGGCGTAGGAAGCTAGCAAGGAGGAGCCCCAGTGGCGAAGGCGAAGTTCGAGCGGACCAAGCCGCACGTGAACGTGGGGACCATCGGTCACATCGACCATGGGAAGACCACACTGACCGCGGCGATCACCAAGGTGCTGCACGAGAAGTACCCCGACCTCAATGAGGACTGGGCCTTCGACGACATCGACAAGGCACCTGAGGAGAAGCAGCGGGGCATCACGATCTCGATTGCGCACGTCGAATACACGACCGACAATCGGCACTACGCGCACGTGGACTGCCCGGGTCACGCGGACTACATCAAGAACATGATCACCGGTGCCGCCCAGATGGACGGCGCCATCCTGGTGGTCGCCGCGACCGACGGCCCGATGCCGCAGACCCGCGAGCACGTCCTGCTCGCCCGGCAGGTCGGCGTTCCGGCGATCGTCGTCGCGCTCAACAAGTGCGACATGGTCGACGACAGCGAGATCATCGAGCTCGTCGAGCTCGAGGTGCGGGAGCTCCTCAACGAGTACGAGTTCCCGGGCGACGAGACCCCTGTCATCCAGGTCGGTGCCCTGCCGGCGCTCAACGGCGACGAGAAGTGGCAGAAGAGCGTCGAGGAGCTCATGGACGCGGTCGACGACTTCATCCCGCTCCCCGTGCGAGAGGTCGACAAGCCGTTCCTGATGCCGGTCGAGGACGTCTTCACGATCACCGGCCGCGGCACCGTCGTGACCGGCCGGATCGAGCGCGGCATCATCAAGGTCAACGAGACCGTCGACATCGTCGGCATCCGCGACGACAAGCAGACCACGACCGTCACCGGCGTCGAGATGTTCCGCAAGATCCTCGACGAGGGCCAGGCGGGCGAGAACGTCGGCCTGCTGCTGCGCGGCACCAAGCGCGAGGACGTCGAGCGCGGCATGGTCGTCATCAAGCCGGGTTCGACCACTCCGCACACGGAGTTCGAGGGCCAGGTCTACATCCTGTCCAAGGAGGAGGGCGGCCGGCACACGCCGTTCTTCAACAACTACCGGCCGCAGTTCTACTTCCGTACGACGGACGTCACCGGCGTCGTCACGCTGCCCGAGGGTACCGAGATGGTCATGCCGGGCGACAACACGGAGATGAAGGTCGAGCTGATCCAGCCGATCGCGATGGAGGAGGGTCTCCGGTTCGCGATCCGCGAGGGTGGCCGCACCGTCGGCGCCGGCCGGGTCACCAAGATCATCAAGTGAGCTAGCCCGCACGCCGTACTCAGCCGGAAGGCCCCGCCCCCGCAAGGGGTGCGGGGCCCTTCCGCATTTCCACGGACTCCCGCTCCGGATTCAACCTTTTGCCGCCTGTGGCGCTCTCTATTCATGACAGGGTGTCTCCGAGCCGTGGAGCGCATGTGCGGACGAGCGACGAGGTGAGCTTCAGCGAGTTCATGCACGCCCGCTGGAGCGCGCTCTTCCGTACGGCGTACCTGCTGGCGGGCAGCCGGCACGAGGCGGAGGATCTCCTCCAGGACGCGCTGGCGAAGACCTGCGTGCGGTGGCGCAGCATTCGCGACAAGAACTCCGCGGACGCATACGTTCGCCGGGTCATGGTTCGCGACGCCAGCCGGAGCTGGCGCCGCCGCGGTCGGGAGCGGACGAGCAGCGAGCTGCCTGACTCTGGCCACGACGGCGGCATCGTCCGGCGCGAGGCGCAGCTCGACCTCTGGCCACCCATCCTGGCGCTGCCGCCGCGGATGCGGGCTGTCCTGGTGCTGCGTTACTACGAGGATCTGTCCGAGGCCGACACGGCACGGGAGCTCGGCTGCTCGGTCGGCTCCGTCAAGAGCCAGGCCCATCACGCGATCAAGCGCCTCCGCACCGTCCTGGGGGATTCCCCGGCAGCCACCCTGGGGAGTGAGTCATGAGCGCTGACGTGAAGATCCGGGTCGCCCTGCGCCAGGCTGCCGAGGCGGCGACGCCGCCGCCGATCGACCGGCCCGGCTTCGAGGGGCGGGTGCGCCGCTACCGCAACCGGCGCCGGGTGCGGTTGACCATGGTCTGTGCGCTGACGGTGGTCGTCGCGACCGTGCCGCTGGTCGTCAGCCGCGCCGGGTCGGACTCGACCCGGCCAGCGCCGTCCGGCCAGGGGGCGGTCGAGCTGACCTCGCCGGTGTACGTCGCCGGATTCTTTCGGGGGATCGGACACGCAACGGCGATCGATCCCGAGGAGTACGTCCACGAGCTCGACGTCCGCATCGAGGAGATCCTCGGAGCGACGTACGACGGCGTGATCCTGCGGGGGGCCGACAGCCAGCTGATCCGGATCCGTGCCGTCCGCGACGGCGATCACTGGCGATTCGAGCCGGCCCCGGCACCGATCCCTGGGGCGATCGGGAACGCGTTGCCCTCCGATGACGGGACCTTGCTCTTCGTGCAACGGCTCTACGGAGCGCCCGTGATCTACGACCTCGCCACGAACCAGGTGGAGAGGCGTCCCGATCTGCGCTCCGATCTGTCCGGCGTTGACGACTTCACCGGCCGGCAGGTGCTCTACACGACGGTCGATGCCACGTGGCTCCACACTGGCGAGGGTGACGCGATCGAGCTTCCGAGCTCGTTCAGTCCCGGCGCCGTGGGCGGCGACATCGTGGCCATTCCCGATGACACGGGCATGTCGGTGCGGCTGTACGACGTCTCGAGCGGCTCGGCCGAGGAGATCGGCGAGGTCAGCGGCGACCGCGGCGACCTCTCACCCGACGGTCGGTACTACATCGCGCTCCCCGCCGAGCGAGGGTCCCCGATGCTCTGGGAGCTCGGAAGCGGCGAGCCGCAGCCGATGCCCGAAATCGGCTGTTGCGCCACGGACGTACGGTGGGTCGACAACGACACCGCGCTGGTGGTGACCGAAGGCGAGGCCGGGCGGAACGACGGCGAGGCCGGGACCTTCTGGGTGAGCCGGGTGCTCGCCTGTGACCTGCAGAGCCGGAGCTGTGAACAGGTCTACAGCACGGTGGGGAGCGACATGTCGCTGGACTACTGACCCCCGATTTGGCATCCCACCGGGCGGTCTGACAAACTAGTCAGGTTGCTCCGGTGGGATCGCCGGGGTCGCTGCGCGCCAAGGGCCGTCGGGCTCGGGTTGTGCGGCACCGCACCAGGAGATCCCGCACCTGCTCGGCACCCCGCCGGGTGCCATTTCCCTACCAACGACGATCGGCTGTTCGCGCCGCACGGGTGCGACACGCCCGACCTCGGGGGTCGGAGAAATGGGGCGGACGACGCGACCGTGGCGAGACGAGAGAAGGACGAAGGCAGCGATGGCGGGACAGAAGATCCGCATCAGACTCAAGGCCTACGACCATGAGCAGATCGACAGCTCGGCGCGCAAGATCGTGGACACGGTCACGCGTACCGGCGCGAAGGTGGCTGGCCCGGTGCCGCTGCCGACCGAGAAGAACGTGTTCTGCGTGATCCGTTCGCCCCACAAGTACAAGGACAGCCGTGAGCATTTCGAGATGCGCACGCACAAGCGACTGATCGACATCATCGATCCGACGCCCAAGACGGTCGACTCGCTGATGCGGCTCGACCTGCCGGCCGGCGTCGACATCGAGATCAAGCTCTGAGGACTGACGACCTATGAGCACGCAAACCCGAACCGTGAAGGGACTGCTGGGCACCAAGCTCGGCATGACCCAAGTCTGGGACGACGACAACCGCGTCGTGCCGGTGACGGTGATCGCCGCCGGCACCAACGTCGTCACCCAGGTTCGCTCCCCGGAGACCGACGGCTACTCGGCCGTGCAGATCGGCTACGGCGAGATCGACGCCCGCAAGGTGACCAAGCCGAAGGCCGGCCACTTCTCGAAGGCGGGCGTGACGCCACGGCGCCACCTGGTCGAGATCCGCACCGAGGACGCGAGTGAGTACGAGCTCGGTCAGGAGCTGAGCCCCGAGGTGTTCGCCTCCGGCGATGTCGTCGACGTGACCGGCACCAGCAAGGGCAAGGGCTTCGCCGGAGTGATGAAGCGCCACGGCTTCCATGGCGTCGGCGCGTCCCACGGGGCCCATCGCAATCACCGCAAGCCCGGCTCGATCGGCGGTTGTGCGACGCCGGGCCGGGTCTTCAAGGGCCTGCGGATGGCCGGCCGGATGGGCAACGAGACCGTGACGGCCCAGAGCCTCACGGTCCACTCGGTCGACGCCGAGAAGGGCCTGATCCTCGTCAAGGGCGCGATTCCCGGCCCGAAGGGTGGCCTGGTCGTCCTGCAGTCCGGTGTGAAGGCGAAGGGGGCTGACCAGTGACGACGATCGACGTGCTCAACGCCAAGGGCAAGAAGGCGGGTTCGGTCGACCTTCCGCCCGACCTGTTCGACGCCCAGGTCAACGTGCCGGTCATCCACCAGGTGGTCGTGGCCCAGCAGGCCGCGGCTCGCCAGGGCACCCACGCGACCAAAACCCGAGGCCAGGTGGCCGGCGGCGGCCGCAAGCCCTACCGCCAGAAGGGCACCGGCCGGGCCCGGCAGGGCTCGATCCGGGCGCCGCAGTTCGCCGGCGGTGGCGCCGTCCACGGTCCGCAGCCGCGGTCCTACGCCCAGCGGACGCCGAAGAAGCTGAAGGCCGCGGCACTGCGCGGCGCGCTGTCCGACCGGGCTCGCGCCGGTCGGGTGCACGTGGTCGAGGGGTTCGTCGACGGCGACGCCCCGTCGACCAAGCAGGCGGTCACCGTGCTGCGTCAGGTCAGCGAGCGTCCGCGTGCGCTGGTCGTGCTCGACCGTGGCGACGACGTCGCCTGGCGGAGCCTGCGCAACGTCGCCGACGTGCACATCCTGGCGGTCGACCAGCTCAACACCTACGACGTGCTGCTGTCGGACGACGTCGTGTTCACCAAGGACGCGTTCGACGCGTTCGTCGCGGCTCGTACGAAGGGCAGCGAGGAGGCGAAGGCATCGTGAGCAGGCTGCACAAGGACCACCGCGACGTCTTGATCGCGCCGGTCGTCAGCGAGAAGAGTTACGGCCTCCTGGACCAGAACAAGTACACGTTCGTCGTCCGCCCGGACGCCAACAAGACCGAGATCAAGATCGCCGTCGAGGAGATCTTCGGCGTCAAGGTCATCGCCGTGAACACGATGAACCGGCAGGGCAAGCGCCGTCGCACCCGTTACGGCTGGGGCCAGCGGCCCAACATCAAGCGGGCGATCGTCAGCGTGGCCGAGGGCGAGCGCATCGACATCTTCGCCGGACCTGGCACGGCGTGAGCGAGGACTGAGGACAGATGGCTATCCGCAAGTACAAGCCGACGACCCCAGGCCGTCGCGGCGGCTCCGTGGCCGACTTCTCCGAGGTCACCCGGACCACGCCGGAGAAGAGCCTGGTGCGTCCGCTGCCCAAGAAGGGCGGCCGCAACAATCAGGGCCGCATCACGACCCGGCACCAAGGTGGCGGCCACAAGCGCGCCTACCGCGTGATCGACTTCCGCCGGGCCGACAAGGACGGCGTGCCGGCCAAGGTCGCGCACATCGAGTACGACCCCAACCGGACGGCTCGGATCGCGCTGCTGCACTACGTCGACGGCGAGAAGCGCTACATCATCGCGCCGGAGGGCCTCAAGCAGGGGGCGCGCGTGGAGGCCGGGGTCGGGGCCGACATCAAGCCCGGCAACAACCTGCCGCTGCGCAACATCCCGGTGGGCACCACGGTGCACGCGATCGAGCTGCGGCCGGGTGGCGGCGCGAAGCTCGGCCGTTCGGCCGGCGCCGGCGTCCAATTGGTCGCCAAGGAGGGCCGCCGCGCGCAGTTGCGGCTGCCGTCCGGTGAGATGCGCTTCGTCGACGTCCGCTGCCGCGCGACGGTCGGCGAGGTCGGCAACTCCGAGCAGTCCAACATCAGCTGGGGCAAGGCCGGCCGGATGCGCTGGAAGGGCAAGCGGCCGTCGGTCCGCGGCGTCGCGATGAACCCCGTCGACCACCCGCACGGCGGTGGCGAGGGTAAGTCGTCCGGTGGACGGCACCCGGTGTCGCCGTGGGGTCAGCCGGAGGGCCGCACCCGCAAACGCAAGTCAAGTGACCAGATGATCGTTCGCCGTCGCAAGTCCGGAAAGCGCTGAGGAAGGGCCAGCTGTGCCACGTAGTCTGAAGAAGGGCCCGTTCGTCGACGACCACCTGATGAAGAAGGTGGACACGCAAAACGACAGCGGGTCGAAGCAAGTCATCAAGACCTGGTCCCGCCGGTCGATGATCGTCCCGGCGATGATCGGGCACACGATCGCCGTCCACGACGGCCGCAAGCACGTCCCGGTCTACGTCACCGAGGCGATGGTCGGACACAAGCTGGGTGAGTTCGCGCCCACGCGTACGTTCCGCGGACACGAGAAGGACGACCGAAAGAGCCGGCGCCGCTGAGCGGTGGACGGTCAGAGGAAGCAACGAGGACCGAAGGAATGGACGTCATGGAGCGACAGCGAGTCAGCGCCCGACGCGAAAGCCTGCTCGGCGACGAGCCGGGCGCGTTCGCGGTGGCGCGCTTCGCCCGCGTGTCCCCGATGAAGGCCCGCCGCGTGGTGGACCTGATTCGCGGGCTGCCCGTGGACGAGGCGCTGGCCCTGCTGCGGTTCGCGCCGCAGGCGGCGTCGGACATCGTCTACAAGCTGCTGGAGAGCGCGATCGCGAACGCCGAGTCCGCCGAGGACCTCACGGCTGACTCCTTGGTCGTGACCAAGGCGAAGGTCGACGAGGGTCCGACGCTGCGCCGGTTCCGGCCGCGTGCCCAGGGCCGGGCCTACCGGATCAACAAGCGCACCAGCCACATCACGCTGGTCGTGCAGCCACGTGACGACGAGGAAGGAGCCCGCTAGTGGGACAGAAGGTCAACCCGCACGGGTTCCGTCTCGGCGTCTCCACCGACCACAAGAGCCGGTGGTACGCCGACAAGCTCTACAAGGCCTACGTCGGTGAGGACGTGGCGATCCGCAAGATGCTCACCAAGGGCATGGATCGCGCCGGCATCTCCCGCGTCGAGATCGAGCGGACCCGCGACCGGGTCCGGGTCGACATCCACACCGCGCGACCCGGCATCGTGATCGGCCGCCGCGGCGCGGAGGCCGAGCGGCTGCGTGGCAACCTCGAGCAGCTCACCGGCAAGCAGGTGCAGCTCAACATCCTCGAGGTCAAGAACCCCGAGCTGGACGCTCAGCTGGTGGCGCAGGGCGTCGCCGAGCAGTTGTCCGGACGGGTCCAGTTCCGCCGCGCGATGCGCAAGGCGATGCAGACGACGATGCGAGCCGGTGCCCAGGGCATCCGGATCCAGTGCTCGGGCCGGCTCGGTGGCGCGGAGATGTCGCGCTCGGAGTTCTACCGCGAGGGCCGGGTCCCGCTGCATACGCTGCGGGCCGACGTCGACTACGGCTTCTACGAGGCGCGTACGACCTTCGGCCGGATCGGCGTGAAGGTCTGGATCTACCGCGGTGAGGTCGCCGGCACTCGCGCCGAGCGCGAGGCACAGGCGGCCGCTCGGGCGGCGGCTCCAGGTCGGGGCCGGCGCGACCGCGGTCGGCGTCCCGACCGCGGCGAGCGTCGCGACCGGGGTGACCGCGGCGAGCGGGGCGGCGGCGACCGGGGTGACCGCGGCGGCGACCGGAGCGGTTCGTCCGCGCCGGCGGCGTCCGGCTCCACCGCAGCCGCGCCGACCGAAGGGTCGACCCCGGCCGCAGGGACGGAGGGCTGATACCCGTGTTGATGCCACGACGTACCAAGCACCGCAAGCAGCACCACCCCAAACGGGGTGGGATGGCCAAGGGCGGCACCAGCCTCGCCTTTGGCGACTTCGGCATCCAGGCGACCGAGGGTCACTACGTCACCAACCGGCAGATCGAGTCGGCACGTATCGCCATGACCCGGCACATCAAGCGTGGCGGCAAGGTGTGGATCAACATCTACCCCGACCGTCCGCTGACCAAGAAGCCCGCCGAGACCCGGATGGGTTCCGGCAAGGGGTCGCCGGAGTGGTGGGTCTCCAACGTGAAGGCCGGCCGAGTGATGTTCGAGCTGTCCGGTGTCCCCGAGGACATCGCTCGCGAGGCGCTGCGCCGCGCGATCCACAAGCTCCCGATGAAGTGCAAGATCGTCAGCCGCGAGGCAGGTGACTTCTGATGGCCACGACGAGTGCTGCCGTGCTGCGGACCTCGACTGAGGACGACCTGGAGCGCCAGCTCCGGGAGGCCAAGGAGGAGCTGTTCAACCTCCGCTTCCAGGCGGCGACCGGGCAGCTCGAGAGCCACGGCCGGCTTCGTACGGTCCGCCGCGACATCGCGCGGATCTACACGGTCCTGCGCGAGCGCGAGCTGGGCATCATCGGCTTCATCGAGCCGGCGGTCGTGGACTCTGAGACGACCACCGCCGCTGAGGCCGAGGCTGACGAGGCGCCGGCCGAGGAGCCGAAGGCCAAGAAGTCCACGGCCAAGAAGTCGGCCAGCAAGAAGGCCACGACCAAGAAGTCGGCCGCCAAGAAGTCGACGGCGAAGAAGTCGGCCGCCAAGGACGACACCGAGACCGAGTCGACCGACGAATCCGCGCCCGCCGATGACGGGGGCGCCAAGTGACGGAGAAGAAGGACACCACGTTGACCGAGACGACGACCGCGACGGGTCGCAACACCCGGCGCAAGACCCGCGAGGGCCTCGTGGTCGGCGACAAGATGGACAAGACTGCCGTCGTCGCCGTCGAGGACTGGGTGAAGCACCCGCTCTACGGCAAGGTCATGCGCCGAACCAACCGGCTGAAGGCACACGACGAGCAGAACGAGTGCGGCGTCGGCGACCGCGTACGCGTCATGGAGACGCGGCCGGTGTCGGCCACCAAGCGCTGGCGGATCGTCGAGATTCTCGAGAAGGCCAAGTAAGGGCGGAGACGAAAGATGATCCAGCAGGAGTCGCGACTCAAAGTCGCCGACAACACCGGTGCCAAGCAGATCTTGTGCATCCGGGTGCTCGGCGGCTCGGGTCGGCGCTACGCGGGCATCGGCGACGTCATCGTCGGAACCGTCAAGGACGCGATTCCCGGTGGCGCGGTCAAGAAGGGTGAGGTCGTCAAGGCCGTCATCGTCCGGACCGCCAAGGAGCGTCGCCGCCCGGACGGTTCCTACATCCGGTTCGACGAGAACGCCGCCGTACTGCTGCAGACCAACGGCGAGCCGCGCGGTACCCGGATCTTCGGCCCGGTGGGCCGGGAGCTCCGGGAGAAGAGGTTCATGAAGATCATCTCGCTGGCTCCGGAGGTGCTGTGATGGCCAACCCGAGCATCAAGAAGGGCGATCTCGTACGCGTGATCGCCGGCCGCGACAAGGGCGCCGAGGGCAAGGTCATCTCGGTCCAGCCCGAGCGCGACCGGGTGATCGTCGAGGGCGTCAACCGCGTCAAGCGGCACACCAAGGTGGTGCAGCGCGGCGGTCGGCAGGGCACGACCGGCGGCATCGTGACGCAGGAGGCCGCGATCCACGTGTCCAACGTGATGCTGCTGATCGAGGACGACGGCGACAAGGTCCCGACCCGCGTCGGCTTCCGGCGCGACGAAGTGACGAAGACCCGACCGGACGGCTCCACCTACACCGCCCACCGCAGCATCCGGGTCGCGAAGCGGACCGGCAAGGAGATCTGATGACAGAGACGACGACTCAGGCGCCCCCACCGCGCTTGAAGGTTCGTTACCGCGAGGAGATTCGCGCGCAACTGCGCGACGGGTTCTCCTTCGGCAACGTCATGCAGGTGCCTCGCCTGACCAAGATCGTGGTCAACATGGGCGTCGGTGAGGCGGCTCGCGACTCCAAGCTGATCGAGGGCGCCACTCGCGACCTGGCCGCCATCACCGGCCAGAAGGCCGCGGTGACCCGGGCTCGCAAGTCCATCGCGCAGTTCAAGCTGCGCGCCGGCATGCCGATCGGCGCGCACGTCACGCTGCGCGGCGACCGGATGTGGGAGTTCCTCGACCGGCTGCTGTCGCTCGCGCTGCCGCGGATCCGCGACTTCCGGGGACTGTCCCCGCGGCAGTTCGACGGTCGCGGCAACTACACCTTCGGGCTCGACGAGCAGGTGATGTTCCACGAGGTCGACCAGGACAAGATCGACCGGGTCCGGGGCATGGACGTGACGATCGTGACGACCGCCGACAACGACGACGAGGGCCGGGCGCTGTTGACCAAGCTCGGCTTTCCTTTCAGGGAGAACTGACCATGGCCAAGACAGCATTGGTCGTCAAGGCGGCCCGCAAGCCGAAGTTCAAGGTGCGGGCCTACTCGCGCTGCCAGCGGTGCGGCCGGCCCAAGTCGGTCTATCGCAAGTTCGGGCTGTGCCGGGTGTGCCTGCGTGAGATGGCGCACCGCGGTGAGCTGCCCGGTGTGACGAAGAGCAGCTGGTGACGGAGTTGAACGAGTACTTCGCTTCAGGTCTGCGCGGCGGTCGGAGGACCGACCGCGTGGAAACCGTGGCGGGAAGGTAGCGAAACACCCATGACGATGACTGATCCCGTCGCAGACATGCTGACGCGTCTGCGCAACGGCAACCAGGCCTATCACGAGAACGTGCGGATCCCGCACAGCAAGCTGAAGGCCGGCGTCGCTGAGATCCTGCAGCAAGAGGGCTACATCGCCTCCTGGGCGGTCGAGGACCCGACTGCGGAAGCGGTGGGCAAGACCCTGGTCGTCACGTTGAAGTACGGACCGAACCGGGAGCGCTCGATCGCCGGCCTGCGCCGCATCAGCAAGCCGGGCCTTCGGGTGTACGCGAAGGCGAACGGGCTGCCGCGCGTGCTCGGAGGACTCGGGGTGGCGATCATCTCCACCTCGAACGGTCTGCTGACCGATCGGCAGGCGAACGACAAGGGCGTCGGCGGGGAAGTCCTCGCCTACGTCTGGTGACGAGGACTGAGGAGGAAGACGCATGTCGCGTATCGGCAAGCTGGCCATTACGGTCCCGTCCGGCGTCGACGTCACGATCGACGGTCAGCACGTCACCGTGAAAGGCCCGAAGGGCGAGCTGAAGCACACGGTCGTCTCGCCGATCACGATCGAGCGCAAAGACGACGGCAGCCTCGCGGTCAACCGTCCCAACGACGAGCGTGAGAGCAAGGCGCTGCACGGGCTGTCGCGCACGCTGGTCGCCAACATGGTCACCGGCGTGACCGAGGGCTTCGAGAAGAAGCTCGAGATCGTGGGCGTCGGCTACCGGGTGATCCCCAAGGGTCCCTCGACGCTCGAGCTCAATCTCGGCTACAGCCACCCCGTCGTGTTCGACGCGCCCGACGGTGTGACGTTCACCGTGGAGTCGGCGACCAAGTTCGCCGTCCAGGGCATCGACAAGCAACGGGTCGGCGAGGTGGCCGCCAACATCCGCAAGCTGCGCAAGCCGGAGCCCTACAAGGGCAAGGGCATTCGCTACGCCGGTGAGCACATCCGGCGCAAGGTCGGAAAGGCGGGTAAGTGACATGGCTGTCGCCTTGAGGCATCGCAAGCGCACCGCCTCGCGCGTCGCGGGCCGGCAGCGGCGGGCGATCCGGGGCCGCAAGCGCGTGTTCGGCACCGCCGAGCGGCCGCGCCTGGTCATCACGCGTTCCAGCCGGCACATCGTCGCCCAGGTCGTCGACGACGTCGAGCACCGCACCCTGGTCTCCGCGTCGTCGATGGAGGCCGACGTACGCTCGCTGAGTGGGGACAAGACCGCGAAGGCGAAGAAGGTGGGCGAACTCGTCGCCGACCGCGCCAAGGGCGCCGGACTGGAGTCGGTCGTCTTCGACCGGGCCGGAAACAAGTACCACGGGCGGGTCGCCGCCCTGGCCGAGGGCGCCCGCGAGGGCGGGCTCTCGTTCTGATTGAGAGGTAGTTCAGATATGGCTGGACCCCAGCGTCGCGGGAGCGGTGCAGGAGACCGTCGATCCCGCGACGACCGTCGCGGGTCGGGGGACAAGACCGCCTACATCGAGCGCGTGGTCGGGATCAACCGGGTCGCGAAGGTCGTCAAGGGCGGTCGTCGCTTCAGCTTCACCGCGCTGGTCGTCGTCGGCGATGGCGAGGGAACGGTCGGTGTCGGCTACGGCAAGGCCAAGGAGGTTCCGGCGGCGATCGCCAAGGGCGTCGAAGAGGCGAAGAAGAGCTTCTTCAAGGTGCCGCGGATCCAGGGCACGATCCCGCACCCGGTGCAGGCCGAGAAATCGGCCGGCGTCGTGCTGCTGCGGCCGGCCGCGCCCGGAACCGGTGTGATCGCCGGCGGCCCGGTCCGCGCCGTCTTGGAGTGCGCGGGCATCCACGACGTGCTGAGCAAGTCGCTCGGCTCGTCCAACGCGATCAACATCGTGCACGCGACGGTCGAGGCCCTGCGCTCCCTGGAGACCCCGGAGTCGGTGGCCAAGCGTCGCGGCATTCCCGTCGAGGACGTCGCGCCGCCGGCGCTGCTGAAGGCCCGGGCGGAGGTGTCGGGCTGATGCCCAGGCTGAAGGTACGTCAGGTGCGCTCGGCGATCGGGCGCAAGCAGAATCAGCGCGAGACGTTGCGTTCGCTGGGTCTGAAGCGGATCGGCGACGTCGTCGTCAAGGAGGATCGGCCGGAGATCCGGGGCATGATCGCCGCGGTGCCCCATCTCGTGGCCGTCGAGGAGGTCGACTGACGTGATGCTCAAGCTGCATCACCTGCGCCCGGCTCCCGGGTCGAAGTCCGCCAAGATCCGCGTCGGACGCGGTGAGGGCGGCCGGCGCGGCAAGACCGCCGGTCGCGGCACGAAGGGCTCGAAGGCCCGTAACCAGATTCCGGCGCGCTTCGAGGGCGGCCAGCTGCCGATCCACATGCGGCTGCCCAAGATGCGGGGCTTCAACAGCCCGTTCAAGGTGCGCTACCAGGTCGTCAACCTGGACCGCCTGGCCGAGCTCTACCCCGACGGCGGTGAGGTGACGGTCGAGTCGCTGGCCGCCAAGGGTGCGGTCCGGCCACAGCAGCCGGTCAAGCTCTTGGGGACCGGCGAGATCTCGGAGGCGGTCCAGGTGACCGTCCACGCCGTCTCGGCATCGGCGAAGGCGAAGATCGAGGCGAGCGGAGGCACGGTCACGACCGTGTGAGGTGACGGTCACAACGGCTGTCCGACCAGCGAGATCGCCGCAGCCGACTGTTAGAGTCCCGGACGAATGAGTTTCCCGGAATGACCGGGATAAATGGGAGGACCTGGTGCTAGGCGCCTTCGTCAACGCGTTCAAGACGCCGGACCTGCGGCGGAAGCTGCTGTTCGTGCTGTTCATCCTTGTCGTGTTCCGGCTGGGCTCGATGACGCCGGCGCCGGGCGTCCACGTGCCCAACGTGCAGGCGTGTATCGACACCGCACAGAGCGCCGAGGGCAACAACCTCTTCAACCTCATCAACGTCTTCTCGGGCGGCGCGCTGCTCCAGCTGACGATCTTCGCGCTGGGCATCATGCCCTACATCACGGCCAGCATCATCTTGCAGCTGCTGACCGTCGTGATCCCGCGTCTGGAGACCCTCAAGAAGGAGGGCCAGGCCGGCCAGCAGAAGATCACGCAGTACACCCGCTATCTCACGCTGGGCCTCGCCATCCTGCAGGCCACCGGCATCGTGGCGCTGGCCCGCAACAACCAGCTGATCCAGGGCTGTGACCGGGATCTGCTCTACGACAAGAACAGCATCTTCGACGCCGTCCTGATCGTCATCACGATGACGGCCGGCACCGCGGTCATCATGTGGCTCGGCGAGCTGATCACCGACCGTGGCATCGGCAACGGCATGTCGATCCTGATCTTCACCCAGATCGTCGCCACCTTCCCGGGCACGATGTGGCTGATCGGGCAGGACCAGGGCTGGGTGACGTTCTTCGTCGTCATCGCGGTCGGCTTGGCCGTGGTAGCCGCGGTCATCTTCGTGGAACAGGCGCAACGCCGGATCCCGGTGCAGTACGCCCGGCGGATGGTGGGCCGCAAGATGTTCGGCGGCTCGTCGACCTACATCCCGTTGAAGGTCAACCAGGCCGGCGTCATCCCGGTCATCTTCGGCTCCAGCCTGCTCTATCTGCCGGCCCTCGCGACGCAGTTCAACCCGGACGCCGCATGGGCGCCGTGGGTCTCGAGCCATCTGGTCCGCGGCGACCATCCGCTCTACATGGTGGTCTACTTCGCGCTGATCGTGTTCTTCACCTACTTCTACGTGTCGATCACGTTCAACCCGCAAGAGGTCGCCGACAACATGAAGAAGTACGGCGGCTTCATCCCGGGCATCCGGGCCGGGCGGCCGACGCAGGAGTACCTCGCGTACGTCCTATCGCGAATCACCGCGGTGGGCTCGGTCTACCTCGGCATCGTGGCGCTGATTCCGTTGATCGCCCTGGTGCTGGTCAACGCCAACCAGAACTTCCCCTTCGGCGGCACCTCGCTGCTGATCATGGTCGGCGTCGGTCTGGACACCGTGAAGCAGATCGAGAGCCAGTTGCAGCAGCGCAACTACGAAGGGTTCTTGCGCTGATGCGGCTCGTCCTGGTGGGTCCCCCTGGTGCCGGCAAGGGGACACAGGCCAAGCACATCGCCGCGCACTACGGCATACCCGCGATCTCGACCGGCGACATCTTCCGGGCGCACGTCGCCGAGCTGACGCCGCTCGGCGAGATCGCCAAGAGCTACATGGACGAGGGCGAGTTGGTGCCCGACGACGTCACCGTGGCGATGGTCCGCGACCGGCTGAGCCGTGACGACACCGGTGCCGGCTTCCTGCTGGACGGCTTCCCCCGCACGGTGCCGCAGGCCGAGTCGCTGAGCGCGATGCTCGACGAGCTCGACGTGCCCCTGGACGTGGTCCTCAAGATCACGGTGGAAGACGACGAGGTGGTGCGACGGCTGTCGGGGCGCCGGATCTGTCGCTCGTGCGGGCGGACGTTCCATGTCGAGTTCCATCCGCCGAACACCGAGGGCGTGTGCGATGTCTGCGGCGGCGAGCTCTACCAGCGTGACGACGACAGGCCGGAGACCGTACGCCGGCGGCTGCAGGTCTACCGCGAGCAGACGGATCCCCTCGTCGAGTACTACGAGGACCGCGGCCTGCTGCGGAGGGTCGCCGGGACCGGAGAGGTACCCGAGGTGACTAAGCGCGCAATCGAGGCACTCGAACAGCCGGTGGCGTAGGGCGGGTCGCCATGGGGTTGTTGCGACTGCGGGACCGAGGCGTCGAGATCAAGACGCCTGACCAGATCATGTTGATGCGACGCGCCGGCCGGATCGTGGGCGAGACCCTTCAGTTCTGCCGTGACCGCATCCGGCCCGGGATGAGGGCCGACGATCTCGACCGGCTGGCCGAGGGTTACATCCGCGATCAGGGAGCGGTGCCGTCGTTCAAGGGCTACCACGGCTTCCCGAAGACCCTGTGCGTGTCGGTCAACGACGAGGTCGTCCACGGCATCCCCGGACCGCGCCGGTTCGAGTCCGGTGACATCGTCTCGATCGACTGCGGCGCGATCGTCGAGGGCTGGCACGGCGACGCCGCCATCACCGTGGCGCTCGGCGACGTGCCCGACGAGACCAGGCGACTGCTCGAGGTCTGTGAGGACGCCCTGTGGCGCGGCATCGCCGCCGCCAAGATCGGCGGCAACGTCACCGACATCTCGCATGGCGTCGAGACGCACGTCCGCGACGTCGGCGACTTCGGGATCGTCGAGGACTACGTCGGGCACGGCATCGGCTCGTCGATGCACATGGCGCCGAACGTGCCCAACGTCGGGGAGCCGGGCCACGGCCCGCGCCTGGTCCGGGGGATCGCCCTGGCCGTCGAGCCGATGATCACGCTCGGCGGGATCGAGACCGACCTGTTGGAAGATGACTGGACCGTCGTCACCCGCGACGGCTCGGTCGCGGCCCACTTCGAGCACACCTTCACCCTCACCCGGTCCGGCACCTGGGTGCTGACCGCGCTCGACGGCGGCAGCGGGCGGCTCGACGACCTCGGCGTCCCTTACGGCGGCGACTGAGCGTCAGGTGCCCCGATTGGAATCAGATGGGTGGTCTGACGTAGACTTGGGCGTTGGCCCCCGCGTGGGCCGTCTTCTCATGCCCTGCGGCTGATCTGTTCACTGTCCCCTGACGGTAGACGGAACGGGCATGTAGGCGGATTCCGGGCGGGCCAACACGTGCGAACCGACAGATTGCGGAGGATATGGCGAAGAAGGAAGGGGTCATTGAGATCGAGGGCTCGGTGGTCGAGGCTCTGCCGAACGCGATGTTTCGGGTCGAGCTGACCAACGGACACAAGGTCCTCGCTCACATCAGTGGCAAGATGCGCCAGCACTACATCCGGATCCTGCCCCAGGACCGGGTGGTCGTGGAGCTGTCGCCGTACGACCTGACTCGCGGCCGGATCGTCTACCGCTACAAGTAACCCACCACCAGCCATCAACCAGTCTGGGCGGGCCCAACCACCTGTGCGTGGGCGTCTGTGCTCAGAGCAACCGGAGAGCTCGATGAAGGTCCAGCCGAGCGTCAAGAAGATCTGTGACAAGTGCAAAGTGATTCGCCGCCACGGGCGAGTCATGGTGATCTGCGAGAACCCTCGACACAAGCAGCGTCAGGGCTAGCAGCTCACCGCCTGCAGCAACCATGTGTGTGACGGCTCGCACTGCTGACGCAGTGTGTTACCCCTGGACCGGAGGCCGGGGCCCTGCCAGAGGCAGGCAGGGACGAGTCACGCGCGACACCTCCGCACGACAGGAAGGACACCGCCTTTCATGGCACGCCTCATCGGTGTCGACCTCCCGCGCGACAAGCGGCTCGAGGTGGCACTCACCTACATCTACGGAATCGGTCGTACCCGAGCCCAGCAGACCCTCGTCGCCACCGGCGTGAGCCCCGACAAGCGGGTCCACGAGCTCGGCGACGAGGAGCTGGTCAAGCTCCGCGACCACATCGAGGCCAACTACCAGGTCGAAGGTGATCTACGACGCGAGGTCGCCGGCGACATCCGCCGCAAGGTCGAGATCGGCAGCTACCAGGGCCGCCGGCACCGCAGCGGCCTACCCGTGCGCGGTCAGCGCACGCGGACCAACGCGCGTGGCCGCAAGGGCCCCAAGCGCACCATCGCCGGCAAGAAGAAGGCCGTCAAGAAGTAAGGCGCCCTCAGCCCCAGACCACCCCGACCACAGGAATTTGCGCAGGTAAGAGATGCCTCCTAAGCCACGTCAGTCCGGCGCCAAGAAGGTGCGCCGCAAGGAGAAGAAGAACGTCACCGTGGGCCAGGCCCACATCAAGAGCACGTTCAACAACACGATCGTCACGATCACCGACCCGGGTGGTGCGGTGATCTCGTGGGCGAGTGCCGGAACCGTCGGGTTCAAGGGCTCGCGCAAGTCCACTCCGTTCGCCGCGCAGATGGCCGCCGAGGCCGCTGGACGCCGGGCGATGGAGCACGGGATGAAGAAGATCGACGTCTTCGTCAAGGGCCCGGGTTCGGGCCGCGAGACGGCGATCCGATCCCTGGGTGCGGTCGGCCTCGAGGTCGGGACGATCCAAGACGTCACCCCTTCGGCCCACAACGGCTGCCGCCCGCCCAAGCGGCGCCGGGTCTGATCCCATCCGTCGCGAGAACAAGGAGTAGACAGTCCCATGGCCCGTTACACCGGACCCATGACGAAGAAGTCGCGCCGGCTGGGAGTCGACCTGGTCGGTGGCGACCGCGCGTTCGAGCGCCGTCCGTACCCGCCTGGCCAGCACGGCCGCGGCCGGGTGAAGGAGAGCGAGTACCGCCAGCAGCTGCAGGAGAAGCAGAAGGCGCGCTACACCTACGGCGTGCTCGAGAAGCAGTTCCGGACCTACTACGACGAGGCCAGCCGTCGCCCCGGCAAGACCGGTGACAACCTGCTGCAGCTGCTCGAGTGCCGCCTCGACAACGTGGTCTATCGCGGTGGGTTCGCCCGGACCCGCCGGCACGCGCGGCAACTCGTGTCGCATGGCCACTTCGTCGTCAACGGTCGCAAGGTCGACATCCCGTCGTTCCAGGTATCGCCGAAGGACGTCATCGACGTGCGTCCCAAGTCGATGGAGATGACGCCGTTCATCGTGGCTCGCGAGACCCACGGCGAGCGGCTCGTCCCCGCCTGGCTCGAGGCGCTTCCGAACCGGATGCGGATCCTCGTTCACCAGCTTCCAGTACGTCAGCAGATCGACGTACCGGTTCAAGAGCAGCTCATCGTCGAGTACTACTCGAAGAAGTAGGCGGCTGCTCGTTCGTACCCCATTCGTGCCGTCAAATAGCGGGCGGCTCGGAAAGGAATCACCACCATGCTGATCGCACAACGGCCGACACTGACCGAAGAGGTCGTCAACGACTACCGCTCTCGGTTCACGATCGAGCCACTCGAGCCGGGCTTCGGCTACACCCTCGGCAACTCACTGCGCCGGACGTTGCTGTCCTCGATCCCGGGCGCGTCGGTGACGTCGATCCGGATCGACGGCGTGCTCCACGAGTTCTCCACCATCCCTGGTGTCGTCGAGGACGTCACCGAGGTCATCCTCAATCTCAAGAGCCTGGTCGTGTCGTCCGAGCACGACGAGCCGGTGACCATGTACCTGCGCAAGCAAGGCCCGGGTGCCGTGACCGCGGCCGACATCGCGCCGCCGGCCGGCGTCGAGGTGCACAACTCCGACCTCAAGCTCGCCACGCTCAACGACAAGGGCAAGCTCGAGATGGAGCTCGTCGTCGAGCGTGGCCGTGGTTACATCTCGGCCGTGCAGAACAAGTCCGGTGACGTCGAGATCGGCCGGATCCCGGTCGACTCGATCTACAGCCCGGTGCTGAAGGTCACTTACAAGGTCGAGGCCACCCGAGTCGAGCAGCGCACCGACTTCGACCGCCTGATTATCGACGTCGAGACCAAGGATTCGATGCGGCCGCGCGACGCGATCGCGAGCGCCGGCAAGACCCTGGTCGAGCTGTTCGGCCTGGCCCGCGAGCTCAACGTCGAGGCCGAGGGCGTCGACATCGGCCCCTCGCCGGTCGACGAGCAGCTCGCCGCCGATCTGGCGCTCCCCGTCGAGGATCTGAGCCTCACGGTGCGGTCGTACAACTGCTTGAAGCGTGAGGGCATCCACACCGTCGGAGAGCTCATCTCGCGCAGCGAGCAGGACCTTCTCGACATCCGCAACTTCGGGGCCAAGTCGATCGACGAGGTGAAGGCGAAGCTCGCGGAGATGGGCTTGGGGCTGAAGGACAGCGCGCCGGGCTTCGATGCGCGGGCGGCGATGGAGTCGTACGACGACGACCAGAGCTTCGCCGAGGACGAGCAGTACTGACGCTTCTCAGCTGACAGGAGACCGTAGATGCCGACCCCGACCAAGGGTGCGCGCCTGGGCGGCAGCCCGGCTCACCAGCGCCTGATACTCGCGAACCTGGCCACGAGCCTGTTCGAGCACGGCCGGATCACCACGACGGAGGCCAAGGCCCGCCGGCTGCGGCCGTTCGCCGAGCGCCTGATCACCAAGGCCAAGCGCGGTGACCTGCACAACCGTCGCCTGGTGCTCCGGACGATCCAGAACAAGACCGTGGTGCACGAGCTGTTCACCGAGATCGCGCCGCGCTACGCCAGCCGTCCCGGTGGCTACCTCCGGATCACCAAGGTCGGTCCCCGAAAGGGCGACAACGCGCCGATGGCGGTGATCGAGCTGGTCGAGGAGGTCGACTTCACCGAGAGGCCGGAGGAGCTGGCCGAGAAGACGACCGCGAAGAAGAGCGCCAAGAAGTCCACGGCGAAGAAGTCGGCTGCGAAGAAGACCGCGAAGAAGTCGGCGGCCAAGAAGACCGCGGAGGCCGAGCCCGACGCGGAGGCGGACGACGAGTCGACGGAACCGGCGAAGGACGAGGCGGCCGAGGAGTCGACCGATGCGACCGACGACGCCGCGGCGGACGCGGCCGACGACACCGGTGACGACGCCGAAGGCGACGCCAAGAGCTGACCGGACCGGTCGATGCGGTGAGCGACGTACGGCTGCGTCTGGACGTCGCCTACGACGGCTCGGACTTCTCCGGGTGGGCGGTCCAGCCGGAGCGCCGGACCGCCCAGGGTGAGCTCGAGACCGCGTTGCGCCGGGTGTTCCGGCTGCCCGCGGCCGCGACCACCTGCGCCGGGCGCACCGACGCCGGTGTGCACGCCCGGGGTCAGGTCTGCCATGTCGACGTCCCGGCGGAGACCGCCGAGGCGGTCGGGTCGTGGGAGGAGCTGACCGGGCGGCTGGCTCGCGCGCTGCCGACGGACCTCCGGGTCCGCCGGATCGCGCCGGCGCCGCTCGGTTTCGACGCTCGGTTCGGCGCGTTGTGGCGGCGCTACGCCTACCGCCTGTGCGACGAGCCGGCGGCGGTCGATCCGCTGCGCCGCCACGAGGTCGTGGCCTGGCGGCGGCCCTTGGACGTGGGCCGGATGAACGACGCGGCGCGAGGGCTGCTCGGCGAGCACGACTTCGCGGCGTACTGCCGTCCACGCGAGGGAGCGACGACCGTACGCACTCTCCGGGAGCTGTCGTGGGAGCGGCGTCCCGACCGGGTCGTCGAAGCCCGGGTCGTCGCCGACGCCTTCTGCCACAACCTCGTCCGGGCCCTCGTCGGCGCGTTGATCGCCGTCGGTGAGGGGCGGTTCGCCGTCGACGAGCCGCGCCGGATCCTCGACGCCCGGGCTCGCGACTCGCGCGTCCTCGTCGTCGCACCGCACGGGCTCACCCTGGAGGAGGTCGGCTATCCCGCCGATGCGGACCTCGGCGACCAGTCGCATCGGGCTCGAACCGTGCGGGGGCCGCGATGAGCGACCACTACTTCTCGGCCGAGCCGTCGTCAGCGGCCCGCGAGACGGAGATCGCGGTCGACGCGTGGGGCCGGTCGATGCGGCTCGTGACTGCCGCCGGCGTCTTCTCCCACGGCCGGCTCGATCCGGGCACAGCGGTGCTGTTCCGCCAGACCGAGCCACCGACCGAAGGTGAGCGGTTCCTCGATCTCGGTTGCGGCTACGGCGTGATCGCCGGCGCCCTTGCGCTCGCCCGTCCCGGGGCGCGGGTCCGGGCCGTCGACGTCAACGAGCGCGCGCTCGACCTGACCCGGCGCAACGCGGAGCGGCTCGGTGTCGCCGATCGGCTGACGGCCTCGCTGCCCGACACCGTGCCGGAGAAGGAGCGCTTCGACGGCATCTGGTCCAACCCGCCGATCCGGATCGGCAAGGCTGCCCTGCACGAGCTGTTGCTGCTGTGGCTGCCGCGGCTGACCCCGATCGGGTCCGCGACGCTGGTGGTCGGCAAGAACCTCGGCGCCGACTCGCTGCAGCGCTGGCTTCGCGAGCAGGGGTACGGCTGTGACCGGCTCGGCTCGGCCAAGGGCTTTCGCGTACTCCAGATCGCGCCGCCGGCCGACTGACGCCACGAGAGACAACTCCAAGTCTCCCGTGTGGGGCTGTTCTACGAGGACATCCGGCGGACCATCGCATGGGTTACCTCTCGGAGTCGAAGCGGTCAGCGTATGTGGCGATCAGCGCACGTACGGTAAGACCATCGCCTTGGCCGCCTCGAGCAGCTCGTGCTCGGCGATGAAGGCGTCCAGGTCCTCGATCGCGACGAACTCGGCCGTCGCGACCTCGTCGGGCTGGAAGCTGAACGGCCCGTCGCTGACCGTCTCGTAGAGCCGACCGACCTCGCGGCTGCCGTCGCCGTCCCAGCGGTAGTCCGCGAGTGCATGCAGCGGGGTCCGGATGCCGGCCTCTTCGTACAGCTCGCGCGCGGCCGCGTCGGCCCAGTCCTCGCCAATGTCACACGCGCCGCCGAAGCCCAGGTCCCACTTGCCCGGGCCGAGTCGTTTGGTGAGGGCCCGCTGGTGCGCCAGGACAGCCCCGGACGTCGACCGGACGACGACGAAGGCGGTGCGATGCCAGAGGTTTTGCGACCACACCTCGCTTCGCGGTGCGACCCCGACGACCGCGCCGGATGCGTCCAGAACCTCGACTCGTTCTTCGGTCATGCCGTCATTGTCGTAGGTCCCCGATCGGCCCCGAGCGGCCAGGTATGCGTCGCCCCCCGGTGCGACACATACCTGACTGGGTCCGTGACGGAGGTCCGATCGTAGAGGCCGCGAGGGTCACCACCAGCCGAGGAGTTGTCAGCCTGAGGTGCCCGCTGGGGCGAAATAGGGCTGACAACTTCGGACGGTGCGCTCAGACTGGGCTCTCGTGGGACATGTGGAGCTGGCCGGCATCCGATTCGAGCTGCCCGACGGGCGGGTGCTGCTCGACGACGTCGGATTCCGGGTCGGCGATGGCGCCAAGGTCGCGTTGGTCGGCGCCAACGGGGCCGGCAAGACGACGCTGCTCCGCATCGTCACCGGCGAGCTCGCGCCGCACGGCGGCTCGGTCGTACGCAGCGGCGGCCTCGGCGTGATGCGCCAGATGGTGACGCAGGGTCACGACGACTGGACCGTACGCGATCTGCTGCTGTCGGTGGCGCCGCCGCGAGTACGCGAGGCCGCCGCCGCGGTCGACAAGATCGAGCTCGAACTCATGGACCGCGACGACGAGGCGACCCAGATGCGCTACGCGTCGGCGCTCTCGGAGTACGCCGACGCCGGCGGCTACGACGCCGAGGTCGTCTGGGACACCTGCTGCACGTCCGCCTTCGGCATCCCCTACGAACGCGCCAAGCATCGCGACGTGGCGACCCTGTCGGGCGGTGAGCAGAAGCGGCTCGTGCTCGAGGCGCTGCTGCGCGGCCCCGACGAGGTGCTGCTGCTCGACGAGCCGGACAACTTCCTCGACGTACCGGGGAAGCGCTGGCTCGAGGGACGGCTGTCCGAGTCGCCGAAGACGGTGCTCTATGTCAGCCACGACCGGGAACTGCTGGCCAACACGGCGACCCGGGTCGTGACGATCGAGCTCCGGGCGGCCGGCAACGGGGCATGGGTGCATCCGGGCGGGTTCGCCAGCTACCACGACGCGCGCCGGGCCCGGTTCGAGCGGCTCGAGGAGATGCGCCGCCGGTGGGACGAGGACCACGCCAAACTCAAGGCGCTCATGCTCATGTACAAGCAGAAGGCGGCCTACAACGACGCTATGGCATCGCGCTACAAAGCCGCCCAGACCCGGCTCCGCAAGTTCGAGGAGGCCGGGCCGCCGGAGACGCTGCCGCGTGAGCAGGACGTCCGGATGCGCCTCAAGGGCGGCCGGACCGGTAAGCGCGCGGTGATCTGCGAGCAGCTCGAGTTGACCGGCTTGATGAAGCCGTTCGATCTCGAGATCTGGTACGGCGAGCGAGTGGCCGTCCTCGGTTCGAACGGCTCCGGCAAGTCGCACTTCCTCCGGCTGCTCGCGGCGGGCGGATCGGACCCGGATGTGGAGCACCGACCGGTCGAGGACACCCCGGTGGCCCCGGTCAAGCACACCGGGCGGGCCCGGCTGGGCGCCCGAGTTCGGCCGGGGTGGTTCGTCCAGACCCACGAGCATCCGGAGCTGGTTGGCCGCACCCTGCTCGAGATCCTGCATCGCGGCGACGCCCATCGCGACGGCATGCCGCGCGAGCAGGCGTCCCGGGCGCTGGACCGCTACGAGCTCGCGATCGCCGCCGAGCAGCGGTTCGAGTCGCTGTCCGGCGGGCAGCAGGCGCGGTTCCAAATCCTGCTGCTTGAGCTGTCCGGCGGGACGCTACTGCTGCTCGACGAGCCGACCGACAACCTCGACGTCCAGTCGGCCGAGGCACTGGAGGACGGCCTCGAGCAGTTCGAGGGCACCGTGCTCGCGGTGACCCATGACCGCTGGTTCGCGCGCGGGTTCGACCGGTTCCTGGTCTTCGGCGAGGACGGTTCGGTGTACGAGTCGGACGAGCCGGTCTGGGACGAGGGGCGGGTCGCCCGTACCCGCTGAGCGGGCCGTTTCGTCGGCTGGCGAGTACGGTCGCCGCATGACGCCGCAGCCGGAACCCGCTGACCGGATCGAGCCGTCCTGGGCGGCCGACGAGCGCACCACACTCGACGGCTGGCTCGACTATCACCGCCGAACGCTGTTGTGGAAGTGCGAAGGGGTCAGCGCCGACCAGTTGCGCTCACGTCCCGTCTCGCCGTCGGAGCTGTCGCTGATCGGCCTGGTGCGGCACATGTCCGAGGTGGAGCGGGGCTGGTTCGGCGACTACTTCGGCCTCAACACGTCCGACCTCTACTGCACCCAGGCGGATCCAGCCGGCGACTTCCTGGTCGCCGATGCCGATGTCGCCGCCGACCTGGCCACCTATCGAGCCGAGATCGAGGCGATCCGGAAGGCGGCGCCGCGATTCGACCTCGACCACGTCGAGTCCACGCCCAGCGGCCAGCAGATCGGCCTGCGCTGGGTCTACACGCACATGATCGAGGAGTACGCCAGACACAACGGCCATGCGGATTTGCTGCGCGAGGCAATCGACGGTGCGACGGGGGATTGAGCGGGCGATGGACGATGACCACCCGCAGTCGATTGCCGCCCGACACTAGCCGTCGAGGGCCGCCATCCGCCGTCGCAGATGCTCCGACTGCGGCGCGTTGAGGTCGAGTGCGAGAGCGCGTTCGTACGCCTCGCGCGCGTCAGCCGTCCGGCCTAGACGGTGCAACAACTCGGCGCGGACCCCATGCCACCAGGGATAGCGGTCGAGACCGTCGATCGCGTCGACGACGCTGAGGCCGGCGGCCGGGCCGTCGCGCTCGGCGACCGCCACGCCCCGGTTGAGCCGGATCACGCCGGTGTCGTGGATCCGCAGCAGCACGTCGTACCAGGAGATCACCGAGTCCCAGTCGGTTGCGTCGTACGACGGTGCCAGCGCATGACAGGCGGCGATCGCGGCCTGGACCACGTACGCGTCGGGCCGCTCCGGCGTCCGCCGCAGTCCGGTGCCGACGAGCTCGACACCCTCCTTGATCAGCGTGACGTCCCACCGCGAGCGGTCCTGGTCGGGGAGCAGGACGAGCCGCCCGGCCGCGTCGATTCGGGCGGACCGGCGGGAGTCCTGGAGCAACAGCAGGGCCAGCAGTCCGAGGACGGTGGGTTCGTCGGGCATCAGGCTCAGCAGCAGCCGGGCCACCCGGATCGCCTCGGCGGTGAGGGCGACCCGGACCAGATCGGGTCCGGTCCCCGCGGCGTACCCCTCGTTGAAGATCAGGTAGACCGTCGCGGCGACGCCGGCCAGCCGGTCGGGCAGTTCCTCGGCGGGCGGCACCCGGTAGGGGATCCGCGCCTGGGCGATCTTCTGCTTGGCGCGGGAGAGCCGCCTGGTCATCGTCGCCTCTGTCACCAGCAGGCCGCGGGCGACCTCCGCGGTCGAGAGACCGCCCAGCGTACGCAGCGCCAGCGCCACCTGTGCCTCGGTCGACAGCGACGGATGGCAGCAGGTGAAGACCAGCCGCAGCAGATCGTCGCGAACCACTTCCGGCGGCTCCGGCGCGGAGTCGAGCAGTCCCATCGCCGCCGCCTCCTTCTCGGGTCGGCGCGACTCCCGCCGGATCAGGTCGATCGCCCGGCGCTTGGCGGTGACGGTCAGCCAGCCGCGCGGATTGGCCGGGACGCCGTCGCGGGGCCACGCCTCCAGCGCACGCACGACCGCGTCCTGGGTGGCGTCCTCGGCCAGGTCGATGCTGCCGGTGACGCGGACCAGGGTCGCCAGCACACGAGTGCCTTCCTCGCGTACGAGCGTCGCGACCGCGTCACCGGCCTCCATCGGCCCGTCGGTCAGGGACCGAAGTCGATGACCGGCCGCACCTCGACCGCCCCGGTCCAGGCCGCCGGGATCTTCGCCGCCCATCGGACCGCCTCGTCGAGATCGGCACATTCCAACAGGTAGAAGCCCGTCAGGGCCTCCTTCGTCTCCGCGTACGGACCGTCGCTGGTGATCACGTCGCCGCCCTTGCCGCCGTCTACGCGGACGGTCGTCGCGGTCGCCGTCGGATAGAGCGCGTCGCCGCCGCGGATCACGGCCTCGGCCGCCTCGCCGAACTCGGTCCAGTCCTTCATCTCGTGCGCGTACTGCGGGTCCGTCCAGTCGACATCGGCGGTGAATGTGAGCGCGATGTACTTCGGCATGGGGGTGCTCCTCGTTGCTTCCGAGCCGGCGCCGGTCGCCGGTCTCCACTGTAAGGACGAACGTGGCACTGCGGATCCGGACAACGAAGGTCGGCCGCGTGAGAATTGCGCGGACTGTCCCCCTGGCGTCAAAGGGGCGTCTCCTCCTCAGGGTCCACGACAGCGGCAATGGCCTCGACCTCGACGAGTTGGTCCGCGTAGCCGAGGACGGTGACGCCCATCAACGTGCTGGGGACGTCGTGGTCACCGAACGCATCGCGAACGACCTGCCAGGCCGTCACAAGGTCCTCCTGGCGAGCGGACGCGACGAGGACCCGGGTCGTGACGACATCGTGCAGTGCCGCTCCGGAGTCGGTCAGGGCGATCTTCAGGTTCTCGATCACCTTGGCGGCCTGACCCGCATAGTCCCCGACTGACGCGGTGGACCCGTCTTCGTTCAACGGGCAGGCGCCGGCGAGGAAGACCAGCGTGGATCTCGCTGGCGCCGTCGCGGCATAGGCGTACTCCGCGACGTCGGACAATCGGGCGGAACGGATGAGTGTGACAGCACTGGGCATGTGGTTCTCTCCTCGACGTCGGCGGAAGCCATTGTCGGTGATCGCATCGGATGTGGTGCTGAGCGCCGATGGAGCGGTCGAAGCGCCAGGATGGATCCGTGACAGTCGACGTGTTAGGCCCGGCGGCGTTGGCCGCATTGTTCCAAGATGTCGGCCACGGCGTCTGGCCGCCGGCCGACGGTGTCGTGCGGGTGATCCGGCAGCCACCGGACGCCGACGCCGCCGTCCTCGGGTTCACCGCCCATATCGTGGTAGCCGCCGCCGTCGAGCCCGCGTGGGTGGCCGCCCGCCTGCCACCAGGCGACCTGTCGGCGCCGCTGAACCCGCCGTTCCTCTCGGCCCTGTGCGAGCGACTGGACCGGCGGGTGAACTGCCTCGACCTGGTCGCCTACGCGGCCGCCCTCGACGGCCCGCCGCCGATCCCTCTGACACCGGCCGGTGCCGACGCTCACCCGCGAGTACGCCGCGCGCAGCACTACCGCACCGACGCCAGGGTCTGGATCACCGAGGGCGGGATTCTCGTACTCGGGCGAGGGCTCGCCGGGCGGCTCGAGGTCGCGTTCGAGGTCGACCCGGACCACCGCGGTCGCGGACTCGGACGGGACCTGGCCCGGTCGGCGCGACATCTTGCCCGAGAGCTCGACCCCGGTGCCTCCGGCGTCTGGGCGCAGGTTTCACCGGGCAACGCCGCCTCCGTACGGGCCCTGGTCTCGGCCGGTTACGGGGCGGTGGGCTCGGAGGCGCTGCTCGTACCGATGGAGCGACGGCTGCCCGGCGGATAGGCCGGAGGCTTCGGGCTAGCGCCGTCGGCTCACCGGACCGCGCCGAGCACCGGCTTCACGTCAGCGATGGGGGTGCCGTCGATCGCCTCGAGATCGCTGACGCGGACCCGAAGGCCGTCGACCGCGACCACCTGCACCCGGTGGACTCCGATCGGATTGGGCCGGTCGGCCGATCGCGTGCTGAACACGCCAGTCAACGGGTTGGACGGATCGTCGCGCGGGTGGACCGTGAGGACGTCACGGTCGGCCTGATGCAGCCAGGTCAGGACGAACAGGTCGGCCCCGACGGTCAGGTCGCGGACTGCGTCGGCCACGCTCGGTTCGAAGACGAGCCAGGCCTCCGGACCGCCTTCCACACCCTGCTTCGGCGCGCTGGCGCGATCGGTCAGCGGCGACTCGACGAATCCGACCGGACGGATCTCGTACGTCATGACACCTCCGAACCGTTGCCGTCGGCAAAACGGTCCCACACGAGAAGACCGGGGCCCGAATCGGACCTCTCAACTGCCACGCAACTGGACCTTACTGACATCCACCTCGGCGTCCTACGTTCGGACGAAGCGACCAGCGGCGACCTGATGCGAGGAGTGACAGATGACAGACGAGGAACGGCAGACCGCGACCGGCAAGGTGATGTTGCACTTCTCGATGTCGCTGGACGGGTTCATCTGGGGACCCGACCCTCACTCTGCGGACTGGATGGAGGGGATCTCGCCCCGTCCCGGTCTGGCCGAGAAGTACCTCGAATCCACCGGCGCCATCCTCGGCGGACGCAGGGGCTGGGACGCCTACCCCGATCCCACCGCACCCTACGGCGGATGGAACGGGCCGCTGTTCGTTCTCACCCACCATCCCGACGACGCGCAGCCGGCCGACGGCGTGACCTTCCTGAGCTGTGACGTGGCCGAGGCGGCCCGGATCGGGCTCGAGGCCGCGGGCGGCAAGAACCTCGAGGTCTTCTCGGCGTCGATCGGTCGGCAACTCCTCGAGCGTGGCCTGATCGACGAGATCGAGCTCCACATCGCGCCGGTCCTGCTCGGCGACGGCGTCCGGATGTACGACAACCCGGGAGGCTCTCCGATCCCGCTCGAGCTGCTCGACGGCGACGATCCCAAGGCCGAGGTGGACGTGCGGTACCGCCCGGTCGCGACCCGGTAGGCGGACTGAGGAGGCGCCGGTGGGCCTCACGGCGCCTCCTCCGCGAGCTCGGCCAGCCGTCGCTCGAGGAAGCGGCGCTCGGCGTCGGTCGACACCAGCTCCAACGCCCGCGAGTACGCCGCCCGGGCGTCCGACTCTCGACCGAGCCGGCGCAGCAGTTCCGCACGTGTGGCGTGCAGATAGTGATAGCGATCCAGGTCCAGCGTGTCGGTCAGGGCCAGCCCGGCCTCGGCGTCGCCGGCCTCGGCGATCGCGACCGCCCGGTTGAGCCGGACAACGTCGGAGTCGGTCAGCTCGGCCAGGTCGGCGTAGCGGGCCGCGATCCGGGGCCAGTCCGGCGGCTCCTCGACGTGCGCGGCGGCGATCTCGGCCTGCAGTGTGTACGGTCCGGCCCGGCCGAGCCGCGTCGCGCGGGCGAGCACGTCGCGGCCTTCGGCGAGCTCGTCGTGGTCCCAGCGAGCCCGGTCCTGGTCGGCCAGCAAGACGAGCTCGCCGTCGTCGAAGCGGGCGTCGCGGCGGCTGTCGTTGAGCAGCATCAAGGCCAGCAGGCCGTGCGCCTCGGCTTCGTCCGGCATCAGAGCCGCGAGCACCCGGCCGAGCCGGATCGCCTCCGACGCGAGTCGACTGCTGCCGGCGTACCCCTCGTTGAAGATCAGGTAGATCACCGCGAGCACGGCGGCCAGCCGGTCGGGCAGCAGATGCGGCGCCGGCACCCGAAACGGGATTCCGGCCGTCTTGATCTTGGACTTCGCCCGGACCAGCCGCTTGGCCATCGTGGCCTCGGGCACGAGGAACGCGCGGGCGATCTCCTCGGTCCGCAGCCCGCCGAGCGTACGCAGGGTCAAGGCGACCTGGGCCTCCAGTGCGAGGGCGGGATGGCAGCAGGTGAAGACGAGCTCCAACCGCTCGTCGGGAATCGTCGTCTCTTCCACCTCGTCCTCCCCGGCGTACGGCACGTCGAGCAGGCGGAGCTTCTCGGCGAGTGTCTTGTCGCGTCGGATCCGGTCGACCGCCCGGTTGCGTCCGGTCCGGATCAGCCAGGCCCGCGGGTTGGACGGCATCCCCTCACGCGGCCAGCGCTCCGCGGCGATGGCGAACGCCTCCTGTGCGGCTTCCTCGGCGAGGTCGAAGTCGCCGAGGAAACCGATCAGGCTGGCGAGGACGCGCCCCCATTCGTCGCGGAAGACCTGGTCGAGGATGGCTAGTGCTCCACGGCCGGACGCACCTCGACGGCACCGCCCAGGCGAGCGGCCGGGATGCGGGACGCCAGCTCGATGGCGGCGTCGAGGTCGTCGGCCTCGTAGGTGAGCCAGCCGCCCAGGGCCTCCTTGACCGAGACGTACGGCCCGTCCGTCGTCAGGGTCTTGCCGTCGTGGACCCGGATGGTCGTGGCCGACTCGGGCGGCTGCATCCACTGGCCGGGAGTGACACCCGGGGTCTCGTTGATCGCCTGGTAGTCGCGGTAGATCGCCTGCCGCTCGGCCTCGGACAGTTGATCCCAGGCTTCCTGTTCGTTCGGGGTGGCGCTGCCCCCGTGGTGGATCAACAGCACGTACTTCATGGTTCCTCCTAGGTCGGAGTTCGGACGCTCCCAAGACGAACGGCCGACCCCCGAATGGACACCTGCGGCCGAGAAAGTCTCGTGACTCAGGGAGTACGGCCGATGAACCCGAGCATCTTGGTCTGGATGTCGGCGTCGTCGGGAACCTCCACTCGTGGGCCGTACTGGCCGCTGGCCCGCATCGCCTCCTCGTGCTCCTGCATGCCGTCGAAGAGCTCGGCGCACTTGACCGGATCGAGGGTCTCGTCCTGCCCGGTCGCGCGAGCCAGGTCCCAGGTGTGCATGAAGACGTCCGCGGTGTAGAACTGGTCGATCGCCTCGTCCAGCGGCACCTCGCCGAAGTGCCGATTGGACAGTGTCTTGCCGGCCGTGGCGGGGTCGTCGAGCAGCGCCTGCACACCGTCGCTGTGGACCGTCCACGCCGCGACCGGATCCTCGTCGGCCGACGGGCCGGCCGGCAGGTCGACCCCGGCCCCGGCCTTCAGAAACCCCGGGAACCACTCGACGAGGTGGCGTACGACGTCGCGGGCGGCCCAGCCCTCCACCGGCGCCGGGTTGTCCCACGCCACCGGGGAAGCGCCGATCACACGTTCGGTGAACCCCGCGGCGATCCGGCGATGCTCGGCCGGCGGAGAACGGTCCGAGTTGGACTGCTCGGTCATCTGTCTTCCCTTCACGGTGCTCGAGGGCGCTCGGATCGATTGTGGCGAGAGGCTCCGACGGTCATTGTCGGCGATGTGGCCGACGATGGGGAGATGGCCGTGGATACCGACGACATCCGCCGGGTCGCCCTCGCGCTGCCGCGGGCGTACGAAGTGCTCGTTCGCGACCGGGTGAAGTTCCGCGTGGGCCAGCTCGTCTTCGTCGCCCTGTCCCGCGACGAGCGCACGATGGGCGTGGGGTTCCCGAAGGAGCAGCGCGCCGCGATGGTCGCGGCGGAGCCGGCGAAGTTCGCCATGCCGGCCCGATCCGATCTCCGCTACCGATGGATCGACGTGCACCTCGACGCCATCGACACCGACGAGATGCGCGAGCTGGTCGTCGACGCGTGGGTGATGTGTGTCCCGGCGGGAGTCGCTCGGGACTACTTCGCCGCGGAGGATCGATGATCGGGCCGGTCTCTAGATCTCGCCGGGGTAGACGTAGATCACTTCGCAGTTCCGGAACCGGTCGTGCCGATCCCGCCGCAGGTACTGGCTGACGATGTCGCGGCGACCGTCGCCGCAGTTGACGACGTCGCGATCGCCGTCGGCGGTCACGCTGACGAAGTCCCTCCCGGGTCCGGCGAGCACCCAGTCGGCGCCGCCGCCGAGGTAGATCCGGTCCTTGCCCGGTCCGCCCTGGAACTGGTCGCCGTCCTCGAGCCGGGCGCCCTCGTGGATCGTGGCGTTGGTTCCGTAGAGGCGGTCGGCGCCGCGGCCGGCGAAGACGGCATCGTCGCCCGGGCCGGCAATGACACTGTCCTGGCCCTTCCCGAGGTAGAGCGCGTCGGCTCCCTTGCCGCCGGCGACGAAGTCGGCACCGGCGCGGGCGCGGACCTTGTCGTCACCGGCATGGGCCCTGATCCAGTCGCGGTCCCTCGTCCCCACGAGCGCGTTGTCTCCGGGCCCGCCGCCGATGACGTCGGCCACTGCCGCTGTCAGTCCGTCGACGACGAGTGTGAGCTGTCTGCGCATGGTCCCCTCCAGAGTCGTCGGCCGGGCCCAGGAACCCCCGCCGGTACCTACTGAACGTGGGACGGGCCGAGACGGTTGGGACCTACTACCGTCGTCGTTGTCGGCGGTCTGCAGGAGGATCGTGCCGAACACTTCAGACGAGGGAGAGATGATGTCCACCCTGCTCAACCCGTACCTGAGCTTCCGCGACAACGCGCGTCAGGCCATGGAGTTCTATCAGTCGGTCTTCGGCGGCGAGCTTGCGATGAACACGTTCGCCGAGTTCGGCGCGAGCGAGGACCCGGCAGAGGCCGACAAGATCATGCACTCGCAGCTGACCTCTCCCAACGGCCTCGTCCTGATGGGGGCAGACACCCCGAGCAGCATGGAGTATCGCCCGGGCAGCTCCATCTCGGTCTCCCTCAGTGGGGACGACGAGACCGAGCTGCGTGGCTTCTACGACAAGCTGAGCGACGGTGGCACGGTCGTGGTGCCGCTGGAGAAGGCACCGTGGGGCGACACCTTCGGCATGTGCGTCGACCAGTTCGGCACCACCTGGATGGTCAACGTCGCGGGCTCGGCCGGCTGACCGACCAGCGCCCCGGTCAGGGGTTCGGCTGGGTCGCCAGCCGGATGCCGACCGCAATCATGAGGCCGCCGCCGACCGCACCGATCCCCTCCAGGTGCCGCGGTCGATCCGCCAGCCACGAGCGGGCGGTGCCGGCGGCGAGGCCCCACAGCGAGTCGGATACCAGGGCGATCGCGACGAAGATCAGCCCGAGCATTGCCATTTGCACCGGCACCGGCGCGCCGTCGGCAGCGACGAACTGCGGCAGCGCGGCGGTGAAGAACAGCACCACCTTGGGGTTGAGCACGCCGACCACGAACCCTTCGCGCAGGATCACCCAGGTCCGGCGCGGCTCGACCGGGGCGCCGAGGGCGTCGGTCAGCTTGCGCCGGTCGCGGATGGCCTTGTAGCCGAGCCACAGCAGATAGGCGGCGCCGGCGAGCTTGACCGCCACCAAGAGGCGTTCGGACCGCTCGAGCAACGGGCCGAGTCCGGCCGCGATCAGCAGCACGAGCACGTAGGCGCCGGCGGCGTTGCCGACCACGGTCGCCAGCGCGGCCCGGCGGCCCAGCGCGACGCCGCGACCGATGACGAACAGGACGCTCGGACCCGGCACGACGATGATCGCGAACGACATCGCCGCGAAGGTGATCAGGTGGGCGGTGTCCAGCACCTCGTCAGCCTCGCACGGCGGGTCGGCGCCGGGCGACCGGATTTCGGCTGTTCTAGCGGCCGCCGGCACGCCACCTCTCGATCGCGGTCTCCCACGACCGGAGGAAGTCGGCATACCCCTCGGCGAACTCCCCCAGAGCCGCCCGACCGGCGTCGGACAGGGCGGTCAGGTCGTAGCCGACCGTCACCCGGCTACCGCTCGCCGTCGGTTCGAGCTCGACCGTGACCGTGCCGGCCCGTGACCCCGGCGTGACTCGCGCGTACGAGATCCGCCGGGCCAACTCGCGATCGACGACAACCCAGATCGTCTCGTCGCCGTCGGCGTCAGTCTCGAAGACCGTCCCCGGTTCGGTGTCGTCGGGCGGATCCGCGGGGAAGTGCGGCCGCCAGCCGGTCACCCAGTCCGCCTCGCCCCGAGGGGTGAACAGCCGGAAGGCCTCCGCCGGCGGCCGTGCCACGTCGAGCGTGCCGGTGAGACGACAGTGCATGGTCATACCCGCCAGCCAAGCACCGGGCGGACCCGTTCTCGAGTCGCGCCACCGTACGGTGGACCTAGAGTCGGTCGTCGAGCCGAACCGGCAGCGCCGAGCGGGAGCGGACGCCGAGCTTGCGCATCGCGGCGGATATCTGTTTCTTCACCGTGTTGACCGAGACGAACAGGTGCTCGGCGATCTCCTTGTTGGTGTGGCCGGCGGCAGCGAGGTGGGCGACCTCTCGCTCGCGCGGGGACAGCTCGGCTCCGTAACCGCGACGGCCGCCGCGATGGCGGGCCGACAACCTGGCCGGCTGGCGCGTGAAACGGCCCCTTCGTCCCTGGAGCGCTCCCTGCTCACCGCACCGTCCCGCTTCACGAAAGTGGCGTAAGACGGCCATAGCGTCTCACATCACCTGCGGCAGGAGTAGCGCGTCAGCTCCAGCGCTCGTCGCGCGGGACGAAGTCGAGTCCGCGGTGCCCGGTGTAGATCTGCTTCGGCCGGGCGATCTTCTGCTCCTTGTCCTGCACGAGCTCGAGCCACTGAGCCAGCCAGCCGGCCGTCCGCGGGATCGCGAACAGCACCGTGAACATCTCGGGCGGGAACGTAAGCGCCTCGTAGATGAGCCCGGAGTAGAAGTCGACGTTCGGATAGAGCTTGCGCTGGATGAAGTACTCGTCCTCGAGCGCGATCTTCTCCAGCTCGACGGCGATCTCGAGCAGCGGATTGACGCCGGTGACCTCGAAGACGTCGTCGCAGGCCTTCTTGATGATCTTGGCCCGCGGGTCGTAGTTCTTGTAGACCCGATGGCCGAAGCCCATCAGGCGTTCCTTGCCGTTCTTCACGCCGTCGATGAACTCGGCGACGTTGTCGACCGAGCCGATCCGGCGCAGCATCCGCAGCACGGCCTCGTTGGCCCCGCCGTGCAGCGGGCCGTAGAGCGCGCCGATGCCGGCGGAGACCGAGGAGTACGGATCCACCTGGGTCGAGCCGACCGAGCGGACCGCGTTGGTCGAGGCGTTCTGCTCGTGGTCGGCGTGCAGGATGAACAGCACCTCGAGGGCGTTGGTCAGCCGCTCGTCGGCGACGAACCGCTGCTCGCTCATCCGGAACAGCATCGACAAGAAGTTCTCGGAGTAGGACAGGTCGTTGTCGGGATAGACGTACGGCTTGCCCTGCGCGTGCCGGAAGGCCCACGCGCCCAGGGTGGGCATCTTGGCGATCAGGCGCACGACCTGCATGTGCCGGTTCTCGGGATCCTGGATCAACCGGGACTCGGGATAGAACGTCGACAGTGCGCCGACGGCCGCCATCAGCATCCCCATCGGATGCGCGTCGTAGCGGAAGCCCTGCATGAACGTCTTGATGTTCTCGTGCACGAACGTGTGGAACGTGATCTCGTGCACCCATTGCTCGTACTGATGCTTGTCCGGCAGCACCCCGTGGACGAGCAGATACGCCACTTCGAGGAACGTCGACTGGCCGGCCAACTGCTCGATCGGGTAGCCGCGGTATTCGAGGATGCCCCTGTCGCCGTCGATGAACGTGATCGAGCTGCGACACGATGCCGTGTTGACGAAACCCGGATCGTAGACGGCGACACCCGGATCGTCGTCGCCGGTTTTGATGTTTCCGAGATCGCCGGCGCGGATCGTGCCGTCGGTCAACGGCAGTTCGTACTCCTCGCCGGTGCGGTTGTCTCGAATGGTCAGCGTGTCGCCGTTGGCCCGCTCTTCGGACACGTTGAAACTCCTTGTGACGATCTGCCGACCCGTCAGGGCCGGTGCGACCAACCTATGCCGGATCAGGGTCCTGGTCGAAACCAGGGCCAGCCAATGGGCCTGTTGAGCGGGGGTGTCGTCCCCACGCGCCTCACGGTTACCACGTTCTCGTGGTAGGTGCCCACTCTGCATGGGCTTCAACCCCTGCAGAGTGTCAACGAGCCATGCAGAGTACGACCGATGTCGCGTGCGCGCGGGCGTGCGTGCGCTAGTCGGCCGGCGTGTAGGTGCTGATCGCGAAGACAGCTCCCTGCGGGTCCCTCACCACAGCCGCTCGCGTCGGACCGGCGTCGTAGGGCGCCACCACGATCTCGCCGCCGAGTGCGGTCGCCTGCGTGGAGGTGGCGTCGGTGTCGCCTGCGGAGAAGGTCACGGCCCAGCGAGACGGCTCGCCGTTGGCCGGGAGCAGCCAGCCGATCGCGTCGGAGAAGCCCTCGGGTGCCCCGGCCTCGCTGTGGCGCTGTCGCAGTCCCGGGTCCGTGATCTCGAGGAACTCCGCATAGCCCGGGACCCGCCACATCCAGGACTCGCCGAAGCCGAAGTCGACCGCAGTCGTCTCCCAGCCGAATACGGCGCCGTAGAAGTCCCGGGCGGCTTCCAACGCGTCGGTGTTGAGGTCGCTCCAGTTCCACGTGCCGGCCGCGTTCACCGCCTGGGCTCCGCGGTGCGTCCCGGCCTGCCAGACCCGGAACCCCGCCCCGGTCGGGTCGGTGAACGCGGCGGTCCGTCCGTGGTCGCCCACGTCGGCCGGCGCCACGTCGACGGTCCCGCCCGCCTCGGTCACGTTCGCGGCCGTCGCGTCGGCGTCGTCGACCCAGACGTGCGTACGCCAGTCCGCGGCCGACCCGGGCGGTCCACCGGTCACCGCTGCGACGTCGCGACCGTCGAGCCGCGCCACGAGGTACGGGGCGACGGCGCCGCCCGGCGTACGCGGCGCGAACTCCCAGCCGAACAGCGCGCCGTAGAACTGCGCCGCCGCCTCGGGATCGGGCTGGGTGGTGTCGACCCAGCACGGAACGCCGTGGGGATAGCCGTCTCGCTCGATCATGTCGTGTCCTCTCGTCCGCTCCGGATGGCGTCGAATCGACCGTAGGACGGCTTCAGGACAGAAAGTGGCCGGAATCCGCCCGGCGTCGCGAACCCAGGCCGTTTTGACCGGCCTGCCGCCGCCTGGGTATTCTGGGCGGTCGTTATGCGCATCGACAGCGCCGCTGTTGTGCGCCCGCCCTCGGGGCATCCGAACCAACGAGAAACGAAGGCCAAACACCCGTGCGTACGTATAGCCCGAAGCCCGGTGACGTCCAGCGTCAGTGGCACGTCATCGACGCCGCCGACATCGTCTTGGGCCGGCTCGCGGTCCACGCCGCGACCCTGCTGCGCGGCAAGCACAAGCCGATGTTCGCACCGCACGTCGACACGGGCGACTTCGTGATCATCGTCAACGCCGACAAGGTGGCGCTGTCGGGCAACAAGCGCTCCGACAAACTCGCCTATCGGCACTCCGGCTACCCGGGTGGCCTCCGCTCGGTGTCCTACGCCGAGTTGCTGGACAAGCACCCCGAGAAGGCGGTCGAGAAGGCCGTGTGGGGCATGCTCCCCAAGAACAAGCTCGGCCGGGCCATGCTCAAGAAGCTGAAGGTCTACGCGGGACCGGATCACCCGCACGCCGCTCAGCAGCCCCAGCCGTTCGAGATCACCCAGATTGCGCAGTGAGGACCACCGTGGCTGAGACCACCACCACCGACTCCGAAACCGCCGCCAACGACAACGAGGCGAGCGCGGTCGCCTACACGTCCGAGACCGCCCCCACGGCGGCCGCCACGGACCGGCCGGCCACCGTAGCGCCCGCGACTGCGACCGGCCGCCGCAAGGAGTCGGTCGCCCGGGTACGTCTGGTGCCGGGCAGCGGCAACTGGACGATCAACGGCAAGGCGCTCGACGCCTACTTCCCCAACAAAGTCCACCAGCAGCTCATCAAGGAGCCGCTGGTGCTCACCAGCCTCGTCGACCGGTTCGACGTCATCGCCCGGATCCACGGCGGCGGGACCACCGGCCAGGCCGGCTCACTGCGGCTCGGCGTCGCCCGGGCGCTCAACGAGATCGACGCCGAGGTCAACCGTCCGGTGCTCAAGAAGGCCGGCCTGCTCACGCGCGACGCTCGGGTCAAGGAGCGCAAGAAGGCCGGGCTCAAGAAGGCCCGGAAGGCGCCGCAGTACAGCAAGCGCTAGGGGCGGCGCCGATGGGTCGGCTCTTCGGCACCGACGGGGTACGCGGGGTCGCCAACCGCGACCTCACGGCGGAGCTCGCGCTCGATCTGTCCGTCGCGGCAGCCCACGTCCTCGGCGAGGCCGGTGCCTTCGAGGGGCATCGTCCGGTCGCCGTCGTCGGCCGGGATCCTCGCGCGTCCGGTGAGTTCCTCGAGGCCGCCGTCGTCGCCGGACTCGCGTCGGCCGGAGTCGACGTCTGGCGGCTCGGCGTCGTGCCGACGCCCGGAGTGGCCTTCCTGACCGCCGACCTCGGCGCCGACCTCGGCGTGATGCTGTCGGCCAGCCACAACCCGATGCCCGACAACGGGATCAAGTTCTTCGCCCGCGGCGGCCACAAGCTCGACGACGCCGTCGAGGACGCCATCGAGGCCCGGCTCCGCGAGCCGTGGCAGCGGCCCACCGGCGCCGGTGTCGGCCGGGTGCGCCAGCGCGACGACGTCGCGAAGCGCTATGTCGGCCACGTCACCAAGACGCTCAAGCATCGGCTCGACGGCGTGCGGGTCGTGCTCGACTGCGCGAACGGCGCGGCCTACGACCTCGCCCCGGCTGCCTTCGAGGCCGCCGGAGCGCGCGTACTCACGATCCACGACCGGCCCAACGGGCTGAACATCAACGACGGTTGCGGATCGACCCATCTGGGCGACCTGTGTGCCGCCGTCGTACGGGAGCGGGCCCAGGTCGGGTTCGCGTTCGACGGTGACGCCGATCGCTGCCTCGCGGTCGACGCCGACGGCGACGCGATCGACGGCGACCGGCTGCTCGCGATTTTGGCGCTGGCGATGCGGGAGCGCGGCGAGCTCGCCTCCGACGTCGTGGTGTCGACGGTCATGAGCAACGTCGGTTTCATCCGGGCGATGCGTGCGGCGGGCATCACGGTCGAGCAGACCGCCGTCGGCGACCGCTACGTGCTGGAGTCGATGCGCGAGGGCGGCTACAGCCTCGGCGGCGAGCAGTCCGGCCACGTGATCATGTCGGACTTCGCGACCACCGGCGACGGCCTGCTGACCGGCCTGCACGTCGCCTCGCGGATGGCGCAGACCCGGCGCTCGCTCACGGAGCTGGCGTCAGTCGTGACGCCGCTGCCGCAGGTGCTGGTCAACGTCCGAGGAGTCGACAAGACCAAGGTGTCGAGCCACCCGGACGTACGCGACGCGGTCGACGCCGCCGAGTCGAGCTTGGGCGAGTCCGGCCGGGTTCTGCTGCGGCCATCGGGCACCGAGCCGCTGGTCCGCGTCATGGTCGAGGCGTCGACGCCGTCGCAGGCGCAGGGCGTGGCCGACGAGCTGGCCCGGGTCGTACGCAAGCACCTGGCGCTGTAGGACGCCGCGCAGCAGGGCGAAAATGCGGTGAGCCGGTCGGCCCGGCCGCGTAGCCTTCGCCCCGTGGTCACGATTCGCCGGCTGAACCCCTACGACGATGCGGAGTTCGCCGCCTTCCATGCCGCCTATGCGGCGGCCAACGACTTCGAGCGGCCCTACGCCGAAACGTGGCCGCTCGCCGAGCTCGTGGTGCCGTTGCGGCGCGAGTCGGTCGACGCCGACCACTACGGACTGATCGCCCAGGACGGCGACGACATCGTCGGCGTGGCGGTCATCGAGCTGCCGCTGACCGACAACCGGGAGCTGGCCGACGTCTGCGTCTACGTGCCGCCGGAGCACCGGCGCCTCGGCGTCGGGACGTCGCTCGCCCGGCAGATCGCCGTGGACACGCGGCAGCGCGGCCGGACGAGCTGGCTCTGCCTCGTGTCCGGCCGGGGCTACGACCAGCCCGACGACACCGTGATCCCCGGCGAGGCGTTCGCCGCCCGACTCGGTCTGACCATGCGGCAACGCGAGGTGCAGCGCCACCTGTCGCTCCCGGCGCCGACCGACCGGCTCGACAAGCTGTCCGAGGAGGCTGCGCACAAGCACGGCGACTACCGGCTCGAGCGATGGGTCGACGCCTGCCCGGACGACTACGTCGAGGCCTACTGCGCGCTCAAGACGGCCATGGTCGACGAGATGCCGACCGGCGAGATGGAGATCGAGGCGGAGCGGTGGGACGCCGAGCGCCTACGGGACTTCGAGGCGTCCTATCTCGCTCAGGACCGCACCCGCCACGTCTACGTCGCGATCGCTCCGAACGGCAGCATCGCCGGTCACACCGAGCTGGTCGTGCCGAAGCACGATCCCCAGCTGGTCTACCAGTGGGACACGCTGGTGCTGCCGGCGCATCGCGGTCACCGGCTCGGCCTCGCCCTCAAGGTCGCGAACCTCGCGTGGGTCCAGGCCGAGCATCCGGAGCGCACGGCCGTACGCACCTGGAACGCGGAGTCCAACGACCCGATGATCGCCGTCAACGAGGCGATGGGGTTCGAGCCGGTCGAGTACGAAGGCAGCTGGCAGGGAGACATTCCACGTGAGTGACATCAGCGTACGGCCGCTCGACGTGCTCGACGACGCCGAGTACGCCGCGGCGTACGACGTGTTCGAGCGGGCCGAGAAGCATGGCCGCGGCGCCTACGGATCGATCATGGGGCCGGACTCGCTGCGCAGCGGCTTCACCCGGCCCACGTCGATGCAGGCCCGGTGGGCGTGGACGGCCCGGCGCGGTGGCGCCATCGCCGGTCTCGGCGCCCTGAGCCTCCCGCTGACGGACAACCGGCACCTGTGCTACGTCGACGTGTCCGTCGCCCCGGAGCACCGACGGGCTGGCGTCGGTAGTGCCTTGCTCGACCGGCTCGAGCTGGCCGCCCGGACAGCCGGTCGCCGGGTCCTGATCGGCGAGGTGACCGCTCCGATCGCCGCCGAGTCGTGGCCCGGCGCGGAGTTCGCGAAGGCCCGAGGCTATGCGGTCGCGCTGCACGAGGCGCACGAGGTGCTGGAGCTGCCGCTGGCGGCCGACCGGCTGCGGGCCGAGCCGCGCGACGGCTATCGGATCCTGTCGTGGCGGGACCGCTGCCCCGACGAGTGGGTCGCCGCCTACTGCGACCTGCTGCGCAGCTTCACCGAGGAGGCGCCGACCGGCGACCTCGACATGGAGCCGACCGACTGGACCGTGGAGCAGCTCCAGGTCGAGGAGCAGCGGCGGATCGACCGTGGGCGGCGCTCGTACGCCAGCGTGGCGGTGTCGCCGGAGGGGCGGCTGGTGGGCTACACCGAGATCGTCTTGCTTCCGGACAACGCCGACGCGCATCAGGAGGAGACCCTGGTGCGGCCGGAGCATCGCGGTCATCGCCTCGGGGTGGCGATCAAGGCGGCGAACCTGCGACAGCTACAGAGCGACGCTCCCGACCGGCGACGGATCCACACGTACGTGTCGCCGGGCAACGACGCGATGAACGCGGTCAACCATACCCTCGGCTTCACGCCGGTCGAGTACTGCGACGAGTGGCAGCGCGACCTGTCCGCGACGTGAGAGTTGTCAGCAACTATTCGGCTCCTGGCCCGAATAGTTGCTGACAACTCGTCAGAGCTTGCGGAGCCGGATCCAGCGGACCGAGTGGTCGGCGTCCTTGCGGAGCACGAGGGAGGCCCGGCCCCGGGTGGGCTTGATGTTCTCGGCCAGGTTGGGGCCGTTGATGCCGTCCCACAGCGACTCGGCCCGGCCCACCGCCTGGTCGTGGGTGAGGTCGGCGTAGCGGCGGAAGTACGACTCGTGCTCGCGGAACGCCGTCTCGCGTAGCCGCAGGAAGCGCTCGACGTACCACCGCCGGATGTCCGCGGCGGCCGCGTCGACGTAGACGGAGAAGTCGAAGAAGTCGCTGACGGCGAGCCGCGGCCGCCGGTCCGGCCGGGTTCGCGCCGGCTGCAGCACGTTGAGCCCCTCGAACAGCACGATGTCCGGCCGCTGCAGGACGACGTAGTCGTCGGTGATGTCGTAGCGCAGATGCGAGTAGATCGGCGCCTTGACCTCCTCGGCGCCGGACTTCAGGTCGATGATGAACCGCAGCAGCGCCTTGCGGTCGTAGGACTCGGGGAAGCCCTTGCGTTGCAGCAGGCCACGCGACTCCAGCTCGGCGTTGGGCAGCAGGAAGCCGTCGGTCGTCACCAGCTCGACCCGTGGGTGCTCCGGCCACCGTGACAGCAACTCCTTGAGGAGGCGGGCCGTCGTCGACTTGCCCACCGCGACCGAGCCCGCGATGCCGATGACGAACGGGGTTCGCTCCTCCTGCGGGTGCCGCAGGAACGTCTCGGTGGCCCGATGCAGCGCGCCGGTGTGGCGTACGTAGAGGCTGAGCAGGTCCGACAGCGGCAGGTAGACCTGCCGTACCTCGTCGACGTCGAGCTCGTCGCCGAGGCCGCGGACGCGGGCCACCTCCGTCGGCGTTAGCGGTTGGTGCGCATGCTCGGCCAGCGCCGCCCAGGTGGCCCGGTCCAGCTCGACGTACGGAGACGAGGACATGGCGACCATCTTCTCGTGACACCTCGGCCAGGCCAGAGGCGGCGGCCGAGGCGCGGGTGGAGTTGCCGAGGCGGCGGCTATCGTGAGGCGCATGTGCGGCATTGTCGGGTACGTGGGAGCGCGGCCAGCTCAGGACTTCGTCATCGAGGGCCTGCGGCGGCTGGAGTACCGGGGCTACGACTCCGCGGGTATCGCGGTTCTCGAACCCGGTGGGGTCCGGGTCGCCAAGCGCGCGGGGAAGCTGGCGAACCTCGACAAGGTCCTGTCAGAGACCCCGCTCCCTCTGACGACGACCGGCATCGGCCACACCCGATGGGCCACGCACGGACCGCCGACCGATCGCAACGCGCACCCGCACGTCGACTGCCACGGCCGGGTCGCCGTCATCCACAACGGCATCATCGAGAACTTCGCCGGGCTGCGCGCCGGTCTCGAGGAGCGCGGCCACGAGCTCGGGTCCGACACCGACACCGAAGCGGTGGCGCACCTGCTCGAGGAGCGGCTCGCCGAGGGCGACGACCTCGGCGACGCGCTGCGCGCGGTGTGCCAACTGCTCGAGGGCGCGTTCACCCTGGTCGTCGTCGACGCCGAGCAACCCGACGTCGTGGCCGCCGCCCGCCGCAACTCGCCGTTGGTCGTGGGCCGTGGCAAGGGAGAGAACTTCGTCGCCTCGGACGTCACCGCCTTCATCGACCACACCCGCGAGGCGATCGAGCTCGGCCAGGACCAGGTTGTCGTCATGACCGCCGACGAGATCGTCGTCACCGACTTCGACGGGGAGCCGGCGCCGACCCGCGAATACCACGTCGACTGGGATGCGGCCGCCGCCGAGAAGGGCGGCTACGAGTGGTTCATGCTCAAGGAGATCGACGAGCAGCCGGAGGCGGTGGCCAACACCCTGCTCGGCCGGCACGCGAGCGACGGGTCGCTGCAGCTCGACGAGATGCGGCTGTCCGACGACGAGCTGCGCCAGATCGACAAGGTCATCATCATCGCCTGCGGCACCGCGTTCTATGCGGGCCTGGTGGCGAAGTACGCGATCGAGCACTGGACCCGGCTGCCGTGCGAAGTGGAGCTCGCCAGCGAGTTCCGCTACCGCGATCCGGTCGTCGGCCGGTCGACGCTGGTCGTGGCGATCAGCCAGTCCGGCGAAACGATGGACACGCTGATGGCGATCCGGCATGCCCGGCTGCAGCGCGCGCGGGTGCTCGCGATCTGCAACACCAACGGCTCGACGATCCCGCGCGAGTCGGACGCGGTGATCTACACCCACGCCGGGCCGGAGGTAGGTGTCGCCGCCACGAAGACGTTCCTGGCGCAGATCGTCGCCTGCTACCTCCTCGGTCTTTATCTCGCCCAGGTGCGCGGCATGAAGTACGGCGACGAGATCAACGCGATCGTCCACGCGCTCGAGGCCGTGCCCGACGGCATCGCGCGCCTGCTCGCCAGCGCCGACGAGGTACGTGCCCTCGCGGACGAGCTCGCCGGGGCGAAGTCGTTCCTGTTCCTGGGTCGGCACGTCGGATACCCCGTGGCTCTGGAAGGAGCGCTGAAGCTCAAGGAGCTCGCCTACCTGCATGCCGAGGGGTTCGCCGCCGGCGAGCTCAAACACGGGCCGATCGCGCTCGTCGAGGAAGGGGTGCCGGTCTTCGTGGTCGTGCCGCCCCGAGGGCGCGACCTGCTCCACGACAAGGTCGTCAGCAACATCCAGGAGATCAGGTCGCGCGGGGCGCGGACGATCGTGCTCGTCGAGGACGGGGACGACGACGTCACGGCCTACGCGTCGCACGTGATCCGGCTGCCGAAGGTGCCGACACTGTTGCAGCCGCTGGTGTCGACGGTGCCGCTACAGATCTTCGCCTGTGCCTTGGCGACCCGACTCGGCCACGACGTCGACCAGCCGCGCAACCTCGCGAAGTCGGTGACGGTGGAGTAGGGGAGTCGCCATGATCATCGGGGTCGGCATCGACGTGGTCGACGTGACGCGCTTCGGCCAGACCCTGGAACGCACTCCGGCACTGCGGCACCGGGTGTTCACCCCGGTCGAGTCCGAACTCCCCCTGGGGTCGTTGGCCGGCCGGTTCGCCGCGAAGGAGGCGCTGGCCAAGGCGCTCGGCGCACCGGACGGGCTGTCCTGGCTCGACGCCGAGATCCGCAACGACCCCGACGGCAAGCCGCTGCTGACGCTGACCGGTGGCGTCGCGGCGCTGGCCGACAAGCTCGGCGCCAGCACGGCCCATCTGTCGATCTCGCACGACGGCGACATCGCCTCGGCGGTCGTCGTACTCGAAGGCTGAGACCACGACCGGGCTTGCGATGCCGGCGGAGAGTCTCATGAGGGAGAGATAGTCCATATGCACGACAAGTCAGATCCCCACGACGTGATCGTGGTCGGAGGCGGGCAAGCGGGCCTCGCGCTCGGCTACTTCCTGTCCCGACAGGGCCGCGACTTCACGATCCTGGAGGCGGCCGCGGAGCCGGCAGCGGCCTGGCGGGAGCGATGGGACTCGTTGAAGCTGTTCACATCGGCGCGCTACAGCGGCCTGCCGGGGCAAGCCTTTCCCGGCGATCCGAACCACTACCCGACGCGTGACGGCGTCGCCGCCTATCTCACCGACTACGCCCGTCGGTACGAGCTCCCAGTCCAGCTCGACAGCCGGGTACGGTCGCTCCGCCGGGTCGACGGCACGTACGAGGTCAAGACGGATGACCGGACGTACCAGGCCGACCAGGTCGTCGTCGCCACCGGCCCGTTCCAGCGGCCACGGATCCCCGAGATCGCCGCGCGGCTCGACCCGAGCGTTCGCCAACTCCACAGCAGCGACTACCGCCGCCCCGAGGACCTTCCGTCGGGACCGGTGCTCGTCGTGGGCGGCGGGAACTCCGGCTTCCAGATCGCCGACGAACTGGCCGGTACGCACGAGGTCCACCTGTCGATCGGCTCCAAGCAGAAGCCGCTTCCGCAACGCATCCTCGGCCGGGACCTGTTCTGGTACCTCGAGGCCACCGGACTGATCCACAAGCCGGCCGAGTCGCGGATCGGCCGGAGAATGTCGGGCAAGGACACGCTGATCGGATCGCGTCCCCGCGCGCTGCGGCGGCGTGGTGTGCACCTGCATCCGCGGGTGGTCGACGCCCAGGCGGCCGGTGTGACGGACAGCGACGGTGCGACGCTCCGGCCCGGAGTGGTCATCTGGGCGACCGGCTTCGACAGCGACTACTCCTGGATCGAAGCTTCGGTGTTCGACGAGAGCGGTCGCCCGATCCACCGGCGAGGTGTCACCTCGGCACCCGGTCTCTACTTCCTCGGACTGACCTGGCAGCACACCCGCGGCTCGGCACTGCTCGGCTGGGTCAAGGACGATGCGGAGCACATCGTGGCGCAGATCAGACGGTTCCGGCCGGCTGAGTCAGACGGTCTTACTCAGGAGGGACGGCATGAGCACATCTGAGCACTTCCCCACGGAGGTCGCGGAACTCTCCGACGCCCGACCGTCCGAGCTGGTCGAAATCGCCGACGGTGGCGAGTTCGAGCTGACGATCGTGCCGGTCGCCAAGCAGCTCGGATCCGCGAAGGTCCGGATGCTGGGCTACGGCGGCTCGATCCCCGGGCCGACCCTCAAGGTCACCGAGGGATCAGAGATCGTCGTGAACATCGCGAATCACGGTGACCACGAGACGACCGTCCACTGGCACGGGCTCCGGCTCGACAACCGCTATGACGGCACTCACGAGACGCAGCCGCTGATCCCGGTCGGCGGCACCTTCTCGGCGCGGTGCCGGTTCCCGGACCCGGGCGTCTACTGGTATCACCCGCATGTCCGGGAGGACTACGGCAAGGAGATGGGGCTGTATGGGAACATCGTGGTCGAGCCGGCCGACCCCGACTACTGGCCGCGGGTCGACCGCGAGATCGCGCTGACGCTCGACGACATCCTCCTCGAGGAAGGCAAGGTCGCCCCGTTCGACCGGGCCGAGACGACCCACGCGGCGATGGGCCGGTTCGGCGACCTGTTGCTGGTGGGCGGCGAGACGAGCCCCTCGTTCACCGCACGGCTCGGTGAGGTCGTCCGGTTCTACCTGACCAACACCGCCAACACGCGGGTGTTCCGGGTCGGGCTGCCGGGGGCGCGGCTGAAGCTGGTCGGCGGCGACAGCGGTCGCGTCGAGCACGAGAGGTTCGTCGAGGACGTCGTCATCGCGCCGTCGGAGCGCGTGGTGGTCGACGTCAGCTTCGACCAGCCGGGCGACCTGACGCTCGAGCACCACACACCGGAGCGGGTCTATCCGATGGCCACGATCACCGTGGGACCGGACCGTGCCGAGCCGTCACTCGCGGACGACTACGCGGTCCTTCGTACGAACGACGACATGGTCGCCGAGCGCGGGCGGATGGCGGAGTACGTCGACGCCGAGCCGGACCGGACGATCGCCTTCCTCGCCGAGATGGACATGGGGACGCCGGAGGGCGAGGCGACCTACGTCTGCCCGATGCACCCGGAGGTCGTCAGTGACAAGCTCGACCACTGCCCGGAGTGCGGGATGAAGCTGCTCCCCGCGCAGCTCGTGGAAGCGGCCGCTGGCGGCCACGAGCGTCACCATGGTCACGAGCACGAGCACGAGCACGAGCACGAGCACGGCGGTCACGAGTCCGCGGACTCGGCCGGCATCGAATGGGAAGACGACATGGTCGAGGTCAACCGTCTGACGACCCCGGCCAACATGCGCTGGAAGCTGGTCGACCGCGACGCGAACCTGACGAACGCGGAGATCGACTGGCGGTTCCGGGTCGGTGACCAGGTCAAGATCCGGCTGCTCAACGAGCTGGCGGGTGACCATCCGATGCACCACCCGTTCCACGTGCACGGCGCCGGCCGGTTCCTCGTACTGAGCCGGGATGGCGTGGTCGAGGACAACCTGGTGTGGAAGGACACCGTGCTGGTGCGGACCGGCGAGACCGTCGACATCCTCCTCGACGTCACCAACCCCGGCCGGTGGATGGCGCACTGCCACATCGCCGAGCACCACGAGAGCGGGATGATGTTCAGCTTCGAGGTGGCCGAGTGACGCGGTCGGCGCACTCGGTACCGCAGGTCAGACGCGCCGAGCAGGCGCTGATGGCGACCCTTCCCGACGGCGCGTTGATGCAGCGCGCCGCGGCCGGCCTCGCTGCTCGATGCGCCGACCTGCTCGACGGGCCCTACGGTCGCCGCGTCGCGCTGCTCGTCGGAGCCGGCGACAACGGCGGCGACACGCTTTATGCCGGCGCCCGACTGGCCCGGCGCGGGGCGCGGGTCGACGCGGTGCTGCTCGCAGCCGACAAGGCCCATCCCGGTGGCCTGGCCGCCTTCCACCGGGCCGGGGGCCGGGTCGGCGACGGCATCCCGGCCGATGCCGACCTCGTCGTTGACGGGATCGTCGGCATCGGCGGCAAGCCGGGCCTGCGTCCGGCCGCCGAGGAGCAGGTCGAGACGATCCAGCGGCTCGGCGTGCCGGTGGTCGCGGTCGACGTGCCGAGCGGGGTCGACGTCGACACCGGCGAGACTCCGGAGCGGCACGTCCGCGCCGACGTGACGGTCACGTTCGGCACCCACAAGATCGGCCTGCTCGTGCCGCCGGCGGCTGCGGCGGCCGGAGTCGTCGACCTGGTCGACATCGGGCTCGGGTCGTGGCTCGGGGAGCCGGAGGTGACCGCGCTGCAGGCTGACGATGTGGCCACTCGGCTGCCGGAGCCGGCGCCGGACGCGCACAAGTACACCCGTGGCGTGGTCGGCGTGGCAGCCGGCTCGGCCGACTACACCGGCGCCGGGCTGCTGGCCGTGGCGGGTGCGTCCTGCGGCCTGGCCGGGATGGTGCGCTACGTCGGTCCCGGCGCCGTCGCCGATCTCGTGCGGCTTCGGACTCCCGAGGCAGTCGTGGGCGCCGGTCGGGTCCAGGCGTGGGTGGTCGGCTCCGGCGGCGGCGAGTCGGCCGCTGCCGCGTTGCAGCAGGCCCTGGCCGACGGAGTCCCGGTGGTCGTCGACGCCGACGCACTCGGGGGGCTGCCGGACCGATTCGAGGTGCCGGCGGTGCTGACCCCACACGCCGGCGAGCTCGCCGCGATGCTGTCGGTCGACCGCTCCTACGTCGAGTCGCGGCCGCTGCATTTCGCTCGCGCCGCCGCGGACCGATGGGATGCCACCGTCTTGCTCAAGGGCTGGCGGACCCTCGTCGCCACCCCGGGCCGCCCCGTCGCCGCCAACCCCACCGGCGTGCCCTGGTTGGCCACGGCAGGGGCCGGTGACGTGCTGGCCGGCCTCGTCGGCGCCCTGGCCGCCGCCGGGCTCGCGGCCCACGACGCCGCCACAGCCGGCGCCTGGCTGCACGGCGCGGCCGCCACGGTCGCCGGAGGAGGGGGCGGGCCGATCGTCGCCTCCGGAGTCGCCGACGCCCTGCCCGAGGTGATCCGCGGGCTTCGGCGCGAGACCTGAGCCGGCGGTCACGTCATGGCCATCCCAGCCGGTGATGCAACCTCGGAGGCCGTCGCGTGCGTACGAGGGGTATGAGGACGTCGTACTCGTCGACGCGCGACGACCAGTTCCGGGTGTACGTCACGCGCCGCCGGGGCTACCTGCTCCGCACGGCCACCCTGCTCTCGTCGGGCAACGCGCATCGGGCCGAGGACCTCGTCCAGACCGTGCTGTTGCGGATGTACCTGACCTGGCCCCGGATCCGGGCGAGCACCCGCGACGCGTACGCCCGCAAGATGCTGGTCAACGCGCACCTGGACGAGCGGCGCCGGCCGCATCGTCGTCATGAGGAGGTCCACGCCCACGTGCCCGACGTCGCCGTCGACGCGACCGAACCGACCGGCCTCGAAGCGGCAGTCTTCCGCGCGCTGGCCGACCTGCCGCCGCGGATGCGGGCCGCCGTCGTCCTTCGACATCTGCACGACACGAGTGTCGCCGAGACCGCCGATGCCCTGGGCTGCAGCGAGGGCACCGTCAAGAGCCAGACCGCCCGTGGCCTGGCTCAGCTGCGGGCGACTCTTCTCGAGTCGCCCGAGGGCACGAGTGACCGCGCAGTCGATGGCGCTGCCTGCGTCGCGAAGGGAGATCCAGGACATGACTGACATCAACGAATTGCTGCGCGAGACCGCCCGATCGGCGGAGGCGACACCGCCACCCGACGTCGTGGAGGCCGACGTGCTCCGCGGCCGGGCCGGGCTGCTGCGGCGGCGTCGCCGTCGAGCCGTCTGGTCGTCGGTCGCCGGCACGGTCGTCGTGGCCGCCATGGTGGCGGTGACGGTCGTGGTCGGCCAGCCCGAGAACGGGAGCGGCGTGGCGACGCCGGACGGAGCGAGCTCCCCGTCCGAGGCCACGGGTGTCCGCCTCGTGACCTACACCGGCGAGCAACTCGACGGCTTCGTCGTCGACCGCGTACCCGAGGGCTGGTTCCTCCAGGGCTCGACGCCATATGCGCTCACGATCGCGCCGGACGGCGACACGACCCATCCCGCGGCCTTCACGGGCAAGCTCGTCGTCATGCTCTACTCCCAGCACATGTCCGAGCAGTTGCCCGACGGCGGGGAGCCGATCGAGATCGGCGGCACCGACGGCGTCGTGACCCGCGACGGCAGTGGCGACGCGCACCTTTACTACATCGACGGCGAAGGTCACTACGCCGAGGTGCAGGCGCCGAGCGCCCTGGGATGGACCAACCAGGAGCTGGCGAGCTTCGCCGACGGCGTGACGGTGACGGTGAACGCTCAGCAGGGCCTCGGCTAGAACTGCCGCTGCCATACCGTGAAGCGCACCAAGGCGACATATCCCATGCGCTCGTACAACGGCCGCCCGGGATCGCTGCTCAACAGCATGGCCGGGAGCTCCGGCTCGGCGAGGGTCGCCCGCCACATCAGCGCCTCGCCGTGGCCGCGGCGCCGGTGCTCGGGCAGGGTCGCGACCAGCGTGATGTCGTTGACGCCGGCGTCGACGAAGGTCGCGACGGCGCCGACCGGCTCGCCTCGGTGCCACCTGACCCATAGCCGCATCCGGTCGTCCGCGAGTACGGCTGCGTCGAGGAAGCCGCCCGGTCGAGGATCCGTACCCTCGAGCGGATAGCCGCGCACCGCGACCGTCTCGAAGGCCCGCAGCGCGGCGGCGTCGCGGACCTCGGTCACGTCGAGATCTGACGGCCGAGGCTCCGCCGGCGCCGGCGCGCGGAGCATGACCGGCGGGTGGCCCTCCAGCTTCCAGCCGTACGGACGCAGGTCTGGTGTCGGCCAGGCGCTGAACAGCAGGATGTCGCCGGGCGACGAACCCGCGTAGACGTCCTCGATCGCGGCCATCGTCGACGCCGTGCTGTCCGCCCCCAACGGCGCTCGCAGGATCGTGCTGTTGAAGTACCCGGCCGGGCGACCGAGGTTCGTGGCCGCGAAGGCGTCGGTCAGGTGCCGATCACCGCCCATCGCCGCGACGGGAGAGGCGCTGGCCTCCGCCCAGTTGGCGAGGAAGCGACGGATGACGGTGTCCTCGAGCGGAGTGTCCGGCTCCCAGCCGGCGCGCAGCCCCGATTCGACGTAGACCATCACGAACTCCCGTGGTCGGCAGGGCCGCCGGCTGCCATTGTCGAGGACTCCGACGCCCTCGGTCCAGACGCCGATCGGCGCGTCACACCGGCGTGGTGATCGCGAGCGGCGCCATCGTGGGCTGTCGCGAGCCGCCGGCGGGTTCGCGGGTGATCGCGACCTGGTCGCCGGGCTCGACGCCTCGAACCAGGTCGGCGGCGCCCGGAGCGTTGATCAGCACGTCGGCGGAGCGCGCATTGCCGTCGGGGTCGACGAGCCACACCTGGTAGATCTGGTCGGCTCCGGTCGGCGGGAGGTCCTCGCTGAGCACGACGGCCTGGCCGAGCTGCTCGGAGGAGACCACCGTCAGCTGGCCACCTCCCCTGACCGGGGCGACCGCGACGTTGGCGTCCGGTGCGGCGACGACCGTGGCGATCGGGTCGTCGGCCGGCTCGTCGAGCACCGTCGTGAGTCCGGCGGCTCCCGCGGCGACCACCACCGCGGCCGCGGCGGCGGCGAGCCAGTAGCGGCGAGCGCGCCGTGGCGTGGCGGTGTCGTCGCGATGTGATGTCAGCGGCGGCAACTGCCGGGTCTGCCGAACCTGTTGGAGCACGGCCTCGCGGATCCGGGGTGGTGGCGGCTCGGCGACGGAGACCCCGAGGTGGGTCGCGGTGATCTGCAACTCGGCCACCTCGGCCTGACAGGACGCGCACTGCGCCAGGTGCTCCTGGAACTCTGACGCCTCGTCGGGCGGCAGCGCATCCAACGCATACGCGCCGGCGAAGGCATGGACGTCGGCGTTCATCTCGACACCCCCAAACAGTCTCGTAGCCGGATCAACCCGTCCCGCATGCGGGTCTTGACGGTCGGTAGCTTCACGTCGAGCAGGGTCGAAACCTCCGGGTAGGTGTAGCCGCCGTAGTAGGCCAACAGCACCGACTCGCGTTGCAGATCCGTCAGCGTCTCGAGGCAGTCGCGGACCTGTTCGCCCTCCAGCCGGCTCGACGCCTCCTCGAGGACGGTGTCGTACGGCGTGTCGTACGCGGCGCCCGCGCGCTGCTCCCGTCGGCTGGCCGCGGCGTCGGCGCGTACGACGTCGACGGCCCGGCGATGCGTCAGGGTCAGGATCCAGGTCCGGGCCGAACCCTTCGCCGGATCGAATCGGGTCGCGAACCGCCACACCGACAAGAACACGTCCTGCGTGATCTCCTCGGCCCGAGAGGGATCGCGGACCACCCGCTTCGCGAGTCCGAAGACCGCCGGCGCCAGCGCGTCGTAGAGACCGGCCAGGGCCGCCTCGTCACCGCGCGCCGTGGCCTGCATCAACTCCTCAGCCGTCGGCTGCGCAGCGCCCGGGACGCTGCGCAGCCGACGGTGAGCTCCATTGGCCATGGTTCACCGTATGAGGGCTTGGGCCAGCGCGTCGATGGCTTCGGACAAGGACGCGATGTGCATTTCGAACTCGTGCTGCACCGCGGCCGCCGTCAGAGCACCACCGGTGATCTCCTCGAAGTTCGTGCCCGACACCTCGGCGTAGGCCTGGAGGTTGGCCTGGGCCTCCTCCTGCCCCTGCTGGTCGTCGCCCGCGACGGCGACCGCGTACGCCACGAAGTCGTCGATGTGCGAGCGCCAGGACTGCAGGAACGAGTCGCCGGTCGCCTGGTCGGTGAGGCTCGTCACCGCGTCGGCGAGCTCGACGGAGTTCGCGTCGATGGTTCCGGCCGCCGCCTCGAAGGCCGGGCTGTCCGCACCGTCGACGTACGCGGTGAAGACTCCGATGCCAGACAGGTAGACGTGCGCGGTGAGCATGGCGTTCAGTGCGGCGCGCACCTCGGACGCCTGGTCGTTGGGGTTGCCCGCGATGTCCGCGCTCTGGTCGATTCCGTCGGCGAGCGCCATCGCCGTCATCGGCATGTGGTCGGCCGCCGTCTTGAGCTTGTCGAAGGCCGAAGGATCTCCGGCGGCGAGAGCGTCGATCGCGGCCGTCAGGGTGTCGGCGTGCTCGGCGAGCGACGCGCGCACCGCCGAGGCGGGAAGGGCGCCATCGGTGATGTCGGCGAAGAACGCGCCGGCGGTGCGCTGGTAGGCCGCGAGATTGCGCAGCGCCTCGCGCTTGCCGGCCTGGTCGCCTTCCTTGGCCGCCACCGCATAGGAGACGAAGTCGTCGATGTGACTGCGCCAGGACTGCAGGAAGTTCGCCGCGTTCTCGTCGCCCGCGACCGAGCCGACGGCCTCGCTGACCGCTACCGAGTTGGCGTCGAGTGTCTCGGCCGCCAGCTTGAACTCGGGGGAGTCGGCGCCCGTGACGTAGGCCGTGTCGACCGCGATGCCCGCGAGATAGACGTGCTCGGTCAGCAGATAGGTCAGCTGGGCTCGCAGCCCGGCGGCATCCGAGTTGGCGTTGCCGGGCAGGTCGAGCGCGGTGTCGAAACCGGTGGCCAGCGCGTCGGCGGTCATCGGCATGTGGCTCGCGGCCTCACGGGTCAGCTCGAACGGGTCGGCGCCGGGCTCGGCGGGCGTACTCGGCTCCTGTGACTCCGACACCGACGGCCCGGCGTCGTCCGAGTCTCCGCCGCATGCCGGCAACACCAGCGCCGCGGAACAGATCAGGGCTATCGCGAGACGGTGACTGCGATGAAACCTCATGTCACGCTCCAAATAATCAACGGTCATGTCGTTGGTGATTCGGAGCCCGGCTGGCGCCGGATGGGTCCCGATTTCAGACGGTGACGGCGACGGCGAGCGCGATCGCCGCGAGGACGCCCACGGTCACGACGGAATCCGCGCTGGTCGCGATCGCGAGGCAGGCGATCGCCGCGGCGGCGGCGGCGATCGGGGCCCAGCCGAGCGTGGCGTGCCGGCGCAGCCGGATCACGACCAGTGCCGCGATGTAGGCCGCGACCCCACCGCACAGCGCGACGGCGGCGACCTCGTCGAGCGGCTCCTCGGCGTGGCCGAGAGTCTTCTTGAGCCCGAGCGCGGCCAGGATCACGCCGTACACCAGGGGGATGTGCAGGTAGCTGTAGAGATCCTGGGCGAGGCGGGAGCGCTCCGGCCCGGTCGTCGCGGTCAGCGCGTGCTCGGTGTCGGCCGCCTCGTGGTCGAAGTACGCCCACCACAGGGCGCCGATCAGGATCATCGCGACGACCCCGGTCGCGATCGTCGTGGCGTCGAGCACCAGGTCCTCGGCGCCGACCCCGATCGCCACGACCGACTCGCCCAGCGCGATGATCACGATCAGCCCGTGCCGTTCCGCGAAATGCCCGGGATGGACGGTGAATCCCGCGACGCCGGTGACGTACGGGCCGGCGTAGATGACCGCGACCGCGACGCCCCACAGCGCGGTCTGCGTCGTGCCGTCGGCGTACGACGCGGCCAGGAGGATGACGCCGCCCCCGAGGTTCGAGGGCGCGAGCCGGGCGATCGCGCGGCGCGTCGTCGGGGTGTCCTCGGCCGCCAAGGCGAACAGCACGCTGTGCAGCACCATGGCGACCAGCCAGCCCACGGCGAAGATGTGACCGTCGTCGTCGAACGCACCCGGGACGGCGAGCGCGACGAAGAGCATCGCGACCATCGAGGCGAGCACGACGATCCGGGGCGACCGGCGGTCCGGCGGCACTGCGTTGGTGAGCCAGGCGTACGCGCCCCAGCACCACCACAGGGCGAGGAACACGAGGGTTCCGCGCAGCAGGCCCTCCCACGTCGTGTCGTCGGCCAGGGTCGCCGTGATCTGGGTGAACGCGAAGACGAAGACGAGGTCGAAGAACAACTCGTGCGGCGATACCCGCGGCTCTTCGGTCGCGGGGGCATGGCCGGACGGGTGGCTGGTGTGGTGGGACATGCGGGTGCGCTACTTCGGCGGCTCGGGAAGCTTCCGCGTCGAGATGAGGAGGCGGGCGACCTCGCTGAGCTTGACGTTGTGACCCTGAGAGTAGCGACGCAGCACGCCAAACGCCTGCTCGGGCGTCAGATCGTATCGCTCCATGAGGATGCCCTGCGCCTGTCCGATGGTCTTCCGAGCGTCGATCGCCAGCCACAGGGTGGACTCCTGACGAGCCGCCGCGAGCGCGACCGCCGCATGCTGGGCGAGTACGTGCGCGACGGCGAGATCGTCCTCGTCGAAGCAATCCGGGCGATGGCCGTAGACGTTGATCACGCCGAGCGTGTTCTTCAGCGTCGCCAACCGTACGGTGAGGACGCTGCGGATGCCGAGCTTGGCCACCTCTGCGCTCCACGTCGGCCACCGCTCGTCGGACGTCGTGTCATGGATCGCGATGTGCCGCTCGTCGCTGCCGGTCATCGTGAGCGCCGGGCCCTCGTGATGGGTGATCTGGAGCTGGCCGGCCGTCTCCGCCGCAGGGTCGGTGCTCGCCATCGACTCGACCTTTTCGCGTCGGTGGATGAACAAGACGTCCGCGTAGTCGCAACTCACCGCCGACAGCGCGTATTGGGCGACCTGGTCGATGGTCTCCACGAGACCCGGTTGATCGTGGAGCTCGAGCGCGATCCGCCCGAACTCCTCTGCAGTGGACTCGTCCATGCATCCGCTCCCTTTGGCCACGCACTCCCGCACCCCGGACGTTGTCGTGGGCCCCTGCATGGCGACGACGGAGCGAACGCTCGCGACATTAGCAAGCGTCGGGCATCGGTCCGGCGGGCGGCGGCGATCTAAGCTGGCCCGAATCGCGCCGTTCGAGGAGACCGCATGATCTTCATCGTTGCGAAGTTTCGCGTCCTTCCGGAGTTCGCCGACACCTGGCCACAGATCACCGCCGAGTTCACCCAGGCGACCCGAGCCGAGGCCGGCTGCCTGTGGTTCGACTGGTCGCGAAGCGTCGACGATCCGACGGAGTACGTCCTGGTCGAGGCGTTCCGTGACGGCGACGCCGGTGCCGCACACGTGGGGTCGGCGCACTTCAAGGCCGCTCAGGAGCACCTCCCGCGCCACCTCGCCGAGACCCCCAGGATCGTCAACGCCGCGCTCGACCAGACCAACTGGTCCGAGCTCGGCGAGCTGGCAGTCCCGGTCGACCGATAGCGGTTGCGCCACTCGCGAGCTGACCGGGGCACCGTGCACCACTCCAGCGGGCGCGGCCTGGGAGAATCGGCCGCGATGAGTCACGACCAGGACCGTGGGGAGATCGTCGTCGACCTCGACGCGGTGCGGCACAACGTCCGGCGGCTGCGCGAGATCGCGGCGCCGGCCCGCGTACTCGCCGTGGTCAAGGCCGACGGCTACGGTCACGGCCTGCTGCCGACGGCACGGGCGGCCCGGTCGGCCGGGGCGGAGTGGCTCGGCGTGGCCGTACTCGAGGAGGCACTGGCGCTCCGCGACGCCGGTGACGACGGTCCGCTGCTGTGCTGGCTGGCCGTGCCGGGCGAGTCCTACGCCACCGCCGTCGCCGCGGACGTGGACCTGACGGCGTCGTCGACCTGGCAACTCGACGAGATCGCCGCGACGGCGCGACGCCTCGGCCAGCCGGCCCGGGTGCAGTTGAAGGCGGACACCGGGCTGTCGCGCAACGGGGCGCCGCCGGACCGATGGCCGTCGCTCGTCGCCGAAGCGTCGGCGGCGCAGGCGGCCGGTGTCCTCCGGGTCACCGGGGTCTGGTCGCACTTCGCCTGCGCGGACGAGCCGGATCACCCGTCCGTCAAGGTGCAGGAGGCGGCCTTCGCCGACGCGCTCGCCGCCGTGGAGGCGGCCGGTCTCGACCCGGGGGTGCGGCATCTGGCGAACTCACCCGCGACGCTGACCCGGCCCAGCTCGCATCTCGACCTCGTACGCTGCGGTCTCGCCGTCTACGGACTCTCCCCGGTGCCGCAGATCGGCTCGGCAGCCGACTTCGGACTCCGGCCCGCCATGTCGGTGCACAGCCGGCTGGCTGCCGTGAAGCGGGTGCCGGCCGGCAGTGGCGTCTCCTACGGGCACACCCATGTGACCGAGCGGGAGACGACGCTCGGCCTGGTCCCCCTGGGCTACGGCGACGGGATCCCACGGCACGCCTCCAACCGGGCCGAGGTCGCGATCGGCGGTCGTCGGCACCGGATCGCCGGCCGGGTGTGCATGGACCAGTTCGTCGTCGACCTCGGCGACACCGACGCCGAGCCTGGCGATCCGGTCGAGCTCTTCGGCGCCGGCGACGGTGGCGCGCCGACGGCGCAGGACTGGGCGGAGGCGGTGGGCACCATCTCGTACGAGATCGTCACCGGTCCGCGGGGTCGTGCGGTTCGGCGCTGGATCGGGGCCGACGCGTGAGGCGGCCGCTGCTGCTCGCCGGTGCCGTCGGTGCGGCCGCCGCCACGGTGGCGACGGCCGGCGCCGTCGCGACGGCCAGCACGCAGCGACGCCGGGCCCGCAAGCGCTGGAAGGCGGCGCCGGACGGCCTGGGATCGCTGCACGGCGACGTCAGCACCGTGATCGCCGACGACGGCATCCCGCTGCACGTCGAGGTGGACGAACCGGATCGCCCCGAACCCGGCGCGCCGACCCTGGTCTTCGTCCACGGCTGGATGGTCAGCCTGGACTGCTGGCACTTCCAGCGGTTGGCGTTTCGGCCATCCCATCGGATGGTGCTCTACGACCAGCGCTGCCACGGCGGGTCCGGCGCCGCCGAGCCCGAGTGCTGCACAATCGACTACCTCGCCGCCGATCTCGCGAAGGTCATCGAGGCGGTCGCGCCCGACGGGCCGCTCGTGCTCATCGGCCACTCGATGGGCGGTATGACGATCATGGAGTACGCCAGGACGCATCCCGACGTGATCAACCAGCGCGTTCAGGGGATCGCCCTGATCGGCACCAGCGCCGGTGACCTCGGCCAGGTGCTTCCCGGTCGAGCCGGCCAGCTCCTCAGGAAGCGGGCGGAGACGGCGCTGTCCATCACCGCCAGGGCGCCCCGGCTGATCGGCGCCGGCCGCCGGCTCACGAGCGGTCCCGCCTACTGGTTGACCAAGCGGTTCGCCTTCGGCGGGGAGGTGCCGCCGGAGTACGTCGCCTTCACCGACGCGATGGTCGCCGCCAGTGCCGCGTCGGTCCTGTGGGACTTCTGGCCACTGATCTCGGGTCTCGATCAGTACGCCTCGCTCCTGGCGTTCAGCGGCATCCCGACCCTCGTGATCGTCGGCAGCCGCGACATCATGACGCCGGTGCGCCACGCCCGGCGGATCCACGAGCTCGTTCCCGGCTCCCGGGTCGAGGTGCTCGAGGGCGCCGGGCACATGGTGATGCTGGAGCAGGCCGACGAGGTCACCAAGCTGCTCGCCGACCTGGTGGCCTCCCGGTGACCTCGCCTGCCGCGATCGCTCCGGAGCTCGCCGACTGGCCGGCGCTCGTCGACGCGATGGCGGGCTGCACCGCCTGCGCGTTGTCGCAGACCCGGCAGCGGGTGGTCGCGGGCGTCTATCCGGCCGGCGCCCGCGTGCTGCTCGTCGGCGAGGCACCCGGGCGCAGTGAGGACGAAGGCGGGCTTCCGTTCATCGGCCGGTCCGGGCGGCTCCTCGACGAGTTGCTCGCCGAGGTCGGACTCGACCGCGGTCAGATCGCGGTCTGCAACACGGTGAAGTGCCGTCCGCCGGACAACCGGACACCGAAGCGGCCCGAGCTCGCCACCTGCCGACCCTGGCTGGATCGGCAGGTCGACGTGATCGACCCGGAGGTCGTCGTGACGCTCGGCGGCACGGCCTTGGCCTGGGCACTCGGCCGCGGCGTACGCATCGGCGACGTCCACGGGACGGTCTACGAGCGGGCTGGATACGTCGTCGTACCCACGTATCACCCGTCGGCCGCGCTGCGGTTCGGGCCGGCCGGCGCACCCGCGCAGGCGTTGCGCGCCGATCTCCGGGTGATCGCCGGGCTGCTGTGGTGACGTCGCGAGCGCTGCTTCGGGCCGAGGGGACCGCCGACGTCCCGGCCGAGCGGCTGTGGGCGGTGCTGGTGGACTGGCCGTCGCAGGGCGAGTGGATCCCGCTCACCACGGTGCGCACGGTCCGTGGCGACGGCCGGGGTGTGGGCGGCCGGATCGAGGCGCGGACCGGCGTCGGCAGGTTCGGCTTCGTCGACCCGATGGTGATCACGCACTGGGACCCGCCGCGACGCTGCGAGGTGCTGCATCTCGGCCCGGTGGTGCGCGGCGACGGTGGCTTCGAGGTCGCCGCGACCGGCACCGGGTCGCGGGTCGTCTGGTGGGAGTCGTTCGAGCTGCCGCTGGGCCCGATCGGGCGAGCGGGCTGGTGGCTGACCGGACCGCTGTGGCGGATCGCGCTCGGCCAGTCGCTCACCCGGCTGCGCCGCCTCGCCGAGGACGGGGCCGGCTCGGCGGGCTGACGCTCAGCGTCCGCGACCGCGCCGGAAGCGCTCGCGCGCCGCCTCGAGATCGACGATCGGACCTGGGTAGTCGACGCCGTCGCGTAGGTCGCTTGGCAGTCGCCACGGCTCGTGAACCTGTGGGCCGGGAATCGACGCCAGCTCGGGTACGTAGCGGCGTACGAAGTCGCCCTCCGGGTCGTGTCGCCGGGCCTGCCGGATCAGGTTGTACTGCCGGTTGGGCCGCGTGTCGGTGCCGGTGCCGGCGGTCCACTGCCAGTTCATCGTGTTGTTGGCGATGTCGCCGTCGACGAGCAGATCGAGGAAGTGTGCGGCGCCCGACCGCCAGTCGTGGTAGAGCGTCTTGGTGAGGAAGTGGGCGACCAGCATGCGGGCCCGGTTGTGCATCCAGCCCTCGCGCCGGAGTTGCCGCATCGCGGCGTCGACGATCGGAACGCCAGTCCGCCCGGAGCGCCAGGCGTCGAACTCGTCGGCGTCCGCCCGCCACCGATCGCCTCGCTCGCGGTAGTCGACCGCCGTGGCCTCGGGCCGGGCCGCGAGCACCTGGGCGTGGAAGTCCCGCCAGGCGAGCTGCCGCACGAAGGCGTCCGCGCCGGCGCCGCCGTGGTCCTCGGCGCGGGCCCGGAGCTCATGTGGCGACAGGCAGCCGAAGTGCAGGTAGGGCGACAGCCGCGACGTGGCGTCGCCGGCCAGGTCGTCGTGGCGATCGGCGTAGGCGTCGATCGGTCCACGCAGCCAGGCCGACAGGCATCGCCGGGCCGCTCGTTCACCCCCGGCCGCCCGATCCGGCGACTGCTTGCCCGTGCGGATCCGGTGGGCGCTCGGCAGCCGACCCGGCGCGATCCGGGCGCTCGTGAGCCGCCGTGGCGTCCTCGCGAGGGCACGGGTGGCGGTCGCCTCCCAGCGGCGGAAGTACGGCGTGAACACTGCCATGTGGTCGCGATCCGCGGGTGTGATCCGCCCGGGTGGGACCACGAACAGCGAGTCCGAATGCACCCGCAGCCCGACGCCGGCCGCCGCCAGTCGCCGGTGCAGCCGCTCCTCGCGACGCTGGGCATAGTCACTGACGTCGCCGGCCACGTGGACGACCTCCGCGCCGACCCCGTCGACGAGGCGGGCGACCTCGTCGGTGGTGTCTCCGGAGCGGACGACCAGCTCGCCGCCACGCGTGCGGACCGCGGCCCGGAGATCGGCGAGGCACTCGGCGAGGAAGCCCGCTCGATTGGGCCGGTTGTAGTCGCCGGTGAGGATGCCGTCGTCGAGAACGAAGACGGCGACCATGCGATCGGCCTCGGCCGCGGCGGCGAGCACCGGGTTGTCCGTCACGCGCAGGTCTCTGGTGAACAGCGCCACCGCGGTATGCACACGACCTCCCGGACGATCGGCTCGCCTCGGAGGCTAGCCGACGCCGCTGAGCGGACTGGTCGGAGCCGCCGGGCGGGACCCTGGAAGAATCGACCGCGATGAGAGGTGTGCGGCATTGACTGCGCTGACGGTGATCGACGCCGGACCGGCCGATGCGGCCGCGGTCTGTGAAGTCATCCGCCGGGCCTTCGGCGCCCGGCCGGCCCTCGACCCACCGGCGTCCGCGACCCAGGTGACCGAGGACGAGGTACGTGCGGTGCTGTCCGAGCACGGCGGCCTCGTCGTACGGGCGTCGGATCGACCGGTCGGCGCGATGCTCTTCGACCGGCCGCGGCCCGGTGTCCTCGGGATGCGGCGGGTCAGTGTGGACCCGGACCATCAGGGCCACGGCGTGGCGTCGGCGATGGTGGGATGCGCGGAGGACGCCGCCGAGGAGCTCGGCCTCGACGGCCTGACGCTGACGGCCCGGCTCGAGCTGCCCGCGACGGTGGAGTTCTGGCGCCGCCGCGGCTATGCCGAGGTCGAGCGCGACGAGCCGTTCCTGACCTACGGCAAGGCGCTCCCGGTCCGTCGCGAGCTGCGGGCCGCCGAGGACACCAGGGCGTTCGGCGAACGCCTGGCCGGTCTGCTGCGTGCCGGCGATCTCGTCGTGCTGTCCGGCGAGCTCGGCGCCGGCAAGACCACGCTGACGCAGGGCATCGGGGCCAGTCTCGGCGTACGGGGGAGCGTGACGTCGCCGACGTTCGTGATCCAGCGGGTCCATCCCACGCTCGACTCCGGCCCGCCGCTGGTGCATGTCGACGCCTACCGGCTCGGCGACGCGGTCGAGTTCGACGACCTCGACATCGACGCCTCGGTCGAGGAGTCCGTGACCGTCGTGGAGTGGGGTACGGGCATCGCGGAGGGGCTGACCGAGCAGCGGCTCGAGATCCGGCTCGACCGGGCCGCCGACGTCGCAGCGGACGCGGACACCGATCCCCGAGTCGTGACGGTCCGTCCGCGCGGCGCGCGCTGGTTCGGCGTACCTCTCCGCTCGACGCTGCTGGCTTGAGCGACGCGGAACACTAGGCTCCTGCCGTGCTGCTCGCCTTCGACACCGCGTCGCCGACCGTGACCGTCGCGCTCCATGACGGTTCGGCCGTGGTCGCACGACGAGACGACGAGGGTGCGATGCGGCACGGCGAGCTGCTGGCGCCGGCGATCGCCGAGGTGCTGTCCGAGGCGGGCGTCGCTGGCGGTGAGCTCACGGACGTCGCCGTGGGCGTCGGGCCCGGCCCGTACACCGGTCTGCGGGTGGGAATCATGACGGCGCGCACCCTCGCCGCCGCCCTGCCGGTGCGGCTGCACGGCGTGTGCAGTCTCGACGTCTTGGCAGCGGATGCTCATCGTCGGCTGGACGGGCCGCTGGTGGTCGCCACCGACGCGCGCCGCAAGGAGGTCTACTGGGCGCGTTACGACGAGGCCGGGCACCGCATCAGCGGACCTGCCGTCGACCGGCCCACCGAGCTGGCCGCCCAGCTGCCCTCCGGGCTGCCCGTGGTGGGGCGTGGCGCCCAGCTCTACTCCGACGTGCTCGACGCCGTCGACGGCCCGGCCGACCCGGACGCGGGCGTGCTCGCCGATCTCGTCGTACGCGACGCCGTGACTCAGCTGGCGCCCGAGCCCCTCTATCTGCGGCGGCCCGACGTCCGGGTTCCGGGCGCGCCGAAGCGCGTGTCATGACCGTGCGGCCGGCCATCGCGTCGGACCTGCCGGCCGTTCGAGCGGTGGACGCCGAGGCGTTCGGCGCCGATGCGTGGAGCGCGGCGGTCTGGCTGGGGGAGTGGGACGGCGTCCCCGCCCTCCGGCACCTCGTGGTCGCGGTCGACGACGATGATCGAGTCGTGGGATTCGGCGTGCTGGCCACGGTCGCCGACGTCGCCGATCTGCATCGGGTCGCGGTCACCACCGCCGACCGCCGCCACGGGCTCGGAGCCGCCCTCGTCGAGGCGCTGATCGACGAGGCCCGCCGCCGCGAGTGCGCCCGGATGCTGCTCGAGGTCGAGGCCGGCAACGCCGCGGCGCTGGCGTTGTACGACCGGCTCGGCTTCACCGAGATCGCCCGGCGCGAGTCGTACTACGGCGCCGGCCGCGACGCGCTGGTCCTGGAGTTGGGCCTGGGCTGACCGCCCCGTTGGAACGTCCTCGTGGTATCGCCGCACTCTGCATCGGCTGCAGCCCGTGCAGAGTGCGTACGGGCCGTGCAGGGTGTCGCCGTGGCAAGGAGCCGACTCAGTCACAGCCGCAGCGTCAGGCGGACGCTCTCCTCGGCGAAGCCGAGCGCGGCATAGAACGCCCGTGCCGGCTCGTTCGCGGCGCCGGTCTCGAGGGTGATCGCCGCGATGCCACGCCGCCCGGCCCAGTCGCGGACGGCGTCGACGAGCCCGCGGCCGACGCCCCTGCCCTCGGCGGTCCGCTCGACGACGAGCTCGCCGACGTAGACGTCCAGGGCCCCGCTCCAATGGCGGCGCTCGGCCGCGTCGACGAAGCCGACGATCCGCTCGTCGCGCTCGGCCACGAGCAGCAGCTGGTCGCCGTCGGCGCTGGGCGCGTCGATCGAGCCGCGTACCCATTCGAGGGCCGCCGCGTGGACGGCATCGGGGTCCCGCCACGGTGCGACGCCCTGGGTGAGCCGGGGGGCCAGGGCGAGAACCGCGTCGCGGTCGGGCGGTGCGTACGGGCGGATGCGAGCCATGGCAGCAGCGTTCCAGACACCGGCGCACGAGAAAATCGGCATTGTGGGGGCCGGAGCCCCCACAATGCCGATTCTCTTTCGCGGGCAGACCGGATGGGTCAGCCGACTGGCATCAACTCCCGATCCTCGGTCGGGTCCGGGTCCTCGAACTGCTCGTCGTGCTCCCGGCGGCTGAGCCGGCCGGGCCACCACATGTGACGCCCGAGGTCCAGGTTGAGCGCGGTCACGAGCACCGAGCGGACGATGATCGTGTCGAGCAGGACGCCGAACGCGACCGCGAAGCCCATCTGGATCAGGAACGTCATCGGGATCGTCGCGAGCGTCCCGAAGGTCCCGGCCAGGACGAGTCCGGCCGACGTGATCACACCGCCGGTGGCCGCCAGGCCGATCAGGGCGCCGCGGCGGCTCCCGACCTTGGCCGCCTCCTCGCGTACCCGGGTCATCAAGAAGATGTTGTAGTCGATGCCCAGAGCGACGAGGAACACGAACACCCACAGCGGGAACGCGCTGTCGGAGTTGTCGACGCTGAACACCTCGCCGAACAACAGCGCACTCACACCGAGCGCCGCGCCGAAGGACAAGATGACCGTCGCCATCAGTAGCAGCGGCGCCACGAGGGCTCGCAGCAGCAGCACCAGGATGAAGAACACGACGATGAGCACCATCGGGATCACCAGCCAGTTGTCGTGCTGCGACGCCACGCGGGTGTCGAGGTAGAACGCCGACGCGCCACCCACCAGGGCATCCGAGCCGGGTACGGCATGGACAGCGTCACGGACCCGTTCGACGGTGTCGTACGCGTCCTCGCTGACCGGGTTGCCGACCAGGTTGGCCTCGATATACGCCGTGTCGCCGGCCACCATGGGTTCGCCGACGCTGGCGATGCCCTCGGTCTCCGCCGCGGCCTGGCTGACCGCGTCGGCGGACTCGGCGTTGGTGACGATCTGCACCGGGCTGCCGTCGTCGCTCGTGAAGTGCTGCGCGACGACGTCGTCGCCCTTGATCGAGTCTGGCGTGTCGCCGCCGAACTGCTCGGCGTTCGTCAGGCTCGTGGCGTTGAGGTTGGTGGTCCCCAGCGCCATCGCGCCCAGCACGATCGCCGTGCCGATCCACACCGCCCGTGGCCGACGCGCGATGACCCGTCCGATCTTGGCCCACACGCCGGATGTGGTCGTCGGCTCGATGCTGTCGAAGTGCGGCCGCTTCGGCCAGAAGATCCACCGGCCCACGATCACCAGCAGCGCCGGCAGCAGGCTGATCATCGCCAGCAGGCCGACGGTGACGCCGATCGCGAGCACGGGTCCGAGACCTTGGGTGGAGTTCATGTCCGCCACGAGCAGGCAGAGCATGCCGAGCACGACGGTAGCGCCGCTGGCGATGATCGCCGGCCCGGCCCGATGCAGTGCCTCGGCCATCGCCTCGTGCCGGTCTTCGTGCCGGTGCAACTCCTCCCGGTATCGCGCGATCAGCAGCAGCGCGTAGTCCGTACCCGCGCCGAACACGAGGATCGCCAGGATGGCCGTACTCTGCGCGTTGACCGTGAGGTCGGCGTACCTCGCGAGCAGGTAGATGACGCCCTGCGCGCTCGTCAGCGCGACGCCCGCGGAGATGAGCGGCAGGATCCACAGCACGGGGCTGCGGTACGTCAGGAGCAGGATGATCACGACGACGCTGGCCGCTGCGAGCAGCAGGGCGCCGTCGATGCCTTCGAAGGCGGTCGCCATGTCGGCCGCGGTGCCGCCCGGACCGGTCACGTGGGTGACCATGCCGTCCGCGCCGTCACTCGCGACATCGCGCATGTGGTCGATGACGTCCGGCATCGCTTCCCAGCCCTCCGGCCCGCCGGTGTTGATCGGCACGTAGACCCGCAGCGCCTGGCCGTCGTCGGACAGCTCCGGTTGACCGACGCGACCGTCGATCGTCACCGTGACGTCGCCCTCGGTGGCCTCCTCACCGGCCAGCTCCGGGCCTTTCTTGCCGTCCATGTCGGCGAAGGCCTGGATGTCCTCGGCGACCTGTGCCCGGTCGGCCTCGGTGATGCCGCCGTCGCGTTCGTACACGACGATCGCGGCCATCGTGTCCGGATCGGAGAACGCCTCGCTCGCTTCCAATGCCTTGGTGGACTCGGCGTCGCCGGGCAGCCACGAGGACGCTTCGTTGTTCTCGACCTCGGTCAGCTTGGAGGCGCCCATGCCGCCAATCATCAGTACCGCTACCCAGAACACGACGACGAGCCACTTGATCCGGCGGCCGCACACGGCGACCGCGAACCGTCTAGTCATGTGTTCGCTCCTTCCTTGTCATTGAGACGAGCCCGACCGTCCGTATTGACCGGCGTCGCGCCGAGAACTCATCGGTCGAACGCGGGCGCTGCGTCGGTGCACTGCAAGAGACTGGTGCCGTCGGCCGGGTGACAACATCGGCCAGGTGGTCGATCTCGCGGCTCCAGGCCGGTTGAGTGTGGGTCATGTCCTCCTCCCGAGGGGTGAGTCGAGACGTGCGGGGTCGTAGTAGGTGCGGATCTCCTTGACGAGCCCGTCGCGGAGCCGGATCCGGTCGACTCCGCTGAAGGCGAACGGCCCGTCGGCGCCGGTTCCGCGCGCGATCCAGTGCACGAAGAGGAAGTCGCCGTTGCTGGCGTGCTCGGCGACCTCGAGGCGGAGATCGGGGATCCGCTCGAGGAGGCACGTGATGCGCTGTTTGTACTGGGTGACCCCGCGGGCGGGCTCGGTGTCTCCGGGGCAGTGGCCGACGACGTCGGGTGTCACCACCCGGCCGGCGAGGTCAGGGTGTGGATTGTCCCAGAATGCGGCCCAATGCTCGATGGAGAACCGCAGCGGTGCTCGAGCTGTCGACATAGTCGCAGCCTCCCGAGCCGCCGCCGCATGAACATCGGCCACCTGGTGGATCTTGCGGGTCGCCGGTGGCTGATTCCCACGACCTTGTCGACGCCGAGCTGAAAGACAAGTGAAACCGAACGATGCTGGAATCCTCTTATGGCTGACACCGAGACCGCTGCGATGCCGCCGCCAGGAGCGACGTTCCTGCTGACCGGCGTCGAGCGCTCCGCGCCGCTGTGGGAGATCGCTCCCGACGCGGCGGCGGCCGCCCTCGAACGTCACCACCAGCTGATCGACGCCGCGGTACGCGATCACGACGGGCTCCCGTCGCCGCTCGGCGACAGCGTCCTCGCCGGGTTCCCGTCGGCCGCCGCGGCCGGGGCGGCTGCCGTCGGGATCCATCGCGCACTCGCCGCCGAGAACTGGCCGTCCGGGATCGGCATCAAGGTGCGGATCGGGATCGACACCCTCGACATCCCCCGCGACGCCGCTGCGGAGCAGGCCAGCCAGGCGGCGACCCGATGCGCCCGGCTGCGCGACGTCGGCCATGGCGGCCAGACCATCCTGTCGGCCGCGACCGCGAGGCTGGCCTCGAGCCAGCCGCCCGACGGCACTCGGATCGAGGACCTCGGCGTCCGCCGGCCGCGTGACCTGTCGCCCGCGGAGCGCGTGTTCGAGCTGCGCCATCCCGACCTGCCCGCGGACTTCCCGCCGCTGCGTTCGCTGGACCTGCTGCCCAACAACCTGCCGGCGCAGCTGACCAGCTTCGTCGGACGGTCCGACGAGCTGGCCGAGCTCGAGCGCCTGCTCGGCGCGAACCGGTTGGTGACGATTGCCGGGGCCGGCGGATGCGGCAAGTCGCGGCTGGCCCTGCAGGCGGCCGGGCGGTTGGTCGAGCGGTGGCCGGACGGTGTCTGGTGGGTCGACCTGGGTGCGATCAGCGATCCGCACCAGGTCGTCGAGCTCGCCGCGGCGACGCTTCGGGTGCTGATCGATCCGTCCGCGGACCCGCTCGCGGCGCTCGCCGCCCAGCTGGAGTCACGGCGGTTGCTGCTGTGCCTCGACACCTGCGAGCACGTCCTCGACGCGTGCGCGAAGCTGGTCGACACGCTGCTTCGGGCCGGTGCCGAGGTCTCCGTGCTTTGCACCAGCCGGGAACCGCTGGGCGTCGGCGGCGAGACGGTCTGGCGGGTGCCGTCGCTGGTGGAGGACGAGGCGGTTCGGCTGTTCGCCGACCGCGCGACGCTGGTGCGACGCGAGACCGAGCCGAGCGGCGAGGCGGCCGCGATCGCGACGATCTGCCGTCGCCTCGACGGCATTCCGCTCGCGATCGAGCTGGCCGCCGCCTGGATGCGGGCGCTGACGCCGAGTCAGATCGTCGCCGGCCTCGACGATCGTTTCCGGCTTCTCACCGGCGGCCCGCGGGTCGCGACGCGCCGGCAGCAGACGCTGATCGCCTCGATGGAGTGGAGCCACGATCTGCTCACCGAGCAGGACCGGGTCGTCTTCCGGCGGCTGGCCGGCTTCGTCGGTGGCTTCACGCTCGACGCCGCACGAGCCGTCTGCGCTGACGGCGACGGTGTCGAGGAGTCCGACGTTCTCGCTGTCCTCGGTCGGCTCGTCGACAAGTCGCTCGTCACCGTCAGCACCTGGGCGGACGAGGCTCGCTATCGCCTGCTGGACACCGTTCGCCAGTATGCGGAGCAGCAGCTGCGCACGGCCGGAGAGGCGGCGGCGACCCGGGATCGGCACCTCGACCACTTCCTCGCCCTGGCCGAGGCCGTCGCGCCCCGGCTCGAGACCGACCAGGACACCGCGCGGCAGGAGCTCGCCAGCCACAACGACAACATCCACGCTGCGCTGAACTGGGGAGTTGGGCTTGCGGGGACAGGCGGTGAACGTGGGCGTCGCCTGGCCGCGGCGATGGCGCGGCAGTGGTTCGTCCGGGGGCAGTCCCACGAGGGAATCGAGTGGCTCCAGCGCGCCGTCGAGCTAGGCGCGGACGAACGGTCCGCCCTCCAGGCCCGGTTGCTGGCCGGCCGCGCGCTGCTCGGCATGGTGAGCGGACGTCTCACGCTGATCGAGGAGTCGGCCGAGCGCGGCCTCGAGATCGCCGCCGAGGTCGGTGACGAGGGCAGCCGGGCCCGCTGTCTCGCCGCGCTCGCCTATCGCTGGTTCCTCTTCGACTTCGAACGCTGCCGCACCTTGGCCGACCAGGCAGCCGCCGCGGGCGACGCCGCCGGAGAGTCGTTCGCGCGCGACTGGGGGCTGGTGATCGCGGCGTACTCGCTGACGACCCGGGATCGACACGACGAGTCGACGGCACTGGCGAAGCGGGCCTACGAGCAGAGCCGTCCGCGTGGCGACCGCTTCTGCGCGGCGTTCGCCCTCGGTGTGGAGTTCTGGGCCACCATGCCCACCGGGCAGTTGCACCGCGCGCTCGAGCTCGCCGAGGAGGAGGTCCGCCTCGCCGAGCCGCCCGGCGACTACTTCGGCTACGGGACCAACGCCACCAACTTGGCGATCGTCAAGGGCATGACCGGTGACGTCGACGCGGCACGGGAGCTGCTGGAGCCGATCGTCCGGGGTGTCGAGTCGACCCCGGACACCGACGTCGTCGGACTGGCCGGGATCGTCGGCCAGCTCAGGCTGTGGAGCGGCGACCTCGACGGAGCCGTGACCTGGCTCGAGCGGGGCGTCCGGTTCGCCGATCCCCACACGGACAACTGGACCGTCGTCCGGTCGCTCCCGGGACTCGCCTCGGCGTTGCGGCGGCTCGGGGAGCCGGACGCGGCGCGTGAGCACGCCGAGCGAGGCGTCGCGCTCGCCCGGTCGTTCGAGGGACCGCTGTGGCTCGCGGCCGCACTCGACGAGCAGGCCTTCCTGCTTGCGAGCACCGACCCGGGTCGAGCCGAGGACCTCCATCACGAAGCGCTCGCCGTACGGACGGGCGCCGGGCTGCGCACGTTCTACGCCGACAGCCTCGACGCCATGGCCGCACTGGCCACCGCACAGGCGAGCCATGCGGAGGCGATCCGGCTGCTCGCGGCCAGTGACCGAGCGCGAGCGGACCTCGGCTACCCGCGACCGCCGGTGGACGTGCCGGCCCACGACGCGGTCGTCGAGACGTTGCGCTCGGCCGCCGGGAACGAGTTCGACACCCTGTGGGCGGAGGGTTCCGCGCTGTCGCTCGACGCGGCCGTCTCCTACGCGACCCGGGCTCGCGGGGCGCGGGACCGGCCGTCGACCGGATGGGCGAGCCTGACACCGACCGAGCGCGAAGTCGTACGCCTGGTCGCCGACGGCCTGAGCAACCCGGAGATCGCGGCCCGGCTGTTCGTCAGCCGGTCCACGGTCAAGACGCATCTGTCCCACGTCTTCACCAAGGTCGGCGTCGCCAACCGCACCGAGCTCGCCACGCTCGCGGCCGAGCACCAGTCGTGACGTCCGGGCCGCAATGATGTCGGACATGACGACCGCCCGTACGACGACCTTCCTGTCGACCGGCGTCGAACGCTCCGAGCCGTTGTGGGAGATGGCGCCCGACGCCGCCGCCGCAGCGATCGAGCGGCACGACGAGCTCGTGGATGCGGCGGTCCGAGCGCACGGCGGTGCCAGGCCGGACAACGCCGGCGAAGCGGCGGGTGTCGCGGCGGTGTTCGGCTCGACGACCGAGGCGGCGGCTGCCGCGCTGGCGATCCAGCGCGACGTGACGGCGACCGACTGGCCGGACGGCCTCCCGATCCGGGTGCGGATCGGCGTCCTCACCGGAGAGCTGCGGGGACCGGACGGACGGGATCAATCCGGAGCGGCGATGGCACGCTGCGACCGCCTCCGCGACGTCGCCCACGGCGGGCAGATCGTCTTGTCGGCCGCCACCGCCGACCTGGTCGCCGAGGCCCTGCCCGAGGGTGCGTGGCTCGTCGAGCTCGGTGTCCATCGGCTGCGTGACCTGTCGTGCCCGGAGCCCCTGTTCGGGTTGTCCCACGGCGACCTGCGCCAGGACTTCCCGCCCCCGAGATCGCTCGACGTGCTCCCCAACAACCTGCCGACGCAGCTGACCAGCTTCGTCGGACGCGACGACGAGCTGTCGGCGGTCGACAGCCTGCTCCGCGAGCAGCGGCTCGTGACGCTGTCCGGCGCCGGCGGTTGTGGCAAGACCCGGCTCGCGGTCCAGGCCGCCGCCGGACTCGCCGACCGGTGGCCGGACGGCACCTGGTGGGTCGATCTCGCGTCGGTCACCGATCCCGGTCTGCTGCCGGGCCTGGTCGCAACGGCGGTCCGCGTGCTCGTCGAGCCGGCCCATGCGCCGCTGCCGGCACTGACGGCACAACTGCGCGGCCGCCGGCTGCTGCTGTGCCTGGACACCTGCGAGCACCTCCTCGACGCGGTCGCGGAGCTGGCCGACGCGGTGCTGCGGGCCTGTCCCCAGGTCTCCGTCCTGGCCACCAGCCGCGAGCCGCTGAGCGTCGCCGGCGAGGCGATCTGGCGCGTGCCGTCGATGGTCCAGGACGACGCGGTACGCCTGTTCGCCGATCGGGCCGCGTTGGTCCACACCGGGTTCGCCCTGGACGCCGACGGCGAGCGGCAGGTCCGCGGCATCTGCCGCCGGGTCGACGGCATCCCCCTCGCCGTCGAGCTCGCCGCCGCCTGGACGCGCGTCCTGACCACCCATCAGATCGCGGCCGGGCTCGACGATCGGTTCCGGCTGCTCGCCGGCGGGCCGCGGGGCGCGATCGCGCGCCAGCAGACACTCGCCGCCTCGATGCAGTGGAGTCACGACCTGCTGGACGACGTCGACCGGGTCGTGTTCCGCCGGCTGTCCGTCTTCGCCGGTGGGTTCACGCTGGACGCAGCGCGGACCGTCGGCGCGGACGACGCCGTACGCCGCGACGACATCCTCCCGGCGCTCGGCCGGCTGGTCGACAAGTCGCTCGTCGTCGTCCGCGAGGGCCGGACCGAGGCGCGCTACCGTCTGTTGGACACCGTGCGGGAGTACGGCGCCGAGCGGCTGGCCGACGCCGGTGAGGCCGAAGCCACCAGCGATCGCCATCTCGACTACTTCCTCGCGTTGGCGGAGACGGCCGAACCGGAGTTGGAACGTGACCAGGACACCTGGCGCCTGGTGCTCGAGGCCGAACACGACAACCTCCGCGTGGCGTTGCGCTGGGGGCTCGACGCGCCCGATCCCGAACGCGGGCGGCGGCTCGCGGCGGCACTGGCCCGCTACTGGTTCATCTGCGGCCGGGCGCATGAGGGCCTGCACCTGCTCGACCGGGCGATCGAGCGAGCGCCTGACGACCGCTCGTTGCTCCAGGCCCGGCTGCTCTGCGGGGTCGCCATGGTGGGCGAGGTCGGTGGCCGGATCGGCCTCACCGTCGACGCGGCGCGTCGGGGACTGGAGCTCGCGATCGAGCTCGAGGACGACCGGATCCGCGGCCGCTGCCTGCTGCAGTCGGCCTATCACCCGTTCTACTTCGACTTCGCGCGGGCTGGAGAGCTGGCCCAGGAGGCGCAGCTCTACGGGACGCGGGCCGGCGACCCCTACGCCCGCGACCACGGCGCGCTCATCGAGGCCTGCGCGCTCACCAACCGGGATCGGCACGACGACGCCGTGGCCATCGTCCGGCCACTCCGTGAGCAGAGCCTGCCCCGCGGTGACCGGTTCTGCGCGGCGTTCGCCTTCTCGGTCGAGGTCTGGGCCTGCCTGTTCCAGGGTGACCTGCGACGGGCCGTCGAGCTGGGCGACGAGGCGGTCCGGATCGCCGAGCCGCTGGGCGACTACTTCACCTCCGGCACGAACACCACCAATCTCGCCTGGGCCCTCGGCCTGTCCGGCGAAGTCGACGAGGCCCGGCGGTTGATGGACCGGCTGGTCCGGTCGATCGACGATGCCGGGCCGGATGTCGACGTGGTCGGCATGGGCGTCGCGATCGGAAAGCTGCGCCTGTGGAGCGGCGACCTGCACGGTGCGGAGGAGTGGTTCGAGCGCGGCGTGCGCTTCGCGGCGCCGGACACGGACAACTGGATCGCGGCCCGATCCCTGCCGGGTCTGGCTGGGACGCTGCGGCGACTCGGCCGCCGAGACGAGGCCCGCGCCCATGCGGAGCGCGGCATCGAACTCGCCCGGCGACTGGAGGTTCCGCACGTCGTCGCCGAGTCACTCGACGAGCTGGCGCTGCTCACCGATCCGGCCGACGTCGAACGGGCCGAGCGGCTGCAGCACGAGGCGCTGGCGGTCCGGGTCGAGCTCGGGCTGCGCACGTTCTACGTCGACAACCTGGAGGCCCTGGCCGCGCTGGCCGCTCGGCGAGACAGCCGGGCCGAGACGGTCCGGCTGGTCGCCGCCTGTGCGGTGGCGCGGGAGCGCATCGGCTATCCGCGACCGGCGATCAACCAGGCCGACCATGACACCGTCCTCGCGACCGTGCGCGCCGCGCTGTCCGATGACGAGTGGGCGACCGCCTGGTCCGAGGGATCGGCACTGGACCTCGAGGCGGCGGTCGCCTATGCCACGCGGGCCCGCGGCGCACGGGATCGGCCCTCGACCGGGTGGGGCAGCCTGACCCCGACCGAGCGGGAGGTCGTCGGTCTCGTGGTGAGTGGCCTGACCAACCCGGAGATCGCGGCCCGGCTGTTCGTCAGTCGGGCCACGGTCAAGACGCATCTCTCCCACGTCTATGCCAAGCTCGGCGTGGCCAACCGCACCGAGCTCGCCGCGCTGGCGACGGAGCAGGACAGATGACGACCGACGAACCGCTGATCCTGGGGATCGAGACCTCGTGCGACGAGACCGGCGTCGGGCTCGTCCGCGGCCACACTCTGCTCGCCGACGCGATCGCGTCCAGCGTCGACGAACACGCCCGCTTCGGCGGCGTCGTCCCCGAGGTCGCGAGCCGGGCCCATCTGGAGGCGATGGTCCCGATGATCGAGCGAGCGACCGAGCAGTCGGGGGTACGCCTGTCCGACGTCGACGCCATCGCCGTGACGAGCGGCCCGGGCCTCGCCGGAGCGCTTCTCGTCGGCGTGGCGGCGGCGAAGTCCCTGGCGATCGGCCTCGGCCGACCCTTGTACGGCGTCAACCACTTGGCCGCGCACGTCGCCGTGGACCAACTCGACCACGGCCCGCTGCCCGAGCCGTGTCTGGCGATGCTCGTGAGCGGCGGACACTCCAGCCTGCTCCTCGTCGAGGACGTCACCAGCGCGATCGAGCCGCTCGGGTCGACCATCGACGATGCGGCCGGTGAGGCGTTCGACAAGGTCGCTCGGCTGCTTGGCCTGCCGTTCCCCGGCGGCCCGTACATCGACGCCGAGGCCCGATCGGGCAGCTCCGTCGCGATCGAGTTCCCCCGCGGGCTCACCAGCAGCCGCGATCTGCAACGGCATCGGTTCGACTTCTCGTTCTCGGGTCTCAAGACCGCCGTGGCCCGCTGGATCGAGGCAAGGGAGCGGTCGGGCGAGCCGGTGCCGGTCGCCGACGTCGCCGCGTCGTTCCAGGAGGCCGTTTGCGACGTCCTCACGGCCAAGGCGATCGACGCCTGTCAGCAGCGCGGCGTCGACGACCTGTTGATCGGCGGCGGCGTCGCGGCCAACTCGCGGCTGCGGTCGATGGCCGACGAGCGGGCGGCCGCCGCCGGCCTTCGCGTCCGGGTGCCGAGCCCGTCGCTGTGCACCGACAACGGCGCCATGGTGGCTGCGCTCGGCGCCGAACTGGTCGACCGGCGGCGCCCGCCGTCCGCACTGGACCTGCCGGCCGACTCGTCGATGCCGGTCGACCTGGTCGTCGCGTAGGCCGGAGTCAGCGGACGTCGGAGAGCAGGTAGGGATTGCCGGCCATGCTGGTGCCCTCGACCAGCGGCTCGGCCGTCCCGCATTCTTGGGTGAAGACCTCGCAGCGCACCAGCGCCGTGCCACCGTCCTGCTCGGCGCGGATCAGCAGGTGTTCGTCGTCTTCGAAGACCGCGTCGGCGAACGTGATCGGGTGCCGAAATGGAGCCGTCGGCTCGTAGTGCCGCACCAGGTTTCCCGTCGCCGCGTCGAGGATGGCGACCGCCGTCGGGCCATACCCCTCCGAGTTGGACGGGATGGCCCAGACATACACGCCGTCCGGTGTGAAGCCCTTGATCGTGTAGTCGCAGGTGCTCCAGAGCTCGGTGCCGGCGGACAGCTCCGTCACCGTACTGCACGCGCGGAAGTCGTTGACCTTCGTGATGCTGGCGACGACGTTGCCGTCCGGCGAGATCGCGGTCGCGTCGAGATTTCCCGGCGCGGGCTCCGGTGCCGGATCGCCAGCAGTCCACGACTGCAGCGACATCGAGCGGCCGGTTCGGCGGTCGCTGGGGGTGAAGTAGACCGTGCCGTCGGAGACCGCATGGATCGTCACCTCGTAGGCGTCCACGGGGTCAGGCAGTGTGATGGACGACTGCTCCCCGGTGTCGTCGTCCACCAGGACGAGTGTCGCCGGACCTTTCTGATTGAGGTACTCGTCGGTCTCCCCGGTGAGGTATGCGACCCAGCGGCCGTCGGTCGAGGCGACCGGCCCGTTCAGGACCGTTCCGAGGTCCTCGGCGTCGCCATCGGTGGAGTAGCGGGTCACCGGCCAGGCGGCGCTGCCGTCGCCGGTCGCGACGTAGACACCGTCGTCGACCGGCGCGATCCCCGCGATCGGCGCCTTGCCGGGAACCTCGATCTCGAATCCGTCGCCGACTATCGTCCGGCCGTCGAGGTACGGGATCGAAGGACCGTCGCCGGCCGACAGCGTCTGCAGGTCGAGCTGGACCTGTGTCGGCCCACTCGGCGTCGGTGGCTCGACCGGGTCCTGGCCCCTCGACACCGCGTCACCGACCTTGAGGCCGATCGGTAGCGCGACCGCGACGAGGGCTGCGGCCGCGACGCCGCTGGCGATCCGGCGCCGGCGCCGGAGGCGGTGCGCCCGGCGGATCGCACCCCGGCTGAGATCCGGCACCTGGGGGATCCGATCCGCCTGAGTGTGCAGGGAACGACGCAGCTCGCCGTCGAACGAGCCGTTCATGCCGCACCTCCCGTCGCTGACTGACCGCGCTCGGCCAGCCGGCCGCGAAGCGCCCCGAGTGCGCGACTGGTCTGACTCTTGACTGTGCCGACCGAGCACCCGAGCACGCGGGCGGTCTCGGCCTCGGACAGGTCCTCGTAGTAGCGGAGCACGACCGCGGCACGCTGCTTCGGCGGCAGGGTCTGGACCAACTCCCACATCGCGTCCCGGTTTTCGAACCCGGCCGGGTCGTCTGTGGTCGGCGACTCGGGGAGCGTGTCGGTGCTGCGTTCGTTGCGCCGCCACGCCCGGCGCCACCAGCTGGTGTGCTCGTTGACCATGATCTTCCGTACGTACGCCTCGACGGCCCTGGGATCACGCATCCGATCCCAGGCGAGATAGGCCTTGGCCAGCGAGATCTGCACCAGATCCTCGGCACTGTGGAGGTCGCTCGTCAGCAAGTACGCCGTCCGCAGCAGCGCCTGCTGCCGGGCCACGACGAACTCGCTGAAGCGCGCCTCCGCGTCCGGGTTCATCCACCGTCCTCCGTCACGCCCCCTAGATGCATCGAGCCCCCGTCATGGTTGCATCGCCGCGTCGGATTTGCGCGCAAGACGTCGGTGTACGCCACGTGCGACCGACCGGGCGTGCGCGAAAACCGGACGCGGGAGCCGTCGCTACTCTCAACGGGTGCTGACGGCGCTGGTGCTGCTCGCGGCGGGGGCCGGACTGCTCGTCGCCGGCAGCGAGGCGTTCGCCGAGCACATCGTGCCGGCCGCGCGACGGTTCGGGTCAGTGCCTTCGGTCTCGCCGCGCTGGTCGCCGGCGCCGAGCCGGAGGAGGCGTGGACCGCCAGTGTCGCGGCCTGGCGGGATCGACCCGACCTGGCGATCGGCGACGCTCTCGGCGCCAACCTCGTGATCGCAACCGTCACCCTGGGGATGCTCGCGGTCGTCACTCCGATCGCCGTCACGTCGACGGTCCGCCGCTATGCGCTGATCGCCGCGGCGACGAGCGTCCTGGCCCTGCTGACCGTGCTCGGCGGCACCGTCGCCCGGCCCGAGGGGATCGGGCTGCTCGCCGTCTATCTCGTCCTCGTCGGGCTGCTGTGGCGGGTCGAGCGCCGGCCGCCGCCGATCGGCGAGCTCGCCGAGGCGACGGAAGAGGACCAGGCCGCCGAAGCGGACGAGGCGGAGGCCACGAGGGCGGGCTGGCGGCCACTCCTGTTCGTCGCCGTCGGCTTCGCCGCGATGATCGTGGGCGGTCTCGTCGTGGTCAGCGGCGCGGAGCGGCTGGTCGAGGCCGCCGGTCGCAGCGACTCCGCGATCGGACTGACGGTGCTGGCCCTGGCGACCAGCGCCGAGATGTTGGCCCTGGTGTGGTCGGCCCGGCGGCGCGGCGTACCCGAGATCGCCCTGGCCGGCACCCTCGGCGCGATCGCGTACAACGCCACGGTGTCCCTGGGCGTAGCCGCGGTCGTCCGGCCGCTCGACGTCGGCGACCCGACCGCCGTCACCGTGGTCAGCGCGCTCGTCATCGCGGCGCTGGTCGGGTTGGCCGCGCATCGCGGGCTGGTCCGACGCTGGACGGGCGTCGGGCTGATCGCGACCTATGCCGTGACGGTCGCCTGGCTGCTGCGCTGAGCATCCGGCGTGCGAGTCTGGAGGCGATGACCACCCGACTGCGGAGACGCCTCGCCGCGACCCTGGCGACTCTGTGCGTGGCCGCCACCGCGTGCAGCTCGGGCGACGACACCAGCGACGACAGCTCCACGGAGCAGCCGGAGTCCAGCACGGCGAGTTCGGCTCCGAAGCGCCCGGCCGATCCCAACCAGCCGACCGGGTGGGGACCGACCCGCGGTGACGTCGCCGCCGCGCGGAAGGCGGTGGCCGACCTCTCGGTGCGGGAGCTCGCCGGGCAGGTCATCGTCGCGGCGTACACCGGCACCGAGCCGCCCGTGCAGTTCGTCGAGGACCATCACCTCGGCGGCGTCATCGTCATGACCGACAACATCGCGTCGGTCGAGGCCACCGCCGAGGCGATGCGGACCCTGCAGGACGAGGTGTCGCGCGACTGGCCGTTGTGGCTGAGTGTCGACCAAGAAGGCGGCATCGTCGCGCGACTGGGCGAGCCGATGACGCAGTTCCCGGCGTACATGACCGCAGGTGCCGCCGACTCCCGCCGCCCGGTCCGTGCGGCCGCGGCCGCCGCCGGTGGTGAGCTCGTCGACGCGGGGTTCACCGTCGTGTACGCGCCGGACGCCGACGTCACGGCCGGTCCGAGCGACCCGACGATCGGTAGCCGCTCGCCCGGCGGCGATCCGGATCTCGTCAGCAAGACGATTCTCGCGTCGCTGCGCGGCTACGAGCAGTCCGGCATCGTCCCGGTCGTCAAGCATTTCCCCGGCCACGGCAGCGTGCCGGCCGACAGCCACGAGGTGCTGCCGGTGCAGCAGGCGTCGCTCGCCACCTTGAAGCAGCGCGACCTGCGACCCTTCGGCGCCGCCGTCGAGTCCGGCGCCCCGGTGGTCATGATCAGCCACATCGCAGTGCAACGGCTGGATCCGGGCGTCCCGTCCTCGCTGTCCCGTCCCGTCGTGACCGGGCTGCTGCGCAAGCAGCTCGGCTTCGAGGGCGTCGCCGTCACCGACGCGCTCAACATGGGTGCGATCGTCAATGAGTACGGCGCCGGGGGAGCCGCCGTGAAGGCGCTTCGGTCCGGCGTCGACGTCTTGTTGATGCCGGCCAGCGTGCCGGCGGCGATCCGGGCGATCGTGTCCGCGGTCCGCGACGGCCGCCTGCCGCGCGACCAGCTCGAGGCGGCCGCCACGCGGATGATCGCGCTACTCATGCACCAAGGAGCGGCCGCGGAGGCCGGGCGTCCGCTGGGCACGTCGACGAGGCAGTCGCTCGCGCTGTCCCGCGCCGGCATCACCGTCGTGGACGGCCCGTGTCGCGGGCCGATCGTCGACGGCGCGGTACAGCCGGTCGGCGACGCGGACGCCGTCGCCGCGTTCACCGACGCCGCCGACGCCGCGGGAATGTCCGTCGGGTCCGGCGCGGTCGTCGACTTCGTGGGGTACGGCGACGGCAGCGGCAGCGGCGATGTCGTCGTCACGACGGACACGCCGTACGCCCTCGGCGACAGTCAGGCGGCGACGGCCCGGATCGCCCTCTACGGGGACACGCCCGAGGCGATGCGGGCACTGGTCGACGTCCTCACCGGCGAGCGGCGCGCACCCGGCCGGCTTCCCGTCACGGTCGACGGTGTCCCGCGCCGGGGTTGCTGAGCGGCACACCCTGATGCGACACCACGTTCTCTTGGTACGTGCGTACTCTGGACGGCGCCATGCCATGCGAAGTGCGCACAAGCCATGCAGAGCGGGCCGGCCGACCGACCGGGCACACCCTGTGTCACATCGGCTCGACGAGGAACGCCCGGGCGGCGTCGCGCACGCGGGTGAGGATCAGCGTGCCGTCGCCGTCGCCGCGCAGGTCGAGTCGCGGCCGCAGCTGCTCGGGGACGATGTCGACGCCGCGCTTCTTGATGGTCAGCGTCCCGATGCCACGCGCCCGCAACGCCGCGCGCAGCCGCTTCTCCCGGAACGGCAGCTCCTCGACGAGCCGATAGCCGCGGGCGAACGGCGACTCGATCCGCTGGTCCGAGGTGACATACGCGATCCGCGGGTCGATGAGGCGTCCCGCGACGCGAGCGGCCACGGCGCCGACCAGTCCGGCTCGGATCACGGCCGGATCCGGCTCGTACCACCAGTCCGCCGGCGCTCCGACCGGCACGTCCTCGGGCAGCTCATCGGTCGTGAGGGACTCACTGGCCGGCAGCACCGTCGCCCGTCGGAGCGTCGACGCGTACGCCTCGCCCCACAGGGCGGCCTCGACCAGGTCACCGGCGTCACTGACGAACTCGGCCTCGACGCCGTCCGGCACCAGCCGGTGCGGGATGCCCGGCGCGGCCTTCGCGACCGCCTGACCGCGCAGCAGTTCGGTCACCACGCTCCACGGCGGCGACTGCGCCTGCGGATCGAAGACCCGGCCCCGGTCGTCGCGCCGGGCGGGGTCGATGTAGACCGTGTCGAATCCGCTGGTGTCGTACGTCGTCGCGTCGGCGACCTCGACCGTCCCGGGGAGCCCGAGGGCGGCCAGGTTGGCTCGCGCCATCGCGGCCCGGAGCGGGTCGATGTCGACGCCGGTCATGTCGAGCGCGGCCCGGGCGTACGCGATCAGGTCGGCGCCGATGCCGCAGCCGAGGTCGACGACCGTGTTCGCGCCGACGGCCCGCAGCCGAGCGGCTCGATGCCCGGCGACCCGGCGGCGGCTGGCCTGCTCGAGAGCCGAGCTGGTGAACCACAGGCGCTCCGCCTCGGCGCCGAGCTTCGCGACCGCCCGGCGCCGGAGCAGGACCTGGCCGATGGCGGCGGCGACGAGATCGGCCGGGTGATCGCGGCGCAGCCGGCTGCCCACGGCGATCTCGTCCTCGGTCGCGAGCAGTGCGGTCGCGGCGTCGATCAGAGTCCGGCCGCGCGGCGCGAGCAGCGCCTCGAACGTCGCGACCTCCACGCCCGGGATTGTCTCGCACCGCGTCGCTCGAGTTCCGACTTGGCGTGGGTTGTGACGCCTCTACACCAACGCCGAGTCGCAACTCGAGGGGAACGAACGGGACGCTGTCGGCGAACATCCTGGCACTCAAGTTGACCGAGTGCTAACGACGGCATAGATTCGGACTTGGCACTCTCGACCAGTGGGTGCCAACGGTGTCGGACGTACGATCCCCGCGACGGCGTACGTGATGGCGCCGTATCCATTACGTAGCTATCACCGCTCCCAGCTGTGCGAAAGGGGAGGTCGGCAAAGTGTCGGTCACCATCAAGCCGCTCGAGGATCGGATCGTCGTCAAGGCGATCGAGGCCGAGCAAACCACTGCGTCGGGTCTGGTCATTCCAGACACGGCGAAGGAGAAGCCGCAGGAGGGCGAGGTGCTCTTCGTCGGACCCGGCCGGGTCGACGACAGCGGCAACCGGATCCCCGTCGACGTTTCGGTCGGCGACACGGTCATCTTCAGCAAGTACGGCGGCACCGAGGTCAAGTACGGCGGTGAGGAGCTGTTGATCCTCTCCGCGCGCGACGTCCTCGCAGTCGTCGAGAAATGAGCTAGGTGCGATTGCCCCGGTCCCGCCCCTCGCGGGCGCCGGGGCACTCCCATTTCTGAAAGGGCAACGAGACATGCCGAAGATTCTGGAGTTCGACGAGGACGCCCGGCGCTCGCTGGAGCGTGGCGTCGACTCGCTGGCGAACACCGTCAAGGTGACGCTGGGTCCCAAGGGCCGCTACGTGGTGCTCGACAAGAAGTGGGGCGCCCCGACGATGACCAACGACGGCGTCACGGTGGCTCGCGAGGTCGAGCTCGACGACCCGTTCGAGAACCTGGGTGCCCAACTCGCCAAGGAAGTGGCGACCAAGACCAACGACATCGCCGGTGACGGCACCACGACCGCGACCGTCCTGGCGCAGGCGATGGTGCACGAGGGCCTACGGGCCGTCGCCGCCGGCGCCAATCCGATGAGCCTCAAGCGGGGGATCGGCGCGGCGGTCGACGCCGTCAGCGAGCGCCTCAGCAAGATGGCCCGCGACGTCGAGACCAAGGAAGATATGGCCCACGTGGCCACGATCTCCGCCCGCGACACCCACATCGGCGAGCTGATCGCCGAGGCGTTCGACAAGGTCGGCAAGGACGGCGTGATCACCGTCGAGGAGTCCAACACTCTCGGCACCGACCTCGAGTTCACCGAGGGCATGCAGTTCGACAAGGGCTACATCTCGCCCTACTTCGTGACCGACACCGAGCGGATGGAGGCCGTCCTCGAGGACGCCTACGTCCTCCTCCACCAGGGCAAGATCTCTGCGGTCAACGAGCTGCTGCCGCTGCTGGAGAAGGTCATCAGCTCCGGCAAGAAGCTGTTCATCATCGCCGAGGACGTCGAGGGCGAAGCGCTGTCGACGCTGGTGGTCAACAAGATCCGCGGCACGTTCGTGTCGGCGGCGGTCAAGGCTCCGGCCTTCGGCGACCGGCGCAAGGCGATGCTGCAGGACATCGCCGTGCTGACCGGCGGCCAGGTCGTGTCGCCCGACATCGGTCTCAAGCTCGACCAGGTGGGCCTCGAGGTGCTGGGCCAGGCCCGCCGGATCGTGGTGACCAAGGACGCGACGACGATCATCGACGGCGGCGGCAAGCAGGACGACGTCGACGGCCGGGTCGCGCAGATCAAGGCCGAGATCGAGACCACCGACTCCGACTGGGACCGCGAGAAGCTGCAGGAGCGGCTCGCGAAGCTCGCCGGCGGGGTCTGCGTCATCCGGGTCGGCGCCGCCACCGAGGTGGAGCTCAAGGAGAAGAAGCACCGCATCGAGGACGCGGTCTCCGCGACCCGTGCGGCGATCGAGGAGGGCATCATCGCCGGCGGCGGTTCCGCGCTCGTCCATGCGGTCTCCGTGCTGGACGGCGCCCTCGGTCGCAGCGGTGACGAGGCGATGGGAGTACGCGTCGTACTCGTCGCGGCCGACGAGCCGCTGCGCTGGATCGCCGAGAACGGTGGCGAGCGCGGCCATGTCGTGGTTGCGAAGGTTCGTGACGCCGGCGAGGGCAAGGGCTACAACGCCGCCACCGGCGACTACGGCGACCTGGTCGCGCAGGGCGTTCTCGACCCGGTCAAGGTGACGCGGGCGGCGCTCGCCAACGCGGCGTCGATCGCGGGCATGCTGCTGACGACCGAGACCTTGGTCGTCGACAAGCCGGAAGAGGAAGAGCCGGCCGCGGCCGGTCACGGCCACGGGCACGCGCACTGAGCGTGTCCACTCGCGCACGGCGCGGGGTTCCTTGCCCGGTCACAGGGCGGTCGGGACCCCGCGCCGAAACGCGTCGTAGGAGTTATGCCGGAGTCGGGACTTTCGGCAGTGACGCAGTTGGGCGAACCTGGCACACTGTCCTCTGGCCCTGATCAGATGTGAGGAGGCGAGACGGTGCTCACGCGTTCACAGCCTGCATCGTCATCGTCGGCATCCGATCCCGGGGCACTATCCGCACTGGCCCGGAGGGCCGCCGAAGGCGACGAGCACGCGATCAACGACCTGATGGGTGAAGTCCACGTCGTCGCCCATCGATATTGCCGGGCTCGCCTGGCGTCCTATGCCGGTGGTCGTCAGTTGTCTGACGACATCGCGCAAGAGGTCTGCATCGCGGTGCTGCGCGGGCTTCCGCGTTACGAGCATCGTGGACTGCCCTTCGAGGCCTGGGTCTACTCCATCGCGCATCGCAAGGTCGCCGACGCCCAGCGCAGCTACCACCGCTCGCGTGACGTCAGCTATGCCGAGCTTCCGGATATGACCGACAACAGCCCCACGCCCGAGCAGTCGGCCATCCACCTCGCCGAGGTCGGGTGGGCCACCGAGCTGCTCGACCGCCTTCCGGAGAAGTTCCGCGAGGTCCTGATCCTGCGGATCGCCGCTGGCCTGAGCGCCGAGTCGACCGGCCGCACGCTCGGCATGTCGGCCGGCGCCGTCCGTGTCACCCAGCACCGGGCGCTGGCCCGGCTGCGGGCCTTGGCCGCCGAGTCCCTGGTAGGGGAGGTGGTCTGAGGCATGGCTAGGCGCGACGGCTACTCCCGCGGATTGGAATCCCTGGAAGACATCCGGGCCTCCGACCGCTTCATCGAGCAGCTCCGGGTATCGGGGACCTACGAACCGTCCTCGCGCACCGAGGCGACCCTGGCCGCTGCCTTGCTGACCTGGCGCGACGAGGCACGCGACGAGCCGCTGACCCCACCGCCCAGCGTCGAGGACATCGACAGCCTCCGGCCGTTCGTGCAGCCCCGCCGCATCGTGCGGCGCTCGGTCGCGGTCGCCGGTGTGCTGCTGGCGATGTCGTCGGCGGTGGCGACCGCCGTAGACGGCGACCCGCTGAAGCCGGTGCAGTTCCTCGTCGACTTCGGCGTCGACGTGGGTGAGCGGATCGTTGCACCTGATACCGAGTCCTCGTCGGGCGAGGTGCCGGAGGCGTCGATCGACGACGACACGGACACTGGAGTCACGGACGGCTCGGGTCCCGACGACTTGTCGCAGCAGGACGAGTCGGATCGTCCATGGGCGCCCGATCCGGACGCCTCGGTCAGCCCCCCTGACGAGGGCACGCTACCGACAATAGAGCCCGACCACGGTCAGACCGATGAGGGAGCCGAGGGCCAGGCACCCCCGGTCGAGCCCGAGCCGTCGATCGAGCCCGAACCGACACCGTCGCCGGATCCCGAGCCGATGCCGTCGCCGGATCCCGAGCCGATGCCGTCGCCGGATCCCGAACCGACACCGTCGCCGGATCCCGAACCGACACCGTCGCCGGATCCCGAACCGACACCGTCGCCGGATCCCGAACCGACACCCGACGGCGGTGACGATGGCATCGACGACAACGTCGACGACAACGGCACTGACGACGGTAACAACGACGACGGTCAGGGCGAGGATCAGAACACCGGCGATCCGGCGGCCGATGGTGAAGGCAGTACCGGCGACACTCAGGTCAACCCCGGTGCTCCCGACGGAGGCCCGGCCGAGTCGAGCGACCTGAGTGAGCTGGTACCGAGCCCCTCGGAGCACTTCAACGGCGAGGATGAGTCCGGCGATTACGGCCGGGAGGACTATGGCCCGTCGTGGGAGCCCGGAGACTTCCCGTATTTCTTGAACCTCGACTGGGTGCCTACCGCGTGGTAGTGGCGGCTCTGGCTACGATTGAGTAGTCGGCTCCAGTCACTCCCCCGGAAGGCGGAATGGACCCCCGTACCCCGGATGCCTCGGAAGAGTTCGCCCCGCTCGGACTGACCTACGACGACGTACTGCTGCTCCCCGGAGCGACCGATCTCGTCCCTGGAGACATCGAGACCACCTCGCGGCTGACCCGCGAGATCAGCGTCAAGGTGCCGCTGGTGTCCAGCGCGATGGACACCGTGACCGAGGCGCGGATGGCGATCGCCATGGCGCGCCAGGGCGGACTCGGCGTCTTGCACCGCAACCTGTCGATCGAGGACCAGGCCAGCCAGGTCGACATGGTCAAGCGCTCCGAGTCGGGCATGATCACCAACCCCGTGACGATCGGGCCGGAGGCCACGCTCGAAGAGCTTGACCAGCTGTGCGGTAAATACCGCGTGTCGGGACTGCCGGTGGTCGACGACGAGCAGGTGCTGCTCGGCATCATCACCAACCGAGATCTGCGCTTCGTGACAGCCTCGGACTGGACCACCCGGACGGTACGCGAGGTCATGACGCCGATGCCGCTGGTCACCGCGCCAGCCGGGATCGAGTCCGACGACGCCGCGGCCCTGCTCGCCAAGCACAAGGTGGAGAAGCTGCCGCTGGTCGACGACGCCGGCCGGCTCAGCGGTCTCATCACGGTCAAGGACTTCGTCAAGTCCGAGCAGTATCCGCTGTCCAGCAAGGACGCCGAGGGCCGCCTGCTCGTCGGGGCCGCGATCGGCTATTTCGGGGACGCCTGGGAGCGGGCCTTGACGCTGATCGACGCCGGTGTGGACGTGCTAGTGCCAGACACCGCGCACGGACATGTCCGGGTCATGCTCGAGATGGTCGAGCGGCTCAAGACCGACCCGGCCAGCCGGCACGTGCAGATCATCGGCGGCAACGTCGCGACCCGTGCGGGCGCCCAGGCCTTCGTCGACGCCGGGGCCGACGCGGTCAAGGTCGGCGTCGGTCCCGCCTCGATCTGCACCACCCGCATCGTCACCGGCGTCGGCGCCCCGCAGGTGTCGGCGATCCGCAACGCCTCCCTCGCCTGCAAGCCGGCCGGCGTCCCGGTGATCGGCGACGGCGGTCTGCAATACTCCGGCGACATCGCCAAGGCGCTCGTCGCCGGCGCCGAGACGGTCATGCTGGGCTCGCTGCTCGCCGGCTGTGAAGAGAGCCCGGGCGAGCTGATCTTCATCAACGGCAAGCAGTTCAAGAACTACCGAGGCATGGGCTCGCTCGGCGCCATGTCGTCGCGGGCCAAGAAGTCGTACTCCAAGGACCGCTACTTCCAGGCCGAGGTCGCCGGCGACGACGAGCTCATCCCCGAGGGCGTCGAGGGCCGGGTGCCCTATCGCGGGCCGTTGGCGGCGGTCGTGCATCAGCTGGTCGGTGGCCTGCAGCAGTCGATGTTCTACGTCGGAGCAAAGACGATCACCGAGCTGAAGGAGAAGGGCAGGTTCACCCGGATCACCGGCGCCGGCCTTCGCGAGAACCATCCGCACGACGTCCAGATGACCGTCGAAGCGCCGAACTACTCGGCGCGCGACTGACGCCGAAGCGGCGCGCCAGCCTCGACAAACGTGACCGTGGGGACGGATAGCCTGTGCGGGTGAGCGACATCGACATCGGACGAGCCAAGCACGGCCGTCGGGCCTACTCCTTCGACGACATCGCGATCGTCCCGAGCCGGCGTACTCGCGATCCCGAGGAGGTGTCGGTCGCGTGGCAGATCGACGCCTACCGGTTCGAGATCCCGGTCGTCGCGGCACCGATGGACTCGGTGATGTCGCCCGCGACCGCGATCGCGCTCGGCAAGCACGGTGGTCTCGGTGTCGTCGATCTCGAGGGGCTCTGGACCCGCTACGAGGACCCCGAGCCACTCCTCGAGGAGGTCGCCGGCCTGCGTGGACGGGAGGCGACCCGGCGGCTGCAGCAGATCTACGCAGAGCCGATCAAGCCTGGGCTCATCTCCGTTCGGCTGCGGGATATGCGGGAGGCCGGTGTCACTGTCGCCGGTGCGCTGTCGCCGCAGCGGACCAAGCAGTTCGCCCAGACCGTCGTCGACGCCGGCGTCGATCTGTTCGTCATCCGGGGGACCACCGTGTCGGCCGAGCACGTGTCTGGGCGCGCCGAGCCGCTGAACCTCAAGGACTTCATCTACGAGCTCGACGTGCCGGTCATCGTCGGCGGCTGCGCGACCTACCAGGCGGCTCTGCACCTCATGCGCACCGGCGCGGCCGGTGTGCTCGTCGGCTTCGGCGGCGGCGCCGCGCACACGACCCGGTCGGTGCTGGGCGTCGCGGTGCCGATGGCGACCGCCGTCGCCGACGTCGCGGCGGCCCGGCGCGACTACCTCGACGAGTCCGGCGGCCGCTACGTGCATGTCATCGCCGACGGCTCGGTCGGTCGCAGCGGCGACGTGGCCAAAGCCATCGCCTGCGGGGCCGACGCGCTCATGGTGGGTTCGCCGTTCGCCCGGGCGGAGGAGGCGCCGGGGCGCGGTTTCCACTGGGGCGCCGAGGCGTGGCATCCGGACCTGCCTCGCGGTGAGCGGGTCGAGATCGGCACCGTGGGGACGCTCGAACAGGTGCTGTTCGGCCCGTCGCGGGTCGCTGACGGCACGATGAACCTGATCGGCGCCTTGCGACGTGCGATGGCGACGACCGGCTACACCGACCTCAAGGAGTTCCAGCGGGTCGAGGTCGTCGTTCAATGAGTCCCCTCGGGCTGCCGCCGCTGACCATCGCGGCCGCGCAGGCCGAGTCGGTGTCGGGCGACGTGGCCGGTAATGCCAAGACAGCGGCCGACCTCGTGCGAGAGGGCGCGGCCGCGGGCGCCCGTGTCGTGGTGCTTCCCGAGTTGTTCCTGCCGGGCTACGACCTGGCGGGGCTCGCTGCCGACCGCGATGGCGATGTCGTCGATGTCGACGGGGATCCACGGCTCGACCCGCTGCGGTCGGCCTGTCGCGAGACCGGGACGGTGGCCGTCGTCGGCGCGAGTATGCGTCGCGATGCCCGGCGTACGATCGGCGTCCTCGTCGTCGACGCCGATGGCGGTGTGCGTCACGCGTACGACAAGCAGCATCTGCTGTCGGCCGAGCGGGAGATCTTCGAGCCGGGTCGAGACCGCGCCGTGGTCACCGTCGACGGTTGGCCGCTCGGTCTCGCGGTCTGCTACGACGGCTGCTTCCCGGAGCACGCACGGGCCTACGCCGACGACGGTGCGCTGGTCTACGTCGCGCCGGCAGCCTACGTCGTCGGCAGTGAGCACCGGCGCGATGTCTACTACGCCGCTCGCGCGCTCGACAACGGCTGCTACGTCGTGTTCGCCGATCTGACCGGACCCTGCGGAGCGGCGTCCTTCAGCGGCGGCAGTGCGATCTACGACCCCGAGGGCCAGCCGGTCGTCCGCGCCGGTACGGACCGCGAGGTCGTGACCGCGACACTCGACGCGGACCGACTCGAGCAGGTCCGCGCCGACCACGGCATGGGCTCGGACCATCGCGAGTCCCTCGGGTCGGCCCGGCGGCTGGCGCTGTGAACCTGGCCGCTCCTGACGGGCCGACTGGCACTCGGCCACGATGAAGCGTTAGGTTAGCCTTACTTAACTCCAGTCCCATCGTGTACGTAGAGAAGGACCGTCATGCGCACGTCCCTGCGCCGCCCGCTCGCCGGGCTCACCGCACTCGCCGCCGTCGCCGTCGGGTCGGCCTGTACCTCGACCGAGGACACTGGCGGCAGTGGCGGTGGAGCGATCGAGGTCACCGCGAGCGACGAGAGCTGCGAGCTGTCCGAGACCGATCTCGACGCGGGCCTGCATACCTTCGAGGTGACCAACGACGGTTCCCAGGTCACGGAGTTCTACGTCTACGCCGAGGGCGATCGGATCATGCAGGAGGTCGAGAACATCGGGCCCGGTCTCACCAGCGAGCTTCGGGTCGAGCTGCCCGCCGGCGACTACGAGGGCGCCTGCAAGCCAGGCATGATCGGCGACGGTATCCGTACCCCCATCTCGGTGACCGGCGAGGCTGCCGAGGCGCTGTCGGACCAGGAGGAGCTGCAGGCGGCAGAGGAGAGCTACTCCCGCTACGTGCAGACCCAGTCCCGGTCGCTGGTCGACCTCAGTCAGCAGTTCGTCGACGCGGTCAAGGCGGGTGACGTCGAAGAGGCCAAGCGGCTGTTCCCGATCTCGCGGACACCGTGGGAGCGGATCGAGCCGGTGGCCGAGATCTTCGGCGATCTCGACCCGGCCGTCGACGCACGGGTCAACGACATCGCCGAAGGTGACGAGTGGACCGGGTTCCACCGCATCGAGCAGGCGCTGTGGGTGCGCAACACCACCGAGGGCATGACGCCGTACGCGGACAAGCTGATGGCCGACATCAACGAGGTCGTACGGCTGGCCGAGGAGCAGCCGCTGACGGCGTTGCAGCTCGCCCAGGGCTCGAAGGCGCTGCTCGACGAGGTCGCGACCGGCAAGATCACCGGCGAAGAGGACCGCTACTCGCACACCGACCTGTGGGACTTCGCGGCCAACGTCGAGGGCTCGCAGGCGGCGATCGCGGCGCTGCGGCCGGTGCTCGAGGATCGCGACCCCGAGCTGCTGCAGACGATCGACCAGCGCTTCGCCGACGTCGAGGCGCTGCTCGCGGCCCAGCAGACGGAGACCGGATACACCTACTACGACGACCTCACCGAGCCGGAGATCCAGGCGATGGCCGACGCGATCTCGGCGCTGGGCGAGCCGGTCAGCCAGGTCGCGGCCGTGGTCGCCGGACAGTAAGGACGCTACCGAGGAAGCCACCGATGAGCGACGACGACCAGGCCAAGCGAGGCCCGTACCTGACCCGCCGGGGTCTGCTAGGCGCAGCCGGAGCGGGGGCGCTGGTGACGGCCGGAGGCGCCGGCTACTTCGCCCGGGCGAGTACGGAGAACGAGACGACACCCACGTACGTCGATAACGTGGTGCCGTTCCGCGGCGACTACCAGGCCGGCATCGTCACGCCCGTACAGGACCGGCTGCACTTCGCGGCGTTCGACGTCACCACGGACGATCGCGATGATCTCGTGTCGCTGCTGCGTGACTGGACGGCTGCCGCCGAGGCGATGACCGGCGGCCGCGAGGTCGGCACCTACGGCGCGGTAGCCGGGCCTGAGCAGGCGCCTCCGGAGGACACCGGCGAGGCACTGGGGCTGCCGGCGGCCCGGCTGACGCTGACGATCGGCTTCGGCCGCAGCTTGTTCGTCGACGCGCAGGGGCGTGATCGGTTCGGCCTCGCCGATCAGCTGCCGGCTGCCCTCGAGCCGCTGCCGCACTTCGCGTTCGACGAGATGCGGGACGAGATCAGCGGCGGCGACATCGCGGTCCAGGCCTGCTCCGACGACCCGCAGGTCGCCGTCCACGCGATCCGCAACCTGGCCCGGATCGGTTTCGGCCGGGCCTCGGTGCGCTACTCCCAGCTCGGCTTCGGCCGGACGTCGTCGACCTCGACCGCGCAGGCGACGCCGCGCAATCTCATGGGGTTCAAGGACGGCACCCGCAACATCAAGGCCGAGAACGCCGAGGCACTGCGCGACTGGGTGTGGGTACGGTCTGGCGACGGCCCGGAGTGGATGGCCGGCGGCTCGTACCTCGTGACGCGCAAGATCATGATGCGGATCGAGACCTGGGACCGGGAGCCGTTGCTGGGCCAGGAGGAGATCATCGGCCGGGTCAAGGGCTCCGGCGCCCCGCTGTCCGGCGGCGACGAGTTCACCGAGCCCGACTTCGCCGCCCGCAAACCCGGCGGTGCCCTGGCGATTCCGAAGATCGCCCATGTGCGGCTGGCCCACCCCGACAACCACGGCGGCGCCCGGCTGTTGCGACGCGGCTACAACTTCGTCGACGGCACGACCGAGCTCGGCCAGCTCGCCGCCGGGCTGTTCTTCATCGCCTACCAACGCGACCCGCATCGGCAGTTCGTGCCGATCCAGCAAGCGCTCGACGTCGACGAGCTCAACGAGTACATCGTGCACGTGAGCTCGGGCCTGTTCGCCTGTCCGCCAGGACTCACACCCAACGGCTTCTGGGGCGAGCCCCTCTTCGCCTGATGGTCGCCCTCCGCGGTCGCCTAGTATCAGCCGTGCAGTAGCGCCTCTCCTCCGCAGCGAGACTCATTCCGTCGGGGAGATTGCGAGCTGCCGTATGCGCCGCTCCAGCTCGGTCGCTCTCCTGTCCGCCTTCACCTTGGCCGCGACCCTGGCGGTCCTGACGCCGGGGCAGGGCCAGGCCGCACCCACCGCATCGCAGGCTCCCGCGAAGGCCGAGCCGCCCGGCGTCCCATCCCAGCTCCGCTTGCCGGCCGCCGAGCGCCTGATTCCCCGGTACGTCGTACGCGACCGCGACGGCGTCGTCCATACCCGGTACGACCGGACGTACCGAGGACTGCCGGTTGTCGGCGGCGACCTGGTCGTCCATCGCACGCCGTCGGGCCGGATCGGCGACGTCGACTGGGCGAGCCACGCCGATCTGAGCGCGGTCGGCGCTGTATCACCGGAGGTCTCGAAGGCGTCGGCGGCCGCGGTGGCCGCGCGATCGACCGGACTGCGTAGCACGGCGTCCGACGCCCGGCTCGTCGTCTACGCCGTAGGCGACCGGGCCCGGCTGGCGTGGGAGGCCACCGCCTCGCATGGCCTGGTGCGCAGTGAAGTCGTCTACGTCGACGCATCGAACGGTCGCCGGATCACTGGCTGGAGCCTGGTCCATCACGCCGACGGCACCGGTCAGTCGCTCTACTCCGGCAGGGTGCGGCTCAAGACCATTCGCCAGGGAGGCACCTTCCGGCTTCGGGATGCCACCCGCGGCAGCCAGCGGGTGCCGCGTACGCCGGTGACGACGTGACGCTCGGGTTCTTCGGCAACGAGAACGCCAGTCAGCAGACCATGTTCCTGCTCGACGACGTCAGGGTCACGCCGAGCTAGCGAGGGTCCGAGTCCGGCTGTCCCGGGTCGAATATGCCGATCCGGCGTATTCGGGTCTGTGGTCATGGTGAGTCGGGAACAAAGCCCCATCGCATGTCACGCGACCGCTGGAAGGGTCTTCGACGGCGGCCCTGCCCACCAAACCCTTACGGAGGACATTCCCCCATGATGCGCAAGCTTGGGATCGCGGTTGCTTCCGCGGCTGTCGGCGTACTCACGTTCGCCGGCGCTGCTGTGGCTGCCGACATCGACGGTACGAACGGTGCCGACAACCTGAACGGTACGCCGAACAGCGACACCATCCAGGGCTTCGCCGGCCGGGACACCATCAACGGCCGCGACGGCAACGACGATGAGTTCGGCGGCAACGGCAACGACACCATGAACGGCAACCGTGATAACGACTACATGGAGGGCGACAACGACAACGACCTGATGAACGGTAATCAGGGCGGAGACGAGATGTACGGCGAGCGGGGCGCCGACAGCGTCCTCGGTGGGCGTGACAACGACGACGTCGCAGGCGGTCGGTTCAACGACACCGTCAGCGGCGGCGCCGGCTTCGACGAGGTGTTCCCGGGACCGGGCGCGGACGAGGCGTTCGGCGGCGACAATGACGACACGCTCTACGTGAACGTGGACGGCGCCCCGGACACCATCGACTGTGGCGACGGCCAGGACACCGTCGTCCAGGGTGGCGGCAATCAGGACCCGGCCGACGACTACTTCCGCTGCGAGAACTTCGTCTGACCATCCGACCCATCGGTCAGTTGTGGAGCCCCGCCGGAGCGATCCGGCGGGGCTTCGCCGCATCTTGATCGGGGCCACGTCGTGACGTCGCTGATGTGACATGGGCGATGTCTCACACTCCACACGAGCCGGTGGCGGGACGAATCGCCCACGACCTACGCTTCGGACATGAGCCCGCAGCCTGGTCGCCCCGTCGCCGGTCCCGCCGATCCGGAGCTCGACCCGGCGGCGTCGTACGCGCTCGATCCGCGCCGGGTGCAGCAACTGCTCGGTCGCGTCCACAGCTCCAGCTCCGAGACGCGGCCCACCCACGCGCCGTTCACCGGGCAGCCGCTCGCCCACGTGCCGCAGTCGACGACATCTGACGTCGCGAGCGCCGCCGCGATCGCCCGAGCCACCCAGAGCGCTTGGTCGGCGACCGACCTGCGCCGCCGGGCCGAGGTGCTGCTCAACCTGCACGACCTGGTCCTCGACCGGCAGGCCGAGATCATCGACCTGATCCAGTGGGAGTCCGGCAAGGCCCGTAAGCACGCCTTCGAAGAGGTCGCCCATGTGGCGATGACCGCCCGTTACTACGCGCGTACGGCCGGGCGGCATCTGACCCGGCAGCCGCGGCTCGGTCTCTATCCCGGGCTCACCCGGGTCCACGTCAATCGGGTGCCGAAGGGCGTCGTCGGGATCATCTCGCCGTGGAACTACCCGTTCACGATGGCGCTGTCCGACGGACTCCCGGCGCTGCTGGCCGGCAACACGATCGTGCACAAGCCCGACTCCCAGACAGTGCTGTCCGCACTGCTCGGCATGGAGTTGCTCGAGGCCGCCGGCATGCCGCGCGACGCCTGGCAGATCGTGTCCGGCCCAGGACCGGAGATCGGACCGGCGATGATCGACCAGGTCGACTACATCTGCTTCACCGGCTCGACGCGGACCGGTCGCGACGTCGCCATGCGGGCTGCTGAGCGGCTGATCGGCGCCTCCCTCGAGCTCGGCGGCAAGAACCCGATACTGATCCTCCGGGACGCGAACGTCTCGAGGGCGGCCGAGGGCGCCGTGCGCGCCTGCTTCTCGTCGGCCGGGCAGCTGTGTGTGTCGATGGAGCGGATGTTCGTCGCCGACGAGATCTACGACCGCTTCGTCGAGGCCTTCGTACGCCGAGTCGAGTCGATGCGGCTGGCCGCCGACTTCTCGTACGAGACGGACATGGGGTCGCTGATCTCGCCGGCCCAACTCGACACGGTCACCGCCCATGTCGACGACGCGGTCGGCAAGGGCGCGAAGGTGCTCACCGGGGGGCAGCCCCGGCCCGACATCGGTCCGATGTTCTACGAGCCGACCGTGCTCGCCGGGGTTGATCCGCGGATGACCTGCTTCGGCAATGAGACCTTCGGCCCGGTGGTGTCGCTCTATCGGTTCACCGCCGAGGCCGACGCGATCGAACGGGCCAACCAGGGCAGCTACGGGCTCAACGCCTCGATCTACTCCCGTGACGTCTCGCGCGCGCAGGCGATGGCGCGGCAGATCCGCTGCGGCACGGTCAACGTCAACGAGGCCTACGGCGCGGCCTTCGGCAGCATCGACAGCCCGATGGGCGGCATGCGCGAGTCGGGGCTCGGGCGCCGACAGGGTCCCGAGGGCATCCACCGCTACACCGAGCCGCAGGCGGTCGCGGCGCAGCGGCTCGTCCGGTACGCCCCGATGCTCGGCATGTCGGACGAGACGTACGTCAAGCTCCAGACCGCCGCCCTGCGCCTGATGAAGAAGGCCCGCCGCCCATGACGACCGCCGCTGAGCGTGACACTTCTACCGCCGATCGCGCCGATTCGCGGCAGAAACGTCACGCCCAGCGGGGGAGGGCCGCCGCGCCCTTCGACTACGACGTCCTCGTCGTCGGGTCGGGCTTCGGCGGCAGCGTCACGGCGCTCCGGCTGACCGAGAAGGGCTACCGGGTCGGCGTCATCGAGGCCGGCGCCCGGTTCGAGGACGCCGACCTCCCGGCGACGTCGTTCGACACCAAGCGGTTCCTCTTCGCGCCGGCGATCGGCTGCTACGGCATCCAGCGGATCGACCTGCTCAAGGACGTGCTGATCCTGTCCGGGGCCGGCGTCGGAGGCGGGTCGCTCAACTACGCCAACACGCTCTACGAGCCGCTCGACGCGTTCTACTCCGACCGGCAGTGGGCGCACGTCACCGACTGGCGATCCGAGCTCGCGCCCTACTACGACCAGGCCAAGCGGATGCTCGGCGTCACGACGTACCCCCACGTCAGTCCGAGCGACGACGTGATGCGCACGGTCGCCGAGGAGATGGGCGTCGGCGACACGTTCCACCCGACGCCGGTCGGGGTCTTCTTCGGCCGACCCGGCGAGGTCGCCGACGACCCGTACTTCGGCGGCGTCGGCCCGGCCCGGCGCGGTTGTCTCGACTGCGGCGAGTGCATGACCGGGTGCCGTCACAACGCCAAGAACACGCTGGTCAAGAACTACCTCTACCTCGCCGAGCGGGCCGGGGCGACGGTGCATCCCCTGACGACCGTGACGCGGGTACGGCCGCGGGCCGGTGGCGGCTACGAGGTCGAGACCCGGCCGACTCGGGTCACGCGGCGGCGCGAGCGGCGTACGTTCGCCGCCGAGCAGGTCGTGTTCGCCGCCAGCGCGCTCGGCACCCAGAAGCTGCTGCACCGGATGCGCGACGAGGGCTGCCTGCCGTCGGTCTCCGACCGGATCGGCGTGCTGACCCGGACCAACTCGGAGTCGATCCTCGGCGCCATCGCGAGCAAGGACTCCGGTGTCGACTTCAGCCGGGGCGTCGCGATCACGTCGTCGTTCCACCCCGACGCGGCGACCCATATCGAGCCGGTGCGCTACGGCAAGGGCTCCAACTTCATGTCGCTGCTGCAGACCGTGCTGACCGACGGTGACGGCGATCGAGCCCGGTGGCGGATCTGGCTCAGTGAGCTGTGGCGGCAACGCCGCGACGTGGCGAACCTCTACGACCTGCGGCACTGGTCCGAGCGCACCGTGATCGCGCTGGTCATGCAGTCGCTGGACAACTCGATCACGACGTACACGAAGCGGTCGCGGCTCACCGGCCGGCGGCGGCTGACCTCGCGACAAGGACACGGGGCGCCGAACCCGAGCTGGATCCCCCAGGGCAACGACGCGGCTCGGCGGATGGCCCGGCTGCTCGACGGCACTCCCGGCGGCACGATCGGCGAACCGTTCAACATCCCCCTGACGGCGCATTTCATCGGTGGCTGCGCGATCGGCGACTCGCCGAACACTGGCGTGATCGATCCGTACCACCGGCTCTATGGCCATCCGGGGCTGCACATCGTGGACGGCTCGGCGATCTCTGCGAACCTCGGTGTCAACCCGTCGCTGACGATCATGGCGCAGGCCGAGCGGGCGATAGCGATGTGGCCCAACCGTGACGAGGCCGACCCGCGGCCGCCGCTCGGGACGGACTACGAGCGGCTGGCGCCGGTGCCGCCGAAGCAGCCGGTGGTCCCGGCGGATGCGCCGGCCGCGCTTCGGCTGCCGATCGTCGGCGTGTCCTAGCGGCCGCGCCCTCTTTAGCGTCGAGATTGCGCGTCTTCCCACCCGCTCACGCTCGACGTGCACGTTCGATTCACCTGGGTGAGGAAGACGCGCAATCTCGGCGCGAGAGGCTCTCGAGATGGGGAGGGCGGCGTCCCGGCGGCTGAGCCGTGGTTGCGTCACGGCCAGAACGGCCAGTGACGCAACCACGGCGCCGAGCAGCTCGGCCCCGATGGCAAGCAAAGGGCCCGATCGCGGGAGCATGTGACCGGGCCCAAGCCGCTCGGATCACGGGGAGCCGAGCATGGGATCTGAGTAGGGAGGGACAGCGCGGTCTCAGATCCTCACCCCGACTAACGAGGAGTTACGCCGGCGGTTACGGGCCGATTCAAGAAATTCCGGCAAGTTTCCACCGGGTCCGGATATCGGATGGTCGTTCACCCGCCAAGGGGGAAGCGGCCAAGCCCCCGTCGTGCGGATAGTCGCTGTGGAGGGGAGGACCTATGCCCACTCTTCAGCAACTCTTCCGTCGCAAGCCGGTCCCCGAGATGTCCGCCGAGACCGGCAGCGACACCGGTCAGAGCGAGCTCTCCAGGTCGATCGGGCTGTTACAGCTGTCCGCCTTCGGCATCGGCGCCACGATCGGAACCGGCATCTTCTTCGTGCTGGCCGAGGCCGTCCCAGTGGCCGGGCCCGCGGTGATCTGGTCGTTCGTGATCGCCGGCGCGGTCGCCGGACTCACCGCGATCTGCTACGCCGAGCTGGCGAGCGCCGTACCGGTCTCGGGATCCTCGTACTCCTACGCCTACGCCACGCTCGGCGAGCTGACCGCGATCGGCGTCGCGGCCTGCCTGTTGCTCGAGTACGGCGTCTCGGCCGCCGCGGTGGCCGTGGGCTGGTCGCAGTACGTCAACGAGCTGCTCGACAACGTCTTCGGCTGGACCCTTCCCGAAAGCATCTCGAGCGCGCCGGAGGAAGGCGGGGTGCTCAACCTCCCGGCCGTGATCTTGATCATCCTCTGCGCGCTGCTGCTGATCCGTGGAGCGAGCGAGTCCGCGAAGGTCAACACGATCATGGTGGCGATCAAGATCGGCGTCCTGGTGATGTTCATCGCGATCGGCGTCACGGGCTGGAACTCCGACAACCTGACTCCGTTCGCACCCGACGGCCTCGACGGCATCACCACCGCCGCCGGCATCATCTTCTTCTCCTACATCGGCCTCGACGCGGTGTCGACCGCCGGTGAAGAGGTGAAGAACCCTCGGCGAAACCTGCCGCTCGCGATCCTGATCGCGCTGATCACCGTGACGACGCTCTACCTCCTTGTGACGATCGTCGCGGTCGCCGCCCAGCCCGCCGCCGCCTTCGACGGCCAGGAAGCCGGACTGTCAGCGATCCTGGAGGACATCACCGGTTCGGAGTGGCCCGGCACGATGATCGCCGCCGGTGCGATCATCTCGATCTTCAGCGTCACCCTGATCGTGCTTTACGGCCAGACCCGCATCCTGTTCGCGATGTCGCGGGACGGCATGCTCCCCGAGCTCTTCCACCGGGTGAACCGGCGCACGCTGACACCGGTGCCGAACACGGTCATCGTCGCGTGCGTCATCGGCCTGCTCGCCGGTCTCCTCCCGATCAACTTCCTCGCGGAGATGACCAGCGTCGGAACCCTGGTGGCCTTCCTGGTCGTCTCGATCGGCGTGATGGTGCTGCGCAGTACGCACCCGGAGCTGCCGCGCGGGTTCAAGGTGCCCCTGTACCCCCTCACCCCGCTGCTGTCGATCGCCGGCTGTATCTGGATCATCCAGGACCTGCGCGCCGTGACGATCTACGTCTTCGTGATCTGGGTCGCCGTGGCGCTGCTGTGGTACGCCTTCTACGGCTTCCGGCATTCCCACCTGGGACGGCATGAGCATGTCGGGCTGATCGACGACGAGGACGACTCGCCATGACCATCGTCGCCGGCTACGCGCCGGACGAGCGAGGCAAGGAGTCCGTCCACCTCGCGGCGATGCTGGCGCGCTCGGCGGGGGACGAGCTCGTGGTCGCCTCCGTCGTACCGGCTCCCTGGATGCCCGGGATGGCCCGCATCGACGCGGAGTACCGCGAGCATCTGGATCGCGCCGCCGACCACGCGCTGGAGCGGGCGAGGGCCGTCATCCCGGACGACGTCTCGGCGAGCTTCGTCCGGCACAGCGCTCGGTCAGCCCCGGCCGGATTGCTCGAACTGGCCGAGCAGCACGGAGCCAACATGCTGGTGCTGGGGTCCTCGTCGGCAGGTGTCTTCGGGCACGTAGTGCTCGGCAGCGTGACCGATCGGCTGGTCCACAGCTCGCCGATCACGTTGGCCCTGGCGCCGCGTGGGTTCCGGGCCGGTCCGGACGCCCGGGTGGCCCGGGTGACGGCGGCGTACGGCGGGTCGAGCGGTGCCGAGCAGCTCGTCGCCGCCGCCGCGTTCGTCGCCGCCCAGGTCGGCGCCGCCCTGCGCATCGCGTCGTTCGCGGTGTGGTCGCGCCCCGATTACACGACCGCGCTCGGGACCGACCGCGAGGAGCTCGTGCTCGAGGAGTGGACCGGTCAGGTCACGTCGCACGCCCGCGCGGCTCTCGCCCAGGTCGAGGAGCTCGCCACGGCTCCCCGTGACGTGGAGCTGGGGATCGGCAGCGGTCCCGCGTGGGCCGACGCCATCGAGGACATCGGCTGGGCCGAGGGTGACGTCTTGGTCGTGGGATCGAGCGAGCTCGGGCCGGTCGCCCGGGTCTTCCTGGGATCACGCGCGACCCTGATCCTGCGGCACTCCCCGGTGCCGGTCGCGGTCGTACCGCGGGGCCGGGCGGAGGAGCTCGCCGAACGGGCGAGAGGCTGATCGGCGTGCGCCGCCGCCCGAACCGGGCTCGTACCGCCTGATGGCCGACCTGCTGGAGCTGTTCCCGGCAGACAGCGGCCTCGACGACGACGGCACCGTGCTGATCGGCGGGTGCCGCGCCGACGACCTGGCCGCGGAGTTCGGCACACCGGTGCTGGTCGTCGCCGAGGACGCCCTTCGCGCGCGGGCTCGGGAGTACATCGACGGGATGGCGACGCGCTGGCCGAACTCCCGCGTCGTCTTCGCTTCCAAGGCGTTTCCGTGCACCGCGGTGCAGCGGGTGATGGTCGACGAGGGGCTCGGCCTCGATGTGGCCGGCGGAGGGGAGATCCTGACCGCGCTGAAGGCGGGCGTCGACCCGGCTCAGGTCGTGCTGCACGGCAACGCCAAGACCGACGAGGAGATCCGGATCGCTGTGGAACACCGCCTCGGTCTGGTGGTGGTCGACAACGCCAACGACGTCGACCGGCTCGAGGCGACGCTCCCGGACGGAGCGGCCCAGGACGTCCTGGTACGGATCCTCCCCGGCGTCACCGCGGACACCCACAGTCACGTGCTGACCGGGAACGAGGGCTCCAAGTTCGGTCTGCCCGAGCCGGCGGCTCGTCCGGTGATCCGGCGGATCGAGCGGAGCCCGAAGCTCCGCATGCAGGGCCTGCACGTCCACATCGGGTCACAGATCATGGACCTCGAGCCGTTCACCGAGTCGGTGGCCCGTGTGGTGCGGCTGGGCGAGTTCCCCGTCTACGACCTGGGCGGCGGCCTCGGTGCCCGCTACACGTGGTCGGACCGGCCACCAGCCGTCGCCGACTACCTCGACGCTGTGGCGGCGGCCGCGAGGGAGCACCTCCCGGCGGACGCGCAGATCATCATCGAGCCCGGCCGGAGCGTGGTGGCCTCGACTGCGGTCACGCTCTACCGGGTCGTCACAGTCAAGCCGGGCGCGATCACGTTCGTCGCCGTCGACGGCGGCATGGGCGACAACCTCGAGGTGGCCCTGTTCGGTCAGCGCTTCGAGGCCGGCATCGTCGGGCGGTTCTCGGGCTCGGAGGCGCAGCGGGTCACCGTCGTCGGCCGGCATTGCGAGAGCGGCGACGTCCTCGTCGACGCTACGGATCTGCCGTCTCCCACGGTGGGCGACCTGCTCGCCGTACCCGCAACCGGCGCCTACTGCTACACGATGGCGAACAACTACAACGGCACCCGCCGGATCCCCGTCGTGCTGGCGAGAGCCGGTGCTGCGCGGCTCGTCGTACGCCGTGAGACCTGGGACGACCTGACGGCACGCGACGTGGACTGATCAGAACGCGCGGCCGCCACCACTAGACTGCGACACATCCTCGAAGTCTCGGACGGGAGAGCCGGTGGAGCATCCGGATCACGACGTCGTCCTCGTGGTCGACTTCGGCGCGCAGTATGCCCAGCTGATCGCCCGGCGAGTACGCGAGGCCCGGGTCTACTCCGAGATCGTGCCGCACACGTGGCCGGTCGAGCGGATGCTGGCCCGGCGGCCCAAGGCGATCATCCTGTCCGGCGGCCCGGAGTCGGTCTACACGCCCGGCGCTCCGCGCGTCGATCCGGCGCTGTTCGACGCCGAGGTGCCGGTGTTCGGGATCTGCTACGGCTTCATGGCGATGGCCGCGGCCCTCGACGGTGAGGTCGAGCACACCGGCATGCGGGAGTTCGGCCGTACTCAGGTCACGGTCGCGGAGTCCGGCATGCTGCTGGACGGACTGCCCACCGAACTGCGCACCTGGATGTCCCACGGCGACGAGGTCGTCGCGGCGCCGACCGGCTTCACCGTCAACGCGTCGTCGCCGCGTGCCACGGTGGCGGCGTTCGAGAACGTGTCGCGCCGACTGGCCGGCGTCCAGTGGCACCCCGAGGTCATGCACACCGAGCACGGGCAGGCCGTGCTCGAGCGGTTCCTGCTCGACATCGCAGGCTGCCGGCCCACCTGGACGATGGTCAATATCGTCGAGGAGCAGGTCGACCGGATCCGGGCGCAGGTCGGCGACAAGCGGGCCATCTGCGGACTGTCCGGCGGCGTCGACTCCGCAGTCGCGGCGGCGCTGGTGCAGCGGGCGATCGGCGACCGGCTCAGCTGCGTCTTCGTCGACCACGGACTGCTCCGGCAGGGCGAGGCCGAGCAGGTCGAGCGCGACTTCGTCGCGGCGACCGGTGTGTCGCTGACGGTCGTCGACGCCGCCGATCGGTTCCGCACGGCGCTCGACGGCGTCAGCGACCCGGAGCACAAGCGCAAGATCGTCGGACGCGAGTTCATCCGGGTCTTCGAGGCGGCCGAGCGGCAGGTCGTGGCTGACGCCGGATCGCAGGGCGAGTCGGTCGAGTTCCTGGTGCAAGGGACGCTCTATCCCGACGTCGTCGAGTCGGGGGGCGGCGAGGGAGCGGCCAGCATCAAGAGCCATCACAACGTCGGCGGGCTGCCGGAGGACCTGCGGTTCGATCTCGTCGAGCCGCTACGGACGCTGTTCAAGGACGAGGTACGCGCGGTCGGCGAGCAGTTGGGTCTGCCGGCCGAGATCGTGTGGCGGCACCCGTTCCCCGGGCCGGGTCTCGCGATCCGGATCGTCGGTGCCGTCGACGCCGACCGGCTGCGCATCCTGCGCGCCGCCGACGCGATCGCCCGCGAGGAGGTCACCCGGGCCGGCCTCGACCGGGACATCTGGCAGTTCCCCGTCGTGCTGCTTGCCGACGTCCGCTCCGTCGGAGTCCAGGGCGACGGCCGCACCTACGGGCATCCGGTCGTGCTGCGCCCGGTGACCAGCGAGGACGCGATGACCGCCGACTGGGCGCGGCTGCCGTACGAGTTGCTGGAGCGGATCTCGACCCGGATCACCAACGAGGTCCCGGAGGTCAACCGCGTCGTCGTCGATATCACGAGCAAGCCGCCGGGCACGATCGAGTGGGAGTGAGCCGCGGTTGCGGGCGTCCCGGTCGCCGCTCGGGCAGACTGGGTTCATGTTAGACCTGGCCGACCTGCTCGGCGCCGGCGATCCCGACGCGCGGCGCGCCCACATCGTCGAGACGCTGGTCGAGGCCTTCTCGGACCTGATGGCGGCCGACCCGGCGGCGTTCCGCGTCAAGTTCCGGAAGATGGCCGCCGACCCGTACGCCTTCTTCCGCGGCAGTGACTGTCTCTTCTTCGCCGACGTCGCCCGGCTCGACGACCCGTGGGCCGACGAGCGGACCGGCCGGATCTGGATCCAGGGCGATCTGCACGCGCAGAACTTCGGCACGTACATGGACGGCACCGGCGCGCTGATCTTCGACGTCAACGACTTCGACGAGGCCTACCTCGGGCACTTCACGTGGGACCTGCAGCGGTTCGCGGCGAGTCTGGCGATGCTCTGCTGGGCCAAGGCACTGCCCGACGACGACATCGAGGCGTTCGTGCGTCAGGCCACCGCCAGCTACCTCGACCAGGTGCACGACTTCGTCGGCCGGGACGACGACTTCGAGTTCTCGCTCCGCCTCGACTCGACCCACGGCGTCGTCCACGAGGTGCTGCAGCAGGCGCGGCTGCGCAGCCGGGACATCCTCTTGACTCACACGACCGAGCTCGATCGCTATGAGCGGAAGTTTCGCGACTCGAGTGGAGTGCGCCGGCTGGACGACGCCGAGCGCGACGAGGTGATGGCGGCGTACGAGGACTACCTCGGGACTATCCCGCAGGAGAAGCGGATGGGCGACCGGGCGTACGCGGTCAAGGACGTCGTCGCCCGCAGCGGCTTCGGGATCGGCAGCGCCGGTCTTCCGGCCTACAGCATCCTCATCGAGGGCCCGAACCAAGCGCTCGAGAACGATGTCGTGCTCTCGATGAAGCAGGGCAACGTCGCCGCGCCGTCGCGGGTCGTCGACGACGAGAGCATCAAGTCGTTCTTCCAGCACCACGGCGAACGGACGGCTCTGTCGCAGCGTGCCCTGCAGGCGCATGCCGACCCGCTGCTCGGCTACACCACGCTGCGCGACGTCGGGTACGTCGTCAGCGAGGTGTCGCCCTACGAGACCAGCCTCGACTGGAGCGAACTTACCGAGCCGCGCGACATCGGCGACGTCGTCGACTACCTCGGCCGGGCCGTCGCCAAGGTGCACTGCGTCTCCGACTCGGACTCCGACCACGCCCTCGTGCCGTTCCAGACCGAGGAGGCGATCAAGGACGTCGTCGAGGGCCGCGACGAGGAGTTCACGACCTGGCTGACGCGATTCGCGCTCGCCTACGACGAGGTCGCCCGGACCGACCATCGGTTGTTCGTCGAGGCCTTCCGCAACGGCGAGATCCCCGGAGTGACGTCGGCCGACTGACCGGCACTCGCCTCTTGACGGTTTCGACGTCCTGACGGACTGGACCCTGGTGGTGATCGGACAGTGAGCGAACTCGTGAGCGAACGGCCCGACCCGGTGAGCTCGCCGGACGTGGTCGTGCTCGGCAGCGCCAACCTCGACGTCGTCTTCGCGGTGCCCTCGATTCCGGCGCCGGGCGAAACCGTCCTGGCTGCCGATCCGGCCCACCATCCGGGTGGCAAGGGGCTCAACCAGGCCGTCGCGGCGTCGCGGGCCGGGGCGGTGACGTCGTTCCTCGGGGCCTTGGGCGACGACGCGGCGGCCTCGGAGTTGCTTGCGGCGCTGGTCGAGTCGGGCGTGGACGCCTCCGAAGTACGCCGGGTCGCCGAACCCTCGGGTACGGCGTGGATCGCCGTCGACAGTGCTGGCGAGAACGCCATCGTCGTGGCGTCCGGCGCCAACGCCGTGTTGACCGCGCTCACTGACGCCGAGCGCTCGGTCATCGCTGCCGCGCGAGTGCTCGTCATGCAACTCGAGATCCCGCTGTCCGTGGTCGCCGAGGCCGTCGGTGTCGGCCGTGCCACAGACACGGTCGTGGTGCTCAACGTGGCTCCGGCTCAAGCGCTCGACGGGTCGATGTTGAGTGGCGTCGACCTTCTGGTCGTCAATGAGCACGAGGCCCGGGTGCTCAAGTCGCCCATGCCGGACGGGCTCGCGGTGGTGACCACACTGGGTGCTCGGGGAGCCCGGTGGACTGATCCGGACGGCGAGGGATCCGTCGTGGCACCGTCGGCGGCGGTGGTCGACACGACCGGCGCCGGCGACACCTTTACCGGCGTCCTCGCCGCGGGCCTCGCGGCCGACCTTCCGCTCCCAGCCGCGATCGAGCGTGCTGTCGTCGCGGCCACAATCAGTGTCGAGACTGAGGGGGCGGTGCCGTCGATCCCGCATCGCGACCAGATCGATCGCCGAATGGCTACCGGATGAGTGGCCGGCCGCAGTCCGGCTCACTCCGCGTCGTCGTCGCGGCGCACCCGGTAGTAGAGATGCGTGACGCCCCTCCCTTCGACGACGGTCGGATCGTCGAGCTCCACCGGGGCAACGGCTAGCTGGTCGAGGTAGTGGACGCCACCGCCGAGCAGGACCGGCACCAGGTTGACCCGGATCTCGTCGAGCAGCCCGGTGTTGAGGCATTGCCGGGCGATATCGCCGCCGTTGACGCCGACCCAGCGGTCGCCGGCCAGCCGGTGCGCCTCGTCGACTGCCGCCTCGATGCCCTCGGAGACGAAGGAGTAGGGCGTCTCGCCGCGAGGCCAGTCGTCCGGCGGGTCGTGGGTCAGCACCACCACGGGTACACCGATCGGATGGGTGCCGCCCCAGCCACCGGTCAGGTCGAACAACCGGCGCCCGACCACCAGCGCGCCGGTGCTGTCGAGCAACTCCCGTAGGTGCCCGGCGCTCGCCTCCGACACCCGCCACGGTTGGTCGGGCCACTTGTTCGGAACGGTGACGTCGCCGTCCGCGTACCAGCGGAAGAGTTGGTCGAATCCGCTCTCCTCGGGCCCGGCGATGTAGCCGTCCAGAGACATGCTGGCCTCGGTGTAGACCTTGGTCATCGGGATCTCCTCGCGCTTCAGTGCTCGTGAGGGTAGACCTGGCGGTCGACCGAAGCTCATCGGCGGCGTGTCCTGCGGATGACGCCGAACGGCTCCGAAATACGCCGGTGCTGGAAATCTAAGGGACGCTCCAATTGACGTCGCGGCTCGGACGTACTCTGTGGATAACTGTTCGTACGCAGATTATGTGGACAACTTATGTGCGAAATCCATCCACAGTCAGCGGTCAAGGGCAGGTTTTCCCACAGTATTCTTTGTCGCAATATTGTCTCTGGGGGATCGGATAGATTCCGAATATGGCAGTGATGGAGGGGGCTTCACCGGGGCATCCGGTGGCCGATGCGTTGGAGCAGATGAATGCTGCGCTGGACAGCGTCGCGGACGCGCCGCTGTGGTCATTGCCTGGCAGCCAGGTCGACGCCGTGCTCCAAGACGCTCATCGACTCGAAGGACGACTGCACGAGCTGAACTTGCGACTTGTCGGCGAGGCCGACCGTCGTCGAGCGTCGACCCGTGCGGGTGCGGCCTCGCCGCAGGCGTGGCTGCGCCGCCGACTGCAGTTGGCGCCGGGCGAGGCCAAGCAGCATGTGACGCTGGCGGCCGCGTTGGCCGACCGGCTCGACCTGACCCGGACGGCGTTAGCGTCTGGCGATCTGAGCCGAGCGCACGCCCAGGTCGTCGCCAAGGTTCTGGCCACCTTGCCATCCGACCTCGGATCGTCTGGACGGATGGACGCCGAGCGCCAGTTGATCGCCTGGTGTCGTGAGTTCGACCCACGCGAGGTTGCCAAGCTGGGCCGCCGACTTTGGGAGGTCATCGATCCAGAGGCGGCCGAAGCGCATGAAGGCAAGTTGCTTGCCAAGCAGGAATGCGAAGCTCGACGCAAGCGGCACCTGGCGTTCGGGCACGACGGTTTCGGCGGGCACCGGATGCGAGGGCAGTTCGACCCGGAGTCGGCCGCGATCATCGCCGCTGCGCTCGATCCGCTGGCCAAGCCGCTGCCGACCACCGCCGACGGTCCGGACCCACGGACACCGGGCCAGCGATACGCAGACGCCTTGGTCGAGCTGTGTCGCCGTGAGCTCGAGTCCGGCGAGCTCCCGAGGCGAGGCGGCGAGAAGCCACAGATCGTCGTCACCATGACTCTCGACAAGCTTCGGCAAGCGGTCGGATCAGGTCGGCTGGACACCGGTCATCGGTTGTCACCGGAGACCGTGCGCAAGCTCGCCTGTGACGCCCAGGTGGTTCCCACGGTGCTCGGCTCCGACGGCCAGCCGCTCGATCTCGGACGTAGCTCCCGCACGTTTACGCCGGCCCAGCGCAAGGCCTTCGGGCTCCGCGACGGCGGCTGTGCCGTCCCCGGCTGCGACCGGCCTCCGGCCTGGTGCGAGGGTCACCATGTTCGCTACTGGATCGACGGCGGCCGGACCGACCTCGACAATGGCGTGCTTTTGTGCTGCTATCACCATACGACGATTCACCACGGCGATTGGGTCATACGCATGGCAGCCGACGGACGACCCGATTTCATACCGCCACCGTGGATCGACGTCGCGCGAAAGCCCCTTCGCAATACCGTTCACCTGATCAGCTAGGTCACAAATGAATCAGCTGAGCCGCAATCCCATCGGGTGTCGGGGGCGCTATTCGTTGACGAGAGCCGCAGCCGCCTTGTCGACAGCGGTCTG